>Ga0187852_1002705_pt1 | contig 13959 bp, 12 predicted proteins | sample June2016WEW_6_40_FD_134511 | JGI IMG/M metagenome (GOLD analysis project Ga0187852, IMG submission 134511) | Peatland microbial communities from SPRUCE experiment site at the Marcell Experimental Forest, Minnesota, USA - June2016WEW_6_40 | ecosystem: Environmental > Terrestrial > Soil > Wetlands...
ACTTCCGCATCGGAAGATTCTTGTAGTCACGCGCAAGAAACTGCCCAAGCGTCGCAAACCTCGTTAGCTTGCAGCAACTTGGACGTAAAGCGTCACTCCGACTCAATGGTGAACACCCGCTACATCGCGCCGGGTTGGGCCTCGAAGCCCTTGTGGTTGCCCGAGGGCGGCCAGAAGGGCCGCCGCTGCCCACTGCCTTCGTTGCCCGCGAATTTTCCACTGGACACTCGAAACGCTTCGAGTAGAATGGGGGCCAGGATTCGGTAGTCTTTATCGAGGTTGATCGCTTATGTGAGCACAGCACCAGGAGGTATCTCCCCATGACAACCCGCACCAGGATTGTGTTTTTGGTGGTTGCGGTGGTGGTGAGCCTGGGGACTCTGATCGCTCAGGCTCCGAAGAAACCCGCCATTGCTTATCCCAGCGATTTCCGCCATTGGCGGCACGTGAAGTCGATGGTCGTCTTCAGCAGTCAGAACAAAATGTTTGATCGATTCGGCGGCCTCCACAACGTTTATGTCAACGACACGGGCTGGCCCGCGCTCTCAAAGAGCAAGCTCTTTCCCGACGGTTCCATGCTCGTGCTGGAACTCTTTGACACCAGCAACGCGATGGGTGCCATCGAGCCTCGTCCCAATCACAAGGCCGTCTACGTGATGAAGAAGAGCGCCAAACTTTATGCCGATACAGGCGGCTGGGGCTTCGAAGTCTACCCGGGCAGCGATGAGAAGCCAAGCCTGAAGAGTATGACCGACTGCTGGAACTGCCACAAGGACGGGAAGAGCAAGGACTACGTTAAGTCGGCGTACATTGAGTAGGGGGGACGGCTTGCCGTCCCCGCAGTTGCCGTGGTCCCGACGGCAAGATTGCAATCAACGAAAGCCATGGATGGCGCAAACGTGCCGCTCTTTGGCATGTCTGCGCCCTTCAGGTGCAAAAGCGGCGCATACATCCCGACAAAAACCGTCGCGACGTATGCGCCACCCGCGTTTCGAGGTCCGGATAATTCAAGGGCAGGCCGCGCCGTACGCCGGGGCGTAGCCGGCTTTCTGCGCGTCCCCTTGCTTTAGGTATTGTCCTGCGACGGTGCGCCCAAACCAGGGCGAGTCCTGGCAGTGGTATTTCATGCTGCGCCCGTTGACCCACACTTTGGAATCGGGATTACCCGCCTGAGGGGTTTGCCTGCCGGGGCCCGACGCGACTGCAGGACGCGACTCGTGCCATCCCGAGTTGGAGGCCAAGGCGGCGGGCGGATGCTGCAGGAGGTGCGCGGTCAGCACGGCGACGGCGCCAAACGACAACAGTGCCGCAAGTCCCAGCCACACGAAGAGAAACGGCCGGGAGAGGAACGACGGGTCCTTGCGCGGGGCGGGGGCGCTCGCCCGGTCCTCTTCGCTGCGCAGGTCTTCCAGGATGTCGCGCGCCGAACTGTAGGGCCGGTCGGCGCCGCTATCCAGGCACCGTTTGATGATGGCCGCGAGGTCACGGGGAACCGAGCGGGGCATGGGCAGAGCGCTTGAAGGACTGTCGGCAGCGCCGGGCGACGGGTCTTCCCCGGTTGCCATCTGGTAGAGCAGGATTCCCATTTTCCAAACGTCACCCTGAGCGGAAATCGATTCCGGGCGCCGGGAACGAACCGCCGAACCGAAGTCCACCCACTTGGCCTCAGCGTCGGGCGTGATCAGAACGTTCGAGGCTTTCACGTCCCCGTGCGCGACGCCGCGTTCGTGCGCGTAGGCAAGGGCCTCGCACAGTTGGGTCGCGTAACACCGGACCATCAGGCGGTCGAGCGGGCCGGCCTCGAGCGTTTCGGCCAGGGAGCGCCCCTCGACGTACTCCATGGCGATGTAGGGCAGGCTCCGATCCTCGCTCTCAGCCTCGCCAACGTCATAGACCGTGCAAATGTTCCGGTGGTCGAGGGCGCTCGCCAGGCGCGCCTCCTGAAGGGCCTCGCCCCAGGCGTCCTCGCCGGAGCGGTCCAGGACCTTGAGGGCCACGGGGCGGTCCAGGCGCATGTCGCGCGCCAGATAAACCGTGCCGTTTTGCCCGTGGCCCAGTTCGTTCTCGATTGTGTAGTGCCCAACCGTTTCAGGAGCCATATTCAGATCCGATAACGGGAAAGCCCCGTCCGTTCCTTTCCCGAGACTGCATTTTCTGGCTATACATAACTCGCTAAGACTAGTGCTAGTAAACAAGCGGTTCAATAACCTGTTTGTACTGGTTACTCCGTACCGGTACCTCCGTATGTGGTGAACTACTCGTACCGGTACCTCCGTGTACAACACCTCTCTCCCCGGCAAGGCATTTCGTCTCGCTCGAGAGAGCGCCGGGGCGCGGCAGAGCTAGCGACTGCCTGGCTGAGCTAGTTCGCGAACTCATTCGCTCGAAGCGGAAGCGCGGGGCTTTAGAGTCTGTGTGAAAACCTCGTCTGGACTGTCATTCCGAGCCCTTCGCTGTCATCCTGAGCCCTTCGCTTGTCATTCTGAGCGGAGCGAAGAATCTCGCTCTGCCGCTCAGGGTAAACTCCGAGAGGAATCTCGCTCTGAGTGCTATCAAGGCAGTGCGAGATTCCTCGTCACCTGCGGCTCCTCGGAATGACAAGCAAAGGGAGTTCTCACACAGACTCTAAAGTCCCGCCCTTCCCAGTGCCACGAGGAGGCGGGTGTTTTCTTAATCCCTGTTGCCTTCACATTCTGCTCATCGTCGCGAACCCTGCTGCCGATTATTTTTAGAAGGCAATAATGCGGATGCGAAGTCCCTTGCTACTAATGGCCGCCAGTTTCGTGCTGGGGATATTCCTGGTTGGCAGCGCGCATTTGCCCGGCCCGGCCGCAGCCGCGATTCCCGTTTGCGTGGCCGTTTGTCTCGTGGCCGGTCTGCTCGTGATGCGCGCAGGCTGGGAGCGACTCTCCCTCATTTTCGCGCTGCTCGGGTTTCTGGCCGCCGGCGCTTCCGCCAGTTGCTTGTTTGAATACCGATTTCCGGAAACCCATGTAAGCAAGTTGGCCGCCCGGGGTGTTGACCTGGAACAACCGGTTCGGCTCGACGGCCATATCGCCTCCACGCCCCTCCGCACGGCCTATGGTCTTCAGTTCGACCTTGAGACGGAGCGCGCCGAGAGCCGCACAGTCTCTCGCGACGTGACCGGGAAGGTAAGGTTGCGCCTCGAGGCATCCGAAGGGGCGGAAGCGTGGGCGCTTGTGGAGGGCTTGCATCTTCAGTATGGGGACGCCGTTCGACTATGGGTGCGCCTGCGCAAGCCGAGGATTTACCAGAACCCCGGCAGCTTTGACTTTCGCCGCTGGATGGAGTCAACCGAGGATATTTACTGGGTCGGGACGATAAAGAATCCGCTGCTGATTGAGAAGTTGCCCGGCGCAGACGAGCGTGTAGTGCGGGCGTCTCGCCCGCAGTCGCGGGAGCGTCCCGCTCCCGCGCTGGAGCAGAGCCTGTCCCGAGCGGAGCGAGGGAATGCCCGCGCGACCGCGGACGAGACGCCCGCGCTACAAAGCCCAGGCGGAAACCTCGGGATGGCAGTGAGCAGCCTTGCTCGCGTATTCAGCCCGAGTGCATTCTCCACATTCGCCGAGGGAGTGCGGAGCAAGCTGCTGCGTTCCATCGACGATCTCTACCCGCGCTGGTCCGCCCAGGGACGGTGTGGCTCGGTGCTCAAGGCAGTCCTGCTGGGAGACCGGTCCGCGCTCGACTCCGAAACCATCGAAAGTTTTCGCAAGACGGGGCTCTATCATCTGCTGGTCATCGCGGGCCTTCATGTGGGCTTACTCGCGTTGCTGGCGGATGGGCTGCTGCGCCTGGTGCGCCTCGGCGAACGGGCAAGGCGATTGACCGTCCTCGCGCTCCTGATCTTCTACGCCTTCCTGGTGGAGCAGCGCGCGGCCACCCTGCGCGCCACGCTGATGATCGCGCTTTATCTGCTGGCCCGGCTGCTTTACCGCAGCAGTAGCACGCTGAACTCGATCGGCCTCGCAGCGCTCGTCCTGCTGCTCTGGCGTCCGGCTTGGCTCTTCGAATCGGGATTTCAGCTTTCTTTCTCAGCCGCCTTGCTCATTGCCGGGTTGGCGGTTCCCATCCTGGAACGGACCACGGAACCCTATCGGCGGGCACTGCGCGGCTTGGACGAGCTGCACTTGGACGAGCATCTCGCGCCGCGCCTTGCACAATTCCGCCTAGACCTGCGCGCGCTCATCGCCTGGCTCAAATCGCGATGGCGCGTTCTCGAGCGGCATCAAGCGCTGGCACGGGCTCTGGTCACCGGGCCGGCGCGCGTGCTGCTCTGGACGGCAAACATCCTGCTTTTTTCGGCTGTCCTCCAGGTTGGGCTTTTGCTGCCCATGGCAACCACGTTTCACCGCGTGGCCCTGGCAGGAATCGGACTGAACGCCTTAGCCATCCCAGTCATGACCGTGCTCCTGGCCCTGGCCGTTCCGACCGTCGTACTGGCGGTTCTAGTCCCTGCACTCGCGGTTTGGCCCGCCAAAGCACTTGCGGCCGTCATGGCCGGATTGTTTGCGTTGACGGACCTCCCGCACCTCCCGGCATGGCTTTCGTTCCGAGTGCCTAACCCGCCGTTTTGGGTTAGCTGCGGTTTTGTGCTCTTTATTCTCGCGACGGCGCTGGCGCTCGGCAAGCGCCCCTGGGTGTTTGGGCTCTCCTTGGCGGGTCTTGGAGTGATGACCGTGCTCGTCGCCACTCACCCGTTTTCTCCCCGGCTTCCTAGTGGAACCCTGGAGGTCACAGCGCTCGATTGCGGCCAAGGCGAATCACTCTTCGTGGTGCTCCCGGACAGAACAACTATGCTGGTGGACGGCTGCGGAAGTCGCCATCGCGGCACCGGTGAGGGCGCAGTGCAGGGCCGGCTTTGGGACCCCGGCGAAGACATCGTTTCGCCGTACTTGTGGTCGCGGGGGATCGAGAAGATCGATATCGTGGTGCTTTCAATTCCGCACGAGGACCGCCTGGGCGGCCTGTTTGCGGTCGCCCGGAATTTCCGGATCGGCGAGTTCTGGCACGCAGAGAATACCGCTGGCCGCGCTTACTGGGACTTGCTGGAAAAACTGCGGGCGAAGGGTGTGGCGGAACAGACGCTCGTGGCTCGCGACAAACTCGAGCGTGGCGGGGCCACCGTGCGCGTTTTGTGGCCCGAGGGATCCCATCGGCCTGCGGCTTCGTTCTCGAACGACGATTCGCTGGTTCTCCGCGTCGCTTACGGCGGAGACAGCGTGCTCTTGACCGGAGACATTACCGCCAAGGCTGAAAGGGAACTGCTGGATTCTGGCGGGAAGGCGGGCGGTTTTCCGCACCGGCGTCGGAGGTCAGCGCGCCAACGGCAGGCTCTTGTCCTCGCCAAGTCCTGTAGAGTGAACGGGATACCTGGGCTCCGAAGAGCATGACCGCCGAAGAAATGTAAACCCACGTCATCAGGGCCACGACCACCCCGATCGAGCCATAGACCTGGCGATAGTTGAATACAGGCAAGAGGCGGAAAAAGAGTCCCCGCACGACCTGCCAGAAGAGCGCAGTCAGCAGGGCTCCGGGGAATACTTGTCGAAGACTCATGTGGCGGTTGGGCAGGCGCTCGAAGATGATCAGGAACATCAGCAGCGTCATGGTAAAGGTCGCGGTGAGGAAGACGCCGCGATAGAGAAGCTGGGCCAGGGGGAGGAGGGGACTTGCAATCCAGGTCTTGAGCCAGGCGTCAGTGTACTTGCGGGTTCCCACCAGCAGCGTCGAGAGCAAAGCCAGGAAGCCGAATATGCCGGCCATTTCGAGGGCCAGCAGCCGCCGCCTCCACCAGGACCGCTGCTTCTCGACTTCCCAGGCATGGTTGAGGGCGCGTTCGAGGGGAAGGAAAACGCCCGAGGAAGCCCATAGCAGCAGCAGAAACGACATGACGCTGACTCTTCCGTAGGCGCGCGAGATGCTCACCAGATTGGTCATGATGACGTCTCGCCGCACCGGTAGGTAATGCCCCAACACCAGAGCCAGGCGGCCGGAGAGCTCGTAGCGGCGGATGAAAACGCCGCTCACTCCCAGAAGCAGCAGCAGCATGGGGAAGAGCGCCAACAGGCTGTAGTAGGCGATGGAGGCGGAGACGGCGAAAGAGTTCTCGCGAAAAAAGCTGCCAGCCGCCTCTCGAAGGACCTCGCGTATCTGTCCCCAGCGCCAGGAGAGGAGTAGTTTTCTCTGCGTCGTGACTTCGGTTGACATGGCTTCCTACGACCGTCTTCTCGTAGCGCCCGCCTGAACAGGCCGGGGAGAAGCCCATCCGCGTGTCATTCCGAGCGGAGCGAGGAATCTGCATTGGTCTTTTTCAGGGAGATCAATGCGGATGCTTCGCTTCGCTCAGCATGACAGCGAGATTATTTCACGCCCTCCCACCGTCCGGAAACGCCAGCGCTGCGACTGGCCAGGGCTACTAGCTTATACTACAATTGCTGAAGGTGGGGAGTTGTGGGGTCAATTTCATGCGCTGCCAGTTCCGGTCCGACGCGGATCTCGCCATTAGCTCCGTCGACTGACGGATTGACCCGCCGGCAAAAAAGGGAGGGCGACGCCATGGCCAGCCAACTGGAAATCCTCGAGGAGAACCGGAAAGTAAGGCGTTTGCAATTTGTGGTGAACCTGGTCCTGAACGTGGTGGCTCAGTCCGACCTTCCCATCGAAGAAGCATCGGAACTGGTTGCCAACACGCGAAAATTTGCCCTGGATCTTTTCCCCGACAAAGAACTTGCCTACGACATCATCTACCAGCCCAAGTTCAAGCGCCTGCTGGCGGAAAAATACCGAATCGTTTAGAGCTGGGGATGAGGGGCTAGAGGTCAGGGGCTAGGCCTTAGAGGCTAGGAAGGATTAGGGACTGCAGATGCTTCGCTACGCTCAGCATGACAGATGGGAATTTCCCGCAGCCTGCTAACTAATCCCTAATCCCTAACCCCTAGTCCCTAATCCCTAACCCCTAGTCCCCAGCCCCTAGTCCCTAAACTCTAGCCCCTACTCTTTAACGTGGGTCACGGACTTCAGTGTGGCGGTGATGGGCCCGACGGCGATGATGAATCTCATCCGCAGCGGCAGATGGTCCTGGTCATTGCTGAACCAGATCAGCATGCGGCCCTTCCGTTTGAACAGGCCGCTGAAAACCGTGGGTTCAACACGGACGGCGGCGCGCTGGCCCAGGGGGGTCTGGATGGTCTCGTCTGCCTGAACGTCGAGCGTTACGTCGTACGTCTTCGAGCCGTCGTTTACCGTCACGTGAAGGGGCTTGCCGACTTGAAAGTCCTGGTTGCGCAGGTAGTAGAAGGCGGTCACCACATCCTCGACGCAACCGGGGATTTCGATCTCGGCGTGCTTGGGCGGGTCGTGGGGCCTCGTCAAGTCGTGTTCGTCGAGAATGGCCAACTTGCGTTGAGCATCGAAGACGATCTCAGTCTCTTTGTGGCGCCGCCCTTCGTAGATTTTCTTCGAGATCTTTTCGGAACATAAGGTCTTGGGGTCAAAAACGGACCGGAATTCGTTATCAACGTTGAAAACCAAAGAAACGAAGCCTTGCGAATGGGCGGTAGTGATGACGGTGTATTTTTCCTTAGTACCCTGAAGGGTGCGCTGCAAGGTAGAGGAGACGGTCCCCGCCTGGAAGACCGACCAGCTCACGTCATAGGTCAAGCGCTCACCCGGCTGGAAGGGCGCGGGTTTGGTTTGCCCGAAGAGAGAGGGATTCGCCAGCACCGAAAACGACAGCGCCAAGCTGCCGAACTTGAGTAGAGAGCCGCGCACTCTATTTAATTGGACGTTCATGCTTGGATAAAGGTAGCCCTCTCGAATTTAACTCAACCAGAGCTTTAATACCAGAAAAAGTATTACGCCCGCATAACCTGCCGCTGCTTCGTATTCGCGATTGCGCCGATAGAGCCGCCAATCAAATCTCTCGTCCCCGCCACGGAAAGGGGACAGTCTGGGAAAGAATAACGGCACCTGGCGGGCATACGATTCAAAAGTGTCGGGAAACTCCCCCAGCAAAAAGCGGGCTTCGCGCTGCATGACCGGCCAATAGACCAGAACGAAGAGGACGGCGAAAGCTCCGCCGACCAGCCACGAGCGCCCGGCCAACGCGCCCCCCAATCCCATTACCGCGCTGCCCAGATAGAGCGGGTTACGGGTGTAGGCATACGGGCCGCCCGTGGCAAGCCGCTGGTTCTTCGAGAGGTGGCCCGCCGCCCAGGCCCGCAACAGGAGACCGGCGAACGCCAGGGCGGCACCGCAGAGTAGCAGTTTCGGCGCCGGCTGCGCAAGGAGCAAATAGAGCGCCGCAAGCCCGAACCCCATCGGCACGCGCCAGCGACTTGCCCAGGTAGCGTAGTCCTTAGCCATGGGCCCTCGCCAGGCGGTCTTCGATCGCCGTTCGAACGCGCTCGACTGAGATCCCCTCGATGTAGGCGGCACGCGGATTCCGGCGGGAGTGGTTTACGGGCGCATGATTGTAAAGCGCGATGTCGGCGGCATCGAACGGCCCGTTCCGAGCCGGGTCGGTGGGGCCATGGATGGCCACCAGCGGCGTACCCACGGCCGCCGCCAAGTGCATGGGTCCCGTGTCGCCTCCCAGGAACAGTCGAGCGCGCCTCGCCAGCGCAATGAATTGCACCACGCTCGTGGGGAAGTAACAGGCGCACTTTACTCCTGCGCTTTCGAGAATTCCTCGGATCAACTCGCTTTCGTCAGGCGACCCGGTGAGGAGGAGCTTGTAATTAAGCCCGGTTTCCAACTGGCCCAGCAGTAGAGCGTAGTTTTCCGGCGCCCAGCGCTTGGATTTCCAGCCGCCGCCGGGATTGATGATGATGAAGTCTTGCGCCTCGAACCGGCAGAGTTGATCGTCAATGTAATGGTCATCATCGGGGTCGTGCGGCAAGGGGAACTGCCAGCGGCCAACGCGCGCTCCAAGATGTTCGACCAGGGCGAGGCTCTCTTCGACAGCGTGCTTCCTGCCGGCCGCGGAGACCCGTTGCGTATAGAGGATGGCGGCGCTGGGCTCGCGCATCCAGGGTTGAGCCAAGCCCACTCGTTGCTTCGCACCCGCGATGAGGGCGAGCAGGGCCGACTTCCACAAACCCTGGAAATCCACGGCGGTCTCGTACGCGTTGTCCCGCAGGCCCCCGAGCGTCCTCACCATATCCCCGAGCACCGAAAGCGGTGGCAGGCCGCCCCGCCAGCTCAGTGTGTCCAAGGTGAGAGCATGTCGTACGTAAGGGTTGCCAGCCAGCAGGGTAGCGTAGCGAGCCTCAACGAGCCAGTCGATGCGAAGCTGCGGGAAGGACTCTCCCAGCGCCGCCACGGCCGGCAGCGCGTGCACGATATCGCCGATCGAACTCAAGCGAATGACCAGGAGGCGTCGCATAAAAAGTAGGACAGGCACTCTTGCCTGTCCTTTTCGTACAGATCGGATCCATCCACTGCACGCACAGGCAGGAGTGCCTGTGCTACTAAGGGTCAGTTTTTTCGCGGCGCGCGAAGAAAAGCAGATCCTTCGCTTCGCTCAGGATGACATGTCATTCCGAGCGAAGCGAAGAATGTGCATTTGCGGCTTTGCCGCGGTGTGCTACTTGCCGTAGCGTCGCGCGATTTCCGCCAGCATGGCGCGCGTCGAGTGGTCTTTCGGATCGCCCACGATGGCCACGGCAATCCCCAGCCTTTTGGCCAGCGGCGCTTCGGGAACGGTCTCAGCCGTGTAGTCGGGCCCCTTGCAATGTACGTCAGGGCGAAGCTCGCTTAAAATGCCCTCCACGGTCAGTTCATCGAAGATGACAGCGTAATCGACCGGCTCGAGCGCGGCGACGAGCTCTGCCCGAGCCTCAGCGGGGAGCAGCGGCCTTCCCGGCCCTTTCAGCGCGGAAACCGAGCGATCGCTGTTAACGCCGACCACCAGGACATCGCCTTGCTGCCTCGCCGCCTGAAGATAGCGCACGTGGCCGGCGTGCAATACATCGAAGCATCCGTTGGCGAACGCCACGCGGCGCCCCTTGCGGCGCAACTCGAGACCGAGTTCGGCTACTCCTTCGCGCGGGATGATTGGGGCGTTCATGGGTTCTCACACCACTTTGATAATCGTGGCGCGGGCGTCTCGCCCGCGGGGGCGCGGGCATCCTGCCCGCGCGCGGGACGCCCGCACCACATCCGTCCACCGTCGGGTGTTTTTCATGGTTGCCGTGCGCCCGTCAGCCGACGGGCATGGCCGACTGCCATGAAAGTAGTTCCGCCGAAGCCGCATTCACGCGTTACGGATCGCTTCCGCCAGTTCCGCCGCCGTCACGGTCGCGGTGCCTCGCTTCATCACCACCAGGCCGCCCGCGCAATTCGCGATCATGGCGGCCTCGAGGAAACTTGCGCCGGTTCCGAGCGCCAACGTATAAGCGGCAATCACCGTGTCGCCTGCGCCGGTCACGTCAAGCGCCTGGTCAGAACCGAAGATGGGCAGATGGTGGGGCGGACGTCGTGGCTCGAAAAGCACCATGCCGTCGCGGCCCCGCGTCACCAGCAGCGCCTGGAGTCCCTGCCGGCGCATCAGCCTTCGTCCCAATTCGTGAAGGCGCTCGAGGTTGTGGCCGATCGTCTGGCCGAAGGCGGCCTCCACTTCGGGCTCGTTGGGCGTGGCCGTGGTCACGTTTTTGAATGTCACGAGGTCGTAACGCGAATCAACCGCTACAGGCAAACGGCCTCTTCCCTTGTGGCGGATGATAGACCCCACTTCGCGCGCGTCCGTCGAGCCGTAACCGTAGTCGGACACCAGGAGCGCCGAGGAGTTCGGCGCCAGTTTCAGCACGCTGCGGGTTAACCGCCTTCGAATCTCCCTGGACCACGGCTCGGCAGGTTCACGGTCGACGCGAACAATCTGCTGGGGCTGCCAGTGACTAAGCGCACCCAGAATCCGCGATTTCGTGGGTGTGGGGTAGCCCTTGAGGCGCAGCACGCGGCTCGTGGATACACCCTTTTGCCGAAAATAGCCCACCAGCGCATCCCCCGCCTCGTCATCGCCGACCACGCCCGCCAGGCTGACCCGCGCGCCGAGGTCGGCGAGGTTGTTCGCGGCATTCGCTCCCCCGCCGGGAGTTACACGTTTCTCTCGCTGTTTCAAAATCAGCACCGGAGCTTCGCGGGAAACCCGTGCGATCTCCCCGTAAACGTATTCATCCGCCACCATGTCTCCCAACATGACGACGCGCTGGCGGGGAAATCTCTCGACAATCGCCAGCAGGGCCGCTCGATCTTGAGCGTTGATCTTCATAAAAGTATCGGGAGATCGGGGAATCGGGAGATCGGGTGAACAGAAAACCCGAAGATCGAAACTCGAAATTCGAAAATCGGAGCTCGTCTATGACGTTGAATTTTTCCCGACGAACTTCGTTTTCCGGATGTTCACCCGATCATCGGATCACCCGATTACCCGATCCCCCATTCCTTAACCGCCGCGAGCGCCGTACTGTAGACGGTGTCAACGGAAACTCCCGTCATGCACCGGAAATCAATCGGGCACTCGCGAAGGCCGCAGGGGCTGCATTCGACGGGATGCTTGATAATCCGCAAGCGATGGCCGATCGGCCCCGTTTCGCGCTGGTCCGTTGAGCCGAAGATGGCCAGAAGCGGCAACTGCAGCGCCGCTGCCAGGTGCATGGGACCGGAGTCATTCGTGATGACCAGATGGCACTTCGCGAGCAATGCCATGAATTCCCGCAAGCTGGTTTTTCCGGCCACCAGCACCGGGGTATGCTCCATGGCGTGCGCCACTTCTTCGGCGAGGGCGCTTTCGGCGGAGGAGCCAAAGATTAGCACATCGGCGCCTAAGGCATCAATCAGGCGATCCGCCAAGTCGGCAAAGCGGTCCGGCAACCAGCGCTTCGCCGGGCCGAAGGCTGCGCCCGGCGAGATACCCACCAGGAAGCGCCTGCCGCCCAGCCCCAAGGTCTGAAGCTGCCGGGCCGCCCATCTTCGTTCCGAGTCCGCCAGGTGGAGTTGAACCTCTTCGACCGGTTCAGGTTTATCAATTAATCCCGAACGAAATAACAATTGAAGGTAATAGTAAACTTGATGCCCACAGGCGGCCGGCGAAATCACCTCCACCGGGTCGTTCAAGAGCGAACCCCGCCCGTCCCGCGCATAACCGATGCGCACCGCGATGCGCGCGCACCAGGCCATCCAGGCAGCCTGAAAGGCGTTCTGAAACAGAATCGCTGCGTCGAAGCCTTCCTCGCGCAGCGCCTGGACCAACTTGAGGAATCCTCCCATTCCCCGATGCTCGCCGTTCGCGTCGTAGACGATTTGCCGGCTGACAGCGGGGTGATGCTGGTAGAGTTCGCTGACCCAAGGTTTGGCGACCACAACGATCTCGGCGTCCGGAAAGCGCGCGTGTAACGCCTCGATGGCCGGCAGAGACATCACGGCGTCGCCAATCCAATTCGTAGCCCGCACCATGATTTTCTTCGGATTCCAGGAGGGAAGTTCGTGGGTTTTCAAATGGCCCTCCGCGTTGCTGCTCGTTCCACTTCAGCCAGTAACGCTCGCTCGAATTCCATCTTGTTCTCGATCTCCAGGCAAATGCAAGAGGCAAAAAGCGGCATCGGGGCATCCCAACGCGGCGGCAGATTCATGAGGTCCTTCTCGGTGGTGAGAACGGCTTCCGCCCTTGCCGCCCGCGCCAGCGCGAAGATGTTCTCCAGGTCGCGATGCAGGTAGACATGGTGGTCTGGGAAAGCGCGTTCCGCCGCTACGTTGAATCCCCAACTCCGCAAGTCCGCAAAAAATGCTGAGGAGTTCCCAATCCCGCAAAAGGCCGCGACCTTTTTGCCAAGCAGGCTTGCGGGCGGCTCCGGTTGGCCGCTGCGCGCATCCACCAAACCGGCAAGCTTCGTCGAGCCGCGAAAAATGCGGGCTTTCGGATTCGCAGCTCGAACTCGGGCCTCCATCCCGCTCGCGTCGCCTAGTTCGGTTCGCGTCAGAATCACCCAGTGGGCGCGCTCGAGAGATTGGAAAGTCTCGCGCAGGCGGCCGGCAGGAAGCAGTGCAAGCTCTGACGACGGAGTAGTGACATCGAGCAAAACCACATCCAGATCGCGATAAAGAGCCAGGTGCTGAAAGCCGTCATCGAGGACGAACACGCCGGGTCGAACGCTTTGCTCGGCCAGGGTACCGCCGCGGAAACGATCGGCCGCAACCACGATGGGGACATCGGGCAGCGCTTTGGCCAGCGCGGCGGGCTCGTCACCTATTACACGAGGATCATAGACAAGCTGCTCCTCAGGGTCCAAAAGCATAGGCCCTTTGCCCCGCCTCCGTCTGTAGCCTCGCGTCAGGATGCAGGGCCGCCGGCCGGCGGCAACGAGAATCCCGGCCAGCAGAATGACCATGGGAGTCTTGCCCGTTCCTCCCACGCTCAAATTGCCGATGCTGATCACCGGGCGGCGCAGGCGCCGGGTTTTGAACCAGCCGCGGCGGTAGGCAGCGTGGCGGAACTTTATGCCAGTCAGAAAGATACTCGACAGGAAGTTAAGTAACACATTCACTTCACTTGTATCCGCCTTAAACCCCAAAGGGGCGATCTCACAAAGCCCAGGCCAACGGCCTGGGTCAACGCCGTGCTTTCAAACTCGTAGGCCTTCCCAGCCCTGTAGGGGCGAGATAAATTTCCTGCCTTATTCCGCCCTTTCAGGGCTTGACGCAATCTAAACGGGCCGATGTCGCTGATGACCCAGGCCGTTGGCCTGGGCTTCGTTAGATCGCCCCTTTGGGGCTTAGCGACCGACATTCTTAGTCACGTAGTGCGGGCGTCCCGCCCGCAGTCGCGGGAGCGTCCCGCTCCCGCGCGCGGGCAGGATGCCCACGCGACTGCGGGCGAGACGCCCGCGCTACGTACAGGGCCGCCCGCGGTCCTGCGTGACAGGCGCCTCCAACAGCCGCTGA
>Ga0187852_1002708_pt1 | contig 13954 bp, 10 predicted proteins | sample June2016WEW_6_40_FD_134511 | JGI IMG/M metagenome (GOLD analysis project Ga0187852, IMG submission 134511) | Peatland microbial communities from SPRUCE experiment site at the Marcell Experimental Forest, Minnesota, USA - June2016WEW_6_40 | ecosystem: Environmental > Terrestrial > Soil > Wetlands...
GGAGATTCGCCGGAGCAATCCAAACCGGACGATTTTCGTTGAGCCGGGAAACTGGGGCGGCATTGACGAGTTGAAAAATCTGGTGCTGCCGCCCGACGACAACGTGATTGTTTCCGTCCATTGCTACGACCCGTTTCACTTCACGCATCAAGGCGCGGGCTGGGCCGGACCGGACGTGCAACAGACCGGCATCCAGTTTCCCGGCCCGCCCGCGCAGCCGCTCAAGGCCGACCCGAAGCTGGATTTGAAACCCTACGTTTTAGACTGGATTCAGGCATACAACACCCTGCCGACGGATAAAAATCCGAGCAGCCCGCTGGCATTCGAGGACAAATTAAAATTCCTCCGCGCGTGGTCGGATTATTACGGATACCCGATTCACATCGGCGAATTTGGCTGCTACATCAAGGCTGACCCGGCGTCACGTGCCCGTTTCTACTCGACGTTCCGGCGTGCGGCGGAGCAGCAAAGTTTGGGTTGGGCGATCTGGGACTGGAGCGCAAACTTTCGTTATTGGGATAAAAAAACCGGCAAACCCATGCCCGGAATGCACGAAGCACTCTTTGGCGAATCAAATTGAACCGGCCACCCGGCGCGAGGTCAAATGACCAGCCTATGAGATTTTTTGGGGTCAGATTCACGGTTTTTGTCTTCGCGCTCGCGCCTTGGCTGGTCCACGCCGGCGGCGACGAGGTGGTCGTGATTTACAACAATCGCATGCCAGGATCGAAACTGGTCGCGGAGCATTACGCCCAAATGCGGCGGGTGCCGGAGGCGCAAATTTACGGACTCGACTTGCCCATAACCGACGAGATGACCCGCGCCGAGTTTCGCGACGCACTGCAATTCCCGCTGGCCAGCCGGCTGGTCGTGGACAAGCTCTGGCAATTCGGCTCCGTCACCAACGCCGCCACCAACGGCCACCCGGCGCGGGTCGAACCTCGCGTCATTGAATCCAAGATTCGTTACGCGGTTCTCTGCTACGGTGTTCCGCTGAAAATTGCGTCCGATCCGAATTTGCGCGAACCGGGCCGGGAAAACGTCCGTCCGGAACTGTTGCGCAACGAAGCGGCGGTGGATTCCGAGCTGGCCTGGCTGCCGCTGTTGAAAATGGACATCCCGCTTTCCGGACCGCTGCCCAACTGGGTCTATGGGGCCACGAACCCGGCGGTGCTCCATCCCACCAACGGCATTTTGCTGGTCGCCCGGCTCGACGGCCCCAGCGTGGAGATTGCACTTGGTCTGGTGGACAAGGCACTCGCCGCCGAACGCGACGGCTTGTGGGGCCGCACTTATTTTGACGCGCGGGGACTGCCCCAAAGCGACACCAATTATATTTTGGGCGACGAATGGATATTGGGCGCGGGGGAAATCTGCCGCGAACTGGGTTTTGAAACCATCGTGGACAAAAATCCCGCCACGTTCCCCGCCGATTTTCCAATGAGTCAGATCGCCATTTATTGCGGCTGGTATGACGGAAATGTTTCCGGCCCGTTTGCGTTGCCCACGGTGGAATTCATGCCCGGCGCGTTCGCCTATCACCTGCACTCGTCCAGCGCGGCCACTTTGCGCAGCACAAATGAATATTGGGCCGGACCGCTGCTCGCCAAAGGCGCGACCTGCACCATGGGCTGCGTGTATGAGCCCTATCTCGCCGGCACACCCAATGTTGCCGCCTTTCTCGCGCGGCTGATTGCCAGCGGATTCACATTTGGCGAGGCCGCCTGGGCCGCGCAACCCGTTTTGTCCTGGCAGACGACCGTCGTCGGCGATCCGCTTTACCGGCCTTTTGCCAGGGGGCCGTCGGAGTTGCACGCGGAATTCGCGCGCACCCATAATCCGCTCATCGAATGGTCTTATCTGCGCGTCGTGGATTTGGGTCTGGTTCACGGTGCGCCCGTTGCTCAACTCGCCGCTTTCCTCGAAACCATTCCCGCAACCACCAATAGCGCCGTGCTCACCGAAAAACTCGCCGACTTTTATCAAATGCAAGGCAAACCATCCTCGGCCATTGAAACTTATCAACGTGCGCTGAAACTCAATCCATCACCGGAACAGCGCATTCGCATCCGGCTTACGCTGGGCGAAAAACTTCTGGCGCAGAATCGCGAAGCCGACGCCCTTGAAAATTACAAACAGCTTCTCAAGGAATCACCCGATTATCCCGGCAAGCCATCCGTCGAGGCAAAACTGGCCGCGCTCGAACAAAAATCCGCCAATACCAACACCCCGGCGAAAAATGAGGCGCAAAACAAGTAGTCAGTCTTGATGATTCAGTTGAGGCACTCCCACACCCTGACCCTCTCCCCACCCGCCTACGCTGCGCTACGGCGCGGTTCAGATTTATGGTCGCGTCGAAGCGAAGCGAAGGCGGAAGGAGAGGGAACAGCCATGCACATCTCACAAACATTTTAACGACTCCCGATTCGTCAACCGACTGGCAGCAATTCTCCCTCTCCCCCCGGGAGAGGGCCGGGGTGAGGGGCGGCTTGCTTTTTTTTGTTTGAAGTCCAACCCTATTGCCATGGCGACGTTCTACGACACCCACGCGCATCTTGATTACCCGGACTACGCAAAGGATTTGACGGACGTCATCGCCCGCGCCCAGGCCGCCGGCATCACCAAAATCATTTCCATCGGCACCGATCTCGAAAGCAGCGCGCGCGCCATCAAGCTGGCCGAACGTTTCGCGGGCGTTTTTGCCGCCGTCGGCTGGCATCCGTCAAACGCCCATGTAGCACCGGACGATATTCGCGAACCGCTGCGCAAACTGGCGAAGCATCCGAAAGTCGTCGCCATCGGTGAAACGGGTCTGGACTATCACCATTTGCCGGGCGGAAAGACTGGCGGCACTCCCGGCGACGACGCACGCTACAAGCAAAGGCAGGCGCAGATTTTCCAACAGCAGCTCGAAATCGCCGTTGAAGCCGGTTTGAACTGCGTCATTCACCAGCGCAACTCCTTTGACGACACTTTCGCCCAACTCAAGCCGTTCGCCGGCAAGGTGCGCGGTGTGTTCCATTGCTTCGGCGAGAGCGCCGACCGGATGCGCCGCGTTCTGGAAATCGGCTCGCTGGTCAGCTTCACCGGCATCGTCACGTTCAAGAACGGACAAAACGTCCGCGACACCGTTGCCGCCACGCCGCTGGATAAATTCATGCTGGAAACCGATTGTCCGTATCTCGCGCCCGTGCCGTATCGCGGCCAACGCTGCGAACCGGCTTATGTGAAGGAAATTTCCGAAACCGTCGCCCAAGTAAAGGGTTGTTCGCTCGAAGAATTGAGCGCGGCGACGTGCAAAACGGCGGCGGAATTTTTCCCGAAGATGGCTGCAAGTTAGCCCGCCCTCATCCCGGCCTTCTCCCCCAGGAGAAGGAGAATCGTCCGCCGTCTTATTGAAAACCTGCGACTGGATTCGCCGGACGACCATACAAAAAACAAAAGCGCACCATTGCTGTTCCTTCTCCGGGGGGAGAAGGGCAGGATGAGGGCGAGTGTAAAAACCAACTTCCATTTTAAACCCCAACTAGCCCCATGTCATCCAGCGAAAATTATTCTGAATTTTTCTCACCGTTTCTTCATTGAACCATTGGCTCTGGCTTATGGATAATCACCGAAACTATGGCAGAAGAACTTCAACTGCGCATCCACGGCGAAGCTGCGCTGCCAACGCTCATTTATCTGCCCGGCTTGCACGGCGATTAGACGCTCATCGGCAGCTTTCGCAAGGCCGTCGCCGGGAAAGTTCGCTTTGTTGAAATCACCTATCCGCGCACGCTCACGTGGTCGTTGGACGATTACGCGGCGACCATCGAAGCCGCGCTGGCGCACAATGGCATCACCCGCGGCTGGCTGCTGGGCGAATCGTATGGCTCGCAGGTTTTGTGGGCGATGGTCGCTCGCGGGAAGTTTCCGGTGCAGGGCGTGATTCTGGCGGGCGGTTTCGTGAAACATCCCATGCGTTGGGCGGTGCGGCTGGCCCCGAACGCTTTCGGGGGCAGGATTTCCACGGCATTGTTCGTGCGAATCATTTTCGGCTACGCCAAAATCGCGCGGTTCCGGTATCGCCGTTCACCGGAGACACTGGCGACCATTGACGAATTCGTCGCGCGCCGGACGGAACTGGACCGCCGTGCCGCGCAGCATCGCCTGCATTTGATGGCTCAATACGATCCGCGCCCGATTGCCAGCCAGACCCGGCTGCCGGTCTTTGGCTTGAGTGGAATTCTCGATCCCATCGTGCCCTGGCCCTTCGTCCGGCGCTGGCTCAGGAAAAATTGTCCAGCCCTGCGTGACTACAAAATCATCCGCCGCGCCGACCACAACGTCCTCAGCACCGCGCCAATGGAAGCAGCGCAGCAGGTTTTGGATTGGATGAACCAACAACCGCAGCAGCCGACGTCAGACGGCTCTGACTGAATTTACGATATAGGATTTACGATTTACGAACCCCTCCGCGACCTGTGCTTCGGCAAAAAGTTTTTTTTAAAACCCAAGTGATGTTTGAAAAGTAGCGCAGGCGTCCCGCCTGCCCGGTTGGCGAAAAATTCTTTCGAATTGAATTCCACTCGCGTTGACGAGTTTGCTGAAGCAGGCGGGACGCCTGCGCTACGTTACGGCTGCTTGAGTCGGAAGAACAGATTTCCCGTTGGCGATGTGATGGTGATGCTCTTGTTCGTCCCGTTATCGGAAATGTCACTGCTGGTTGACCAACTGGCGGCCGTTAAATCCGAATTCTGCTGCAACGTCCAGCCGGTCGAGGGGGACGGCCAAGATACGTTGATGGTTGAAAGTTGAAGGTTGAAAGTAATCGTGAGTAGCGGTGCGCCGGGCGTTTGCACCACGGTAATCAGGCTCCAGAAACCGCCGGTCAGGGAATAACTGCCGCCGGTCATCGGCCCGCCGGCATCGTGCTGGCCGATGGTGCCGCTGACGGCATAAACGCCGCCGGTGCTGGTGCCACCACCACCGGCGATTTTATACCAGTCAATCGAATATTGTTGTGCTTGAACCGCTGATGCCGCCAGCAACAGCGGGATGAGTAAAAGAGTTTTCATTGGACGTTCATAATGATGCCGTTGGTAATGTAAAGCGTATGCCCGCCACTGCTGCTAGTAAGGATGTTGGTGGTGATTCCGCCGACAATGTTGATGTTATCCACGCTCAAGCCGCCGGAAATGCGGGCGCTGGCGCTGACGGTCAAGCCGCCGCGCACGTCCAGATTATTGCCCGCCGTGATTGTGTCGCGCGTTTGCAGCGTGCCCGTCTCCATCGCCCCCGCTTCAAACTGCTGGATATAAGCCCCGCCCAAATCAAAAATCTGCAACGTATTTGCGCCATTGTTCGCCACATAGGCATAGCGCCCGGCCACCGCAACGAAAACTGGCTGACCGCCCGTGTTCACCGAGCCGACACTGACCGGCGCCGAGGGTGTGCTCACATCAAAAACCTGCAACGTGAACGTGCCGTTGTAACCGTTCGCCACATAAGCATAGCGCCCGGCCACCGCAACGGAAAAAGGCCCGTTACCCGTGGCGACCGAACCGACGAGGGCCGGCGACGACGGATTGCTCACATCAAAAACCTGCAACGTGCCGGCACTATTGTTCACCACATAGGCATAACGCCCGGCCACCGCAACGGAATAGGGATAACTGCCTGTGCCCACCGAACCGACGCTGACCGGCGCTGAAGGATTGCTCACGTCAAAAATCTGCAACGTGTTGGCACCTTCGTTCGCCACATAGGCATAGCGCCCGGCCACCGCAACGGAATATGGCAATTGACCCGTGCCCACCGAACCGACGAGGACCGGCACCGACGGGCTGCTCACATCATAAATTTGCAACACGGGATTGCCGGAGTCCACTAAGTAGGCATAGCGCCCCGCCACGGCAACGGAGGTTGGACCATTATAGATGCCGGTGCTGACCGAACCGGCAAGGATTGGCGCTGACGGTGTGCTGACATCAAAAATCTGCAATGTTTTTGGGCCACTGCCATCGTTCACCACATAAGCATAGCGCCCGGCCACCGCAACGAAAGTTGGCCAGGTGCCCGTGCCCACCGAACCGACGCTAACCGGCGCCGAGGGTGTGCTCACATCAATAATCTGCAACGTGTTGTTACCTCTGTTCACCACATAAGCATAGCGCCCGGCCACCGCAACGGAATTTGGATTGCTGCAGACTGCCGAACCGATGGCGGCAGCGGGCACCGTCGGTGGCACGGTCAGCGGAGCGACGATATTAGTTGGGCCGAGGGTAAGCGAATTTGCGTTAAGCGCGGCTGGCAGACTGGCGCTGAGATTCGTCAAGCCGGCGCCATTGCCGGTGAAGGTGCCACTCAAAGCCACCCCGCTGCTGTTGTTCGTCAGCACCGCGCCCGGCAACTGTGCCAGCGGAATCATGCCGCTGGAAAGCTGTGAGGCGTTGAGATTGGTGAGGCCCGCACCGTTGCCCGCGAAAACCGAGTTGGTGATGAAGGCGTTGGTGATGGCAACGCCGCTAACCACATTACTGGCGAGGGTCGCGTTGCCACCGTTCAAGTTCGTCGCCAGTTGCCATGTCGCCGCGTCCAGTTGATTGCTCGTGATGCCGCTCAACTGCGCCAGCGGCACCGTGCCGCTGGATAATTTTGAAGCATTGAGATTGGTGATCGCGCTGCCGTTCAACGCCGGCGGATTGCTGACCACCAGAGAATTGACGAAATTCGTCGCCGTCACAGACAGGTTGCTTACTGTGGTCAACCCGCTGAAGGCGACGCCACTCTGGTTATTGGTCAAAATCCCGGCGGGAAGTTGCGCCCCGCTCAAATTGGTCAGGCCCGCGCCATTGCCGCTAAAGGTGCCGGTCAAGGTTAGACTGGTGGCGTTATTGGTCACCACTGCGCCCGGCAGTTGTGCCAGCGGAAGTGTGCCGCTGGTCATTTGAGAGGCGTTCAAGCCCGTCAAGCCTGCGCCGTTGCCGGCGAAATTGGTCGCGGTAATCGTTCCATTATTTACGCTCAAGCCGCCGGAAATGCGCGCGCTGGCGCTGACCGTTAAGCCGCCGCGCACGTCCAGGTTATTGCCCGCCGTGATTGTGTCTCGCGTTTGCAGCGTGCCAGTCTCCATTGCCCCCGCTTCAAACTGCTGGATGTAAGCCCCGCCCAAATCAAAAATCTGCAACGTATTTGCGCCATTGTTCGCCACATAGACATAGCGCCCGGCCACCGCAACGAAAACTGGCTGACCGCCCGTGCCCACCGAACCGACACTGACCGGTGCCGAGGGTGTGCTCACATCAAAAACCTGCAACCCGCTAGTCACCACATAGGCATAGCGTCCGGCCACCGCAACAGACCATGGTCCGCTACTCGTGCCCACTGAACCGACACTGACCGGCGCCGAGGGATTGCTCACATCAAAAATTTGCAATGTGCTGGCAACATTGTTCGCCACATAGGCATAGCGCCCGGCCACCACAATGGAAAATGGACGGCTGCCCGTGCCGACCGAACCGACACTGACCGGTGCCGAGGGTGTGCTTACGTCAAAAACTTGGAACGTGTTGCCATTGCCATTCACCACATAGGCATAGCGACCTGCCACCGCAACGGATTCTGGCCCGTTGCCCGTGCCGACCGAACCGACGCTGACAGGTGCCGATGGTGTGCTCACATCAAAAATCTGCAACGTGTTGGCGCCAAAGTTCACCACATAGGCATAACGTCCGGCTACCGCAACGGAAATTGGCGCACCGCCAGTGCCCACCGAGCCGACGCTAACCGGCGCCGAGGGTGTGCTCACATCAAAAATCTGCAACGTGTTGGCGCCATCGTTCGCAACATAAGCATAACGTCCGGCCACCGCGACGGAGGCTGGGTAGCTATAGCTGCCCGTGCCAGTGCCAACCGAACCGACACTGACAGGTGCCGAGGGTGTGCTCACATCAAAAATTTGCAACGTGCCGGCAAACAAGTTCAACACATAGGCATAGCGACCGGCCACTGCAACGGAATATGTCCCGCTACCTGTGGTGACTGAACCGATGGCGGCAGCCGGCACAGTCAGTGGCACGGTCAGCGGCGCGACGATGTTGGTCCCGCCAATGGTCAGATTCGCGGAATCATTGGTTATCACCACGGCTGGCAACTGCGTCAGCGGAATGGTGCCGCTGGATAATTGTGAAGCATTGAGATTGGTCAGGCCGCTGCCGTTGCCCGCGAAAACCGAGTTGGTGATGAAGGCGTTGGTGATGGCGATGCCGGAAACGACGTTGCTTGCCAGGGCCGCGTTGCCCGCCAGATTCGCCGTGATAGTTCCGGCGGAGAAGTTCCCGCTGGCGTCACGCATCACAATCGTGTTCGCCGTGTTCAAGCTGGTGGCGGCATTGGCGGCATTGGCGCCGCTGGCCACATTTGCGGCGGTCACGCCGCCAACCGTGGAGACCACCGTTGCGCTCTGCGTCCCCGTCACATCGCCGGAAAGCGGGCCGGAAAAGTTGTTGGCCGTCGTCGCAGTTGTAGCGCTGCCGGCGGTCATTGCCGAAGCCGCGCTGGTTGCCGTCGAAGCGTTGCCGCTGATGTTGATGCCCGCCGTACCCGCGCTCAAGTTTGCCGGGTTCAAGCTCGTCAGACCCGAACCGTTGCCGGTGAATGCACCGTTCAGGATGATCGAACTTTGATTGTTCGTCAGCACTGCGCCGGGCAGTTGTGCCAATGGCACTGTGCCGCTCAACTGCGCCGCGGGCAGCGTGCCCAACAGGTTGCTGGCCGTGTTGGCCATGATGGCATACGGCACCGGCAGGATTGGCTGGCGTGGAAGCAGCGTGGTGAATGCGCCGCCGCCATTCGTCCGCGCTGCGATTTCCAACCAGTAGTTCGAGCCGTTGAAGGCACCGCCGAAGTCCAGCATGGCGATGAACAGGCCGTTGCTGACGCCGGTGGCGGGATTGGTCAGCGCGCCAATCACGTTGCCGTTGGTGACAGCATCGTAGAGCGTGAATCGCAGATCGTAGCTGCCGCTGGCCGGACTGCCATTGTCATTCAGCCGGCCTTGATAGCTGAAGGCCGTGCCTTGGGCGAAGGCTTGATGAATCTGGGTAAATAATACCAGCGTGACCCAGGCGGCGCACGAGGCTTTGCCAAGGCGAGTGAGTAGATGATGGACGCGTGTCTTCATAAGGCTTCCTGAGAAACAGTTCTGTTTATTCTATAACTTAAGGAATGTTACTTTTTAGATTGTATCAGATTAGTCTGACTTGTCAAGATGATTTGCGATGGATGCGCTCTGCTTAATTCAGTTTTCATCACCCGATGCGAGAGGAGTTGTTTTCCCCCGGCGGACAAGGTCTTTGCAGACGGTCATTCGCCGATTTCAGCGTAGCGGCTTTCGGGAGAAAGCCGCCATTTGAATTCCCGCCATAGTTTGCGGCGCTCTGCCGAGGCGCCGCTACGCTACAACACCAGCCGGATTGAAATTTTCAGTCCGGCTGTTTTAGTATCGCTGCCGCTGATTTCCTGACGGCTTCCGCCAATTCGCGCGGCTTTAAAACCTTTGCATCCCCGCCCCAGCTCAGAACCCAGCGTTCGATTTCCATCAAGCTGGAAAGTTTCATTCTCAATTCCACTCCCCCGCCCTTCAATTCACGCAGTTGTTGCGATTCGTGCCATTTCTTTTCGCGGACGTAGTCGGCGGCGCGGGCGTTGAACCGGATGACGACTTCATATTCGCCTTCGCCGGAGTGGACGCCGAAGCTGTCGTGCAAACGCTTTTCGAGCGAGAATTTTTGCGGGCGCTCGAAGGTTTTGCCGGTCAGCTTCACGGATTGCACGCGGGCGGGCACGAAGGTGCGGATGTCCTTGCGCGCGTGGTCGTAGGCGAACAGATACCATTCGCCGTTGATGTTCCCCAAATGATACGGGTCAACGAGGCGCGGCTCGGTTTCCTTCCGCCCCGGCTTGCGATAAGCCAGTTCAATCTGTTGCCGGTGCGCCGCCGCCCGGGCCAGCGTGTCGAAAATTTCGAGATTCAAAATCGGCTCGGCGCGGGTGCGGAAGGAAATTGTCTGCTCGATGTCGGCGAGATTGAGCGAAATGGTGTCAGGCAGCGACTGCTCCATTTTCCGGATGGCGCTGAGGATCGGCTTCTCGAAGCTCGTGCCGCGATATTGCTGGAGCGCCTTTTCGGCGACGATGAGCGCGAAGAGTTCGCCCTCGGTAATCTGGATGTTCGGGAACGCGCTGACTTCCTCGGTGTAATGATAGCCGATGCGCGCGCTGTCGTATTCCACCGGCAGGCCGAGCCGGTCACGCATGAACTCAATGTCGCGGTGAATCGTCTTGGTGGCGACTTCGATTTCGCGCGCCAACGTGGAGGCGTTGGGATATTTGCCGGACTGAAGCGCCTGATGGATGCGCAACATTCGCTCCAAAGGCGGACGGGACCGCAGCGATTCTGCAGCCGTCATCCCCAATGGGGATCTGTTCTCATGCCGGACATTCATTTTTTTCAGGACACGCCGGTGCATAGAGCAATGGGTCCTGCCGGTAGAACTCTTTCAACTCGGCATACAACGCCGGGTGCCGTTCCTTCAACCGGCCGGGCTTCTCGAAAAAACATTCCGTGGCCACGGCGAAAAACTCCGCTGGATTTTGAGCACCATACGTGTCGAGGACCGTCTCCCGGCCGTCTTCAGCCGCGCGGCGAAGTTGGTGGAATTCCGCGCTCAGAACTTTGGCCCACGTCTGGTAGCGGTGGTGGATTTGCCACAAGTTTGACCCGCTCAGGAGCGGAGCGCCGTCAGCGATGCCGTCCTCCTCGTCAAGCTGGTGCGCGAACTCGTGAATGACCAGATTCCGGTTCTTGTTTAGTTCCACTGCGCCGGCAATCGCCCCATCCCACGCCAGGACCACCGTCCCATGCGGCCAGGATTCACCTCCCCGCGCCTGCTCTCCTTCGGTGATTGTCCTCCCATCCTTTTCCAAGTGCCACGTTTTGGCGATGTAACTTGAAGGATAAACCAGGATGCTGTGCAGGAGAGGGTAGCAGTCCGTGTCCCGGTGCAGCAGCAGCAGGCACGCCTGCGCCGCGATCAACACCCTCACTTCATCGGTGATTTCCTGCCCGCCACAGCCCTCGAACTGTTTCTCCGCAAGGAAAACGTGAATGTGGCCTTCCAATTCCTGGCGATCCGCCGGCGGGAGGCGGGAATACATGGAATAACGGCGCATAAGAATGTCGCGCCATTCTGAAGGGAACGGCTGGCTCCGAATGCTGTCACGGCGGCGTTTTTTAAGAAATCCGAACATGCCGGTCCCGAACGCCCGCCCGCGTTCCGGCTCAACTGCCCTTTTCGAGCCTCGCGAGCAACTCGTCGTTGGTCTTGTGTTTCTTGAGCGCGGCGGTGAGCGTTTCCATCGCTTCGATGGGATTCAAGTCCACCATCGTGCGGCGCAATTTGCGGATGGCTTCAAGATATTTTGCCGGGAAAAGTTTTTCCTCCTTGCGCGTGCCGCTCTTGGGAATGTCAATGGCCGGGAACAACCGCCGGTCGGACAGTTTGCGGTCGAGAATCAATTCCATGTTGCCCGTGCCTTTGAACTCCTGGAAAATGAGTTCGTCCATGCGCGACCCGGTGTCAATCAGCGCGGTGGCCAGAATCGTCAGCGAACCGCCCTCTTCAATTTTGCGCGCCGAGGCGAACATCTTGCGCGGAATTTCCAGCGCGCGCGCGTCCACGCCGCCGGTCATCGTGCGGCCGCTGCCGCCGTGAACGCTGTTGTAGGCGCGGGCGATGCGCGTGAGCGAATCCATCAGCACGAAAACGTCCTTGCCGGATTCAACGATGCGACGGCAACGCTCGATCATAAAACGCGAAAGGCGCACATGCGTTTCCAAATCCATGTCGTTCGACGACGCGACGACTTCGGCTTTGACCGAGCGTTGGAAATCCGTGACTTCCTCCGGGCGTTCGTCAATGAGCAGCACCATCGTGTGGACTTCGGGGTGGTTCGTGGTGATGGCGTTGCAGATTTGCTTGAGGATGGTGGTCTTGCCGCTGCGCGGCGGGGAGACAATCAACCCGCGCGTGCCTTTGCCAATCGGCGTGACGAGGTCAATAATGCGCGTTTCAATCAGGTCGGGACTGGTTTCGAGGTTGAACTTTTCAATCGGGTCAATGGTGGTGAGGTTTTCAAAGCGGACGGCCTTGGTGTATTCCTCGAACGGCATGTCGTTGACCTTTTCGACGGTCTTGAGCTGCGGACTCGTGCCGCGATGCGGCGGCTGGGTCACCCCGGCGACATGGCTGCCCTCGCGCAAAAAGCTGCGGCGAATGGTGTCGGGCGTGACAAAAATATCGGTCGGCTTCGGATGAAAATGGTTGGCCGACGTGCGCAGGAAACCGAAGCCCTTCTCGGAAATTTCCAGGTAGCCGGAACCGTAATTGGACGTTTTATCGTCGTTGTTTTCTGAACCGCTCATATTTTATGTGCTCGAAGGCAGGAATTAATCCCTAAACCAGTTTTGAATTGTTGAATCTTGGGAAGCAACCCCGCAAAGGCGGGATCCTTAAAACCTTCGACGCCCAATGATTACGGGCAAAACCCGCCGGATGCAACAATTATTTTAAAGAAATTAGAGTGATGGAGTATTGGAGTAATGGGCAGGCGGATTTCAATTTTCCATTACTCCGTCACTCCCATACTCCTCTTCCCTTATCCACCCACTTCTGCTTTCGCTTCGGCAGCCAGGGGCGTGCTGAGGTAACGTTCGCCCGTGGACGGCGCGATGGTGACGATCAGCTTGCCTTTGTTCTCCGGCCGTTTGGCTACTTGAATCGCCGCCCAGACATTCGCCCCGGTTGAAATGCCGCACAAAATTCCCTCTTCCTTGGCCAGTCGCCGCGCCATGGCAAACGCGTCGTCGTTGGCGACGGGAATGGATTCCTTGATCAGCGGATTGCCCTTCTCATCCTTCAAATGCAGGTTCTTGGGAATAAACCCGGCGCCCAATCCCTGAATTTTATGAGGGCCAGGCTTCAACGGCTGGCCGGCAAGTGTTTGCGCAATAACCGGCGAATCCTTTGGATCCACCGCAATGGCTTCAAAGGACGGTTTGCGCGGTTTAATCACCTCCACACAACCGGTGATGGTGCCGCCCGTCCCGACACCCGCGACCAAAATGTCCACCTTGCCGTCCGTGTCGGCCCAAATTTCCTCCGCCGTGGTCTTGCGATGAATTTCCACGTTGGCCGGATTTTCAAACTGCTGCGGAATCCAGGCGTTCGGCGTTTCCTTGGCGAGCTGTTCCGCACGGGCAATCGCGCCTTTCATGCCTTCCGCACCGGGCGTCAAAACCAGTTTCGCGCCGAGCATCGCCAGCAGCGTACGGCGTTCCACCGACATCGTTTCGGGCATGGTCAAAATGATTTTGTAACCCTTGGCCGCCGCGACGAATGCGAGCGCAATGCCGGTGTTGCCGCTCGTCGGCTCGATGATGACGGTGTCCTTTTTGAGAATGCCGCGCTTCTCGGCGTCCTCAATCATCGCCATGCCGATGCGGTCCTTGACGCTGCTGAGCGGATTGAAAAACTCGCACTTGAGAAGAATGGTCGCGGGCAGGCTGGCGGTGACCTTGTTCAACTTGACCAGCGGGGTGTGCCCGACGGTTTCGACGATGTTGTTATAAATGCGTCCCATAAAAATCCTTTCAGAATTCGCTTAATCGTTCTTGTTAGTCAAGATTGTGACGAGTTTGAAATGAGCGCAAGCGGAATTTTATTCCTTATCGTCCTCGAATCCAAAATTTCCGATTACGAGCACGAGGAGGAGGACGAGGACGATTTCTAAAAACAATAAGTCCCTGCCCGGCCTTTCGGTCGAGCAGGGACAAATGGGGGATGGGAGTGCGCCAAGCTCTCTTTCCCATGCCGACATTAGGCGCGCCCCTTTCGGAGGCTGTCAGCTTCCC
>Ga0187852_1002713_pt1 | contig 13940 bp, 10 predicted proteins | sample June2016WEW_6_40_FD_134511 | JGI IMG/M metagenome (GOLD analysis project Ga0187852, IMG submission 134511) | Peatland microbial communities from SPRUCE experiment site at the Marcell Experimental Forest, Minnesota, USA - June2016WEW_6_40 | ecosystem: Environmental > Terrestrial > Soil > Wetlands...
AAGAGGCGCGGGCGCTGCTGGCTGAGCTTGCCGCCCTGCGCGCGTGGTGCAAGGCGACGTGACGCGTTCCCCGCGCCACCAAGAATTCACCCGTGTCCCTCACCCTGTTCTACGCACAGAAATCCCATCGCACGCCGGCACGATACAGTGAAAGGTTGTGCGCATTCGCTCGAACATCTTCCGCTTGCGGCAAAGATCGCTGGCGCGCGCCATGCTTCTCTCGCTGGGCGCCTTTGCCACGAGCTTGCGCCTGGCCGGGTTCCCGAACCTGGACAACCTGCGCGGCTCAAATTGGCAGGTTCTTGCGCTTCTTGTGGCCGCGTGGGGCATGGCGGAGACGGTGCGCTGCCTGAAGCGCACATGGAGCCTCTACCACGCCGGCGTCCTCCTCCTGCTCTACGCCGACCTTATGATTCTGGCCGGGATCGTGGTTCTGATGGCTGTGCCTTAGGGGGCTGCGGAAAGATGCGCAAATTGCGGTTGGATCATGAGAAGACTTCCCGCAGGGGCCAAACCCCTTCCTGTTTTTGCGACGGTAACGGCACGGGCAAACTCGTGCCCTGTTACAAAACATATACGCCAATCCGTGGGGCGCACTGCATTCGCCCCGCTCGAATCTGGTTAGAATCGATTGCATGAATCTCCGCGCTACTCTCGCTTTTTTTCTTTTGCTTGCCGCGGTTGTTGCCGTATTCCCGGCCAGTCGAATTGTCGCGCAAAGCCTGCCGCGATCCGGCTCGCTCGGTTACGCCGACTTCAGCGCCGAAGCCCGGATTGAAGAGAAGTTCCTCGCGGTTCCCGATGCCAAGCTGGCGGGCGAGGAGCTGAAGACTCTCACGGCCGAGCCGCACCTGGCCGCCACGCCCGAGGATTACAAGACCGCCGAGTACGTAGCGAGCAAGCTCCGCGCCGACGGGTTCGAAACCGAGATCGTTCCCTATCGCGTTCTGCTCAATCAGCCCAAAGTGGTGCGCGTGGAGGCCAGGGACGAGACCGGCCATCTGCTGATGAGCGGTCCCACGCGCGAGCACGTCGCGGGCGATCCGGCCGCGGACAATCCCCGGGTGGTGATGCCCTTCAACGGCTCATCCGGCTCGGGCGACGTGAGCGGCGAAGCGGTGTACGCGAACTACGGCCGCCTCGAGGACTTCAACGAGCTCGCGGCGCGCCACATCGATCTGCACGGTAAGATCGTCATCTGCCGTTACGGCTTGAATTTTCGCGGCGTCAAAGTCTACCTGGCCGAGCAGCGCGGCGCCGTGGGAGTGCTCCTCTACTCCGACCCGCAGGACGACGGCTATGCCAAGGGCGATCCCTGGCCGATGGGCCCCTGGCGGCCTGAGACCGGCGTGCAGCGCGGCTCGGTACAGTATCTCTTCAAGTATCCCGGCGATCCCGAGACGCCCGGCGTCGCCTCCACGCTCGACCTGCCCGACTCGGCTCGCATCGCGCATCCCGATGGGCCCGGCGGCAGTGAGCCGCATATTGTTTCGATTCCCATCAGCTACCACGATGCCGCGCCGATTCTCAAGGCGCTGAAAGGGCCGAGCGTGCCGCAAGGCTGGCAAGGCGCGTTGCCCTTCCACTACCATCTGGGGCCGGGCGGAGCAAGCGTCCACCTTGTCTCCGTGCAGGACTATCAGCGCCGCATTATTTGGGACGTGATCGGCAAGATCGAAGGCTCACAGGAGCCGGACGCATGGGTGATCGCCGGCAATCACCGCGACGCGTGGGTCTATGGCGCGGTCGATCCCTCCAGCGGTACGGCCGCGATGCTGGAAGCCGCGCACGGCATGGGCGCGCTTCTGCGCCAGGGCTGGCGTCCCAAACGCACCATCGTCTTCTCCAGTTGGGACGCCGAAGAGGAGGGGCTGGTCGGGTCCACCGAATGGGTGGAGCAGCAGGGCCGCGCGCTCGATCGCGCGGTGGCCTACTTCAACGTCGATGTAGCGGTCTCGGGGCCGGATTTCACCGCTTCCGCCGTGCCCTCGCTCAAAGAATTCGTGCGCGGCATCGCGCGTTCTGTTCCCAGCCCGCTGGGCGGCACGGTGTACATGTCGTGGCGCAGCAAGCCCTCGACCGGCAATGAAAGTCACGAATCGAATGCGCCCTCCATTCCGGGAGAAGAGGTGCACGTGGGCGACCTGGGTTCGGGATCGGATTTCTCGCCCTTCCTGCAACACGCGGGCGTACCCTCAACCGACATCGAGTCCAGCGGTCCGTATGGCGTGTATCACTCGGCCTTCGACGACTTCGCGTGGTTTAAGGAGAATGCCGACCCGCACTTTCTCTATTTACAGGAAATGGCGCGCGTGCTCGGCCTGGAAGCCATACGCATGGCCGATGCCGACGTGCTGCCTTACGACTACATCGCCTACGCGCGCGAAATCTCCGCCTACTTGGAAGCCGCCAAACGTCGAGCTGGCGATGCCGGGCTGGGTTCGCTCGATTTCGCTCCGGCCCAGGCGGCAGCCGCGCGCTTTTCTACGGCCGCGCAACGCGCCTTCGCTCGCGAGTCCGAGCCTTCCGGAGACCTAGCCCGGCTGAACCTCGCCTTGCGCCAAACCGAGACCGCGCTGCTCACTGATGCGGGCCTGCCCCATCGTCCCTGGTACCGGCATACCATCTTTGCGCCCGGCGAGTTTACCGGCTACTCGGCCGTTGTCCTGCCCGGGGTCAACGAGGCCATCAGCGCCCAGGACGCAAACCTGGCTGCCGAGCAGTTGCAGGTCCTGACGCAGGCGCTCGACCGCGCCGCCGGCGTCCTCGAATCGGCTCCATGAGAGCGGGTTGAGACTTGTCCCTTCGCTTATTCTCATGGGATTGTGCCCGCACGAAAAAACTGTTTTCTGATTCCTTTTTACCGATCCCTGTCTTCCTTGTACCCATTTTGGGAACATGCTAAGCTTGGTTTGTGCGTATCATTGCCCGGAGTACGATGATTCGGTTCGTCGCAAGATTAGCCGGGCACAAGGACCAGCGCGCAGTCAAGTCCGCGCTCGATTCCTGGTTTCAGGAAGTGCGAAGGGCGGCCTGGAAAAACTCATCCGAGGTGAAGGCCAGCTACGCTCACGCCAGCATTGTGGGAGCGGATCGGATCGTCTTCAACTTAAAGGGGAATGCCTATCGCCTGGTTGCCGCGATCGACTACCGGCGAGGCATTGTTTTCATCAAGTGGTTGGGTACGCACAAAGAGTATGATGCGATCGACGTGAGGGCTGTTCAATATGCATCTGAAGCCGATTAAGACCGAAGCTGACTACGAAGCGGCGTTGCGCAAAATCGAACGCCTGTGGGGAGCCGGTGAAGGCACTCCCGAAGGTGATCGCCTGGAGATTCTCGCGACCCTCGTCGAGGCCTACGAAGGGGCTCATTTCCCGATGGATCCGCCCGACCCCATTGAGGCCATCAAATTCAGATTGGAGCAGCAGGGCGAAGACCAGAGGACCCTCATTGGAATCATTGGCAATCGAACTCGTGTCTACGAGATTCTGCGCCGCGACCGCCCCCTGTCTCTGGCGATGATCCGCAGTCTCAACAAGCACCTGCGCATACCTGCTGAGATCCTGATCCGGCCTGTGCGTGTGCGGAGAAAAAGGAAAGCGGCCTGAACCGCCCTTATCCACGAATCATCCCGTCCTCGCTTCATTCTTACGTTTCCTGATGGGTCCTTTATCTCCTGCGTGTTAGAAACAGGAGACGGGGACAGAGGCGGAGCTTGCCCAAAAAGCCGGGGCCGGCAATCGCCGCGCATCGTGCGGCAAGCCAAGCCTTTTGCCGTCATCTTGAACGCACTGGGAGGAAGATTCTCGACTCGACCATGAACGCAAGCCATCCGGTGGAGCTCGAAACTCTCTACGGCGATTACCCGCTCGACCTCGCCTTCGACGAGATGCGGGAGCCGGGCGGCGAGGTGCGGGCGCACTACCGCGCGCTTGCCGAAACGCTTGCCGGACTGCCCGCCGAAGAGTTGCAACGGCGCAAGCAATCGGTTGACCTCGCCTTCCTCACGCAAGGCATCACGTTCACCGTCTACGGGCGCGAAGAAGGTACCGAGCGTATCTTCCCTTACGATCTGCTGCCCCGTCTGGTCACCGCCCAGGAGTGGGAGCGCATCGAGCGGGGGCTGACGCAGCGCATCACCGCGCTCAATCTCTTTCTGCGCGACGTCTACTCCGACGCCAAGATTCTCGCCGACCGCATCATTCCGCGCGAGCTGGTTTACAGTTGCAAGCATTACCGGCGGCAGATGCGCGGCTTGCAGGTGCCGCGCAACGTCTACATCGCGGTGGTCGGCTCTGATCTGCTGCGCCTCGACAGCGGCGAGTTCGTCGTCCTCGAGGACAATCTGCGCGTGCCTTCGGGCGTCAGCTACATGCTCACAAACCGCCGCGTGATGAAGCGGACTTTTCCGCAACTGTTCTCGAGTTACGGCGTGCGGCCTATCGAGCACTACCCGCAGTTGCTGCTGGCCACGCTGCGCTCGCTCGCGCCCGAGGGCCGCCCCGAGCCAAACATCGTGCTGCTGACGCCGGGAGTCTTCAACTCCGCCTACTTCGAGCACACTTATCTCGCGCGCCAGATGGGTATCGACCTGGTGGAAGGCCGCGATCTGGTGACGCACGACAACGTCGTTTACATGCGCACCACCGACGGCCTCAAGCGCGTCGACGTGATCTACCGACGCGTGGACGACGACTTCAGCGATCCGCTGGTCTTCCGCGCCGACTCCGCTCTGGGTTGCGCCGGGCTGTTCAACGCCTACCGCGCCGGCAACGTAACGGTGGCCAACGCCTTCGGCACGGGCCTGGCCGACGACAAGGCGGTCTACGCCTACGTGCCCCGCATGATCCGCTACTACCTGGACCAAGATCCCATCCTGCCCAACGTGGAGACGTTTCTGCTGAGCGAAGAGAAGGACCGCAAACACGTGCTCGCGAACCTGGACAAGCTGGTGGTGAAAGCCGTGGGCGAAAGCGGCGGCTACGGCATGCTCATCGGCCCGCACTCGACGGCTGCGCAACGCGAAGCGTTCGCGCGGCAGATCGAGGCCCACCCGCGCAACTACATTGCGCAGCCCACGCTGGATTTCTCGCGCGCTCCGTGCCTGATCGACGGCCGGCTGGAGCCGCGCCATGTGGACCTGCGGCCCTACATTCTTTTTGGCGACAAAGTAAACATCGTGCCCGGCGGATTGACGCGCGTGGCGCTCGAGAAAGGATCGCTCGTCGTCAACTCCTCGCAAGGCGGCGGCAGTAAGGACACATGGGTACTGGAATAGCCAACGACTTCTCCGCGCCCCATCCGTTCCCTAACTTCACGGAAGGGGCGGGAAACCATCACTCTCGGGAGAGCAGAACGATGCTATCGCGCGTTGCCGACAGCCTCTACTGGATGAGCCGTTATCTGGAGCGGGCGGAGAATACCGTGCGGCAACTCGACGTGACCATGAGCCTGATGCTCGACACCGGCGGCGCCAGCCTGGAGTCGCGGTGGCAACGCATGATGGCCGCGCTGGGCAAACAGACGGGCATGGCTTGGGATGGAAGCCTGGAGGCGATGGCGCACAAGCTGGTCTTCGACCGCATCGAGCCGGCCTCAGTGAAGTATTGCGTGAATGCGGCGCGGGAAAACGCGCGCCAGGTGCGCGAAGAGATCTCCACCGAGCAGTGGCAGCGCCTGAACCGGCTCTTCCATCAGGTCCATTCGCCGCAGACGGAGGCGCAGTTCCGGTCCAGTCCCAGCGACGCGCTGGCCGCGATTATCGACGGCGTCTACCTTTTCAAGGGCACCACGGACACCACAATGATTCACGGCCAGGGCTGGCAGTTTATCCGCCTCGGCCGCTATCTGGAGCGCGCCTATGCTACCGCGACACTGCTCGAGGTCTATCAGCACGATCTTTTCGAGCAGGCGGGCGAAGAGCGCGACGGCCATCTGTATCTCGAAATGGTCGGCCTGCTGCGCTGTTGCACCTCGTTCGAGGCTTATTGCCAGGTGTACACCGCCGATCTCTCGGCCGGACGCCTGGTAGAGTTCCTGCTGCTCAACCGCGATTTTCCGCACGCCATCCGCTATTGCGTCGACAGCATCCGCCAGGCTATCGAAGAAATCCAGCAATCCGGCGGCCGCCGCGCCCCGGACGATCTCGCCGCGGGCATGGGCCGGCTCCACGCCATGCTCGTTTACACTTCCATCGGCGAGATCCTCTCCGGCGACCCGGCGGCATTTCTGCACACCATCCGCGAGCAGTGCCTGCGGATCCACGAACTCATCTACCGCTATTACGTGCACTACTCCATTCAATCCGCGCTGGCGGTGTGAGGGATTGCTTCCATGAACTTCTACTCCATTTGTCACCTCACGCGCTTCCGCTACTCCAATCCCATCAGCGAGAGCATCATGGAGACGCGCATGCACCCGCGCTCGGACTCGAGCCAGCATTGCCTCTCGTTTTCGCTCTCCGTGAGCCCGCGTTGCCGAGTCTTCAGCTATCGCGACCATCTGGGCAACAACGTACAGCACTTCGACATTCCCGGCGAGCACAATCAGCTCGTGATCGTGGCCGAGTCCGTGGTGGAGCAGCAGCCGCTCCCCGGCGTTCCCCACTTCCTCGCAGCGGAGGCCTGGGATGAGCTGGATGCGCTGATCGAGGCCGGCGATTACCGGGAGATGCTGCTGCCCAGCACCTTCGCCGACGAAACGCCGGCGCTGATAGAACTTGCGAAAAAGCTGGACGTGGCGCGGCGCGACGATCCGTTGCAACTTCTGCTGGAGCTGAACCAGCGCCTCTTCGAGTACTTCGAATATGTGCCGCGGTCCACGCGCGTCGACTCGCCGATTGATGAAGCGATTTTAAGCGGCAAGGGCGTCTGCCAGGATTTTGCGCACACCATGATCGCTTTGCTGCGGCATGTGCGCATTCCCGCACGCTATGTCTCCGGTTATTTGTATCGCAGCCGCGAGGACCACGACCGCTCCACGCCCGACGCGACCCATGCATGGGTCGAGGCGTTGCTGCCTCATCTCGGCTGGGTGGGCGTCGATCCCACCAACAACCTGGTCGCGCATCATCGCCACATTCGTACAGCCGTGGGCCGCGATTACGCGGATGTTCCGCCCACGCACGGCATCTTCCGCGGGACGACGGCGAGCGAGCTCTACGTGGCCGTGCAGGTGGAGGCCAGCCACGAGGCGCCCGCCCTCGACCGCAAGCTGCCCATCCCCGAGGACTGGAGCGTGCTGGTGGAACGCGCGCAGCAGTTGCCCGAGTCCGCCGTGCCCTTCATCGACTTGCAGCAGATGCAGCAGCAACAGTGATTAGTGGTTAGTGACGAATTGATGCTGCGCTCTCGAACTGCGCTCATTTCGGAGCTGTCGCCATATCCGCGCCCAGAACCTTCAGCCGCATTTGCGCCAACTGCCAGGTCGACGTGGGAAGGGCGATCGCATTTTTCGGTTTCGTGAGGCGGCGATAGTCGGCAATAGCGATGTCGCGCTCGCCGTACTGTTCGGCGATGCGGCCCAGCACGTACCAGATTTCTTCATTCGGCTCGTCGAGGTTCCAGTCGTCCATGGCGCGCAGCAGCACCTCGCGCGCGTCCTTGGTGTCGCCGGCCTCGGCGTAGAGGCTGGCGAGGGTATGCAGTATGCTCGGCGTATCCTTTTGCAACTGGGTGGCGCGAATGGCCTCGGCAATGTCGGCCTGCTCCACCTTGCCGGTGAAGAGCGCGTACCATGCATCGTCGTTCAGCAGCATGGCGTCCTCCTTGCCGAGATCGGCAAGCTTCCGGGATAAGGCTCGCGCCGCGGCGAAGTCTCCGCCGTTGGCTTCGATTTCGATCTTCATCTGCAATGCGTCGCTGTCGTTTTCAAGCAGCTTCAGACGCGCGTCGGCCAACGCCAGGGCCTCGCCGTTGCGGCCCAGGCCCATCAGCGCCAGAGCGTTGTAGGTGAAGGCCATCTTCGATTCCGGCTCGTCTTTGAGCAGCGCCGAGGAAACCTCGAGCAGGCGAGCGTAGTTGTCCTGGATCAGGTACCCAAGTGCGAGCGCAAGCTGAATGTTGGTGCGCTCGCGATCGCCGGCTGCATTCTTCAGCGCCTCTTCGAGGATCGGCACGCCCTCGGCGACCGTCGGCTTGGAGCCGACGAGAATCGACGCGGCCGCCAGCTTCATCTTGCGCGCGTCCGGAGCTTCGCCCCTGGTCCAGAAGCGCGGGAAGACCGGCCCGCCGAGCGGATCGTCGCCGCCTTCGAGGTGCACGTCCTCGCGCATCCAGTCGAGCAGCGCCTTGGCGCCGTTCAGATCCCCTGCGCCGATCCTGTCCAGGATCTCCAGCGCGATTGCATCGGGGCGCTCGGATGTGTCGAGGACTTTATAGACGCCATCCTCCTTCACCACGAAGATGGCCGGGTTGGACATGCCTGAGATGCCAAGCTTTTCCGAGTAGCCGGTCGCGTCGCTGCCTTCGCCCTTTGCCTCGGCCTCGGCCTCCTGCATGTCGATATCGATCTCCACGTCCAGCGAGCCGTCGTCGCGCGCAAGGGAACTGTTCCAGGTCTTGCCGCGTTCGAGCATACGTTTCAGATCGTCCGGGTCCTGTTCTTTGAGGACAGTGCGCGCATTCCGGCTCAGCACCGCTTCCAGCTTGGCCTCTGTGAGATCGGGATCGCGGGTGACCAGCCAGTAGCGCCTGGCCGCGTCGGATGGAGTATTGGCAAATTGGATGTCCTCATGACGTTTGGCAGGCCGCAGAATCCTGGCCAGTCCTATGGCCCAGGCGGTGTTGTCGCCCGACGCGCCCGCCTCCAGGAAGTCTGCGCTCTCCGGGTACTGGCGGATGCGCATCAACATCTTGCCTGCGGTGATCGCGGTGTCTTTGTAGTCGTCCTCGCCCGATGCGCGCTTGTTGGCCTCTGCCAGACCCGCCTTGCTGCCCTGCATCATGGCCATCGAGGCGGCCAGCAGCGCTTTGGGCTCGGGATAGAGGGCTTGCGCGGCTTTGTACGCGCCCGCATAATCACCGCCATAAAAGAGCGCGAAGGCCAGGTTGTTGGTGAATCCGAGATCGGCAAGTTTGTCCTGGCCCAGCTTCTGGTATTCGGCGATGGCTTCTTTGATGTGGGCGTGGCCGCTGTAGCGGCGGCCAACGGAGTCATATTCGAGCAGAATCGCCAGGTCGCCCTGCACGCTGTGATCGTCGGGATCGAGCTTGATGGCGGCGCGGTAAGCGTCGGCTGCACCTGTCAGGTCGCTTCCCGCACGCATCTCGCGGCCCACAAGATCGTGCTTCAGGATTTCTGCCAGCGTCTTTTCCGCCAGCGCCGAGCTGGGATCGAGCTTGACCGCGGTCCGCGCTTCTTCGCGCGCCGCCCCGCCCATGCCCGCCTGCAACAGCACGTTGGCTAACTGCAGATGATGCACAGCCGAGTTCGGATGAGCGGCAATCAGTGCGCGATAGCTGGCCAGCGCCTCTTTCACCTTGCCGTCGTGCAGCAGGGCCGCGCCCTCCGGCTCAAAGTTCAGCAAAATGGCGGGGCCATTGATCAGGTCGGCTACTTTGTTGCGCAGCTCCGTCGCCTCAGCCACGGTGTAGCGGCGCTTGACCGAATCGAAGGTCAGGTGAACGAGTACAGTCCCGCTTTGGCCGGAAGAAAACTGCTCGGTGAACAGCGCCGGACCGAGCGCAATTTTTGCATCCTGAGGCAACCCCTTGGGCACGTATCCGGCCGGCGGCACGATGCGATAATTCCACTCGGTGGTGAAGGCCGTATTCAACCACCAGTCCTCGGTGCGCGGCTTTTTCGGCTTGTCCTGGCCCTCCGCCTTCTTTTGCTCTTCGCTATCGTCTTTACGCTTGAGCTCGTCGGGCAGCAGCTGGAAGAGCGAGTCCACGCGAATGCCAACCTGAGCGTTCTCAAGTCCGGTATAGCCGCGCTTGGCCTTCTCGCAGGCGACGGTGAGTTGGAAGGGCCGTGAGAGGTCAGCGGGATCGGTGCGGTCGACTTTGGTGAGATCGTCGGAGACGTACTCCGACTTGACGTAGCTGCGCAGGCCGTCGCGGGTGTCTTTGTCGGGCTTGTCGGCGAAATAGCCGCGGTATCCCGACTCGAAAATCCCTTTGGGTTGTTCGATTTCGACGACGTTGGCGGGGCCGTTGTCGGCGAGGGTGAACTCACGCGTCTCCACCAAGCCGTTTTCGCGCGAGGAGGCTTCGGGAGTCTTTTGGAGTGCGGTGGTCGCGTCGCTGGCGACGAGCGCCAAACGGCCCTGGTCGCCCATCGGCAACTGGCCGAGTTGCGCGTAGCGGTCGGTGGCGTCGATCCAAAGCGGATTTTTGCCGGGCACGTAGACGATGGCATGGTTGAACATTCCCATGCCGGGCAGATCGGCAGGCACATCGATGCGTAATTCGGGATTCAGGAGTGCGACGTAGGCGGGAATGCCTACGGCGCGCAGCATGGCCACCAGCAGCGTGGCTTTGTCTTTGCAATCGCCGTATTTTTTGGCGAGGGTCTCTGCCGGGTCGTGGGGAACGATGGCGGCTTCGCCGAATTCGATGCCCGTGTAGCGGACCTCGCGATCGAGATAGTCCAGAAGGACGGCTTCTTTTTCGGCGGCTGACTTTTTGTGGGCAATGAGGGGCGCCACGACGGCTTCGACAGCCGGCGAACTGGCGCGGCCGGCGACGATCTTGTCGTACTCGGTCGCGATGCTCTGCCACGATGCCCCCGTGGAGAACTCGATCATCGGGAAGAGCACATCGTCGGGAGGCAGATAGGAGTCACGGACTTCGATGCCGTCGAGCGCGCCGACGTCGAAGGTGAGTGTGACGCGCCCGCCGCTTTCGCTGCGCACGGGCTTGATGCCGGGGAGCAACAGGAGATTGGTGCGTAGCGGCAGTGCGGCGGGAAAGTCGAAAACCACGCGGCTGTGGGCTACGGGAACGTCTTCCTGGCCAAGGACGACACGTCCCACGCGGCCGGCTGCGAAGAGCGGTTCCGATTCCGTCGTGGTGAATTCTTCTTCGACCACGACGCCCGGCGCAATCGCCGGCAAGGGCACGCGCAGCCGCTTGCCGTCGCTGTAGATTTTGTAATCGCCGCCGCGGGCCGGAGCTTCGGTAATGGTGTTCGGGTCGAGGGTGTGAACGGTGAAGTCGGGCGCGATGACGCGGGCGCGAATCACCGGACGTGCTTCATGCCACGGCTCCCAGCCGATCGCGAGCGCGTCCCAGCCTTCGGCGCCCTTCTGCGTGAGCACCTTATAGACAACGTGGCCCACGTGGACGAGACGGCCGGCGTCGTCGAAGCGATAGCTCTCGTCCTCGCAGAGCTCGGTCACGCTGGCGCCGTCGGGCGCGAGCACGGCGGATGCGGCCTGATAGAGGATTTTGGGATCGATGGAGAAGTGCGGTGCGCTCCAGGGATCGGCAGAAGGGGGGCCGGCGGCCGGCGCGGCGTTGGGAGCTTCCGGCAACGATTGCGCATGCGCGGCGGCGGGCAGCACGGAGGCTGGCAATGCCGCGGCGACGAAGGCGGCAAGCAGGCAGAGCAAATGAAAACGCAGAAATGAAGAAGGCACAGGGCACCCGGCAATTAGGATTGTGAAAACCACGGTAAACCGGGCGGGAGCGAATAGCAAGCGCGGCGGCCAATGCCCGCGGGATCGCAGAAACAGGGCTCTCCCGGCTCATCGCGCAAGGAGAGCAGAGCGAGGCGGTGTGGCCACGAGTGCTGGCAGTTTCAGGGTGGTTAAGGTGCGGCTCTGCGGACCATCGTGTTCACTACGCTGTAATCCTTCCGTCCGCTGTTGTCGGTAAAGTGCGTCAACACGTCCACGTTCAGGCGTCCATCCGGGTCGAGCAGGATGGTGATGGTGTTTCGCTCGGCCTTCGTGGTGTGAATAGCCACCAATGCCTCTCGCCTGACAGTTCCGGCTTGTATCGTGCTGCTCTTTGCCGGCAACACGCCCCAGTCGCATGGCGTGGGGCTGCAAGCTCCAAAGGGGTGGACGCTCAATCCATTCACGACGATGCGCACCAGGTTCCGCGTCTTGGCGTCGACGTTCACCCAGTTGCCGTTGAAGCCGGCGCTCATGGCCGGACGCTGCGCTTGTGCGGTGAGCGCAGCGCACAGCGCCAGTGTTCCGGCCACGGCGTAGATTGCGCTGACGGTAAGACAGGAGAAGACTCGATTCCATTTCATGGCATTCTCCGGGATGTACGCAGGATTATAGACTAATCGAGTCTATTTTGGCCGGACTTTCTTAGCCCGCTTTGCGCACCTGGGCGGCGATCTTTCTTAGCTCCGGGAGCACCTTGCCGAGCGCGATCGGCGCGGCGTCGCGGGTGCCGAGGGCAAAGTACGCATCGCGATAGAGCGGATAGAGCTGTTCGTAGACTGCGGCCGATTTCGCATCGGGTTCGACGGTGCGCAGAGGCAGGCAGACCGCGGCCTGCGCCTCTTCGATGGTCTTGTAGGCGCCGGCGGCCAGTAGCGCGAATATTCCTGAGCCGAGACTTGTGGGAATGCCTGCGGGCACGAGCACCGGCTTGTTCAAGACATTGGCGTAGACGCGATTGAGGATTTCGTTCTTCTGCGGAACGCCGCCGGCATTGATGACGCGATCGATGCGCACGCCGTGCTCAGCCATGCGCTCGAGAATGATGCGGGTGTGGAAGGCGGTGCCTTCGATGGCGGCAAAGAGCTCATCCTGCGCAGTGTGGACCAGGTTCCAGCCGAGCGTCACGCCGCCCAGCTCGGGGTTCACCAGTACCGTGCGGTCGCCGTTGTCCCAGCTCAGGCGCAGAAGTCCGGTTTGGCCGGCCTGCCATGCGTCGAGCCCGTGCGAGAGCGCGGCAACAGTGGTGCCGGCGCGTTTGGCAATGGCCTCGAAGATGTCGCCGACCGCCGACAAGCCGGCTTCAATGCCCGTGTATTGAGGATGCACACTGCCCGGCACCACGCCGCAGACGCCGGGAATCAGCTCCGCCCTTTGCGCCATGGCGATGATGCAGGTGGAGGTGCCGACGACATTCACCACGTCGCCTTCGCGGATGTTGGAGCCGATGGCGTCCCAGTGCGCGTCGAAGGCGCCCACAGGAATGGGAATTCCGGCAGGGAGGCCGAGTTCCGCCGCCCATTGGGCCGAGAGATGGCCGGCGATGTGATCGCTGGTCAGGTATTCGCCGCCCAGTTTGGCGCGCACGCCTTCGAGCAGCGGGTCGACGGCGACGAGAAACTCCTCCGGCGGCAGGCCGCCCCACTTGGGATTCCACATCCACTTGTGGCCCATGGCGCAGACACTGCGCTTGAGATCGCTCACCTGGGTCACGCCCGAGAGCGTAGCCGCAACCATGTCGCAGTGTTCGAGCGCGGTGACGAATTTTTCTCGTTGTTTTGGATTCGAGCGCAGCCAATGCAGGAGCTTGGCAAATCCCCACTCGTGGGAGTAGACGCCGCCGCACCATTCGATGCCCTCAAAGCCGAGCTGGTGGGCTTTGCGGGTAATCTCCTCGGCCTCGGCGAAGGCGCGATGATCGCACCACAGGTAGTATTCGCCGAGCGGCTGCAGGCCCTGGCCGACCGGAATGACGCTCGAGCCCGTGGTGTCGAGCGCAATGGCGGCAACGTCTGCTCCGTGCACGCCCGTGGCCCGGAGCGCGTCCCTGGTGGCCGCGGTGAGAGCGGCCATCTGGTGGGCGTGGGATTGCGTGGCGTAGTTGGGATCTTCGCGGCGGCGATGCAGCGGGTAAGAGGCCGAAGCGGTCCCGATGGGGCCTTTTTGGCTGTCAACGAGAGTGACGCGAACACTGAGAGTGCCGAAATCGACGCCGGCGACGACAGCCATGGAAGAAGCCCTCCGGAAAACGTTTCCTTATCCGGAGACCAGAGTACACCACGGCGGAAGGGCGCGTCTCGCTGATGCGGAACTCATT
>Ga0187852_1002714_pt1 | contig 13922 bp, 10 predicted proteins | sample June2016WEW_6_40_FD_134511 | JGI IMG/M metagenome (GOLD analysis project Ga0187852, IMG submission 134511) | Peatland microbial communities from SPRUCE experiment site at the Marcell Experimental Forest, Minnesota, USA - June2016WEW_6_40 | ecosystem: Environmental > Terrestrial > Soil > Wetlands...
CGGCCCCTCGCCGGGCGCAGCGGGCGGCGCCTGCTCGAACCAGTTTTCCCCGGAGACTATGTCCAACTTGCCATCCCGGTTCATATCCACAATGGCCACGGTCTCGCTCGGGCCCAAGTCAATGGTGTGCTTGCGGAAGGGAATTTCATCCGAGCCTTGGGCGTCAGTACGGGGAATGAACCACACAGCCGACGCAGCCATCACGAGAAGTGCAAATAAGATGAAAAGCCTGGCCCTGGCCCTTCTGGAAATCCGACGCACATTAGCGAAATTCGCACTCATATGAACCCCCAATTGGTCGCGGGAAAACGAAGTTGTCAGTGGTCAGTTGGCCTGCCAGCCATCAGCAGTCGGCTGTCAGCTTTCATACGTGTCAATTCCGCCTGTTTCCACTGGCTACTGCCTTTGAAGAACCACGGGTCAGGGGGGCAGGGCCTGCGCTCCACCCAGTCCCGACACCTGACACCCGACACCTGTCACCTGTCCTTACTTGATCCCCAGCCCCTTGGCCAAACTTCGAATGAAGTGCAATCCCTGTTGCGCCAACTCATCGCCGGAGGGAGCAATGTCGCGCCAGATGGCAGCCGCCGCAGCGAGGTCGGGCTCCGGCTGCGCGAACGATTCGATGGTCATCAAGCCGTTGTACCGGATAACCTTCAACGCCTTTAGCACCCCTCGCCAATCATTGTGCCCCGTCCCCGGGATGCCGCGGTCGTTTTCAGAGGCATGGACATGCCCCAGCTCCCTGGCGACAGACCGCAGCGCTTCTGCCGGATGCCGCTCTTCGATGTTGGCGTGGAAGGTATCAAAGTGAATCTTGACGTTGGGCTCGCCAATATCGTGAATCAAGCGAGCCGCGTCCTCCAGTGTGTTGAGGAAGTAAGTCTCGAAGCGGTTGAGTGGCTCCAAGCAGACCATAACGTGGCGCTTCTGAGCATGGTGGGCAACCACCTGCAATCCCTCCACGGCCCAATTCCACTCTTCGGGAGTGCGGCGGCAGCCAGTCATCACACCCAGGCCGGCAAACATCGGACCGCAGATCAAGCGTGCCCCAAGCTCTGCCGTGCGGTCTACGCACGTCTTCAGAAACTCCACTCCCCTGGCCCGCACCTCAGGCTGGGGGCTCACCAGATGGCACTCGCGGGGTATAACGCTGCACGTAGTGCATTCCAGTTGATTCTTCTCCAGCATCTTTCGAACAGCAGGTATGTCGGCAGGCTCCTGCGGGGATAGAAACAGCTCAGCCCCATCGAAGCCCCACTCCCGGATCCGGGAGAACAACGCCGCGTGGCTTTCGTCCACGCGCGTCGTCCAAACCATTGTATTGACGCCATATTTCATGCGCGACTCTCCTCGACCTTTGCGTGGATGCTGTCATGCTGAGGCCATTCGCTTCGCTCAGGCTAAACTCCGCGAAGCATCCCTGCAGTTTGTCGCCGGATGCTAGGCGCAAAAGATAACTGCAGAGATCCTTCGCCCGCCCGAAAACACGGCGGGCTCAGGATGACAGACGGCTCACCCTCGGACTCCGGGATCAAGCGACTTTCCACGGTTTTCGATATTCCTTGGTGAGCATTTTGTTGGCTTCCGTGTCGCCAACAAACTGTTCCTTGTCTCGATCCCAACGCAACTTCCGTCCCAGCTTGTAAGAGATGTTTCCGATCATGCAGGCGCTGGTGGCCCGATGGGTCGTCTCGATATCCGAGTTCGGCTTCTTGCGTGAGCGGACGCATTCCAGGAAGTTCTCCACATGCGGCTGATGTTGAGGAGTACCATCGCCCGTGGTCACTGCTGTGGAACCAAAATCTTCCCAGCCATCGTGGACCAAATCCATTGGCCAGATCGTGTAGCCCTCGCGATTCACAAAGAGCGTTCCTTCCGTGCCGAAGAACTCCATGCCATATGGGTGATTATCGGGGCCGCGTCCGGAGCGATTGTAAAACTTCACCAGGAAGCCACTCTCATTTACGGCCGAACCGGGATACTCGTAAGTCGCCTCGATGGTATCGGGAATTTCAAACACGCCGGAGGAAATGAGCTGTCCGCCGGAAACCACCACCGTCCGCGGGGCGTCCACCTCCAGTCCCCAATGAACGATATCGATCAGGTGAGGCGCCCAGTTTGTCAACTCCCCGCCTCCCGTCTCCCAGAAGCCGCCCCATCCCATATGGCGGTTGCGGTTGTAGGGATGATAGGGCGCCGGACCCAGCCACGTGTCCCAGTCGAGACCCTCCAGCGGGTCGGTATCGGGGTAAGACGTTTGCATCCTCGACTGCACCGAGGTCCCACGCAAAACCCAGGTATCGGCCTCCGTCACCCGGCCAATCCTCCCGCTGCGGAGGAGTTGGGCAACTTTCTGGAAGTGCTCACCCGACCGCTGTTGAGTCCCGCACTGAACCACCCGGTTGTTTTTGTTGGCCGCCTCCACCATCCTTCGACCTTCCAGAATCGTGTGCGAAGTCGGCTTTTCCACGTACACATCCTTGCCGGCCTCACACGCCATGATCATCGGAATAGCGTGCCAATGCTCAGGCGTGGCGACGATGACCGCATCGATATCCTTGTGCTCCAAAAGTTTGCGAAAGTCCTTGTAACTCTTCACCTTCTCCGATGAGAGATTGAGACCCACGAGCGTCTCGCTGAGGCGCAGGTCCCACACATCGCAGAGCGCCACTACGTCTACTTGATTCGTCTTAATGAAAGAGCCCAGGTCATAACGACCTTGACCTCCTGAACCGATCAGCCCCACCCCAATGCGATCGTTGGCTCCCAGCACGTTTCCCACCGCAGGGCCTGCGGAAAGAGCCAGACTCACCGTTCCAAGTACTGCGGATTTATTGAAATCCCGGCGCGACATTTTCAAACCTTCCATCATGACCTCCTCCCGAGCGTGCATCCAGCGTTCGGGTACCTATAATCTCCTGCGTTCCGAGCACCACTGAAAAACCCGAAGCGCAAGGCTCTCCGAATGGCCCTGCATTATACAACCCTGGGATGGAAAATAAAGGGGAGATTTCTACCGGAAGGCTTCTTTGGTCACCACGTAAGGCATGTTGGCAGGGTTGCCGCCGTAGTTGCCTTCTAGGACATCGATGCCCCCTTGCAGAGGAAATCCATGTCGAAGCCCACGGCATATTGCGACACGACTTTCAGTGTGCCCGTGCCAAAAGTGACAGCTCTTTCGGATTCATTTCCGTGAGGACCTCCTGGATGCGCGTGTACGCACGCAGGGGGCCTTCCCTGTCAACCAAGCTTGAGAAGACGATGATCAGTCGCCAGCGGTCGAGGTCCTCGATGTAGTGCCAAAGGGCAGCAGCGATCCGCAAGCGGCGCTTCTCAAGCTCCTTGATGAGTGTCTCGCCCTCTTTGACAAGTTCCTCTACCAGTAGTGTTTTATACATTGCAGTACTCCCTCAGCGGGGTCTTCTATCGCGAGTAGGATGTCCTTTGCCCGATTGCCAGCGCGAGGGTCGTAGCGGCTGGTCTCACTCCAGTTTTTGACCAAAGTCCAATACGTGTCCAACTTGGGGGTCCCTCGGAGGACTTGCAAAAGGCCGCTGGCTTTAGCCAGCGTCTCGAGCTTATGAATGTATTAGACATTCTTGACTTGCTCGGGCTCGGGAGGGAAGTCGAAGCGTCGGGTCTTCTTTGCCAGGCAGGCTTTGAGTGAGCACTCGACAGCGTATCCCGCGAGATAGAAAGCTGCGCTGTATCTCCTATTCTTGAGCAGGACTCTGGCATCGTCCAATGGGGTTAGGGCCAACTTCTTGAACTCGGCTCTGTTCACAGCATCAGAATACCCCAACAGACCGCTAGCGCCAAATCCATTTCCTATTCCTCAAGGGACTGCTTGCCCGGAACGAATGCCAAGTCTTCGATCAAAGGTTTTTCTTCGTCCAACTCTCAATGCGGTCGAGCGCCCTCTGAATGTTCTCCACAGAATTAGCAAAGGAAAACCGCAGATAACCCTCACCCCATTGTCCAAATGCGGTCCCGCCCAGGCACGCCACGCCGGCTTCATTCAGTATGGCGTCTGCCATGATACGGGAATTGCACTTCGTTTCTTTGATATTGGGAAATACGTAAAAGGCCCCGTGCGGTTGCCGGCAACTGAAGCCCGGGATGCGGTTCAAGCCTTCGACGATGACGCTCCGCCGCCGCCGGAATTCCTCGCGCATGAGGCCTACGGAGCTTTGATCGCCTCGCAATGCCTCGATCCCTGCAATCTGACTGAAGCTGGCGGTGCAGGAGTTGCAATTGGTCATCAACTGCGCCACATATCGCGCCAGATCCGCCCGCATCACACCCCATCCCATCCGCCAGCCGGTCATGGCGTAAGTCTTGGAGAATCCGTTCAGAATGATCGTGGGGTCCTTCATGCCTGGAAACTGCGCCAAGCTCGAGTGGTCACCTTCGTAGATCAGTCGATGGTAGATTTCGTCGGAAAGGACGGGGATTTCGCGCTCTGCGAGTTTATCTGCAAGAACCTTCAAGCCCTCGCGGCTCATCACGCCGCCGGTCGGATTCTGAGGGCTATTCAGGATGATCAAGCGTGTGCGGTCGGTGATCTTGTCGATGATTTCTTCCACATCCACATCGAAGTCCCGGTCCTCACGCAACCCATACGGAACGGCCTGTCCCCCAACGAAGTCGATCATGGATTCATAAATGGGGAAGCCGGGATTGGGGAAAAGGACTTCATCGCCCCGCTCCACCAGCGCCAGAATGATGAAGAACATGATGGGTTTGCCGCCCGGCGTGATGACGACTTCATTCGGGTCAACCGGAACTCCCAAATACTGCGCCGTGTACTCAGCCACCGCTTCCCGGAGCTGAGGTAAGCCGGCAGAAGGCCCATAATGCGTCCACCCGTCGCGTAGGGCGCGCGCGGCAGCCTCCACGATGTTAGGGGGAGTGGAGAAATCAGGCTCTCCAATCTCCAAGTGAATGATCTCTTTGCCCTGTGCTTCAAGTGCGCGGGCGCGTACCAGGACTTCGAAAGCACTCTCTGTGCCCAGCCGGGACATCCGCTCGGCCAGGCGAATCGGCTTCTGCGTGATTGTACTCATTCTGACCTCTCCTCCACATCCTAGGTGGAAAATCGAAACTCGAAACTGGAAATTCGAAACTCGAAAATCGAAACTCGAAAATCGGAACTGGAAATTCGAAGATAGAGACTAAAACGGACGGCTGTCAAGTTCCAGTGTCGGTTTTCCATTTTCGATCTTCCAGTTTCCAATTTCCAGTGTCTATGTTCGAATTTCGGGTTTCGAGTTTCGATTTTCGACTTTCGAATTTCCAGCTTCGAGTTTCCAATTTCCAGTTTCTATTCTCCAGTTTCGAATTTCGATTTTCGAGTTTCTGCGTCACGGGTGCAGCAGGATTTTGCCGAAGAACTGCCGGCTTTCCATTTTCTTTTGGGCGGCGGCGGCCTCCCGGAGCGGGAAAGCGGAGTCAATTACGGCCTTGAGATAGCCCCGGGCGAGGAATTTGAGGGCCTCCAGCAGTTCTGCCTTTCCGCCCATAAAAGAACCCAGGATCGTGCGTTGCCGGCCAAACAGGCCCTGCACGTTCAGCTTCACTTCTCCGCCGCTGGTCACGCCGCAGGTCACCAACCGGCCATAGGTGGCGAGAGAGTTGAAGCATTCTTCCCAAATGGCAGCGCCCACGTGCTCGACAATCACGTCCACGCCGCGCTTTCCCGTCAGGCGCCTGACTTCTCCGGAAATCGATTGCCGGCTGTGGTTAATGACTTCGTGGGCGCCAATAGCCTTCGCTTTCTCGAGCTTCCAATCCGCTCCGGCAGTGGCAATCACGCGCGCCCCCACTGACTTCGCGATTTGGATGGCAGCGCTGCCCACGCCGGAGCCGCCCCCAATCACCAGCACATCCTCGCCCGGCTTGAGCTGAGCGCGAGTGAACAACATGTGCCAGGCGGTGAGAAAAACCAGCGGCACTGCGGCAGCCTCGTCAAAACTCAGGCCACCAGGGATGGGTATAACATTGACCTCCGGTGCCTTTACATACTCCGCATAGCCGCCATCCACGAAAACTCCCAAAACCGTATAGCTTCGGCAGGCACTATCCAATCCTTTGAAACACATCTCGCACTGCCCGCAACTGATCCCCGGGTAAAGCAAGACGCGCGCACCGGCCTTCACGCGTTTGACCTGCGAGCCCACTTCCGCCACCTCGCCGGAAACATCGCTGCCCTCAATATGGGGAAGTTGAAGCTTCCAATCGCTGACTCCCTGGCGGACCCAGAGGTCGAGGTGGTTCAGAGCGCAGGCCTTCACCTTCACAAGCACTTCGTCGGCCTGGATTTTTGGCTCCGGCGCTTCTTCGTATTTCAGCACCTCAATGTCGCCGTGCTCGTGGAATCGGACTGCATGCATGGTTCAACCTCCGCTTACAAAAGTACCATTCCATAGCCCAACAAAGAAGGTAACATACCGTAGTGTAATTGGATTCCCGTTCTTCACGGGGCGGACACGAGGCTGGCTTGCACGCAGGGGAGGGCTGTGCTAGTGTCCAAGATTCCGAGCGTCCATGCGTCCCAACACGTCACTCAATTCCCACGCCAAGGTTGACCCCGCCTCGGACCCCTCCATGAACCTTGGAGAGCCGATTGACCGCGTTGATTTGGCGTTGGCGGCCATCCTCGCGCTCGGCTCGCTGGTCCTGTTTTGGAAGGTGATCTTTACTCCTTCCATGCTTTTCATCCGTGACGTTTTCAACTACACCTATCCCTCTACCCGCTTCATCCAGGAAATGTGCCGCCATGGTGCCTTGCCCTACTGGAACCCCTATATGAACTACGGGCAGCCTTTGCTTGAGAACCCCAACCTGCTATTTTTCTACCCCTACACGCTCTTCATCATCCTTCTTCCTATAGATTTGGCTTACCCCCTCCACTACGTCATCCACTTTGCCCTGGCTGGTGTCGGCACATTCCTCTTGGCAAGGCGCTGGGGACAAAGCCGCCAAGCCGCTTTCTTCGCCGGATTCGTCTTTGCCTTCAGCGGTCCGCTGCTGTCGCTGGGCAATCTGTACAATCACGCGGCTTGCGCGGCCTGGATGCCTTGGGCGCTGCTCGCCACCGACCGGGCCGTTCAGGGTCGAACGGCACGCCCCTGGATTCTTCTAACGCTGGTTTTTTCGTTGCAGTTCCTCGCTGCCGAGCCTTTCACTCTTCTCGCCACTTTTGGCCTCTGTCTCGCCTACGCGCTGTACTTGAGAGGAAAATGGCGCCCTCTTATGTCAGCCTCCAACCTGCGGATCTTAACCGGATTCGTGCTGGCTGGATGCCTGATGATGGCATTGTGCGCAGTCCAATTCCTGCCTTCGGCGGAACTCTTGAGCCATTCGCGCCGAGGAGCGCAAGGCCTGCGCTACGGCGAGACTTCGAGCTGGGCCTTCCACCCGCTCTTATTGATGGAAATGTTGGTCCCGGATTTCTACGGTCCTGGTCTGACCTCGCCGACGAGTTGGAATGCGATGGTGGATGACGGGAATAGTCCCTATTTCATTTCCGTTTTCACAGGATTCGTTCCGCTCTTCTTTGCTCTTGCCGGTTGGGCGCTCGGCCAGGATCGGCGCCGGAATTTTGTCGCGGGATCGACACTCCTTATCCTCGTGCTATCTTTTGGGCACTTCACGCCGGTCTTTTCCCTCGCCTACTTGCTCGTTCCTGTGCTGACCTTGGTGCGATATCCCGCAAAATTGCTGGTCCCGGTTATTATGCTCGTCGCGATTTTGGCCGGCTGGGGCTTGGACGCGCTGCGCCGGGAACCCAACCAGTGGAAGGCCCGGCGCAGCCGCGCCCTTTTCCCGCTGGCGATTCTGCTGGCTTGTTCTCTGGCCCTATGGGCAGCCGCAGGGATGGCGCCGAAACTCATTACTCTCCCCAGCCAGTGGGCGCTCGTCAGCCAAGGACATGCAAGCGCGGAAGCCGGCCAAATGGCGCAATTTCTCGCGGCCATGCTGCGGCTTTATATCCCCGGGGTTGCCGGTTTTGTTCTCTTTGGCGTGCTGCTCCTTCTCGGCCTTGGTCAAAACAAAGTTTGGGCGCGCACCGGTGTGCCGATTTTCGCTCTCCTTGGGCTGGCCCAGCTTATCCAGGTGAATTACCAGGCCAATCCCACCGTACCTCGTGTCTTTTTTACATATAGTCCCCCGGTGCTATCAAGATTCACTGATCCGCCAGGATCTTTTCGGGTAGATGCCCAGGCGCCGAATGCGACGGTGACGGTGAATGCCAACGACCTCCAAGGCTTTGTCAACTTCGAATCAATCCCTGAAGTTGCCGGAATACCCGCCATCGGGCAAGGCGATTTCCAACAGAAGCTGGTGTTGAGAGCCGGTTCTATGCTCGAGGGTGTGGAAGGAAGCCTGAACCTGGACATGGAACGCTCCTTGCCACCCTTCGTTTATGACGAGTGTATTTACATGCTTAAACAGGCCCCCGATACTCTCCACCAGGATTGTCTGTTAGGCCGCACCAATGTGAAATACATCGTCCGCTCCCGACGCCGCGATTCAAGTGGTTCGAGAATTCTCGGCGAAATCTTTAATGGATCGCCCCAGCCGAGTTATCTCTACGAGGACCTCTACTTTGTTCCGCGCGCTTACGTGGCAGGCACGGCGATTTTCACAACCAGCCCGCTCGACACGCTGCGTCGGATGGCCTCGCCGGACTTTGATGCCTTGGAAAATGTGATCTTAGCCGCGGACCCTGGCACCTCTCCCGCCGTCCAGGGATCTGGTCCCGCAGGTCGGGTCGAAGTCACCGAACGCCAGCCCAATAGGGTGACACTGACAGCCCATCTCTCCCGGCCGGGGTATGTCGTCCTGCTCGACCGCTATGATTCCAACTGGCACGCAGAGTTGGATGGCCGGAAAGCCGAGGTTCTTCGCGCCAATCAACTTTTCCGCACGGTATACACTCCAGCGGGTGCGCACACATTGTGCTTCTACTATCATCAAAGTGGACTTCTGCCTGGGGCAGTAATTTCCGCTTTGACATGTGTATTGCTGGCGTCGCTTTACTTCTTCGCCCCACTCGAAATCCTTCCCCACCGACGTTAGGCGACATGTCGTTCGACCAGATCAGAGTTGACTTGATGCGGCTGGCGTTTTCCCTCACCGGCCTGTACTTGTTCGCGAAATCGCGGCGTCAGCACTTGTCCGTGCCTTAAAGCACGCGGGTCTCTCTTTTTGACCACATTTTCACTGTTTTATGCCAGATTCAGCAGGTCGCCCGCACATTTTACCGGTCACTCGTCACTGCTTCTCCGGCCCCGTACCCGGGACTTTTCTTGAGCATGTAAATCTCAAAATCTGTGTAATTGACAGCGGGCTGGTATTGGCGGTTCAATAGGTCAGTCAACGCAGGACATTGACGAAGACGAAGGTATTGTTCCGAGTCTAACGTCGTGTGGGTGCAGCCGGGAGCCGAATCATTGCGCTCCACCACAATGTACCGTGGGCGTTTCGTCTCCAGTACATGAACCAGCTCCTGGCACCAGTGCGGCAGACCCCAGGTGGACATCACTGGCCAGTCGTACAGGAAGCGACTGGGGGTGCCCCGTTGCGCCAAGAAATTAATGAGCGTAGCATACCCCCAAACGTAGACCTCATCCTCAGGGTCGGAGTTCTTTTTCAAGTAGTTGATTATCCGGTGTTTCTCTGACAGTTTTTCGAGTGGAATCTGATACCAATAGGCGCTGTACGACTGCTCTGGATTTCTCCACCAGTCACGAAGGAACCCATACTGCTGCACAACCCGCACGCCCTCTTCTGAAAACAAGGCAAAGGTGAGGCTCGCAAGCACCAGCCAAAGCATAGCACGGGCCAACATCCATCCGCGTTGCCCGAACACTCGCCGGGCATACTGAAAGCCTTCCAAAGTCTTGACGCACAGGTACCCCAGAACATCGAGAAGAAGGGATGGCACGTTTCGAAGTAATAGGAGTTGAATTGGCCCTGCACCGCTGCGCAAAGATATCCGGCGAGTGCCAGCAAGAATACAGGAGCAAGGAAACGCAGCTCGCGCCGCCCCCAGGCAATCAACAAACTGAGTGGAGCCATGATCTCGGTCCAGAGTCCCAGGTGAAACTGGCTTGAGCGGAGAGCCGAGACGAGGAAGGAAAGGTTCTCCTGCGTGAGTCTCCACTGAAAGTGCCCGGCGGCGAAGCGTGGCAGCACTTCGAGCTGGCTCTCCCTCATGGCTGGCCACGCGCCCGAGGCCCAGAAATACGCTAGCACCGCAAGGACCGTGAGAGCGAAGCCGGCACCAACAAACCAGACCCTCGCCAGCCAGTCTTTCCAAGAAACCACCATTTTTACCCGCGACGATCCTCGGTCCCACTCCCGGAAGTCGAGGAAGGGCACCAGCATGAGAACGGGGAAGAACAGCACGGCGTTGTACTTCAGCCAGAATGCCGCCCCCAACGCGAAACCCGCCACCACAACCCGAAGGTAATCCGCCCATGCCCATGACCGAAATGGCCAGCCCGTGACTCGCCGCGCTCCGGCCCCGTCCAGCGACGTAGGGCCGACGCTTGCGTCGGCAAGGGCCGGGACAAGTCCCGGCCCAGCGGGAATCAGCAGGAACCAGGCTGCAAATACGCAAAGCATCAGGAACGTTTCCGGTTGCGCAGCGTGGATATACCCTTGGCGGCAATGTCTCACAACATTGAAAACCATGGCCAGAGCCGCCGCTGGCGCGCCGACGAAGCGACGCGCGAAGTAAAATATGCAGAGGGAGATAGCCAGCAACCAGAAAACATCCACCACACCGATGCACCACGCGACAGGTCCGAAGGCCTTCACGATCAGCGCGTAGATATAGAAAATCCCCGGCGGCTTGATGTCCCAAAGGTCGCGGTAAAGCTGTTGACCGCGAAGAAGGCCTTGCCCGATCAAACAGAACAGGGCTTGGTCCACCCCAACGGGATACCGGAGGTCAGGAAGACCCCGCAGGAGTACCGCAACCAAACCGGCGAGAAGCCAGGCTCGGGTCTGAGTTTTCCGAGTGGGTAGGTTGATCATAGGCGTGGAAATTAGATCTGTGGCATGTCCGCAGCAACCGTTTCTGGATTTGTCCGTGGGCCTCCCGGGGTGCGCACCATAAGACGAATTGCCCCCTTCACTAACCGTGCCGGCATGCCGAATGGTCTCACTGATAGCCGCGGCCTCCTTAAGGGTTGGAATGCTAACCGAAATCGTGCATCTCGCTGACGCAGAGCGCATTTCTGGGTTCCGGCATACGCAGGAGTTCAAGCTTGTTGAAGCGCGGACTCGCGCTCTACGCAGGCCCCGCTCGCGAGCGTCCGCTCACGCACCAGGCGACTAACCACTATCAGCAAAACCACGAGGTACATGCCCATGGCGACCAGCCAGGTGCGGTTAAATCCCATCGTAATGCTGGAAATTGTGGCCAACACCGACCCGACAACGGTGGCACAGGCATTGACCCCCCAAGCCCAAGGGAGTAACGTTTCAGAGACCCGCCCCGACTTCGCCAGCAGGGTGGGAAAGGGCATGCCCATCAGCAGGCCCAGGGGGGCGATGGCGAGGATCGCCATGATGCACCGCCAGGTGTGGGCAAGCCCCAGTAACGCAGGTATCCCCCAGTCCAAAAAGACTAATTCAAGTGTCTGAACCAAGAGCACACCAGCAACCATACCGGCCACCGCTCGGTGGCCAGATCTTGAGAGGCCCTGGGAAAGCCGGCTTCCCAGCCCGGAGAAAATGAGCAAGGCGCACAGAGTCACCGCCATGCTATAGGCCGGACCACCCAGGAACACAGAAAGCTTCTGGATAAGGACCATCTCGACGGCGATGAAACCAACACCAAGGCCCGCGAACACTGCCAGCCAGGGAGCGCTCTGGCGGAAACGCAGGCCCAAGGATTTTCTACCTGTCAGAGGCATCAAAACCACGGCGACGCTTATGCATAGGAGCTCGATTAGCGTCACAATAAGTGAGAAAAGCCCTCTTGGCATCTTGGTAACGGGGTAGCCACCTTCTCCCTGAATGCTTGTGGGATTAAGAACGTTTTTCCAGCGGTAAAACTGGAAGAAAAATGGTTGGTCATCATAGCTGGGCGAGATGTCATAGGCATAGGACTGCACGAAGGCTGTCTTTTCCTGCTCCGGGCTGTTCAAATACGTTCTAAAGAAATTAGAAGGTCCCCCGGAGGGGTCGTAGATCACATCGAATTGCTTGTCGCGTGCCCACAACCGAAGGGCAAGGATTTCCTCCGCTGTAAAGGGAATCTTCTTAACCATCGTATCGGCCCAACGTGCCTCCACTGGCCCGCCCGCGACTATAAGAAAGTGTTTACTGGGATCTCCTACCCCAGTCCTTCGTAAGGCTTCGTATTCCGTGGCCACTAACTTCAGGGTTTCACGCGGAGGATTAAAGAGCCAACGAGAGTATGAGAGGATCCCTTCCCGGTTAAGATGATTCAGCAGGTCTTCGATAGCTTCCACGGTATAGAGATAGCTTTCACTAAGAACGAAACTGCCTCCGGAAAGCGCCGCAAAGGTGTCCACACCGCTCAGTTGGATGACGTCAAACTTAGTTGGAGTCCTCGTCAGATAGTGCCTTCCCTCAGAAACCACAAGCTCAAGTTTTCCGCCGCGAAAGAGGTCGGCCGCAAACCAGCGGTAGCGCCGCGCGAGGAGGTCCATGATCGTTGGATTGATGTCCACTGCCACTACATGGCCAGCATCTGCGTGTTCTGCAATTAGCGCGTCGATTCCTCCACCGACTCCGATCACCAACACCCGCTGAGGAGATGTGTGAATGGCATAGGGAGCGCTCTGGAGGAAATAATTAAACAGAGGATAGTCCCTCGGCTCGCCCCCCACGTGGACCAACGCCGTCGGGGCTGCCCCGTCCTGAAAGATGGGCAGAAGTAGTGGCAGTCGTCCCTTATACGCATCAGAGAGTCTTCCGCCGAAACCGCTACGTCCGATGGAAAGTTGTGTGACATCGATGCGATTAAGGATGTTCCATTTCGTGAAGATAGCCTGATTCAGTCGAAGCTCTTTCTCGGGAGTAATCCTTAGGGGAATGACCTGATGCCGTAGGCTGAGAGCTGTTCCTCCAATCAACAGTATCGCGGTCACGTCTGCCGCAATTTTGATCACAACATGGCTTTTCCGGAAAGCAGCCACCGCAACTAGAGCAGGCAGTGTTGCCGCCATGAAGATCGCCGGGATCGTTCCTAGGTAATTAATGAGGACTACTGAGAGGAAACTGCCGAAACCAGCCCCCAAAAGGTCAGCCGAATACAGCCGGTTAGTCTGTTCCCGATTTCGCATCAATACAAATCCGATGGCTGTTCCGGCGAAGAAAAAAGGCATAGCCAGCACCGTGTGGGTAAGGACGATCAGGAAGATCAGTCTGTAGTTTCCTTCAAAGAAACCCTCCGCACCTGATGAGAGCCAAACGCTTGCGGTCACTGACGCGATTGTCAGCAAGGAGAACAACCCGCAGCTCCACCCAATGGTGCGTGGATAGTCGGCGCTCGCGAGATCAGTCCGAATGGCCAGATAGGTGCCAGCAGCGCCGTATCCAAGTAAAGCCAGGCTGACTACCAAATAAGTCAAGTGATACCACGTAACAAAAGAAAAGAGCCTGGTCAACGCCACTTCCAGCATGAGGACGGCACAACTGACAGCAAATAGCGTTACGTTTGAAAGTCGTGAGTGCTCCATTGCTTCACTCCTCTCGGAGCGGGACGGGGTTCTGAGTGGGGAGCGATCAACTTGCCACAACCCTCCACGCACAAACTTTATATCAGCTTCGAACCTCATTCTCTAGCACGAAAGTACTCAGGAAACAACACGGATCTCGGCGGGCTGCGCTTCGGGCAGGTTGGGCGGATGCGGCAGACTTGCAAGTCTGCC
>Ga0187852_1002715_pt1 | contig 13921 bp, 9 predicted proteins | sample June2016WEW_6_40_FD_134511 | JGI IMG/M metagenome (GOLD analysis project Ga0187852, IMG submission 134511) | Peatland microbial communities from SPRUCE experiment site at the Marcell Experimental Forest, Minnesota, USA - June2016WEW_6_40 | ecosystem: Environmental > Terrestrial > Soil > Wetlands...
AAATGTTGCAAAGTGGACTCCGTCACGGCATTCAAAGCCATTGCAGGTGCGACTCTCGGCATGCCGGTTACAGTAACACAGAGCCGAGAATACTACAAGGAATTTACCGAACGATGTACTAGGACACTACCACGGCCAGCCTCACGCGTGCCACTGAAAGGGCGTGAGCATGCGGTTCGTGGTGTCGAACGAAAGCTTTTGGTGGGATCAGAACCGCCGCTGAGCGACTTTCTTGAAAACATTCAGAGCGAGATTCCTCGCGGAGCTTACGCTGAGCACCCAGGCGAGATCCTTCGGTGCACTCAGGATGACAGCGAAGGGCTCTGAATGACAGCCTGAATGAGATTCTCACACAGACGCTGAAGCCCAGAAGCTGTGAAAAAATCGTCTGTCATGCTGAGCGAAGCGAAGCATCTGCATTTTATCTCTTTGAAAACAAGCAAATGCAGATTCCTCGCTTCGCTCGGAATGACAGGTCCTGGCGATTATTTCACAGCTTCCCAGCCTTTCCGGCGATCGTCATTAAACTCGCTGACTGGTGCGACAGACCGGTGCCGCGAGATTGATGCCACCATGCGCCAGAGCATCCAAATGCGCTATACTCTCAGGCGAAATCCCACAAGGAGGCTACCTGATGCACCGTTGGCAGATTACTGTGTTGTTACTGCTCTCGGCTTTTGCGCTCTTTGCCGCGCCCGCCGAAGTACCCGTGACCCTGCAAGGTTTCTCTTCGAACTCCTCCGAGAGGGAGCGAGACTGGGAGTCGAAGCTCCGTTCCATACCGTCCACCGACAATTTGCGCAGCTACATGCAGCGTTTATCAGCACGCCCGCACCATGTTGGTTCGCCCTACGACAAGGACAACGCGGAATGGATTCTCTCCCGTTTCAAGGAATGGGGCTGGGACGCTCATATCGAGAACTTTGACGTGCTTTTCCCAACGCCTAAAGAGCGGCTGGTTGAAATGCTCGAACCCACGCACTTCAAAGCCAAGCTGGAAGAGCCGACGGTGCCCGGGGACCCGACCTCCGGCCAGCACGACGAGCAACTCCCCACTTACAATGCGTATTCAGCGGATGGCGACGTCACGGCCCCGTTGGTGTACGTCAATTACGGAGTGCCGCAGGATTACGAGCAACTTGAGCGGCTGGGGATTTCCGTCAAGGGCGCTATCATCATCGCGCGCTACGGCGGATCATGGCGGGGAATCAAGCCCAAAGTCGGGGCGCAACACGGCGCTGTCGGCTGCCTGATTTACTCCGACCCGAGTGGAGACGGTTATCAGGAGGGCGATGTCTTCCCGCGCGGCCCCTTTCGCCCCCCGGATGGCGTGCAGCGCGGCAGCGTCATGGACGACACGCTTTATACCGGCGACCCGCTGACGCCTGGTGTGGGAGCGACCAAGGACGCCAAGCGGCTGCCGCTCAAAGACGTTCAGACGCTCACCAAAATTCCCACTCTGCCTCTCTCCTATGCCGACGCACAACCCTTGCTCGCGGCGCTCAGGGGGCCGATGGCGCCTGCGCAGTGGCGCGGCGCGCTTCCCTTCCCTTATCACCTTGGGCCGGGCCCCACGAAAGTGCATCTGAAGGTCGAAGCCAACTGGGATCTTAAGACCCTCTACGACGTGATTGCGCGCCTAGACGGCTCTGACAGCCCTGACGAATGGGTCGTGCGCGGCAATCACCACGACGCCTGGGTGAATGGAGCCGAAGACCCCATCTCCGGCACCGTCGCGGAACTCGAAGAAGCGCGCGCCTTCGGTGAGCTCCTGAAACAGGGCTGGAAGCCCAAGCGGACCATCATCTATGCCGTGTGGGACGGCGAGGAGCCGGGGCTGATCGGCTCGACCGAATGGGCCGAGGAGCACGCCGATGAGCTTACGCAAAAAGCCGTGGCTTACATCAACTCCGACTCGAACGGGCGAGGCTATTTCTTCGCGGCAGGATCGCACTCGCTCGAGAAATTCGTCAACGGGGTAGCGCGCGATATCGATGACCCGGAGAAGAAGATCAGCGTCTGGAAGCGGACCCAGCTTCGCAGCATCGAGGAGGCTGCCACCCCGGAAGAACGCCAGGAAGCGCGCGATCGGCCCGACTTGCGCATCGGCGCCCTGGGCTCCGGCTCCGACTACGGGGTGTTCGTCGATCACCTGGGAATCGCCTCGCTCGACGTCGGCTATGGCGGGGAAGACGGCGGGGGGATATACCATTCTATTTACGATGACTTCTATTGGTATACTCACTTTAGTGATACTACATATGTCTATGGCCGCGCCCTGGCCCAAACCGCCGCGACGGCGGCGATGCGCCTCGCGGATGCCGAACTCCTGCCCTTCGACTTTTCCGATTTCGCCGACACCATGCACCGATACGGGGACGAATTGAAGAAGCTTCTGAAGACCAAGCAGGATGAAGCTCGCGAGCTCGATCGCGAGATCGAGGAGGGCGTCTTCACGGCAACTGCCGACCCGAAAAAGACCTTCGTTCCTCCCCCCCGTGAGGAGGTCCCGCCGTATTTGAATTTTGCTCCCCTGGACAACGCCATGGATGCGCTGACGCAAAGCGCCCAGCGCTACACGAAGGCGGTCGAAAAGGCGAACGCCAACGGCGGCGCGGCCCTGACCGGCGCATCTTTGAGCGTCCTCAATGCGCTGCTCATCCAGAGCGAACGGAAATTGACCAGCGCCGAAGGACTCCCCGGACGCCCCTGGTACAGGCACGAAATCTATGCGCCCGGAGTTTACACGGGCTACGGCGTCAAAACCATGCCCGCGATTCGGGAGTCCATCGAGCAGAAAAAATGGAAACTGGCTGACGAGGGCATTGTCGAAGTAGGCAGAGTGCTCACGGCCGAAGCCGCACTCATCGACGAGGCGGCGGAGGATTTGGAGAAGGTTGCTAGATAGCAGCCGGTTAACACTGGGGTGACGGCGCAAGACTGATGGAATTCCGCGGCTCAACCACCCCTTTCCCCTCCTTACGCAAGGAGGGGAATCCTATACTTCTTTCTCCACACACGGGGGCTCGCGCTCTTCCCTCCTCAAGGGAGGAGAGGCCAGGGGTGGTGGGACGCCTACGCCGACTCCTCGCCGATCCGGGGGGGCTCGGGTGTTGGCGGCGCAAGGTAGGGCTCGAACCGCTCCGGTTGGCCCGAGTCGCTAGTCAGCAAAGCCCCGAGAACCACCTCCAGCGCGTCGAGCAGGCGCCGGTCTCCACTCTGAATAAGATAACCTGCAAGGCGAATCAGCCGCAGATGGCGGGCCGTGTACCTTTCAGCCCCAGGCTGAGGAGGTTTTCCCTGGCTGGCGCCCATCAGTTCCATAATGCACTTTCCGGAGGGCGTAACCACGCACTGCGCGCCTGCAAGGCTCTCGGTGTGGTCCTGGAAGAACTCCGCCAAGGGCACCTCGAGGGCGTCCGCTATCTTGCGGAGGGTCTTGGGCCGGGGCTCGAGGTGACGATTTTCAATCCGCGAAAGATAAGACCCGGCAATGCCGCACCGCTCGCTTAATTGGCGCTGGCTTATGCCTTTCTGGTTACGAATCTGCATCACGCGCGTTCCTATTCTCATAATAGAACCGCCTGGCGTTGATATTTGGCCGCCAATGTTAACACAAATATAAAAAAGTACAAGCGAAATGCCAAGTTGGAATTGTCCTAGCGTTTAGCCGAATTAGTGAGCGAACTCATTTGCCGAACGCGGAAGGGCGGGGCTTCAGCCCCGCCGCTGATCTTGTGAGGTGCGGAGGGGGATTCAGCCCCTGAAGCGGCGTGGCTCCAGGGCCTAAAGGCCCATTCAACTCCGCGTCTCGAGGCGGCTGGGCTAAAGCCCCGCGCTTCCGAGTGTCGTTTGAAACTGCACTCATTGAACCAACTATACAGTGGTTTGATTCGTAGCGCCCCAACCTGTCGGGCGTTTTCCGACGTGAAGGTCGGCGCTACTTGGGTATCGGGACGCACCAGAATGAATTGCAACGGCTCGGATTCAGACGTACTATAAGCCCAACCGGACAATAATTCGCTGGCAGGGAGGGAATATGAAGCGTTCAGCGCAACTGTGTGGCCGATCAGGGCGGCGCCTTGCGGCAGGTGCCGCGCTCCTCGCATTTTCCTTGCTCTTGTTCGGGTCTCTTCCCCTTCTTGCGCAGGTGGACCTGACCGGTTTCTGGGTTCTGCGCATACCGACTGGAGACGGCAACTTCCGCGAAACGTTTCTGGACCTCAAGCAGTCCGGCGAGAGCGTGACGGGCAAGATACTGCCGGGCTACCGCGAATTGCCGATCACCGAGGGTACGTTCAGCGGCGGCAAGTTACATTTGGTCGTCGCGTCGCATTTTGGCGGGCAGGAACGCCAAGTCACCTACGACGGCAGCTTCGCAGACGGTAAGATCTCGATGACCGTGAACTTTCCCGGGCGCGAACCTCTGACCGGCGTCGCGGAGCGCAGCAGACCGGAGGCCGCCCTTCCCCCTCCCCGCCTGCCGCTACCATCGTTGCACGACGTGCCGGACAACGGCTTGGCCCGCACTCCGCCCATGGGCTGGAACAGTTGGAATAAGTTTGCCGGCAAAGTCGACGACGCCGTGGTGCGGGGCGCGGCGGATGCTATCGTTGACACGGGGATGAAGGACGCAGGCTATATCTACATCAACATCGATGACACCTGGCAGGGCCAGCGCAACTCGCAGGGTAACATCACCGCCAACCGCAAGTTTCCGGATATGAAGGCGCTTGCCGAATATGTCCACTCGAAAGGGTTGAAGATCGGTATCTATTCCGGGCCAGGGCCGAAAACCTGCGCGGGATTTGAGGGCAGCTACGGCCACGAAGAACAGGACGCCAAAACCTTCGCGGATTGGGGATTCGATTATCTCAAGTACGATTGGTGCAGCGCGGGACGCATTTACAAGGACGAGGATATGCAAGCCGTCTATCAAAAAATGGGCGATGCACTGCTCAAAGCCGGCCGGCCGATCGTCTATAGCCTATGCCAGTATGGAAGAGCCGACGTTTGGAATTGGGGGGCGAAAGTGGGCGGGAATCTCTGGCGCACCACCGGGGACATCAGCGATCATTGGAAATCCATGGAGGAGATCGGCTTCCGCCAATTCGCGATTGCCCCTTATGACCGGCCCGGCCATTGGAACGATCCCGATATGCTGGAAGTGGGCAACGGCGGCATGAGCGACGACGAATACCGAACTCACATGTCCCTCTGGTCACTTCTGGCAGCTCCGCTGCTGGCCGGTAACGATCTTCGTTCCATGAGCGCCGAAACGAGAGCGATCCTGATGAATCGGGAGGTCATCGCGATTGACCAGGATCCCGACGCAAAACCTGTGAAGAAGATCCTCGAGCAGGGTTCCACGGTAATTGCCGCACGGCCTCTCAGCGACAATTCCGTGGCCGTGGGCCTCTTCAATCGGGGCGAGGCTCGAGCGACTATCGCGGTCCGCTGGACTGATCTCGGATTCGAGGGTTCGCCGGCGGTCCGCGACCTTTGGGCTCACAAAGACCTCGGCAGAATCGCTGACCAGTTTTCGGCCAGTGTGCCCTCCCACGGCGTCGTGCTCATCAAGGTTAAGCACTAGCCAACGACAGACAGCCTAGGGCCAGGACGGCGCAGTGCGGGCCTTGCGGTCGTCGCGGAAGAGCATCGCGGCGGTCCCGGGTGCCCGCCTTTTGCCGGCCACAGGAGGGCTGCTGCGACCTGCGCCTCGCAACCTCTGGAAAAATCGATGCCTGTCATCCTGAGCGAAGGATCCCGGCAGTTTCTTAGGGTTCAACGATTTACGAATAACTGCAGCGATCCTTCGCGGAGTTTATCCTGAGCGAACTACGGAGATTCTTCGCTTCGCTCAGAATGACAAGCAAAGGACTCAGGATGCCACGTTCCGAATTTCCTCACACCTTCTCAGGGCAAGACGGTGGCGGATGGAGTGCCTTTTAGGCTCGAATCTTAACACTAATGTTATAAAGAAGAGGCCCCATCCGAAATCTATTGACATCCCCCCCGATTGAGCTATCTTAGTTGTGGCACAGACGGAAGGTATAAGCGAACAAGCATTCAGGCGCGCCGACTGGAGCGACCACGCGACTGCTAAGATAGCAGCCGCACAGACGAAGGAGGACGCGAAGCCTCAGCCGTGGCATGATCCCTGCTGGATTCCGCCTTGGCGCGACGCAAAAACAGGCGCCGATAGAGAACTTAATGTCGCCGGTCCAAGTGAAGTCAGGGCCGCCGATGCAAAGTAGCTTTCGGCCTCTCATGAGTTTCGTAGCAGGCAACTGCTACCAACGAGCCCACCGACCCGTCCGGGATTATATAGCAACCCCACAATCCTGCCTGATAAGCCCTGAGCCGGACGGGTCTCCCTTTTTCCAGATCACTCCACTGTCACACTCTTCGCCAAGTTTCTTGGCTTGTCGATGTCACAGCCGCGCAGCAGCGCGCAATAGTAGGCAAAAAGCTGCAAAGGCACAACAGTCAGAACCGGCATCAGGATGTCATGGTTTGAGGGAACCTCGATGACGTCATCCACCGAAGACCCGAGCCTGGCGTTGCCGGCAGTGGTGATGGCCACAATGCGACCATCGCGGGCGCGAATCTCCTGCACGTTGGACATCAGCTTGTCGTACGAAGCATCCAGGGGAGCAATGGCCATGGTCGGAAACGCGGGGTCGATTAGCGCAATCGGCCCATGCTTCATTTCGCCGGCGGCGTAACCCTCCGCGTGGATGTAAGCGATTTCCTTGAGTTTCAAAGCGCCTTCGAGGGCAATCGGATACTGGTATTTCCTGCCGATATAAAGGAAGTGCGAAAATCCGCAGTATTTCTGCGCCAGTCCGCGGATGTGCCCGGATTGCTGCAAGGTTTCGCGAATCTGGCCAGGTAGCTTTTCCATCCCTTGCAATAGTCTGGCTCCTTCCTCATAGGAAAGGTCGCGGTTACGCCCCATCAAGAGCGCCATCAAGGTGAGGATGGTGATCTGCGAAACGAACGACTTTGTGGAAGCTACACCCACCTCGATGCCCGCGTGCGAGTAAACGCCGGCATGAGTTTCGCGGGCGATGGTGCTGCCCACTACATTCACCAAGCCGAGGACGGTTGCCCCCTTGCGCTTTGCCTCGCGAAGGGCGGCGAGCGTGTCGGCGGTTTCGCCTGACTGGCTGATCGCCAGCACTACAGTGTTCTGCCGCAGGTTCAGCTTGCGATACCGGAATTCCGAGGCCAACTCCGTTTCCACCGTCAAATCGGTGAGAGTCTCGAAGGCATAGCGCGCAAACAGCCCGGCATAGTAGCTGGTGCCGCAACTGACCACGATGAGATGGCGCGCCTGTTGAAGCTTGTCCTTCACCGATTCAAGGCCGCCGAGCTTAGGCACCCCCTCCGAGTGATTCACACGTCCGCGCAAGGCGTTCTCGACCGCCTCCGGTTGCTCGAAGATCTCCTTGAGCATGAAGTGCGCGTAAGGCCCGCGTTCCATCGCGTCCGCGCCCACTTCGAGCGAGGCAGCCTCCCGGCTGACGGCGCGGTTTTCCAGGGTGGTAATGGAGAAGCTGCCCGGCTCCAGGCACGCCACCTCGTTGTCCTCGAGATACACTGCCTGATCCGTGTGGCGCGCCAACGCGGAAGCGTCGGAGGCCGCAAAGCATTCGTTAACGCCCACGCCCAGGACAAGGGGACTTCCGCGCCGCGCCACGATGATCTGATGCGGGTGGGCCGAGTGCAGCACCGCCAAACCGAACGTGCCCTGAACCTGTAAAAGGGCCTTCCGAACTGCCGCCTCAAGATCTCCCTGGTAAAGGCTCTCAATCAGGTGAGCCAGGACCTCCGTGTCAGTCTCCGAACGGAAGGAGTGCCCCGACGAAGTGAGGCCCTGCTTGAGAAGCAGATAATTCTCGATGATACCGTTGTGGGCGAGGTAAATCTTGCCCGTGCAATCGATGTGCGGGTGAGCATTGTTTTCGGAAGGCTTCCCATGCGTCGCCCAGCGCGTATGCGCGATGCCCACCGTGCCTGTCGGGGCGTCCTGCCAGACGCGCTGCTCGAGAGCCTCCACTTTGCCCACGGTGCGAACCCAGTAGGCCGGGCCGTTGAGGATGGCAATTCCGCTGGAATCGTATCCCCGGTATTCCAGACGCTTGAGGCCATCGATCAGGATTTCGCGAGCGGGCTGCTTCCCGGCGTAAGCGATAATGCCGCACATGATGGCCCCCTACTCCCGGCCTTCAACTCTCGGTTTTTTGCAATCTCAAGCCCTGAGTAAATCGCAGTCGTAACTGGGTGTCCGTCGTTCTTTACCAGTTTTCCGGCGCCGGCCTTGACAGCTGGTTAAAGGTAACCCAGTTCACGAGCCAGCACCCGGAATGGCTCACCACTGAGGAAAAGCTCCGCCTCCGTAGCCTCGAATCCTTGTTCGAGGGTGCGGCGCAGGTGCAGGGAGGCGATATCCGCCAACTGCTGGTCGGTGAAAGTCTTGCCCTCCGCCGTGCGTAACTCGAAGAGCGTGGCGCAGGAGATCGCCACCGTCGCCTTGCGGCCGTCCAGCAGGAAGACGGCATCCATGCTGTCGCTATGGCGCGTGGCGATAGCTGGGTAAAGGTTCACGAAGTGAACTTTGACCGGCGCCTCTAAGCCTTTCGAGGCGACTTCAAACGGTGCCACAAGATAGCTCATCGTTCCCGCTCCTCGATGCTCCTGCGCTGGCTCGCAACACTCGCTGGCCTTGATCTCAATTATAGCTTACATCCTTACGAAATCTGCACCCTTCGCTCCGCAAATCGGGCAGGCCTCGGGGGCCTTACCGATCTCAATATTGCCGCACACCGGGCAGAGGAAAAAACTCACCCCCGTCAAATCATGGCCCTGCTTCAGAGCTTCGAGAGCCATCGCGTACAGTTTGGCGTGCACTTCCTCCGCCTTCAAGGCATAAGAGAACATCCGCTTCGCCGCGTGGTTATCGGCCCTGGCCTTTTCGAGCATCGCCGGGTACATTTCCGTGTATTCGTGTGTTTCGCCCCCCATCGCCGCCTTCAGGTTGTCGAGCGTCGACCCTATGCCGTTCAGGGCTTCCAGGTGCCCCAGCGCATGAATGGTCTCCGCCTCGGCGGCAGTTCGGAACAGGCGCGCCACATTGCCGAAACCTTCCTCCTCCGCCTTCTTTGCGAATGCCAGGTACTTTCGGTTCGCTTGGCTCTCGCCAGCGAACGCAATTTTAAGATTATCTACCGTCGTAGTCATTATGTCCTCCAAAACCTATGAAATAGAGCGAACATTGCAACTTTGAAGCGGGTCCGGACCGGAGTTCGCCATGCCGAACCCTTCCACGAAAAATGTGGCTCGCTGACACTGTATACGCAGGTGGGAAGTCAGACAAGGGACAGAAAGTCCCTATCCACTTTAGGTGCGACGGCGATTCAATTCTCTTGCGTCCGGGTCAACGCGCTGGCGCGTCGGAAAATAGCGCGACATTGAGTGGCATGGCGCACTGTGCGTAGAAGGAGTGAAAAAACCAGCCGCCTGTCATCCTGAGCGACGGTAAGGATCGCCGGAGTTCCACGTGTTTCAATGAATTGCGAAGAACTGCTGAGATGCTTCGCTTCGCTCAGGATGACACCAAATCGCGTATTCCTTCACACATTCGCAGCCGCAGGTCCATGCAGTGGTGCCGGTTGGTGCCCGGCCGACGTGGTTGACTCCGATCTACAGGTTATTCCTCGCTGACTTAAGGGTTTTACTTGAAGTTTTTGCATTCGGAGCGTAAGAATTGCTTTAGCGAACCTCCGCCCGGCAGCCTGAGCTGTCGCTTAGCGATTTTGTTTCAGCAGGATAGGAAAAAACTGGAGTGGCATTCGGCGTGCTCTTTCCCATCCCCGGGGACAAGACGGGTAGCCAGTCGAGCATAGCTACAATGTCCCGAGAAGGAGAAAACCAAATGGCAATTGACGAGGTTCCTGAAAAGGAAGTTCATGTCGTCGAGCCGGAACGTTCCGGCTCGCAAGGAAAGTTTCTATTGATACTTGTTGTGCTGGCGGCGCTGGTCGCCGGTGAGATCTATTCCTTTCACAAAATCAACTCAACGCGCGAAGCGCTGGAAGCACAGCAAGCTCAGGCTCACAAGCAAATATCCGCCGAATTCCAGGATCAGATGGCCAGCCGCCTGAGCGCCATCGAAAACGCAAACGCGCAGCAATTCGACGCGCTGAAGGACGAGTTGGACTCCGCGGCGAAGCGCCTGGGTGCAACAGGCGGTGAACTGAAACGCTCGCGCGCCATGGTAACTCAACTACAGAAGGACGAACAGACACGCGCCGATCAGCTTCAGCAACAATTGTCTCAGAAGGCCGACCAGCAGCAGGTGGGAGCGCTCGGCCAGGACCTTACCGCGCAGCGCACCGACCTCGACAATACCAAGAAAGCTGTTGATTCCGTCCGCTCCGACCTGGGAATGGCCCGCAGCGAAATGGGCACCCTGATCGCCCGTAATCATGATGATGTCGAGACCCTCCGCAAATTGGGCGAACGCGACTACTTCGAGTTCACAGCGACCAAGAAGACCTCGGCGCGGGTGGCGGGAGTCGGCTTGACGGTAACCAAAACCAACGTGAAGCGGCATCAATTCAACCTGGCGATGAACGTCGACGACATTCGCGTCGAGAAGAAAGATCGCACCATCAATGAGCCGATTTTCTTCTATGTCAACGGCTCCAAGCGGCCCTACGAACTGGTGGTCAACCAAGTCACCCAGAATTCGGTCAAAGGCTACGTAAGTGCTCCGAAAGGCGCCAACAAGGAAGTTGCGACACGCTCTGGAGATGCGCAGTAATCGAATCGCGAGGAGACCTGGAGGAGTCGAGCAACCTTCCGGGTCTCCAATACTTGCCGGCAAGGTACAACACAACCTCCAAACATAGCGGGCAACTCAGTAAGTGAAATTTCGTCCATTGTGCAAGAACGATTCACCTCCTCACTGCTTTCTACCGATGACTAAAAGAGCGCGAAGCACCCGAGGGATGCGAGGAGGACCACCTCTCTGAACCCTGAAATCTTTCAACGTTCCTTGTCGACAAAGGACAAAACCCGGCGGCCGGCCGATTCGCTGACGCCGCGAGAGAGGACGGTTGTGGCTCGCGTTGCCCTGGGGCTTTCAAACGCCGAGATTGCCGGGGACTTAAAGATTTCTATTCAAACAGTCAAGAACCATCTGGGTTCCATCTTCGACAAAATCGGCGTCACGTCGCGCCTGGAACTCGCAACCTGGCTATTCACTCATGATCGCGGATTGTATCCACTGCGAAGCTCCGCAAGCCTTCCGCAACATCAAAAGAGAGGCATGACGGACCTGCCGCCCTCGATTCCAGAGGATGTCAGTTCTAACCCGTGGCGCGTAACATAAGTTCGACTATTAGGCAGGTGATTCAGGTTTTAGGTAGCGTCCTAATTTGGCCCGTAACGCCGGCTTCCAGCCGGCAATGGAGTCGCCAAGATGGCGGCGCTACGACCAAATTAGGACAGCACCAGGTTTTAGCCCCTCCTGGGGCGGCAGATGGTGGCCCAGGCCGATGGCCCAGGGCATGACGGTCCTCACCCTATCGCACTCACGCGGGAACCCCTCCCCCGTGTGGGCGCCGATGGGAGGCAGTGCAGGACAGTTCATATTGCCCAGGGCTCACACCCTGCGCCAGATTCTGCCGCCCCCGGCCCGAGACTGCGCAACACGTCCAGCCCTACGCCAAGTCTTAAACAAACTACACTGGCCTGAAAATGACTCCTCTCCTCAGCGGGAGGAGGGGCTGGGGGTGGTGGGTGCTTGCCCCGACGCCCCGCAATCACCCGTCACCCCTCCTTACCAAAGAGGGGAATCGTCTTCATAGTTTGCGGGTGCCCGTCAGCGGACGGGCATGCGCGACTAATTTGAAAATGCTTGTGCCGAACGCAACTTGGAGTGCGGTAACGCCAGCTGCCGCGGTTCGTTCGAATTCCACGGCGGCGGCTGTGCTGCCGCACTCCGTGACCGCCCCCCGATTGTTTCCCTGAAACCATCTCATTCGGTATGATAGCAAGTATGGACGTCGCGGTGCGGTGTCGCAACCTGGTGAAGACTTATGAAGGCAACGTCGAAGCGGTGCGGGGGCTCGATTTAGAGATCCTGAGCGGCGAGTGCCTCGGGTTGCTGGGCCCGAACGGCGCGGGGAAAACCACCACCATCGAGATCCTCGAGGGGTTGCTGCCTCAAACCTCCGGCGAAGTCGAGATCCTCGGAAAGAACTGGAACGCCCACAACCGGGAACTGCGGGAGGTGCTGGGGATCTCGCTTCAGGAAACTCGCCTGGGCGAGAAACTGACGGTGCGGGAAACACTGGACCTTTTCGCGAGCTTTTATCGCCAGCCGCGTTCGACCGACGAGGTCATGCAGGAGATGGCCCTGACCGAGAAGGCAAGTAGCTGGGTCGGCAAGCTGTCGGGAGGCCAGCGGCGAAGGCTGGCCGTAGCCACAGCGCTCGTGGCCAACCCGAAAATCCTGTTTCTCGATGAACCCACGACGGGTTTGGATCCGCAGAGCCGGCGCCAACTTTGGGAGACCATCCGCCAGTTCCAGAGCCGCGGCGGAACTATCCTGCTGACCACCCATTACATGGATGAAGCCGAGCGGCTTTGCGATCGCATCTCGATTATCGACCACGGCCGCGCCATTGCTTCCGGCACGCCTGCCCAGTTGATCGAGGAGTTGGGCGGGCGTCAGATGGTGGAATTCGATGCGACCGATAGCGGCCCCGGCGCGATGGACGAGTGGCGGTCACTTCCCGGCGTCGAGGCCGTCCATGAGGAAAACGGCTGTCTGATACTGAGCGTGCGCGAAACTCACGAGACGATCCCATCGCTGCTCGCGGCCCTCGAGAAGCGCGGGGCGCGATTGCTGCACCTGACCACTCGCCAGGCCAGCCTCGAGGACGTCTTCGTCCGTCTCACCGGACGGCGCCTGCGGGAGGATTAAGAGTCGACCGTCGCGTCATTCCCGCGGAAGCGGGAATCCATCGGACCTACAATGGGCGCCCGCTTCCGCGGGGGCGACGATGAAAAACTAGGCTGAAAATGAGTACATTGAGCGCCGAGTCGGTCCCCATTACGCCAAAGGCAAAGACCCCTACCCTCGCGCCCGTCAACGGCCGTTGGGCCGGTTACGTGCACCTGCTCATCGCACGCGAGAAAGAGATGTATCGCGAGCCGGAGGTCATCTTCTGGGTATTTGGATTCCCGATATTATTGGCCCTTGGACTGGGGATTGCCTTCCGAAACAAGCCCGCTGAGGTCCACCGTGCGGCCATCGTGGCCGGTAAGGATGCCAAGCGCACACTCGAGATGCTCCAGGCCTCTCCTCAAAAGGGTTCGGTTCAGGCGGACGTACTTCCGGAATCGAGCGCGCTCAACCAATTCCGGCTGGGCAAATACGACTTGGTGGTGATCCCCCAGCCGAGCGGCAACCTCGAGTACCGATTTGATCCGGCGCGTCCGGAAAGCGTGTTGACTCGCGCTATGGTGAATGATGCTTTGCAAGCCGCGGGGGGGAGAAAAGATCCCGTGCCCACGTCAGACAAGGCTTCGAGTGAGCCGGGCGCGAGATACATCGATTTCCTGATCCCAGGCTTGCTGGGTATGAACTTGATGAACTCCGGCATGTGGGGCGTTGGCTTTGCCCTGGTCGAGATGCGCCAACGCAAACTGTTGAAGCGATTCGTGGCCACGCCCATGCGCCGGGGCGATTTTCTTATGGCGCTGGCTTCGAGCCGCTTGATCCTGATGCTGATCGAGCTTGTCCTGTTACTCGGCTTCGGGATCCTGGCATTTCATATGCGCCTGGTCGGTTCGTGGGCCGTGGTGATTCTGATCAGTGGCCTGGGAGCGCTGTGCTTCGGCG
>Ga0187852_1002726_pt1 | contig 13865 bp, 11 predicted proteins | sample June2016WEW_6_40_FD_134511 | JGI IMG/M metagenome (GOLD analysis project Ga0187852, IMG submission 134511) | Peatland microbial communities from SPRUCE experiment site at the Marcell Experimental Forest, Minnesota, USA - June2016WEW_6_40 | ecosystem: Environmental > Terrestrial > Soil > Wetlands...
CGCCGGCATAGCCGCCGGGGCCCACCATCTGGAAGGCCTGCGGCGCGTGTTCAGTGGAGATCGTGATCGGCGCCGAAAGCCGGAACGTCAACAGCGTTTCCGGATAGAGCACGGTGGGGCGGCCACGCGTCAAAAGCACGCCCACGGTAGAAGCGATCAAACCAGCCCCGGCTCCAATGGCGGCCCCAGGGCCAAGATCGGCTGCCCCGCCAATCGCCGCGCCCATGAGAGTGGTTCCGGCGATAGCGGCTGCGTCACGACCGTTCGAAGTCGGCCCCCTCAAACTGGACAACTCGGTCTTGATCGGCACCTGTTGTCCATCCACCAGCGTCAAGTCCGTCAGTTGAACGCCCAAGTGCGAAACGCCCTTGACGCGTCCTGCCTTCTGCGTTTCAGTAACCTTGCCACCGATATATTGGCCTTGCTGCGCGACGATCACGCCATCCGCAATCAGGGGCCGCACCAGCGTGGCGGAGAACCCGTCGCCGGGCTGGTTCTTATCCGAAGACAGTATCTGATCGATCCGCACCGTCACGAACACGCCTGCGCGAAGATTTACAGTCGCCGGCAGCGGTTGGTTAGGTGGTGGATAGTTACCCTGAGAGTAGTTCGGTGGCGGATAGTTGCCCTGGGGGTAATTCGATGGCGGGTAATTCCCCTGAGGGTAATTCGATGGCGGGTAATTGCCCTGCGGATCGTTGGCCTGCGGATCGTTCGGCTGTTGTTGGGGTGGATTCGAGAAATTGTGCCATCCAGGACCAGGCTCTGAATTCGGCGGGTTGGGCGGCGCCGCGCTGGGCGTCGAATTCGATTGAGGGCTAGCGGCCGGATCCTGCGCAAACGCCACGACCGATGCGGCGAGCAAACTCACCGCAGCACAGTAAGCCACAGCCCTTACGACCTTGCTAAACATGCTCCTCATAAGCAACCTCCTCCTGTCCCGCAGAGGAGTAAGGCACATTGGCTTCCAAAATCTGTTTCGTCTGCAAGTCGTTGAATTTACATAAGCTATTGTGTTCTTTGGCCCTGCCTAGCCTGGCCTCCCTGGCCGTAATCCACCACTTCGATGGTCGATTTTGGCCACTGCCTCGTCGCGCCGACCGTTAGGATGGCAGTCCCTCCTTTGAAACCATGTAGGGGTAGGGCTTGCCCTACCCCGGATGGTGCACGAAGATCGATCCAGCCAGGGGGGACGGAAAGCCGTCCCCCTACAATCGGTTTTTTCATGGTTTCCGGGTAACGCAAGCGGCATGGGCGACTGCTCTCGAATCGTGCTGACCTAAAGGTCAGCGCTACGCCGGATTGCCAAGCTCAACAACCCGACCGCTCTCCGCCGATTGTCGCGACGCGGTCATCACCCGCATAACCTGGCAGGTCTCTTCGGGAGAGCAAAGGAGCGGCGGCCGTCGCTCGGCGACGCAGCTTACGAAGTAGCGAAGCTGGGCGGCGAACATATCCTCCGCTGAAACCGCTGGTTCGCAGACTTGACCGTCGCTCTTATACAAGCGGAAGAAGTGTGAGGCTTGTTCGCGCTCCTGGATGTTGGCGCCCACGCGAAACGTGTATTCGATCGCGCCTTGGGTCCCCGTTACCAGAATCCGGGTGGAGAATGGCCAGGATTCCGGCATCAAGAGGCTCGCTTCCACCGAGGCCTGCGCACCCGGGTAAGTCAGCATCGTGTGAACGTGATCCCAGCTTCCTTCCGGCGATTGGATTCCAAGCGTACGCACACTAAGAGGATGCCCCATGATCCAATGGATGAAATCCACGTCGTGGACTTGCAGGTCGAGCAGACCGCCGCCGCTACGCGTGGGATTGCGGAACCACTCGCTCCAGTCCGGGAACTTCGAGAGCCGGTGCGCGCTGATGGAACGAATGGAGCCAATCTCGCCGGAATCGATCAGTTCCTTGAGGCGCGCGTACTGCGGCCAGAAGCGCAGGATGTGCGCGACCATGAGGATGCAGCCGTGCGATTGCGCTGCCCCGAGCATGCGCTCGGCCGAAGCGGCATCAAGCCCCATGGGCTTCTCGCAAAGAATGTGGCGGCCACGCTCGGCGGCCTCGACTGTAACCCGCTCGTGAAGGTCGGTCGGAAGACAAATGACGACCGCATCGATCCGGTCGTCGTCAAGCAGTTCTTTGTAGCTCGAGTAGATGCTGACGCCAGGAAACGAATCGAGAATCGGGCCGGGCTGAAGTGTGGCCACCGCCACTACGCGAGCTTCCGGGACTTTTCGTGACGCTTCCAGATGGACCCGCCCAATGTACCCCATGCCCGCAATTCCTAGATTGACCATGCAGCACTTCTCCCTCGTTCACCACCCCTTGGTCCGCTCCTCAGAGAGGAGGGGAATTGCTGGGCCAACTCCCCTCCTTGATAAGGAGGGGCTAGGGGGTGGTTGGCGTTACGATTTAGCTGGCGCGGCAGCGAGCTTGAAATCCGGAAGGTGTTCGTGAACCTTCTCAACCGCGCGCACGATGTCATCCATATCCTCACGTTCCGCCAGCAGCAGCCGGTGCTCAAGCCAGACCGCTTCCCGGCAGGCGCGTTCCGCATTGGGGCAAAGGGCTTCGAAAGAAGCGTAATCGATGGCACGGTCGTAGTGGCCGCAAGTGACCGGGCATCCGCGAGGGTAGAAATCGTGCCGTAGAAACATGGGATTCTTGTAAAGCGGATGCGCGTACCCGGCGAGACAGGGAATCCCTTCTGCCTGAAGCGCCGCGAGGAAACCCGCCCGGGAAACTCCGAATTCGGCCTCGTCGAACCGAAAGATGTAAAGGTGATGAGAGTGTCCGGTGGCATACGGTTGGATTCGGAGCGGACGAATTCCCGGCAGCTTCACAAGTTGCGCGTCGAGATAGGCGGCATTTTCCCGCCGCCTGGCGTTCTGGCCGGCGAGCCTTTTCAGTTGCTGGCTGAGGATGGCGCCCTGGAATTCCGTCATGCGGTAATTCCAGCCCAGCCGGTGATGCTCGTACCACGGCCTGCCGATCTTCCGGCCGCCCCAGACATAAGACTCGCAGAGTTCAGCAAGGTCCCGGTCGTTCGTGATAATCAAGCCGCCCTCTCCGGCAGTCATGTTCTTCGAAGCTTGAAAACTGAAAGTGCCGGCGTGCCCGATCGAGCCCAGTCCCCTGCCCTTCCAGGTTGCTCCATGTCCGTGCGCCGCGTCCTCGAGAACCACCAGGTTGTGCCGCTGCGCGATACCCAGAAATGCATCCATATCCGCAGCCTGCCCCGCGAAATGGACGGGAATCACGGCTCTGGTTCGCGGTGTGATGGCCTCTTCTACACGTTGGGGAGCAAGGTTGAAGGTTTCGTAATCGATGTCCGCAAAAATGGGAACGGCGTTCACGTTGAGCGCGGCGGTAGCCGTAGCGATGAACGTATACGGCGGCACAATGACTTCGTCCCCGGGCCCGACGCCCAACGCCTTCAGAGCCACCTCGAGCGCCGCTGAGCCGTTTGCGCAGGCGATGCCGTAGCGTGCGCCCTGGAACTCCGCGAAGGCAGCCTGAAACTCCGCCACCTTCGAACTGGGCTGCCCCGCTTCCGCCGCCGTTGCGTCCACCGCCTGGCCGTGCGAATACCGCCACCAGTTGCCGCTGCGCAGTACATCGAGCAGGGCTTCTTCTTCGCTGTCGTCAAAAACCGGCCAGGAGGGAAAAGGCCTGCTCCGCTCCGGCGTACCGCCAAAGATGGCCAAACGACTCACGAGGACCTCACGGATGCCACTTCGTATTGGAAGGACCGAAACTCCCGCAGGCGGGCGAAATCACGTCCATTCGTAGTAATAACCTTGATGCCATGACGGCCAGCGCTCATTGCAATGAGGGCATCATTGCTTAGACGACCGAGTCCGATGTGCTCGTACCCATATTGCGCTCCAAGCAGCGCAAGAACTCTGCCTGCTTGTGCCCAGTCACTGAGCGAAGGCACCAAGATGCGCCTTGCCCGGTCGAAGTCATGCTCGAGACGCTCGACGACCTTGCGGTCGCGCGTTCCCACGCCGGCGTGCAACTCCTCCAGGACGACGGCGCTCAGCCACAGGGGAGCTTCCGGGGCCATGCACCGAATGGCGGGAACGGCTTCGTCTCCAAGTCTCAGCGCGTTGATGTAGACGGACGAATCGAACAGGACCGGTTGCATCTACTCCGCCAGCTTGCGGTAAACATCAATAATCTCAATGCCGCTCTTCAGGAAACGCTCGTTAGCCTCACGAGTCAATCGGTTTCGTTCGTGTTCGGCGATCACAGCGTCAAGAGCCCGCTCGAGCGTCTCCGTCTGCGTGCCAGCCTTTAAGTAACGCTGAGCACGCTTGATCTTGGCGACATCGAGCCGGAAATGTTTGTGTTCGATCCGACCTCTGGCTACGGCCATAAGAGGCCCCTCCGAATTCCAGTATATCAGAGCATGAACACAAACGGTCAGATCGTGAACATCATTGCGGCAGCCTGGAGTCAACGTATTCCGAGATTCTCTGCGCTGCAGGCGGGTCCAGGTTTGCCAGCACGGCGACGACATAGCCGGACTTGGGGTAGATCCTCAAGTCGCCGTTCATGCCCGGCGCCCCGCCGCCGTGGCCCACGTAGCCGTTTCCGTTCTTGTCCCGCTCATCCTCAAACCCATACGCGTATTTGCCGGGGCCTCGGCCAGTAGCCACTTTCCCCGTGATGAGCAGGTCAGTATAGGTGGCGTTCAGCAACTTGTGGCTGAGCAGGGCGGTGGCAAATCGCACCAGGTCTCCCACAGTCGAATAGCCGCCGCCGGCCGAGGTGCCGCGATACGGCAGCGTGCCGGTGTTCGGCTTCCACCCGCCGGAATCCGACCGCATGTAGCCCACAGAACGGTTGGCAACCCCCTGATCTTCCGGCAGCGATCCGCTGGAAGTCATACCGGCGGGTTTGTAAACGTGTTCTTGCACGTAATCGTAATAACTCTGGTGGGTCACCCGCCCGATCACCGCACCGGCCAGCACCATGCCGTAGTTGCTGTAGGCCCAGCGGCTGCCGGGCGCGAACTCGGGGCCGCGCTTGCCATACAATGCTACGTAGTCGTTGAGCGTGCGAAGCTCGAGGCGATGCGTATCAAATTCCGGCCCAAAGATATCGCCGGTGCCACCGGTGTGGGTCAACAGTTCATGAATCGTGACCTTGGCGGCAATCTCGTGGTTGGGGTAGTCGGTGATGTATTTTCCGACCGGGTCCGTCAACTTGATCTTGCCGGCTTCGACCAGTTGCAGGACCGAAACTGCGGTGAACATCTTATTCATCGATCCGATGCGAAAACGCGTGTCGAGCCGGTCGGGAATCTTCTTTTCCCGGTCCGCCAATCCATAAGCACCGCTGAAGATCGTTCTGCCGTTCTTCGCAACCAGCACCGCGCCCGAAAACCGATCGGCCGCTGTGTCCTTGTCGAGCAGCGCTTTGACTGCGGCGACGGCCTGGCTCTCGGTGAGCCGCGGAATGGGAAATGCCGCGGGGCGAGGGATGGCCGCGAGTCCCAGCGAAACAATGCGATGCGGCACGACGGGCTCCACTTCCAAGGTGAAGCGGGCGAATTGATCCGAATCGCGCTCCTGAACCAAGCCGCCGGCCCTGGTGGGCGAAGCCTGCTCGAGCTTCTTGAACTCGAACCCGCCGGTGTTGGCCCGGAAATCCATGTCCTGATCCAGACCCGACACCCGGTTGGGGAAATTGTTCTGAAGGAAACGCAAGTATTGGGCTCGATCACCCGAGTTGAAAGCGGCCAGCCAAGCGAAGAACTGGTGAGTGGACGGCTGCGTGCGGGCGAATGCGGCCTGCGCCGGCGTCATTTCCGGCGGGGGCGGAGTACTCGCGGGCGGCGAAACCGGTTCGAGAGAGATCTGAGCGATGCGGTGCGGCTCTGCGGCATCCACCTCCACGGTGATCCGCAGACGCTCCCGGCTGATCCGTGTTTGCGCGATGGCAACGATTCGGTCCTCAGTCGATTCCTCGACTCTCTGGAAATCGAGACCGCCCATCTGGCCGCGCATCGCAATTGTCTGGTCAACGAAGTTCGACGGCGCGCCCGGCGTCATGACCTTCTGGACGAAGGACTGAATCGTGGCCCGATCGCCGCTCGTGAAGGCCGCCAGCCAGGCCTGGAGTTGCCTCGCCGCAGGCGTATTCGGAAATACAAAACGAGCCTGCGCGGCGGGCGCCTGGGCCGCAAGCCGCGGGACGCATAAAGCCGCAAGACCCACGGCAATGGCCGCGCTGATGATTAACGCCGGCAACCAAAGGAGTCGCTTCATTGCTTCAGGCTTCTCTGCAGAATCTCTCCGCATGCGTTCTCCTTTCCCCAAAAGTTGTGCTCTTGAGTGTAGCACGAGCGCTTTCCCCGATAGTCTTTCGCCCCGCGGAGCGCCTCTTCCAAAGGCGCATACATCCCGACAGAAACCGTCGGGACGTATGCGCCACCCGTGGATTCTTTTTCGACTTTGGCGGACTTCATAGGCCGGTTCTTCGCAGGCTTTGTCATACGATCAATTCTTGACGCGTCAACCATCTATCCGAACTCGCGATGAGCACAACTAGAAGCTCGCTCGTCAAGCTCTTAGACAGGGTCCTTCACTTGTCTCCGATCAGACATAGCATTTCTCTAAGTGTCCAGAAATGGACACTCCACGTGGCGAATGCTAAGATGATTTATCGTAATTCAGGCTGCGCAAGGCGTCCCATCGATAACAAGCAACTGGTGCCCAGGATCTTCGAAGCCTGAGCCCTGATCGGTTATGCCGTTGGCGTCCAAAATCGAGTTGGGGGTGTTGCTGTTTCCGCTCTGGCTGGCGTTGGCGTGCATGTGTCCGGCGCAAGATAAGCCAGACAGGCCCGCATCGCCGCTTGGCGGCCCGGATTCCGCGCTGCTGTCGACGGGCCGGAAGAGCTACGAAGCCCACTGCGCGATGTGCCATGGCTTGGATGCACGCGGCGGCGAGCATGCGCCGGGCATCGCGAATTCTCGCGATGTGCAGGAGAAGTCAGACGAGGCGCTTTTCGGAATTATTCGCGGCGGCATTCCGGCGGCGGGGATGCCCTCGTTTCCCACGCTTCCGGAGGATGAGATCGAGGCTATGGTGAAATATCTCCGGTCCTTGAGTGGGACAGCTTCAGCCGAGAACGTGAAGGGCGACCCGTTGCGCGGCGAAAAACTCTTTTTCGGAAAAGCACAGTGCAGCGACTGTCACATGATGGCAGGAAAGGGCGGATTTATCGGACCTGATCTTTCGGATTTCGCCGTGTCACGTTCGCTCAACGAAATCCGCGCTGCGATTCTCCGTCCCAACGAAAAACTGCAGCCGACGCAAGGGGTGACCAACGTCGAAACCATTGATGGGCAGAAGTTATCGGGCCTGGTACGCAATGAAGATAACTTCTCGGTGCAATTGCAGGGGATCGACGGACAGTATCATCTGCTCATGAAATCTCAGATCGCCAAAGTGGAAAGCACCGGTCATTCCCTGATGCCGGCCGACTACGGGACGCGGCTCAGTTCCGCGGAACTGGACGACTTGGTCAGCTTCATCGCGCGTTACGGGCGCCAGGTCGAGGCGCCGCCCACATCGTCCGGGAATCACCCGCGGAGACGCGGGCGCTAGCGACCGCGCTGCAAGTTACTCCCCTCCTCAGCGGAAGGAGGGGCCGGGGGTGGTGGGCGGCAGATTCGGCGCGCCGGTCAACCACCCCTACCCCTCCTTAACAAGGAGGGAATCCCGGGTTATTCCGCGGCAATCTATGAGACGATACAACATGATCAAACGAGTATTCATGCTTCTGCTCATCTTACCTGCCGTATGTGCGGCTCAAGGTCAGAAGCTGCGCAAATTCGAACTGCGCGCCGAGTCGCCGCAGTTCTGGAAGTTGATTGACCGCGAGGCAAAGCTGACTCGCATCGGAACGAGCTTTGGGTTTACCGAAGGTCCGGTGTGGGATCCGCACGGATTCCTTTATGTGAGCGACGAGACTCTCAACAAAATCTTCCGCCTTTATCTTGATGGGCATCGAGAGGAAGTGGTCTCTCTCGGCGACCCGGACGGCAATACCTTTGACCAGCGGCTTCGGCTGCTCGATTGCGCCAGCGTGCTCCGCGCCGTGATTCGCATCGAGCCGGACGGGCGTTACACAATTCTGGCCAACCGCTATGAGAACAAGCGTTTCAACAGCCCCAACGACCTGGTGATTGGTCCGGACGGCGCGATTTACTTCACCGATCCAAGCCTGGACTTCCCCAAGGGACAACCGCAAGAGATCCCCTTTCAGGGCGTTTATCGCCTGGACGGCAATGACGAGGTGCGCCTCCTGACGCGCGACCTTGCCCAGCCGAATGGCCTGGCTTTCTCGCCCGACGGCAAGCGTCTCTACGTGGACGACAGCGAACGACTGGATATCCGGGTTTACGATTTCCTTCCGGGCGGAATGCTCGCGAACGGCCGCCAATTCGGTAACGAGAAGGGCGGCCCGGACGAGGGAGTGCCGGACGGCATGCGCGTGGATAAAGAAGGCAATCTCTACGTCGTCGGACCGTTGGGCATCTGGGTCTGGGACGCGGAGGGACACCATCTGGGCACGATCGTGCTGCCTGAGCAGCCGGCAAATCTGACCTGGGGTGAGTCCGACTACGGCACGCTCTTTATTACCGCCACCACGTCGGTGTACCGAATACGCTCCCTCGTTCGCGGCTTTGTGCCTTATCTTTCTCGAGACAGCAGACACTCGGTTGGCCGGCCGAAGCCAACTCGCCCAATCAGGGCGTCTGCCGGTCGGTGACGGAAATGCGGCACTGGCTGGTTGAAGGGGTACGGCTTGCCGTACCCTCTTGGCTTGGTCGCGCAACAAAAGAAGAAGAGGGTACGGCAAGCCGTACCCCTTCAACCAGGGCGCACATCCACTTGCGAGTGGTCAAACCCTAGGTGTTACGCGACACCAGGTATAGAGGGCCTTTTAACATGCCAAGTCCATTCCGGACGGAAGTCGCCATACTGGTATTTATGATTCTTGCCGCCGTCCCCGCCAAAACTGCGGGGCAAAATGCTCAGGCTTCGTCCCCCTGCGTCGTGGAGCCTACTCGCTACAAAGGCTGGGACGCCGAACGCATGTCCAATCGCTGGGTGACGTTGATCATTGTTCCGAAGCTCGGCGGGCGGCTGATGCAGGTGACCTTCGGCGATCATGACTACCTGTTCGTTAATCCGCTCTACCTTGGGAAGTACTTCCCTCCCTCGCAGGCCGTGGCGGAAAAGAAATGGTTTAATTATGGCGGCGACAAAATCTGGCCGCTCCCGGAGGGCCCCGGCGAAGACCAGTGGCCTGTGGCTTCGGATATTTTAGACGATGGGATTTATCAGCTCACTCCGGCTCGAACCGGGAGCGAAACTTGCACGGTGCACTTGCAGGGTCCGCCGGACGACCGCACCGGCCTCGAATATTCCCGGGACATCAGCATCGGCGCCGATTCGCCCAGGATCAGCTTCCGCGCGGTCATGAAGAACATTACCGGGCACGAAATCCGGTGGTCGGTGCAATCCGTAACGCAGTACAACATCGCCGATCCGCGCGATCCCGCGAATTACAACCACGATTTCTGGGCCTTCACACCGGCGAACCCGGCCAGCGTGTTCAACCGCAAATTCGATGCTCATGCCGGTCCCATCGATCATCCATCATACGGGGTCCGAAACAACCTGTTCACCCTGCATTGGAAGTACCTCGAGGGCGAAGTCGGCATTGACTCAACCGCAGGCTGGGTTGCGGTAGTCGATGGGCTCTCAAGCTTCGCCATGCTGGAACGATTCCGTTACTTTCCCAGTGCCGACTATCCCGAGCGCGCCTCGGTGATCTTTTACATCGATGGTCCCAGCTTGCAGCTCAACGACAAGGGCATGCCGGAGATCTCGCGGACGAAGCTCGAAGACGCACCGTATTACATGGAAGCCGAACTCAACAGCCCGCTGGTGCGCTTAGCGCCGGGCGAGACCTCGGCGCTCGAGAGCGGATGGTTCCCTGCGCGAATGACGCCGCAGTTCGTTAACGCCACCGAAGCAGGCATGATCGGGCGCGAACTCGCGGCCACCCCCGCTTCCGGTGGAGTGCGGCTTACCGGTTTCTTCGGAGTGTTCTACACCGGGCATCTCGTGGCCCGCGTCTATGACGCTGGCGGCGTTGCGCTCAAAACCATCGACGTCGCGAAAGCCGATCCGTTGGAGGCGGTTTCCTTGGATACAGTGATTCCCGTGCCGACCGAGGCTGCCACGGTTTCGCTTCATCTCATCGATGAGCGTGGCTTGGACCGGGGTTCGCTGGGGGAAGTGGAAATCGTGAAGAGTAATTAAACTGAAAGGACAGCCCCCTCCCTTGGGGCTGATCGTTACCCAGGTCTTTTGCTGGACACCGGGGGTCGCTGCATAATCGCCGCCGCCCTGAAAGGGCGCCAGTTAGTAGCCGGGGGCAACGCCCCCGGAACGGTGATCCGGAAACAACCCGACCCTGAAAGGGTCGCATAACCACTCGCGCAGACGCCACGCGATCGACGAGACGAGCGGGTCTTGATTCGACCCTTTCAGGGTCGGGGTTGCCTAATCGGCTCGATTCCGGGGGCGTTGCCCCCGGCTACTTGATGAATCCCCTTCGGGGATTTCGATTACCCCCGGTGTCCAGTCAAAGATGTAGGACACGCTCAGCCCCTTGGGGAGAGGGCTACATTCCTAATGTCGCTGCCTCAGATCGTGCCGGAATGTTCGACCTCTATGTACAGCAAGACTCAACAGACGCCCACGGTATTGCTGGTTTTGGCGCTCTGCCTCGCCCCGGCGTTTTCGGCGGGGCAATCAGGCCGGCATCCCATCTCGATGGACGCCGATATCGCGCCGGAACGGCTGCTGGTTTCACCTCCTCGACAGGACTGGCCTTCCTACAACGGGGATTACTCGGGGCGGCGCTACAGCGCGCTGGACCAGATCAACCTCGACAATGTCAAGCACCTGCGCGCCCAATGGGTGTTCCACTCCACCAACTCGGATTCCATGGAGGTGACGCCTGTCGTAGTGGGCGGAGTGATGTACATCACCTCCGGCAACGATGCCTTGGCGCTTGACGCGCGCACCGGCCGCGTGTTGTGGCAACACACTCGCCCGTTGACCGAAGGGCTGATTGACGACGCGTCTGCCCATCATAATCGCGGCGTCGCAGTCTGGCATACTCGCGTTTACATGGAGACCGATAACGCCCACCTGCTCTGTCTCGACGCACGATCCGGCCACTTGATTTGGGACGTTACATACGCCGACACACGCTTGAATTATGGCGCTACCAGCGCGCCGCTGCTGGTCAAGGACAAGGTGCTGGTAGGGACTTCAGGCGGCGACGATGGGGTGCGCGGCTTCCTCGCGGCTTACGACGCGCTCACCGGCAAGCTCGTCTGGCGTTTTTGGACTGTTCCAGCCCCGGGGGAACCCGGCTCCGAAAGTTGGATCGGCGATGCTTACCTGCACGGCGGAGGTACAACCTGGATGCCCGGAACGTACGATCCGGAGTTGAACACTGTTTACTGGGGCACCAGCAATCCCGACCCTGATTTCGTGGGCGATACGCGGCCGGGCGACGACCTCTATACCGCTTGCGTCGTGGCCCTTGATGCCGACACCGGAAAACTGAAGTGGTATTTCCAGTTCACGCCGCATGATCTCTACGATTACGACGCTACGGAGACTCCCGTGTTGCTGGACGCGCCGGTTGACGGATCGGTCCGGCGCCTGCTCGTCGAGGCCAACCGCAACGGGTTTTTCTATATCCTCGATCGCGCGAGCGGAAAGTTTCTGAGCGCCACGCCGTTCGTTGAGAAGCTGAACTGGGCCACGGGCATCGACGCAAGCGGCCGTCCCCTGCTCACGGGGCTGAAACCCACCCCGCAAGGCACGCGAATCTGCCCCTCGATGACCGGCGCAACAAACTGGTTCTCTCCCTCGTATAATCCCTCCACTCGCCTCTTCTATTTTCTAGCTCTCGAAGACTGCGAAATGTACTTCTCCGGCGCCGAGAAACAGACTTACAAGCCCGGCCAGACCTATTACAGCACCGGGACCAAGCGCATTCCGAAGGAATCGGCCAAGAAGATTCTGCTGGCTTTTGATGTGCCAACGGGCAAACCCGTGTGGCGCTACCCGCAGGTCGGCGACGGCGATTCCTGGGGCGGAACGATGACCACGGCAGGAGGGCTGGTGTTCTTTGGCGACGATGCGGGAGAATTCGAGGCCGTTGATGCCCGCTCGGGCAAGCCCTTGTGGCACTTCAACACCGGCCAGAGGATGCACGCCTCACCCATGAGCTACGCCGTCGATGGCGTGCAGTACGTCTCGATCGCGGTGGGAAGCGATTTGTTCAGTTTTGCGCTGGATGACAGGAGTCAGGAATCGGAAGTCAGGAGTCGGAATTAGAGAAACTCATCGCCGTCTCCTCCTTAAGGTCTTCCAACGGCATGTACTTAACTTACGCTGAGAGAGGCTGATGCGGCGGAGAAAACATTGTTGACCGCGCTCCCCAAGTGTTTCATTGCCGCAATAGCAAACAAGGCGAGCAGAACCAGCAGCAAACCATATTCGGTCAAATCCTGGCCTGCCTCTTCCTGCCACAGCCGCCCAAAAAATCTCCTCATGTTTTTTCCCTTTCCGTCCAATGGCGGCTCCGCGCTTGCCAATATCCGTCCGTGACGGAAACTTCCGTTGCAAGAGCGCCTGGGCACCACGAACAATCAGGAAGGCGTCAGCCGCAGGCAATACCAGGCTATCGGTCAACTGCTCGAGCGAGGTGCGGGTCCTCGTTCAGGCTTTAATGACTTAAGATAACTGCGGTTCGCAGCCTTCTCCGTCATTTTCGCCAAGCCTTCCCAGCAAGCGAATAGTACAAAAGTACTTCCTTGGCCGCTCAGAGAAACACTCACCTGAGACACGCCGTATCCTCCAGTTTCACACCCTGACCGGGGCGAGCGTCCTGATCACCTCGCGAAGCTCGTTGGGTCGAATGGGTTTGGAAATGTAGGCATCCATTCCAACGGCCACGCAGTGTTCACGATCTCCTTTCATGGCGTGGGCAGTCAAGGCGATGATAGGAGTATGGAATCCCGTCGCGCCCTCGCGGGCGCGAATCGCCTCTACGGTTTCGAATCCGTCCATCTCCGGCATAGAAACATCCATGAGGATCAAATCGTATTTCTCTTTGTCCAGAGCCTCAAGCGCGCTGCGGCCGTTACCGGCCACTACCACGCTGTGGCCTTGTTTCTCCAGGAGTCTTGACGCCAATACCTGGTTGACGACATTGTCTTCGACCAGCAGAATGCGCAGGTTACGCCGTGCTTCGCGCAAAGAGTGACGAGTAATCAGAGGAGTCTCATATCCTCCAGAGCTGTGGTCCCGAACTCCACCCTGCGGCTCAACACCTTCAGGCCGCACACTGGGGGCATTCGCTTCCCGGGCCTTCGCGGCCAAGACGGCCAGTATGGCGTCGAAGAGTTGCGTCTGAACAATAGGTTTGACCAGATAGACGCCGATGCCTAACTCGCGGCAGCGCGCTGCGTCGCCCCTTTGCCCGGCGGAAGTCAGCATCATGATGGTCATCTTGCGCAAGTCGGTTTGCTGACGCAGGCGTTCGACGAAGGTGAAGCCGTCCATGTCCGGCATCTGCGCATCCACCAGTAGCAGGGCATAGCCCGCGCCCCGGCGGTCCGCCTCCTGAAGCATCGTGATGGCCTCCGCTCCGCTGGGCGCCAACTCCGGCTGCATTTCCCAGTGGCGCAGCATCTCTCCCAGAATGCGCCGGTTGGTCAGATTATCGTCCACCACCAGCACTCGCAG
>Ga0187852_1002727_pt1 | contig 13864 bp, 12 predicted proteins | sample June2016WEW_6_40_FD_134511 | JGI IMG/M metagenome (GOLD analysis project Ga0187852, IMG submission 134511) | Peatland microbial communities from SPRUCE experiment site at the Marcell Experimental Forest, Minnesota, USA - June2016WEW_6_40 | ecosystem: Environmental > Terrestrial > Soil > Wetlands...
AAGTCACCTCGCATCTGGCGGGCGAAGTCAACATCCTCAATCTGCTCGCGGCCTTCACCGCGGCCCACGCGCGCGGCGTCTCGTTTTCCCAGCTCGCCGCCGCTGTTCCCGCGCTCAAGCCCGTCCCCGGCCGCTTTCAGCCTGTCGATGCGGGCCAGCCCTTCACGGTCATCGTCGACTACGCGCACACCGACGACGCGCTGCGCAACCTGACGGCGCTGGCGCGGCAGATGACGGCGCAATCCGGCGGACGCGTGATTACGCTGTTCGGCTGCGGCGGCGACCGGGACCGCACCAAGCGGCCAAAGATGGGCCAGGCCGCCGGCGCGGGCAGCGACTTTGTGGTAGCCACCAGCGACAATCCCCGCTCCGAGGAACCGATGGCGATTCTGGCCGAGATCGAGCCAGGATTGAAGGCCAGCGGAGTTCGCTATACCATCGAGCCGGATCGCGCCACAGCCATTTGCGCTGCGCTCAAGGCGGCCAAGGCTGGGGACGTGGTTCTGATCGCAGGCAAGGGCCACGAGAAGGAGCAGATTCTGGCCGGCCGCACGATTCCTTTCGACGATGTGGAGATTGCCCTTTCCGCGCTGGCTGAATTGGCATCCGAAATGAGATCCGAAATGGGATCCAAAATGGGATATGGTAAGGAACAATGAAGCTCACATTGGCAGAGGCGGCAATCGGCGCGGGCGCGGTGCTGGAGGCTCCGGCCAGCGTGGCCAACGCCGGCGCGCTGATGGCGAGCGGCTACTCCATCGACTCGCGCACGGTGGCCGCCGGCGAGCTGTTTTTTGCGGTGCGCGGCGAGCGGTTGGACGGGCACGACTTTGTGACTGCGGCGCTGGAGCGTGGGGCCGTTGCGGCGGTGGTGTCGCGGGCGCGGGCAGCCACGTTGCCCGACGCGGCGCTGGCCGTGCCGCTGTTGATCGCCGAAGATCCGCTGGCCGCGTTGCAGATCCTGGCCGCGCATGTGCGCCGCCAGTGGGGCCGGCGCCTGGTGGCCGTTACCGGCTCGGCCGGCAAAACCACCACCAAGGAGGCGGTGGCCGCGGCGCTGGGCGCTAAGTTCCATGTGCTCAAGTCCCGGGGCAATCTGAACAACAGCTTCGGCCTGCCGCTCGAGCTTCTGCGCCTGGAGCCGGAGCACGAGTACGCGGTCGTCGAGATGGGCATGAACCACGCGGGCGAGCTTGCTGCGCTGGCGCGCATGGCCAGCCCGGACTGGGGCGTAATCACCAACGTGGGCACCGCGCACATTGCGAACTTTGCCGATGGGCAGGCCGGGATCGCCCACGCCAAGTTCGAGCTGGTGGACGCGCTCCCGGCCAACGGCGTGGCCTTCCTCAACAGCGACGATCCGTACGTATCGCAGTTTGGCCGCGACTTTCCCGGCCGCGTGGTTTACTTCGGCGCCGGCCCTTGCGCCGATCCGCAGTTTCTCGAAGTGACGGAAAATCTGGCTGGCCTGCACCTCAAGTTTCGGGCCGGTGAGCGCGAGCGCGAACTGACGCTGCGCTTGCTGGGCGCGCACAACGCATCGAATGCGCTGGCCGGGTTGGCGGTCGCGCTGGAGGCGGGCGTCGGGCTGGATGACGCAGTCGCGGCGCTCGCATCGCTGACTGCCGGCGACAAGCGCGGCCAGGTAATGGAGATCGGCGGCGCCACGCTTCTGAACGACAGCTATAACTCGAACCCCGAGGCGCTGCGCTCCATGATTCGCACGCTGGCTGCGCGCCCGGCCCGCCGCCGCATCCTGGTAGCCGGGGAGATGCTCGAACTGGGCGAGCAAGGCCCCGCGCTGCACGCCGCCTGCGGACGCGCCGCCGCCGAAGCCGGCCTCGACCTGGTTGTTGGCGTGGGTGGCAACGCCGAACATTTGGCGGCGGCCGCCTGCACGGGCGGCGTTGCATCGCTCTTTCTATCCGATGCCGAAGCGGCTGGCCACTGGCTGGGCCAAAATTTACAGCCCGGAGACGTGGTGCTGGTGAAGGGCTCGCGCGGCGTGCATCTGGAGCGGGCCATCGAGACGGTCGGGAACAGAATCGCGACTGAGGCCAAGCCGCGATAGTGGCCCGGTAAAGCTTTTGTCCGCGGTGTTATTCTTTCACTTGTCAATGAATATTTCTGTCATTCTTGCGCATCCGGACCGGCGCAGCTTCAATCACGCCATCGCTCATGCTGCCTGCCGCACGCTTGAGCGCAGCGGGCACAAAGTCTGGTTCCACGACCTTTATGAAGAGGGCTTCAATCCGCTGCTGCCCGTGCCCGAGTTGGACATGAAGGGGCAGCCGCCATTGGAACTGGCCCGCTACTGCGATGAATTGCAGCGCTCGGACGGATTGATCATCGTTCACCCCAATTGGTGGGGCCAGCCCCCGGCGGCAATGAAGGGATGGATCGATCGAGTCTTTCGTCCCGGCGTGGCCTATAGCTTTCAGGAGGGCGATAACGGGGAGGGTGTGCCGGTAGGCTTGCTGCGGGCGCAAGCGGCGATCATCTTCAATACGTCGAATACTGAGCCGGAGCGGGAGATGCAAGAGTTTGGCGACCCGCTCGATGGGCTCTGGAAGAAATGCATTCTGGAGTTTTGCGGCGTGAAGAATATTATCCGGACGCCCTTCAGCGTCGTGGTCACCAGCACACCCGAGCAACGCGCCGAATGGCTGTGCCGCGTGGAAGAGACCGTGGGCGCTTGTTTCTGTTCTTGATCCGGCATCCTTCCAAAGTGCGCGATTTCCATCTCTGCGCAGCCCCCGGCCCTGTAAAATCAACCTGAAACCCGCCTCACGCCGGCTCTGGAGGCCACTTGCTTTACTGGCTGCTCTACCAAAAGCTGTACCCGTACTTTCACCCGTTCCGGATCTTCCGCTACCTCACGTTTCGCACCGCCTTTGCCTCGGGCACGGCGCTGCTGATTGCGCTGTTCATCGGCCCCTGGGTGATCCAGAAGCTGCGCGAGTTTCAGATCGGCCAGTTTATCCGCGAGGACGGGCCGCAATCGCACCTGAAGAAGTCGGGCACGCCCACGATGGGCGGCGTGCTGATCATTATTGCGATTCTGCTGCCCACGGTGCTGTGGTCCGACCCCGCCAATCCGTTTGTCTGGATCACGGTGTTTTCGACCATCGCCTTTGGGGCCATCGGCTTTGCCGACGATTACATCAAGGTGGTCCAGCGGCGCAACCTGGGCCTGACGGCGCGCGCCAAGCTGCTGTGGCAGGGGCTGGCCGGAGCCCTGGTGGCCATTGCGCTGGTAGTGCTGGAGCAGTTCAAGGTATTTTCCACGCGGTTGACGGTGCCGTTCATCAAGCAATGGCGGCCCGACCTTGCCTGGCATGTGTGGCCCAGCACGGTCCCCCATCTGGGGTTCCTGGCCTTTCTGCCCTTCATCGCGTTTGTCGTCTTCGTGCTGATGGGTTCGTCCAACGCCGTCAACCTGACCGACGGGCTGGACGGGCTGGCCATCGGCTGCACCATCATCGCGGCGGGAGCGCTGGCCGTGCTCACTTATGTCAGCGGCCACGTGGTCTTTGCCGACTACCTGGAGTTGCAGCGCATGCCCATGGTGGGCGAGCTGACCATCTTCTGCGGGTCCATGGTGGGCGCTTCCATCGGTTTTCTCTGGTATAACGCCCATCCGGCGGAGATCTTCATGGGCGACGTGGGTTCGCTGGCCCTGGGCGGGGCCGTGGGCACGGTCGCCATCATCATCCGCCAGGAGTTGCTGCTACCGTTTATCGGCGGCATCTTCATCCTGGAAGCGGTCTCGGTGCTGCTGCAGGTGGGCAGCTACAAGCTGCGCAACAAGAAGCGTATCTTCAAGATGGCCCCGCTGCATCATCATTTCGAGCAGTTGGGCTGGAGCGAATCCAAAATCATCGTCCGCTTCTGGATCGGCGCCCTGGTGTTTGCATTGTTTGCACTCACCACCCTGAAACTGCGTTAGACAAGGTCCGCGCGGTGCAAGATGATAAGAGAGTCGCGGAGCGCGGGAGCCTGAGGATGATGGAACTCAAAGGCAAGAAAGTTCTGGTCGTGGGACTGGGGAAATCCGGCCTGGCGGCGGCGTTGTTTCTGCGCCGCCGCGGCGCACAGGTCACGGTCTCCGACATCCGCAGCGCCGAGGCGCTGGCCAAGGAGATTCCCGCCCTGATCGAAGAGGGAATCATGGTGGAGACCGGCGGCCACGGCCTGCTTACCTTCCGCCGCCAGGACCTGATCGTGGTGAGCCCCGGCGTGCCGCTGGATACGCCCGAGTTGGCGCAGGTGCGCAGCTTCGGCCTGCCGGTGATCGGCGAACTGGAACTGGCCGCGCGCTTTCTCAAGGGCAGGATGCTAGCCATTACCGGCTCCAACGGCAAGACCACGACCACCGCGCTGGTGGGTGAAATCCTTCAGAAGGCCGGCATCCCCTCCCAGGTGGGAGGCAACATCGGCGTCCCCGTGGTGGCCCTGATCGACCAGAGCACAGACGAAACCTGGTCGGTGCTTGAGGTTTCCAGTTTCCAGCTTGAAAGCACCGATCAGTTCCACCCCAGCATTGCCGTGATCCTGAACATTACGCCCGACCACCTGGACCGGCACGGCAGCTTCGAGAACTATTGCGCGGCTAAGGAACGCATCTTTGCCCGGCAGACCGCCGAGGACTTCCTGGTGCTGAACGCCGACAATGAGCGCGTGGCCGAGGCCGCTGCCCGCGCGCCCGCCATGATCTATTGGTTTTCCATCGAGCATCCAGTCGAGCAGGGCGCCTGGCTGGACAATGGCTATGTAGTTTACCGGCCGGCCAGGGGCGCGGCGACGGAGCAGGTCATGCCCCTGAGCGAAATCCCGCTCAAGGGCGCGCATAACGTGGAGAATGTGCTGGCTGCGGTGGTTGCGACCCGGCTGGCCGGAGCCCCGGCGGATGCGATTCGCCAGGCCATCGAGAGCTTCCAGGCGGTCGAGCACCGGCTGGAGTTCGTGGCCAGGATCGACGGCGTCGAATATTACAACGACTCCAAGGCCACCAACGTGGACGCGACGGCCAAGGCCGTAGCCGCCTTCGACTCGGGCATTCACCTCATCCTGGGCGGCAAGGACAAAGGTTCCCCGTACACCGTGCTCGCGCCCCTGCTGCGGGAGCGTGTGCGAGCGGTCTACACCATCGGTTCCGCGGCCGCCAAGATCGAGTCCGAATTGCGCGGGGTGGTCTCCATCCACTCCTGCGTGACGCTGGACAACGCGGTAGGCGCGGCGGCCGCCGCGGCACGTCCGGGCGAGCTGGTGCTGCTGGCCCCGGCCTGCTCCAGCTTCGACCAGTTCGAGAGCTACGAGCACCGCGGCCGCGTCTTCAAGGAACTCGTCGCCGAGCGGCGGAGATAAAACTCAATGGCCAAGCTCGTAGGGGTCGACAAGTGGATGTTCTTCACCACGCTGCTGCTCATCGTGGTGGGCCTCGCGATGGTCTTTTCCGCCTCGGCCGTGGTGGCCCAGGAGCGCTACCACTCGGAGTTTGCGTTCGTGGGCAGACAGGCCGTCTGGGCGCTGGCCGGCGTGCTGGCCATGTTGCTCCTCATGCACGTGGACTTCAGTGTTTACAACTCGCCTAAGTTCATTTATCCCGCCCTGTGCGTCACCACGCTTCTGCTGGTGCTGGTCTTCTTTATTCCCGGCTCTCACAACACCCATCGCTGGATTCGCTTTGGCGGCTTCTTCACCTTTCAGCCCTCTGAGATCGCCAAGCCGGTGCTGGTGCTGTTTCTCGCCTGGTTTCTGCACACCCGCCTGGACGACCTGCGGGACTGGAAGCACACCTTGCTGCGCGCGGCCATCATGCCGGTGGTTTTTATTGCGCTCATTGATCGCCAGCCCGACCTGGGCACCGCGCTTGTTCTGGCCGGGGTCACCGCCATGATGCTGGTGCTGGCCGGCATGGAGTGGAAGTATCTCTTCCTTGCCGTAGCCGCGGCGATGCCCGTGCTGGCCTACCAGCTCTTCGATGTGGGTTTCCGCAAACAACGCATGCTGGCCTTTCTGCATCCGGATTCCGATCCGCAAGGCGCAGGCTTCCACATCAACCAGTCGCTGATCGCGGTGGGCGCCGGCGGACTTACCGGCCGCGGCTACATGGAGGGCATGCAAAAGCTCTTTTACCTGCCCGAGGCGTCCACCGACTTTATCTTCGCCAACATCGCCGAGGAGCTGGGGTTCATCGGCGCCATTGTGATCGTGCTGCTGTTTGTGGTGCTGGGCGTGCGCGGGCTGCGCGCGGCGTTTCACTCCCAGGATTCCTTTGCCCGGCTGGCCGCTTTCGGCATCACCGTCACCATTCTCCTGCAGGCCTTTTTCAACATCAGCGTAGTGCTTGCACTGCTGCCTACCAAGGGGATTCCGCTGCCTCTAATCTCCTCCGGCGGAACCTCAATTTTTGTGACTCTGGCCAGCATCGGCGTGTTGCTGAACATTACCAAGAAGGCGGATTGAATCGGCTCATGAAGGTGTAGACTTTCATGCGAAGGAGATTATGATCATGGGCAATGACTGTTTTTCCAAGATTCCCAAGGAGTGCAGAGGTTTCGGCGAGACATGTTTTGATGAAAGACTAAGAGTTGCTAAGAGTTTTATTGAAAAGTTTGTCGAGAGAATAGCACCACCGAAAGGTCAACTTGATAATTCAAACGAGGCATGGACTCAGTCTGTACGCGGAAGATTTATAGACATTTGTCCATCGGATTGTGAGCCAAGACCGAAAAACCGATGCTCATCAAAAGGGGAGTTTCTCTTAGATTATATATGGGAAGAGAAGGATAATGGGAAAAGAATACTATTAGCGAGTGAAAGCGAATGGGGAGAGGATAGATACGGAAATGTACATTGGGATATGGTAGAGGACGATTTTGAGAAACTTCTGGTCTTGAAGGCACCATTCAAGGTACTTATTTTCTCTTCGAACTTTAAGATGAATGATCCTGAAGGATCGGAGAAGGGAGACTTTTCTATCGGATTTGCAAAGGATAAACTCAAAGTATCGCTAAATAATTATGAGCATCATCTTCCCGGAGAAGTTTATATCTTTATTGATTTTCCACAAACCAAAGAAGAAGATTCGCCGGGGATATATAGATCGTTCCTATGGTTATCAAAGAATTATGGGAAAGCAGAAGTGGGTTTCGAGGAAGCCGGGAATAATCTGCTTTTTCGTCCATAAGAATTGTGATTGTCAAATTGAAAGGATTTCGCTTGTCCCAACTACGCGTACTGATCGCCGGCGGCGGCACCGGAGGCCACATCATTCCGGCGCTGGCCGTGGCTCGCGAGCTGGTCGAGCGTTACAAGGCCGAGGTGCTCTTTGTCGGCACGGCGCGGGGCATGGAAACTCGCCTGGTGCCCGAGGCCGGCTTCAATCTGCGCCTCATCGAGGTAGGCCCGCTCAAGAACGTATCGCTCGTGACCAGGCTGCGCACGCTGTTGAGCCTGCCGCGCAGCATTGCCGCCTGCATGGAGCTGATCCGCGAGTTCAGGCCCTCTGTCGTCTTCGGCGTGGGCGGCTACGCCTCCGGCCCGGCCATGGCTGCGGCGCTCAGGCTCAAGGCGCCCACCATGGCCTTCGAGCCCAACGCCATGCCGGGGCTGGCCAACCGTCTGGTCGGCAAGAAGGTGCAGGCCGCGGCGGTCAACTTTGCCTCGGCGGCCAAGTGGTTTCGCAACTGCGAGGTCACCGGCATTCCGGTCCGCCCAGAGTTCTTCACGCTTGAGCCGCCCACCGCGCCCAATCCCCACCTGCTGGTCTTTGGCGGCTCGCAGGGCGCGCGCATCTTCAACATCCACATGCCACGGATCATCCCGGCCCTGCTCGATGCCGTCCCCGGCCTCACGGTTCTCCACCAGAGCGGCGCGCGCCACCTGGAGGCGACCCAGGCCGCCTATGCCGCCAGTGTCACCGGGCCGGGCCGCTGGCCCAAACGGTGGGAGGTCCGGCCGTTCCTCTCCGACATGCCCGCGTGCTTTGCCCGGGCGCACCTGGTGATGGCGCGCAGCGGCGCCTCCACGGTGGCGGAACTGGCTGCCGCCGGCAAGCCCGCCCTGCTGGTGCCTTTTGCCGCCTCCGCCGATGGGCACCAGAAGCGCAATGCCGAAGCCATGGTGGATGCCGGGGCTGCCGTTTTCCTGGTTGAGCGGGATTTGGATGTTCCCGGCAAGTTGCTGAATACGCTTACCGGGCTGTTGACCTCGCCGAAGCAGTTGGCGGCCATGGCCGATGCGGCGCGAACCCAGGCTCATCCAGCCGCCGCCGAGCGCATCGCCTACCGGCTGGCCGCACTGGCGCAGTAGAGAGATTACTCGATAAGAGCAGTTTTCCACGGCCTGTCTTACTCAGACCTGCGCAAGGGAAGATTGATTCCATCTTCAAACCCGACAGAAAAGGCCCGCCTGCCTAAGCAAACGAGCCTTTTCCGGGGGAATTCCGCAGGATCTGGGGTTCTGCGGAAAGATGAGGAACTTACCGGTGTCCGCCACCGCCGTGGCCGCCGCCACCACCCATGTGACCACCGCCACCACCCATGTGACCACCACCGCCACCCATGTGACCACCACCGCCGCCAAATCCGCCACGTGCGCCACCGCTGTATCCGCGAGCTCCGCCGCTGTAGCCGCGTGCCCCACCGGCGTAGCCGCGTGCACCACCGGCATAACCACGTGCTCCGCCGGCATAACCGTGCGCCCCGCCATAAGCTCCGCGGCCCGCATATCCATGGCCATAACCGTATCCACCGCGACCGTGTCCATAGCCGCCACGACCCCAGCCATGACCCCAGCCCCAGCCATGATGCCAGCCCCAGCCGTACCACGGCCCGACGCCGAGGAAGACGCCGCCGTAGAACCACTCCGGCCCGTAATAGCCGTAGGGGGCACAGGCATAGGGATAGTAAGAGTAGTAGCCCCACTCGCAAACCGGGGGACCGTAGACCTCGGGGGCGGGAACGACCGCGGGGCCAACTCCAACACCCACATCCACTTGAGCCATTGCCGTTGCCGCGAAGGGCAAAGCCAGAAGCAACGCTATCAGAACCAGGCCATATTTCCGCATATCATTCTCCTTGTGCTGCCCCGTCCTGCCGATCCGGGCCTGGGACCCGGAGCCGGCCTTTGTCCTCAGCACCTGCCGGTTTTCGGGCTCCTGCCCGCCCGGCTTCTGACCATTAGAACAACATTCCCGCAATTTAGTTGCGGTCCTTCTCAAAGAATCGTTCAGCTCAGGCAAAAGGGCAAGGTTTTTCCGCGCCAAACCCGGCCATGGGTGCTGCCGGGCAACCTCTTAGACGCGAGAAAATGCCACAAAGATCACAAGAAAAAGGGGTTTATTGCAGAATCTGCTCGCGATTTTCCGATCTGCCCGCGCAGGTTATCGTACTATTTTGTCTATGCTGCTCACCACCATGGTTCTTGCTTTCGCGTTGTTCTCACCGCTTGCATCCGCACAGCAAAAGGAGACCCCGATGATCCACCATGCACACGGCACCTTCACGGTGAATGTTCAGCCGCTCACGCCGGCGCCGGCTGAGGGGCTGGGCCGTTTCTCCATCGACAAGCAGATTCACGGCGATCTGGAAGCGACGAGCAAAGGCGAGATGTTCTCGGGCGGCGATCCGAAGCAGGGAGCAGCCGGATACGTAGCCATCGAAGTCGTCACCGGGACGCTCCAGGGAAAACATGGCAGTTTCGCGCTGCAGCACTCGGCCACCATGGATCAGAACGGGCTTAAGATGTCCGTGACCGTCGTGCCGGGCTCCGGGACAGGAGAATTGAAAGGCATCGCAGGCACGTTCACCATTCACATCGAGAACGGACAGCACTCGTATGACCTCGAGTACACGCTCCCTGAATAAAAGAGATCAGAGGCCGGAGGCAGGGGTTGGGAAAACTGGTGCTTAGCGTGCCGGTGAAGGGTGAACCGCAGTGGCGAGCTTTAGCCCCGCCCGAGCGAATGGTAAAGTGGAGTTTCGCACCCCATGTTCACCACCAGCCAGCACGCGCACTTCATCGGAATCGGCGGCATCGGCATGAGCGGCATCGCGGAGATTCTGCTCAGCCTGGACATGAAGGTCTCGGGCTCCGATCTGCGCCGCGGTCCGGTGACCGACCGGCTTGCCCAACTGGGGGCCACCATCTATGAAGGCCATGACGCCGGGAACGTAGCCGGAGCCACGGTGGTGGTGACCAGCTCGGCGGTCGGCGCCGCCAATCCCGAAGTCGTCGAGGCCCATGCCCGCAAGATTCCCGTCATTCAGCGCGCGGAGATGCTGGCCGAGCTGATGCGCCTCAAGTACGGCATCGCCATCGCCGGCATGCACGGCAAGACCACCACCACGTCGATGGTGGCCTCTGTGCTCACTGCCGGCGGCCTCGATCCCACGGTGGTTGTGGGCGGCCGCGTGGACGCGCTGGGGTCGAACGCCCGGCTCGGCACCACCCAATACCTGGTGGCCGAGGCCGACGAGAGCGACCGCTCCTTCCTCAAACTTTCGCCCATCCTGGCCGTGGTCACCAATCTGGACCGCGAGCACATGGACTGCTACCGCGACATGGCCGACGTGGAGCGGGCCTTTCTGGACTTCATGGACAAGGTGCCGTTTTACGGAGCGGTGACCGCCTGCCTGGACAATCCGCAACTGGCGGCGATTCTGCCCCGCGCCCGCCGCCGCGTTTTTACTTACGGGGTTTCCCCGCAGGCCGACTTCCGGCTGGAGTTTCTTGAGGCTGGCCCTGCCTCGCCGGGTCAAGTCCGCTTTGCGCGGTTTCTGGTGAGCACGGCGGAGGGACCGCTGGGGCCTTTTGAAATCCATGTTCCCGGACGTCACAACGTGCTCAACGCCACGGCCGCCGTGGCCATCGCCCGCCAGCTCGAGATTGCCCCGGAAAGAATTGCCGAGGGGCTCAACCACTTTCGCGGCGTGGACCGGCGCTTCCAGCAACGCGGCCAGGCGCGCGGCGTCACCGTGGTGGACGACTACGGCCACCATCCCACGGAGATTCGCGCCACCCTGGCCGCCGCCCGCGAGTGCGGCCACCGGCGCATCTACGTCGTTTTCCAGCCCCACCGGTACTCCCGCACCAAAGACCTCATGGACGAGTTTGGCTCCGCGTTCGCTGACGCGGACACGGTCATCGTGCTGCCCATCTACGCCGCCAGCGAGGAACCCATCCCCGGCGTGACGGCAGAGCGGCTCGCCAGCCGGATTCAGGGACCGGCGGTTCACTTTGCCCCGGAGTTTGGCACCGCCGTTCAGTTGGTTGCCGCCGAAGTCCGCGAAGGCGACCTGATCCTCACCCTCGGCGCGGGCAGCGTGAGCCAGTTGGCTCCGCAGATTCTGGCGGTGCTGGAAATGAATTAACTGTGTACTCGCTTACCAGTCATTTCCCTTGATTCGTCGATCCATCAGTACCGCAAAGATATATGAAGGGCCTCGAAGATGCTGAATTCCTGCTGTATTAAACAAAGGAACGAATTCTAGTGCTTTTTCGAACTGAGAGCGAGGTATCCGCTGAGGAGTCCTGTCAGGGGTCAGGTGTTCATCTGTGATCAGATAGGTAAACTCTCCACCTGTTTTCTGTCGAAATGTCTGACCAGAGTTCAGCTTAATTCGCTCCCATACCGGATCAATGCTCGGAGATGTTTTCAACGTGTCTCCTTTCTCGGGACCGGGTACCCCAGGTTTCGTCCGCCGCGGTGGAGAGACCTGGGAATCCATCTTCCGCACGCCGGGATCAAGCCCCGGCGTAAGCCTCGACATCGCGCTCGATCGTCTTGTTCAATTCAAGCCGGGCTTTGGACAGGTCATGCATCTGTTGAAGGTTGAGCCAGAACTCGGGGCTGTTGCCGAAGAAACGACCCAGGCGAAGCGCGGTATCCGGCGTGATCGCTCGCTTGCCGTGGACGATTTCGCCGATGCGCGTTGCCGGCACCCGAATCTTCAGTGCCAGGGCATTCTGCGTAATGCCGAGAGGGACGAGGAACTCCTCCCGCAACATCTCGCCGGGATGCGTGCTGACCCGCTGAAGATTCCATCCGGAAGCTGGTCTGTCGATAGTCATGTTGGCCACTCCATTGGCGGTACTTCTAGTGGTAATCCGTGATCTCGACTTCGTACGCCCCGTCAACCTTCCAAACGAAGCAGATGCGGTATTGATCGTTGATTCTGATGCTGTGCTGGCCCGTGCGGTCGCCCTTCAGCGGTTCCAGTCGATTGCCTGGAGGGACGCGCAGGTTGCTCAGGTTGATGGCCGCTTCGATCTGGTCCAGCTTGCGGAGAGCAACCGCTCTTATGGTGGCCCAGCGCCGGCTGGAACCCGCCTCAAAGAGTTTCTTCGTATCGGCGTCTTTGAAGCTCTGAATCATCTACAATCAGGATATGACGCATGGCGTGATATGTAAAGCGTTAAGTCAGGAAATTTCCCGCATCCTGTCGCGCGACTGATCCCTGTTCCCTCCGGCGACTGTCTCAAAATGATACAGCCCGTAACGGCGCGGATTCCCCCCGCGCCAATGCTGGAAAAAGCCGACGGCCCGCGGGCTATATTGAAGGCTGGCGATTCTCACGACCTTGCTCAGGCGTGACTAGACAGAGCAGCGACACAAGCCGTCCCTTTGTATGGGAGGATGAAGCGCCCGCGGAGCCTCGCTTCCGGCGCGTGCGGCAAGGTGTGCTCCCGAATGGGCGCGCACTTCCCGGCATGCCGCTGGAGATGGTTGACCCGGACGACGATGACTCCCCGCGTTGCGGTGAGGGGCGCTTCCGAGGGCCGCGCCAAAACTGGTGGCGTCCGGCAAGCGCGTGGGGGCGCGTGTTTCTGGGGCTGGGCGCTCTGATGGTTCTGGGCGGGCTGGCCACGGGCGTCTTTCTTCTCAAGAGTTGCGTGGAGCGCGACGCGCGATTCCGCATTGCCGGGGCCGGCAACATCGAGGCTACCGGGCTGACCGAAGTGAGCCGCGCGGAGATGCTGCCGGTCTTCGGCGAGGACATCGGTCGCAACATCTTCTTTGTTCCCTTGAGTGAGCGGCGCAGGCAACTGGAAGCGATTCCCTGGGTGGAGCGGGCCACGGTGATGCGGCTGCTCCCGGACCAGATTCGCGTCTCGGTGGTAGAGCGGCAGCCGGTAGCCTTTGTGCGCCAGGGCCAGCAGATCGGCCTGGTTGACGCGAGTGGCGTTCTGCTCACCATGCCGGCGGCCATGATGGCTCAGCGCCACTACTCGTTTCCGGTGGTGACGGGCATCGATCCCCGCGACCCGCTCACCAGCCGCAAAGCGCGGATGGCGGTGTATGAGCGCCTGATGGCGGATCTGGACGCCAACAATCAGCACCTTTCCGAGCAGATCTCCGAGATCGACCTGACCGATCCCGAGGACGCCCGTGTGTCGATGCCCGAGCAGGGCGCGGACATTCTGGCTCATTTTGGCGAGGACCATTTCCTGCAGCGCTACCAGCGCTACCAGGCGCACATCGCCGAGTGGCGCCAGCAGTATCCCAAGCTGGCGGCGGTGGATTTGCGCTACGACCAGCAAGTGGTGCTGGAGATGACTCCCGGCTCGAACGCCGTGCAGTCGACGCTGGGCGATCCCGCCGCGCCCGGCACGGAAGACGCCAAGACCTCCGCTGCGCAGCCGGCGGAGAATGCCCAGGCCAGACCGGAACCGGGCTTGTCAACCAATGAAACGCAGGCCAAGCCGTCTCAGGCCAAACCGGCAGCCCAGGTCGAGAACGGGAAGACCGGCGCAAAGCCGGCCGGAAGCAGTTCTTTCAAGCCCCAGTCTGCCGGAGGGCTGTCCGCAGCGGCGCGGGCACTCACCGCCAAAGACAAGGCCGCCAAGGCTGCAAGGG
>Ga0187852_1002733_pt1 | contig 13836 bp, 11 predicted proteins | sample June2016WEW_6_40_FD_134511 | JGI IMG/M metagenome (GOLD analysis project Ga0187852, IMG submission 134511) | Peatland microbial communities from SPRUCE experiment site at the Marcell Experimental Forest, Minnesota, USA - June2016WEW_6_40 | ecosystem: Environmental > Terrestrial > Soil > Wetlands...
ACCAAGAGCGGCACCAACGACTGGCATGGTGACCTGGCGTTTTATGAGCGCGCGGCGGCACTGAATGCACGCTTTCCCATCGAAAATCCAGCGCCCGCGCCCAAGCAGCCTTTTTCGCGGCAGAACTATGTCGGCACCATCGGGGGACCGGTCGTAAAGGACAAAGTGTGGGTTTACTCCGGCTTTGAGATGGTGAACGAGCACGCCAGCATTAACTACAGCCCCGACAGTCTGACGCAGTTCAACGCCCTGTCGCAACTGGCGCAAGCCGGCTTGATTCCCAACACGACTTCGATCGCGGTCCCCCCCTACGCCCGCGTGCCATTCGTTTCCTACCTGGGCCTGCTGCGCTTCGACTGGTCGCAATCGCAGCGTTCGCAGTGGTTCGTGCGTTGGGCCCTCGACAACAACTCCACCGACAACGCCCTGGTTCAGCAAGCCACGCTGCCGTCCACGGGAGCGACCACGCACTACAACTATCAGGACGGCGTCATCAGCAATACTTTCACCTTCAGTCCGTCCTGGGTGGGAACCTTTACGCTGGGGACCAGTTACCTGCACGGCACTGCCGACCGCAACCAGTACCTGGGCTTTGCGCTGGCCTTCCCGTTCAGCTCTACCTCGAAAACCATCTCCGGGTTTGAGACCTACGGCGACAACCAGTTCGTCACCGCCATCACCGCGTTCCCCGTGATTCGCAACCAGGAGAAATACCAGGTCCGTTACGATGTGAGCGCCTCGGTTGGCCGGCACGCTCCCAAATTCGGCGTTGACTTCATTCACGAGCCGGTGCTCAGCGGCGCCTTTCCGGGCCAGGCGGAAACCCTGTACGTGCTCACCCAGAACCCGACCTACTATCTGACCAACCCGGCACAGCTCACGGCAGAATTGAACTGCCTGCCCCCATTCGACGGCACCAACTGCCAGACCACTTCCACTCCGGCCGGGTACGGCGCCTTTTCGCAGAACGTGCAGCGGCTGGGGTTGTATGCCATGGATACGTGGCGGGTGACGCCGGAGGTGACCGTCAACTACGGCTTGCGCTACGACACTACGTTTGGCTTGTTCCAAGCCTCGGGGGTCAGCCAAGCATTGAATCCCGCCGTGCAGACCATCCGCGGACTGCAACTGCCGCTGGCGACGGGCGTGCCCCACGATTACCGCAAGGCTTTTGCGCCACGGCTGGGGATTGCTTACAATCCCGACCGGATTGAAGACCTGGTCATCCGCGCCGGCATTGGCCTTTACTACAACGACCTGGCCCAGAACGGCTGGGCGACGGCGTTCCAGGCGGTGAATACTCCGTCTGCATTTCAACCTTGCAATGCACCGGGTGATCCCGGGTGCCTGCCGGGAGCCGCCAACGGCGGCGCCGGGGTCGTCATTGATCCCAACTACCACACGCCTTACTCGCTGACGGTCAGCGGCGGTGTGCAGTACTTATGGCATAAAAACTGGACGCTCAGCGCCGACTACGTCCACGAGGAGGGCGTCCACGGTTACCGGCGCTATGAATACACCGCAGGCACCACACTGTTCTCGCCGCTGTTCGCGCAAGACCCCGCCACCCAGATGGCCAATGTGCCCAATCTGTCCGTCTTCAAATCGGACAATAGGTCCAGTTACAACGCCATGATGCTGCACGTGCAGGGCAACGTCTCCCGGCGCTTTAACCTCACGGCAAACTATGTGCTGTCGAGGGCCAGCACCTGGGGCTGCGTCCTGGGCGAGCTCTGGGACTACGTGAACGGCGTGTGCAATCCTCTGAACCCCTTCGCTCCGGGCGATTACGGCCCATCGGGAGAAGATGTCACCAGCCGCTTCACGCTTGCGGGAGTGGTGTACATTCCTGGCGGCTTCCAGGTGTCCACGTTGTTCCAGGCCGAAAGCGGGCGCCCCATCACGCTTACGACTCCAGTGGACGTGAACGGACTCGGCGATCCGACCAATGACCGCGCGGTCATCAATGGCGTGCAGACCACCATGGACCAGTTCCGCGGAACGCCTTATATCCAGCTTGATCTCCGCGTTGCCCGGCCGTTTAAGGTGGCGGAACGCTGGCAGATCATGCCGTTCGTCGAGTTCTTCAATCTGTTCAACCGCAACAATCCCGGCGCCAACTACGTCACTGACATCTCCGCGCTGCCGACGCCGGTGAACAACTTGTACAATGCTACGGCTCTTTGCCCGACTCCAGCGTGCAGCGTGCCTATCACCAGTCCGAACCAGTTGCTGGTGCCCTCCGGCGCGTTGGGTGATTTTTTTGGACCGGGAACCACGGTGGGCATTCCCTTTGCGGCGCAAATCGGGGTGCGAGCGACGTTCTGAAGGCGATCTAACGCATAGAAGCCGGCCGCAACGGGCCGGCTTCTATGCGTGCTCTAAAGGAGGGGCCGATTACTTCTTGAGGGTCCCGACGTAGGTGGCAACTTCGCCGGCCTGGGCGGCCGTCAAGCCCGAAACTGCTTTGGTATGCGGCGCTTTCTTTCCGGCTGCGCCGTTGGCGAGTAAATCGGTGATTTGCTTCTCATTCAATGCGGTCTTCTGGAGGGACGGTCCAATTTTTCCCTCGCCCGTGGCGCCGTGACACATGGCGCATTTCGCCTTATACAGGGCGGCCCCATCCTGGGCCCAAGCCATACCGGATACCAGTGCAACCGCCGTCAACATCATCATGTAACGCTTCATAGAAATAAGATCTCCTTCGCTTTTGGATAAACAAAATTCCGAAGCCAAACCAGCCTTCGGTTGCTGCATGAACTGCTCGCGCAGAACTGTAATGTGAGGCTTTGGTCCCTTTTTCTCACATTGGCTGGTATTGTAGAGCCAAATCGGGAACTTGCCATTCCCTTAATTGCTGATGACCAGCGCACAGTGACGTACGTCACGTTCGCATTGGTCACTTTGCTTTCGGGCGGGCAGGTTGCATGGGACCCCCGCTGCACCCTGGCTTCGTGCTACTCTCTGCTTACCCTCAGGATCTCACCCCCATGACCCGACGTTTTCTCGCTGCTGTGACTGTCTCTGCGCTCTTCTGGCTCCCCCTTCATGGCTTCAGCCAAAAATGTCAGGCGGCCACGCTGCAGGCTGACCTGAGCAGCGCTGAAATGCTCTACCGAGCGGGCAGATTTGAAGAGGCGGCGGAAAAATTTCAAGCCATGGTGAAGGCTGATCCGCAGCTGGTGCCGGCGCAGGTTGGATTGGTCCACTCCTTGTTGCGCCAGGAAAAAGTCGAGGAGGCGCATGCGGCCGCCATCCGGGCGCTCACCTTGCTACCCAATGCCGCCCCGCTGGCGACGGCCATGGGAGATGTTCAATTCCGGCTGGGAGAAATGCCGGAGGCGGAACGCTCGTATCTCAAGGCGGTGAACCTGAATCCCAAGGACCCGGCCCCTTATCTCGCCCTGGCCCGCGTGTACCGTGCCTACTCTCTCTACCGCCGCGCCTACGATGAATTAGAGCGGGCGCACCAGATCGCGCCCGACAGTCCCGCGATGGAGCGCATCTGGGTAAGCACGCTGCCCCCGCGCGAGCGGATCGCGGCGATTGAAGCCTTTCTGGCGCGGGGGCTGCCCCAGGACCCGGAAGACACCGCTTTACTGCGTCGTGAGCTCGACTTCCTCAAGGCCACCGTGGACATGCCCGGCCACGCCTGCCGACTGGTCAGCAAGGTCCAGCAAACCAATACGAAGCTGCTGGTGTTGCCCTCCGCCACCTCCCACCTCGGCGCTTCCGGTCTGGAAGTGAAACTCAATGGCCGCAGTAATCGCCTGGCGCTGGACACCGGCACCAGCGGAATCCTGGTGCGCAGCCCCGCGGCGGAGAAGGCCGGTCTCACCCGCATTGGCGAACAGCGTATTGGCGGCCTCGGTGACACCGGCCGGCAAGGTGGATACGTTGCCGTCGCCGCTCATATCCGCGTCGGCGACCTGGAGTTTGAAGACTGCCTGGTGCGCGTGGTGGAGGCCGCCGGACCCGGCCAGAACGACGGCTTGATTGGGACCGATGTCTTTGGCGCGTACGTGATCGATATCGATATCCCCGGGCAGAAGCTAAGGCTGTCTCCGCTGCCCAAGCGTCCGGATGAGGCCGCTGCTCCCACCGCTTTGAACAGTGCCGGCGAGACCCGCGCCGCCCCGGAGGACAATGTGGACAATGACGGCGAGGAACAACCCTTGCCCAGCCGGGCGAAAGCAACCAACTCGGCGACCAATCCGCACCTGCCGAAAGACGCCTACGTCGCTCCCGAGATGGCCCGCTGGACCAAGGTCTTCCGCTTTGGCCATATGCTGCTGATCCCCACGCGGGTGGATGGCACCGGGCCCATGCTGTTCATGATTGACACCGGCTCGTTCACCAACATTCTCTCCACCAGGGCGGCGCGCGAGGTAACCAAGATCAAGGCGGACCCTCGCACCCAAGTGAAAGGGCTGAGCGGTGCCGTGGCTAACGTTTACCGCGCCGACAAAGCTACGCTTGAGTTCGGCCACTACACGCAGGACAACCAGAACATCGTGACCCTGGATCTATCGGCCATCAGCAAATCCACGGGCACCGAGGTATCCGGCATCCTCGGCTTCGAGATGCTGCGAATCCTGCAAGTCAAGATTGACTATCGCGACGGGCTGGTTGACTTTCTCTACGACCCCAAGCATCTTCCCAAAGGAATCAAGCTGCGCTAACAAGCGGTTCCAACGGTGTCGCCGCAGTGATTCAGTTTAGCCGTAACGGCCAATTAAATTTTCTTGGTGAGAACTTCCAAAACAGTGCTATCGTCTCAGGCCATCCGAGTGGGACCCAGTCGAGGTAGCCCCGAAATTGGGTTACATCCAGAATTTCCGGAGGCGCGATATGAGGAAAGCCAGTTATGTTGTTCTTTGCCCCGTGATCTTTGTCCTGTCTATGGCGGCGGCGCAGCAAAAACTTCCCGCCAGCTGCCCTAGCGGCAAAACTGCGCATTTTCCCAGCACGAAAGCTGCTCCCATCGATAGCAAGTGCGGACCAACTGGCGCCCCAGCTCCGGATCAGCCTGCGGAAGGACCGCAAAACCAGGCCAAGAACAATTTCTGCACCGACTCCGCCACTCCCCAGCCCATCCTTCTGGCCACAATCGCTTCTCTTCAGGGCGATGCTGAGGCGCAGGAAACCGCCCTGCATTTCAAGCCCGGCGAGCCCCCAGCGGACCGGGCTTTCCTGAAGACCCTCGGGGAGGGCAATCTGGTGGTGTTTGAGGGTTACGTTTTCGAAGCACGTCAAGAATGCAAAGAGACGGTCAACTGTGGCGCGACAGTTCCCAATAAGAATGCGTCTCACGACATCCATATTGCGTTGCTTGAAGCACCGCGGACCACGCACGCCACCGATCCCGCGCCAAACCGGGACAAGGAAGAATGCACCGGCTTTGTAGCTGAGATGATTCCGCATCATCGGCCTGCGGAATGGACGGCCTGTAATGTCGAGGCCGTGGCCGCGAAAGGTCTTAAGGTCCGGGTTACGGGGCAGCAATTCTTCGATGCCAGCCATTTGACTTGCAAAAACGGAGTGCCTGTAGGGGACAATCCGAAACGTGTCTCGCTGTGGGAGATCCACCCGATTTATTCCTTTGAGGTGTGCCCATCAGGCGACTGCGCCAGCGGTGGATGGCAGCCGCTCGAACAATATGCGGCGGGCAAGACGACCTGCGCCGAGGTGAAGTGTGAGTGAAAACTAAGAAGCGAAGCTCAAGTCAACATTCGAGTGCCACCGGGACGGCGTCGGGCATCCTCGGCTGCGGGATGCTGCGGACCTTGTAGGTCAAGATCGGCCATGGCGACCTACTGGCCGACCTTGTCGACAGCCCGAAGCATCTTCCCCAAGAAATCAGCCTGCGATAGACCCGGCCTACTTCTTCCGGTGAAAGTCGAAGCGTCCGGTGCTCAGCTTGCCGTGATTGTCCACGGAGGTCCACTCTTGGATGTGGTGATCTGGGCCATCGAAGATAAAGACAACCTCCTGCATATGGACGTCGTTCGGCCCGATGTTCGTGCCGTCCTTGAACTTGAAGTCCACGCGATTGGGATCGCCACTGGGAGCTGCTACCAGGCGCGGCTGGTTGTGCGCCGCACAGTAGTGCGTTGCCATTAACCTGGGGCCGTCCATGTGGAAGACGGTGACCATCTCATAGGGCGTGCCCTCGCCGAGCCAACTCATCAGCGCTGAACCGTCGGAGACCATCGTGAACCGGGTAGTGGCCGGATACTCTTTACCGCCATCGATCATGCTACCCACCCAGGCGCCATCGAGGGTTTTCATTTTGTCGAAGGACGCATTGGGGGCTATGGCGGATTGGTGTTCTTCGGCAAGCAGCGCCATTCCCAGGCAAACCGTGAAAATGAGCGCCAGCAGGGACAGCAGTTTCATGAGTCGCATTGTCGCCTCCAGCCCGGAACTTTAATCGGTCGCGCCGCGCAAGGCAACTCTTTTCGGTTGTCCCTTTGCAGCGAACAGCAGGATGTACAAATAGCAGATCACCGGCAGCACAAAGGCGTGATGGATGCCGCGGTCGCCCACGGCTTTCGCGCGAGCTATAACGCAAAAAAGGGAATGGAGTGTATAGACCGCCCTGTGTCGGGGTGTAAACTACCCTTGTCTGAGAGTTCAGAATGGAATTTGCAAAGAGCCTATGGATGGCCGTTGTGCTTACGATAGTCGGCATAGTGGCCGGTGCCGTGCTTGGATTTTTGGCTAGTCAATATTTCTACGACAGGGCGTTAGAGTTCAGAGTCCTGGAGCTAGATGCACAGATCCGTTCGCTGGACTCGCAGAAGGAGGCCCTGGAGAAAGACCTCCAAAAATGTGTGGAAGAAAACCAGACATTGAGAAAGGAGTGCAAGGCTCAGGAAGCGAAGTTGGGAATGAAGCCCAAGAAACAAGAGATAGGTCTCGTCTCAGGCCAAAAACTCAGCGTAACGATCACGACCGTGCCTACGAGGGGCCAAGGGCCTGAGACCGAGGAGAACATAGGAGGCCAGGTCGTGGGGCTGACTAGACCGGAGACGTATAAGATCGTCCTCTATGCGCGAACAGATCGGTGGTATGTTCAGCCTTATACGTCGCAACCCCTAACGGACGTTGATGAAGCAGGTCGATGGGAAAATTCGAGCCACCAGGGCAGTGAGTACGCTGCATTGTTGGTCAGACCGACTTATTCGCCGCCCAACGCCCCTGAGCAGCTTCCGCCAACCGGGGGGGATGTCCTTGCAATCTCCAGGGTTCCGGCAAGATCGAAGTAGGGGCTTAGGTCACAGGCCTTGGTCGAAATGGAGGTTTTTGAATGAGTTTCAGATGCTGCATTCTCGTTGTCTTAGCCCTTAACATGGGTGTTGCCTTTGCGCAGTCGCCCTCTTCCCAACAGGAAGTTAAGGTACAGTTCTTGCACGTCCCGAGCGCAGGCGGGGGATCGGACTCTCAGGGGAACATCGACGGCAACGTGCTTGGGCTGAAATCTCCGCAGGAATACAAAATTGTGCTGTATGCACACACCGACCAGTGGTATGTGCAACCTCTCGTGACAGCCCCTTACACGGACCTGGACAGCAATGGCAAATGGAGCAACTGGACACATCTGGGAGGTAGGTACGCGGCGCTCGTTGTGCGTCCGACCTTTAGGCCAGGTCCACCAGGTCAAACCCTACCATCTGTTGGAGGAGATGTGATTGCCAGGGGAGAAGTTCCTGCTGAGAAATAGGTTCAATTAAAAAGGCCCCCCGCTCTTTGCTTCGGCTGTCCCTTCGCCGCAAACAGCAGGATGTACAAATAGCAGATCACCGGCAGCACAAAGGCGTGGTGGATCCCGATACGGTCGGCGATGAAGCCTTGCGCCAGCGGAATCACGGCGCCGCCCACGATGGCTGTATTTAGCAGCTCCGAACCCTCTCCGGTCAGCGGACCCACGCCCTCGATGCCCAGCGTGAAAATGGTGGGGAACATGATGGAGTTGAAGAAGCCGAGGGGGCTTAGATGCAGGGAATGGGCGGAATTGTATCCTTGTCCATGTGTCGGCCGCTAACGCGCGCTCCTTCATCCTTCGGGCTGGCAAAGACAACCTGCGTCGTCAGTGAGCCGCACGGTTGGTAGCATCTTAGTGCCATAAATCGGGCGGTCGCCGATTTTGCGTTTAGAAGCCCTAGGAGACCTCCGTTGGTGCGGGAATGACCCAAACCACATCCCCTACCCTTAAAATCGATTCTAGGGCCATTTCCGCGCGTTTAATTGGCACTTAGTAGGTGTACCAAACTAGGAAAATGGTGGTTAGCGAATTCGTGCTCATAACTTACCACTTAGGTGGCGCATTGAAGCATGGGGTTAGGGCTCCCTTTTTTCGGCTGCCCCAGCAGGACCGCGAGCAAGGCGTAACAGGCTGTGCCGTCCCTCAACTCCGCAACAAACACAGACAAGCGCCGCCTCCGGTGTTAGGTTTGTAGGTTTCCGAAGGAGCGCCATGTTCACCAACGATCTTCTGAAGAGCAAACGCATTCTCATCACCGGTGGCGGCACCGGAATTGGCCGCGCCATGGCCGAGCGGTTTCTGCAGTTGGGCGCCACGGTTTACATTTGCGGACGGCGCCGCGAGGTGGTGGAGAAGACGGCGGCGGAGCTGTCGGCCTCCACCGGCGGAACCATTGAGGGCTTCGCGTGCGACGTGCGCTATCCCGAAGATGTCGAGCCGCTGATCGAGCAACTATGGGCGAAGGGTCCGCTCGACGTGCTGGTGAACAATGCTGCCGGCAATTTTCTGGCGCGCACCGAAGAGCTGTCGGCGCACGCCTTCGAAGCCGTGATTGGCATTGTGCTCAAAGGCACCATCAACATGACGTTGGCGTGCGGGCGGCGCTGGCTGGCGGCCAAGCACAAGAGCGTGGTGCTGAACATCGCAACCACCTATGCCGACACCGGCTCGGCCTATGTGGTGCCGAGCGCCGTCGCCAAAGCCGGCGTGGTCGCGCTGATGCGCAGCCTGGCGGTGGAGTGGGGCGGCCGCGGAATTCGATTCGTGGCCATCGCTCCGGGCGCGATCCGAACCGAAGGCGCATTCTCGCGACTGCTGCCCACGCCTGCCCTGGAGAAGATGTTGCTGGACCACAATCCGCTGCACCGCCTCGGGACGCTGGAGGAGATTGCCAACCTGGGAGCGTTTCTGATCAGCGATCAGGCGGGCTACATCAATGGCGAGATGGTGTACATGGACGGCGGCGAGATGCTGGCCGGGGCGAGCACCTTCAGCCTGATGGGGCGACAAATGCCGGACGCGGCCTGGGAGATGATGAAGCCGAAGAAGAAGTAGTCAGTAGCCAGTAGCCAGTACCCAGTACCCAGTTGCCAGTTTCAATTACTGTTGTCATCCTGAGCGAGCCCGCCACGGGCGAGTCGAAGGATCTGCGGTTATCCCGTGGCTCGAACCGCAGATCCTTCGACTCCGGCGGCGAAGCGCCGCCTGCGCTCAGGATGACAGAGGTGAGGACTGATCGACGGCAACTGACTCTGACAACCGACTGGCTACTGACTACTGACTACTGACAACTGGCTTGACCCCGGTTATGCACCAGACATCCTGGTAAACTTTCTTCGACTTTATCCTGCGAAAGCCACACGATTTCAGCGCTTCGACCATTTGTCCGCGAGTTGCCAATCCGAAACCCGATCCTACAAAGTGCGCCGTCACCCGGTCCAACGGACTAGTGCCGTCGTCTGAAACATAGCGGTCCACGAGCACCACCAAGCCATCCGCAGGCAGTTTTTCGTAAGCATCGTGCAGGAGTCCCGTGGCTATCGGGCCGATGTCGCAGAACAGGATTACATCGTAGCCAGCCGGGAGCCCGCGGTGGATGTCTCCGGTCAAGGTGCGGATTCGGCGGGACAGTTTTGCTCGACGCGCGTTCGCGGCTGCAATTCTGCAAACCGGTGCAATGTCGAGAATGCAAGCCTGCAAGTGCGGGTTCTTCTTCAGCAGCGCAATCGACATCACAGCCGAGCCGCCGGCGACATCCAGTACTTTGCGGTGCTGCGCAAGATCGAGATAGCTCGCCAGCGCCTCGGCATCTCTCTGGTGCAGGTAGAACAGCATCTGGGTGAAATCTTCCGCCTCGCGCGGGTCCCGCTTCATGCGTTTCAGGTAATCCGGCTGGGCGAGGCCCTTGATCTGGTAATGTCTCTTGCCCGAGGCAAGGGCTTGCTCAAGGACGGTGAGCCGCTCGTAGGCGCTCACGCACTCCTTGGAGTACTGCCGCGTCCAGTAGATGGAGCGCTCGGCGATGAAGTACTTCTCCGCAAACGGCGTGTTCCAGTAGAGGTTGTTCTTCCTGCGCAGCAGTCCCAGCGCGACCATCGTGTTGAGAAGGGGCAAGAGATACAGCTCGTGGATTTTCAGGGACTTCCCGATCGCCGCGGCGGTCATGGGTTTGTCGTGCAAGGCACGAAACAGTTGCAGTCTCTCCGCCGCGATGATCAAGCGGGAAACGATGAAGGCCCGCTGTATGTCAATCTTCGCCAAAACACGTTTGGGGAACTTGTCGAGGGTAGGTAATTCCATCCGAGACCGCCTAGGGGAAACGATTTTGCGAATCAACCACAGGGCGCGAAGCCCACCGCGACCGAATACTGGATAAGGTCGACAATCGGACGGCGCTTGCTTTCTCGCTTTACATCCTCCGGGAGCTTGCGCGACCCCCCGTGGACGAGAATTCCTCTTACCCTCCCGCCATGCTCCTCCTGAACTTTTTTCATGTAACCGCGGACTTGCTTAAGGTGGTTCAACGTGGGTACCGTCTGCTTGCATTCGACGACCACCGGTGTACCTTGCTCATCTATGAGGCGAACATCCGACCGAGTCCGATTATCATACGTCTTCTCGCGGACCTTGGAGTTTGGATCCGGTCGCAACCCGCTCTCCAGTCTTTGTGGAAAAGAAGCGATGTAGTCTGATATCGCTTTTTCTTCGCTGAAGCCTGGCAACAGTCCTTCCCAATTTGCGTCATCCTTTGCGGCGGCCACGATTCTGCGAAACTGTCCAGGGTGAAGAGAGCAAGCGGTTGTGAGTACTTGATTGGGCGACTTCAATCGAGCCGACGGTGGCAATTTCACTACTCGATCTGGCGTGAGCGGTCCATACGAAAGATCCCACCGTACATGAATGCGTCTGCCCTGCTCCCCTTTAGGGCGGCTTTTTGACGTTCTGGAGACCGTCGGGGACCACGACTGATCGTCAATGGCTAGAGCGGTGACTTCACCGACACGACCAATGCGGTTCCCATGAAGGCGCACCACGATTCCATCTCCGACTCGGATTTTCGTTATCACGTTGCGGGCTCTTACCCAGTTTCGATCCTTGCTTCTCCCATCAATTTTCCACAGCGGCGGCCACCATCCTACAGCAACGTCTTGCTCGGTATACCAAATCTGCCACAGCCCCGGAAATCGCTTTTCATCACAAAATATGCTCCAAAATTTCATTCATCTCTCCTTCGAATAGAAGCCCGCGATCAGTGGGATATAGAACGGAATCCGGCCGGGTTAATGATTGAGGTTGATCCACGCCGTTTCATCCGGGTTCGGCTCGTTTCAAACTAAAAACGCCACAGAGACACTTACCGCACGGAGTCGTTTGGGTTGACACCCGTTTTCTCTAGCTGAGAATGCGCTCTTCGTGCCTCGGTGTCTCCGTGGCGAACCCGATGCTAGAACCTGTTTCAAGAATCGGTTTGTAACAGGGCACGGCTTCAGCTGCGCCGTAAGGCCTTCATAGGTGTTGCGGCTTTAGTCCCCCGTCCCCCAGCGGCTTAAAGCCGTCATCTGAACCTAGCAGGGCGGCACGATCAGAAGCCGTGCCCTGGTACAAGTCTGACCTCCTTGAAACGTGTTAGTTCAAAACATGGATGTTCTTCTTCTCGCACATCTCCTTCAGCACCTTCGGCCACACGGTCACGCTGACTTCGCCGAGATGCGCCTTGCGCAGCAGCAGCATCAACGTCCGTGACTGTCCGATGCCGCCGCCAATGCTCAACGGAATCTCGTGATTCACGATGGCCTTGTGGTAGGGGAAATTCAAGAACACGAGCTGGTTGGTCAGTTCCAGTTGTTTCCTGAGCGATTGCGCGTTGACGCGGATGCCCATCGAAGTCAGCTCATGGCGGCGGTGCGTGATCGGGTTCCACACCAGAATGTCGCCGTTCAGCCCGTGCCGCACGTGGCCGTCGTCCTTGGTTTCCGTGACCCAGTCGTCGTAATCGGCGGCCCGCATCTCATGCGGGTAGCCATCTTTCAGCGTCCAGCCAATGCCGATGATGAACACCGCCGGATGCTTCTGCAGAATGGCGGTCTCGCGCTGCTTGCGCGGCAGGTCGGGATACATGTCGAGAATTTCCTCGGCGTGCAGGAAGGTCAGCTCCTCCGGCAAATTGGGATATCTGGGATCTTTGAGTTGCGGGAAAAGCTCCTGCGCGTGGCGCTCAGCGCCGACAATCACCTTCCAGATCTTGCCGACGACTCCCTTCAGGAAGCTCAGATTGCGCTGGTCAGGCGTGATCACGCGCTCCCAGTCCCACTGATCGACATAGGCGCTGTGATCGTGGTCCAGGAAGTAATCCTTGCGGACGGCGCGCATGTCGGTGCACAGCCCTTCGCCCGGTTGCAGGTTGAATTGCTTCAGCGCCATCCGCTTCCACTTGGTCGCCGCCTGCACCACCTGCGCGTTGATGGGGTGCTTGTCGCGATCGTTGGAGATGTGGAATTGGATCGGGGTGCGGGAGCCATCCCGGTCAAGATAGTCATTAACGCCGGTTTCCTCGTCCACGATCAGAGGCACGGTGACCATCATCAGGTTCAATTCTTTGCAGAGGTTTTCTTCGATATAGTTTTTCACCTCGAAGATTGCCCTCTGGGTTTCTTTGGGTGACAGCAGCGAGCTGTAATCCGCCGGAAGCACACGTTCCAACTCTGTGTAATCGCCAATTCCGGGGCCAGCCAGGTCTGCTTTTTTGTCGGCCATGCGGTTCTCCTCACTATGCGGTCGACGTGATGGCAGAAGGTCTCTGCCGTTGGTACGAATCGGGTAGACCACGTCGCCAAGCTAATGAAATCACCGCCCGGGCGGAAAGGCAGTAACCGCCGTCACGTAGATGTGTGCGGTAGGGCAATGGCCTGTTACGTGGGTTCCAGCCGGTAAACATTGCGTCCCATATTGCTCCCTTCCACAACGGGAAAAGTGTAAGGACAATCTAATGTTGTTTTGCCTCGTGCTCACAGCCATTCCCTCCCCAAACTCCTAGATTGGTATTGCCTGAACATTCCTGGAACGAGGTAAATAAGGATGACTTGCAAATCGACGCGGTCACGGAACGCAACCTGGCCCCGCCTGCGCGCAGGCTTGCTTTTCGCCGGACTCGCAGCTCTGGTCTTGACTGCCGCCTCGTGCGGCTCCAGCAGCGCCAAGGCGGCGCCATCAAACCCCGCCGCCATCACCAACATCTCCCGCGATACCGCGCAAACCAACGACTTCCTGCGGTTCTCGTGGGTTCCTCCGGGGACCCCCGTGACCTCGCTGGGCCGGTCGGGGGCGCTGCGCGCGTTCATGACCGCGACCAGTTTCTTCCAGCCGGCGCTTCCCCTGGGCCAGACGGCGACCTACCCTGGCCTGGAGAACCAGCCGGCGCAGGACTTGGTGGTCCTGCGCTGCATTCCTCCCGAGAAGGAGCAGGTGGACGCGATTCTGGCCACCTGGCCAAATGTTTTTGCCGCCGTGCAACGCGACCTGGGCCCACAGAGCTTTACCTGTCCCTATACCGGCAACTCGGCCGACCATGA
>Ga0187852_1002735_pt1 | contig 13818 bp, 14 predicted proteins | sample June2016WEW_6_40_FD_134511 | JGI IMG/M metagenome (GOLD analysis project Ga0187852, IMG submission 134511) | Peatland microbial communities from SPRUCE experiment site at the Marcell Experimental Forest, Minnesota, USA - June2016WEW_6_40 | ecosystem: Environmental > Terrestrial > Soil > Wetlands...
GGGCGCCGGAACAACGCCCGGCTGCACGAACAGGCCGGGGCTCGCCGTGCGCGCCGTGATCACGCCGTCGACAGGGCTTTTCACCACCAGAATCGAATCGACCTTCCGGTCGCTTTCGATCTTGGCGATCTCGGCGTCGGTCTTGCCGAAAATATAAAGCGCGTTGCGCGCGGCCTTGAGATTGCCGTCGGCCGTCTGCTGATCCGAAATCGCCTGGTCTAGATCCTTCTGGGCGCCGCCGCCGGCGGGCAACAGTTTTTGCGCGCGGGCCAAGGTCTTGGAGGTCAATTCATAGAGGCCGGCGGCTTGCACGAGCGTCGATTCCGCCTGGAGAAGATCGTAGCTGTCGATGGTGAAGAGAACCTGGCCGGTCTTTACGGTATCGCCGATATTGCCATCAAGCGTGACGAGACGGCCCTGATAGGGCGTGAACACCTGGACCAGAAGATCTTCGTTGAAATCGATGTTGCCGACCATCGTCTTATGAAGAAGGAACGTCTGACGGCCAGCCGGCTCGACCTTGATCTGCCCAAGCTGCTTTTCGTTCAACTCGACCGTGGCCGGGTCTCCGGGCGCAGCTGTCGGCTTGGCGGCCTCGTCTTTCTCTTGGGCCGGTTTTGCCGGTTCAGCCGCGACGGCATTGCCGCCCTGTCCCGAAATAGAGATCGTAATATTCAAAAAGGAGGAGTAGCGGCCTGCCGCGATTAGCGCGGCAGCGCAGACAACTGCCACCAGGGTCGTTTTTGAATTTATAGCCATCATTTCAGACCCACTTCTGTTAACCCACTATTAACCAGCTCGATGCATGATCTTGGCATCGGGGCCGCTGTGATCCGATCCGCCGGATGCGGACGAATCATAAAACGGGCACGCAAAACAGTGTCGTGAACCCCGTTGGCCCGGTGTCATGGCCGCCGCTGATGTAAGGCGGGCCGGCAAAGTCCGCGTTCATGCAAGGTTTGTTGCCCCGCTTTCGATACATAAATATTGTCAATACGTTACGCACTCGCTGTGACGCCTACCATGCTTCGCTTCCGCGGATATATTAAAATCCTGTGGTTGTCCGGCGTTATCTCAGACCCCTTGCAAACACGGCACACCTTTGGCTGGCGCGCGACGCGCCCCCTTCGGGACAGGCGACTCCAATCCAGATCCTCTTTCGAATGACCGGCTTGATTTATCTGATGTCGAGCAAATTCCGAACCGGAAAAGCCTCCGCGAACCTTTTCGGAATGCGGCGGGAGCTCTTTATCCGTGTGTTGTTACACGGGAGCCACAGGCGGTGCGGTAAGGCCGAGGCTTGGACTGCGATAGTTAGAGGGAATTTATCCCTGGTGTCCTGCGCCGGATTTATCCGGGAGGATCCCGCGGTCACAAGGTGACCGCGGGGTTTTCGTGAGGCTTACCAGTGAAAGGTCAAGTCGGTCGAGACAATGACGTCTTCATGCTTGGCGGACGCTTCCGGTATGCCCATATTGTATTGCCACGGATTGTTGTTGAACGCGGCGGTATCGAGCGAATGGTACCAGGCGATTTCCGGACGCAGTTCGATGGAAGGCGAGAACCAATGCTGCCAACCGATACCCTGGTTGAAGTAACGGGTCTTGTAACCTGTCCGTTGTCCTTGGTAATCGTCATAGTATTCCATGCGCACGGACAGGTTGTCCATCGGTGAAATCTTGTAGTTCAGGTAGGACACCATGCCCAAAGCCCCCGCCGTACACTTGGTCACGTTCGGGTTACTGCTACATTGAGCCTGGAAAGGCGGGTTGCTGCCGGGAACTTGGGACATCCCCGCGAAGGCGGTGCCGTAATAGCTGCCGCCCGTGGCGGCATAGTTCGGGACGTCCCGTTGATATTCGTAATAGACTTCGTAGGTGATGTGCCACTGGTCGTTGAACTTGTGATACCAGGTGCCACCTTGCCATTGCAGGTTGTTATAACCCCAATTGCCTTTGTTATAACCATTGATGATGCCGTAGAACGTGTCGTTCCCCGAGTCGGTCATATATTGGATCGAAGCGGTTCCCGAAGCTTGCTCACCCGGGTCGAATTTGCCGGTGTAACCGGGCACGCTGATGATCCGGCTGTTCCACGGCTCGGTTTCCGTCCCGACGGTGACGCCGGCCTGGAACTGCCAGTTCTTGGTGTATTTCAAGGTGAAGAGCAGACCGTCGTTGGTATAGTTGTCCAACGCATAGGTCATCGAGTGCGAGTACATATAGTTGTTCGGGGCGAGCTGCGCCTCGGTGTCCGGGATCGAGATGTACCGGCCGAGACGAATCAACAGGCCTTCCGCGAATTGCGGCAGGTAGAGTTCGCCGTAGACCATCGGCATGTCGTAGCCGACGAAATGGTTACGAACGTCATATTGTTCGCTGAAGAGACCATAAGCCGTCGTATAATGATAGGTTTCGCCATAGATGCCGGAAACGCGGAAACCCCAGTCCCAATGGTTCTGCTGAACCGTATCCGGAACGCGTTCGATATAGGCCACGGCCTGATCGAGCTGCAGGATATTCGGAACATAGGAGTAAGCCGCAGGCGCGTTGCCGCCATAGACGTTCGACGTCGCGACGTTGCCGCCGGCGGTGACCCAGCCATAGATCTGGATGTGATTGTCGTACAACCACTTACCGGGAGCCGACGAGGTCGGGGCGATCGCGCTTTGGAACGGCGTGTCGGCCGCATTCGGGATGCTGGCGCCGATCGGGCTGGCGCCGCCGAAGGGCCATTCGGTGAAGGGATAGGGTGGCACGGTTTCCGGCTGCGGGGCGATCTGGTCGGTGCCGCGACGGCCCGGCAGTGCATTCGGATCGGGGACAGGCGCGTCCTTACCCCATTCGTCGGCATAGGCGTGGTAGAGGCGGCCGAAGAAATTATCACTCGACAATAGCGGGCTGGGCGCAGCCGCCATGGAAGGTAGATCCGCCGCGAAGGCGGAGCCCCCGCCGGCGAGAAGCGCGGCGACAGCCACACCTCTGAATAAACCACTCATTTTCATATTCTTGGTCCCCCTCGTTCTTCGAAACAAAAGACCTGGCGCTCTGTGACGATATGCACTGCGGCTGCTTTTTGGCGGCACCCGCCCTGCTGTTGTGCATATCTCCGGAAAAGCCGGAACTTTCGAGCGGGCTCCGAATTTCAAAAAGATGAAAATCGCAGCCAACGACCACTTTTGTTGGATCTACAGAGACCGCGAAACCGCATAAAAATTCCATATAAATTCCGCTATACAGCCGTGGTTCGACTGCATTCGTCGGCTTGCAGACATAAATGTTACACTTGGAAAACTAACTGGTACGCAACATGCAACGGGCCGTCGGCCCGTTGCATGTTGGATCAAGAAAAATCGCGCTTGTTATTGGTGTTTCGATTTTGTAAGGGACGAAATCCGCCGCTGATTAGGCTGGTATTGCATGATTTTTAGTCGAAACGGTTTATTGATTAAGCATTATGACCTGATTCGATCTATATTATAATATCCTCACGAATTACAAATTTTGATGCCATCCTTGCGGACGGCAGTTAGGTGAGACGAGCGGATGGCGGACCTTGTCGTGGGGCGATTTTGCGCTTGAGAGCACTTTCCGCCGGGGCGAATCTCCTAGGTCACGGCGCGCCGCCTGCCAGGAGGCGCATAATGCCGCCATTCCCCGGCCGTAATGATCATCCGGCTTTAATAGGATGCTTATCTGATTTGTTTTAAAGCAAACTTCCTATTTCGTAGGCGTATTGGGCGTGCGTCTTTAAGAGCCAGCGCCGTCCTCTCCGGCCGGGACCGGATCCGGTGCCCGTAGGCGGTAGCCCACACCGGTCTCGGTCAAGATGTAGGACGGCCGTTCGGGGGCGGGTTCGATCTTTTTGCGGAGTTGGCGGACCAGGACGCGGAGATATTGCGGCTCCGTTGCCTCGGTCCAGAGCCGTTTCATGATGAAGGCGGAGGTCACGACCTTTCCGGCATATTGCACGAGCAGGCAGAGCAACTCGTATTCTTTCGGGCTGAGGCTCACGGGGACGCTATCCCGAAGAACGATCCGGTGCGCGACGTCGACGCTCAGGCCACCGGTCCGGAACAAGGGCTTTTCGTCCGGCACGCGCAGGCGGTGACGGAGCGCCGCGCGGATCCGCGCAAGGAGTTCCTCCACGCCGAAGGGCTTGGTGACGTAATCGTCAGCCCCCAGATCGAGTGCCGTGACGATGCTTGTCTCGTCACGATGGTTCGAGAGAACGATGATCGCGGGATTATTGCCGCGCTCGCGCACCGTGCGCAGGACCTCTAGCCCATGAATATCGGGCAGTTCGAGACATAGGATCATCAGATCCGGCGCGTTTTCCATGGCGGCGAGACCTTCATGGCCGGCAGCCACGCCCGCGACGCTGTAACCTTGCGCGCGCAAGCGCAAGCGCAGGAGCTTACGAACCGAGGGCTCGTTGCCGATAATAAGGATCTTGACCTCGCTGGCGTCGAAAACGGGCGCCGCGCGGCTCATGGTCACCCGGCGCAATCCCTTTGCTTCCAGCCAGTCAGGATTGTGAAACATGGGACGATATTTGCTGGGGCAGCGCCTTGCGCAGGCAAATTATACCGGGGGACCGGGGCATGGTCCGGCTGGTCTCGGGCGCGTCATGCGCGGATGCGGCACCGGGTGATGCGGTGGCATGATCAAGGGAGAGACAAGCGTCGACCCGAAGCTTTCGCAATCTTCTGCCTCCAGAGCGCGTGCAGTACGGAGTCCCGGCTGACGGGACGAGCCAGATCCGGTACAGCAAGGCCTGGGCCAGTCTTCTTTCCGCCAATGGATTGAGGCGATTGCGAAGGTCGCGGACTTTTGCGGGAAATGTTCCAGGCCGAAGAAGGCAATCGCCTAGAGGGGAGCGTGGATTGGGCGCGACGTGCAAAAACACCCGGCCGCGGCGTTGGGAGGGCTCTTGAGATGTCCGGCAAGCCCCGGAAAAGGCAGGTGAATCGTCCGGACCTGAGCCGCTTCGTGCAGCGCGGCCAAGCCGGTGGTAGTCATGCTGGCGGTTTGGCCGGGCGTCGCATTCGATCCGGTGGTTCCGCTTTCGCGTCCGGGGCTTTCGCCGCTTGACGCCGCAAGCCGCTCGCGCAGTATGCCTGGATCACGCGATGCGAGAAATGATTGGTCGGAGTGAGAGTCCGATAACCTATTGTTCGGCCTGATTTGAGGTTGTCTACTATATGCGTTGTTTCATAGGTGTTTTTGGACGAATGCGTCTTCCCTTGTTTGCAGGTGTCCGCTACAATCCACGTCTAAATGTAAGACTAATTATAAGACCGGATTGCGACGATGGCGGGCGGAAAGCAGAAACTCACGGCGCGGGCGGCGGCGACCACGAAGCCTGGGCGCTATGGTGATGGCGCGGGGCTGTATCTTGTGGTCTCCCCGAGTGGCGCCCGAAAATGGGTCTACCGTTTCTCCTATGCTGGCAAAGTCACGGAAGCGGGGCTTGGATCGGCAGACGTGGTTTCGCTCGCCGGAGCGCGAAACAAGGCGCACGAAGCTCGCAAAATGCTTGATGCTGGGGAAAACCCCATAGAAGCCAAGCGCAAAGCGGCAAAATTCGAGACGGGAAAGCCGACGTTTGGTGCCATTGCGGACGCACTAATTGCCGCTAAGGAAAGCGAATGGCGCAACGAAAAGCATCGAGCGCAATGGCGCGCGTCTCTTACGGAATTTGCCGCACCGCTGCGTCCCCGTCCCGTCGATCAAATCGACACGGCGGCAGTTCTCGACGTTTTAACCCCCTTTTGGCTGGCAAAGCCTGAAACCGCTTCGCGCTTGCGGGGGCGAATTGAAGCAGTTCTCGACGCGGCCAAGGCGCAGGGCCATCGCTCGGGCGAAAACCCGGCGGCATGGCGCGGCCATCTCGCTCACCTTCTGCCCAAGCGTGGCAAGCTCACACGCGGCCACCATGCGGCGATGGCCTACGGCGATGTACCTGCTTTCCTCGCGCTCCTACGGACGCAAGAAAACATCGCCGCGATGGCGCTGGAGTTTTGTATTCTGACGGCGACACGCTCGGGCGAAGTCTATGGCGCACGATGGTCCGAAATCGACATTTCGGCTAAGGTCTGGACTGTTCCAGCGGCCAGGATGAAAGCCGGGCGCGAACATCGAGTTCCCTTATCCGATCGCGCTGCCGCCATCCTTGAAAAGCTGTTTGCAGCGCAAACCGGCGATTTTGTATTTCCGAGTCCGCGCGGTCAGGGGCCATTGTCTCATGTGGCGATGGCAAAAGTTATGCGCCGTTTAGAGGTCGAAGACGCGACTGTTCACGGTTTTCGTTCGAGTTTCCGCGACTGGGCAGGAAACGAGACGCATTTTCCGCGCGAGCTTGCTGAGGCCGCGCTCGCCCACGTCATCGGTGACCGGGCGGAACAAGCATACCGACGGGGTGATGCGCTGGAAAAGCGCCGGGCGCTTATGGAAGCATGGGCGAAATGGTGCGAACCGAAGTCGGCGAATGTGTGGCGTTCGCGCGACCGTGAGACCTAGCCGATGACGAAAAGAAAAGGCGCGTCTACCGGGCGTTACTCGCCTCTTGAACTGGCGCAGTACAAGTTGCGGAAAATCGCAATCGACTTAGAAAACGGTGGCGCCTTGGAGGCGAACGAACTTCGTTTTCTGGTCGCTGCGCTCAAGCGCATTGGGCAGGGCGAAGACGCAAATGTCGTTTTGTCCGTTAAGGCGAAACGGGGCGAACGTAAGACACCGAAGCAGACAGCCAAGAGGGACAAGATCCGCTTTGCCTTGGGGTGGATAGCCAGCGCGATCCGGTCGCACGAAGATGGTGGCTTAGGCATGTCTCTGGACGAAGCGTTTGCGAGCGCGTCTGAATCGGGAGTGGATGGGTTCGGTTTGGCCGAGGACACGCTGCGTACACATTGGGGCAATTATCGAGAGTTCCGGTCTCCAGATTTTCCGCGCCCAATCGCAAGTCTTCCTGATGATCCTAAACGGCCCAGTGACTGAATAGACCGAAATTACTATTTCGGTTTTTGACACCGATGAATCAATGCATACTGTGACGGTCCATCGCAACCAAGTTGGGATGGTTCTTATGAAAGCAATTGTTAAATCATGCGCTGAGCGCGAGCAAACGCGGCACCAAACGCAATCGCAGTCGTCTCGGTTGGCGTGGTCGATCAGGGATGGTGCGCTCCGGATAGGGATTTCGCGCTCGACAATTTATAAACTCGCGACCGAAGGCAAATTGCGACTCGTGAAAGTCGCCGGCCGCACCCTAATTCCCGACACTGAAATTTTACGGTTGCTTGCGGGGGACGGCAAATGAGCGCCCTCAAAATGCGAAGCCCGGTCCCGCGCGCCAACGCGGAAAACCGGGCGGAATGTTTAATTCGCAGCGACTTCGTTCTTACCATCGGCAGCCCAGAAGGGGAAGTTGATTTTGCATCGATTTATCTAGCGCGGCGCTTTGGCCTCTCCATGCCCATCGCGCAAACGATTGCCGCGCTGGCGTATTTGGGGAGGGCGATGCTTTGAAAGACGCCCTGGATTTCGACCGTATCAATCAAGCCGCGCTGGGGGCTTTTCCTGCCGTGCTGAAACGGCTTTTGCCGGGCGGCAAAGCCATCGGGCGCGAGATTGTCGCGCTCAACCCGCGCCGCGCGGATCGCAATTTCGGCTCGTTCAAAGTGAACCGTCACAACGGCAAATGGATGGACTTCGCAACCGGCGACAAGGGCGGCGATCCGGTTTCGCTGGTCGCATATCTTGCGGGCGTTTCACAAGGCGAGGCGGCGCGCTTGCTGGCGCAAATGCTCGGCCTAGAATTTGGAGGACGTCGCAATGGATGACGCCTCCGATAAATTTGCTGCTTTGTCCGAGGACGAATTTACTGCCGGTTCGCAGACAGGTCCGTACGCCCCACGTGTGCGCGAGGCGCCTCCGACCTGTCCGCCTCCTGATGCTCAATACGGCACCGATGCAGCGGCGCGCCTCTATGGGCGCGAGCCGGATGCGAGCTGGCGTTATGCCACGGCGCAAGACGAAACCGCGTTCTTTGCCGCGCGCTGGAATGAAACAGAGGGCAAAAAGCAATTCAGGCCGGTTTCGTGGATTGAAGGCCAGGGCTGGCGGTTTTGCGCATGGCCGGACCATCGCCCCCTTTATCGCCTGCCCGATCTTGCGGAAAACCCGAAAGCCCCGGTCGTCGTTTGCGAGGGCGAAAAGGCGGCGGACGCGGCGGCGGCAATTTTTCCGCAAAGCATCGCCACAACGTCCAGCGGCGGAGCTGGCGCGGCGGCTAAAACCGATTGGGTGCCCCTGGCCGGGCGGCGTGTTTTGGTCTGGCCGGATTTTGATGCGCCAGGCGCGAAATATGCCGAACAGGTCGCGAAAATTCTGGCCGCGCTGGATTGCACGGTTTCGATTATCAACGCCGAGGCGCTGGCGGCGATCAATCCGGGCGGCGGCGCACGCGAACCTGCCGAAAATTGGGATTCGGCAGACGCGGCGGAGGAATGGTCCGACTGTCGCGCCTTACGAAAAGCGGCGTTCGATTGCGCCAAGGCGTTCGTTCCGGCGCCTGCGCCTTCAACGATAAAAGAGGCCGCCACCAAATGGCCAGAGCCTAAACCTTTGCCGAAAGGCCTCTTGCCGGTAGCGCCGTTCGATTATGCGTTCCTGCCGGTCGCTATCTCGAATTGGGCGCGGGACATTTCCGAGCGAATGCAATGCCCGCCCGATTTCGTCGGCGTGGCGGCGATGGTCGCGCTTGGCTCCGTCATTGGACGCAAGATCGCCGTGCGACCGCAACGCAAGACGGATTGGTTTGAGGTTCCGAACCTTTGGGCCTGCATTATCGGGAGGCCCGGCGCGATGAAATCTCCCGCGATGAGCGAGGCGCTGAAACCATTGAACCGCCTGGACGCGCAAGCCCGTGAAGAAAACGAGGCGGCGGCCAGGGCTTTTGCGGTTGAGGCCGAAGTTCACAAGCTGGTGAAGGAAGACGCCGCGAAGAAAGTCCGGGCGGCCTTGAAAGATGGTGTTAAGGGCGCGTGCGCCTTGCTGACGTTGGAAGAACCGGAAGAACCGAAGGCGCGGCGCTTTCTCGTCAATGATTGCTCCTATGAAGCCCTAGGCGCGATCATGGCAGACAATCCGAACGGCGTTCTCGCTTTTCGCGATGAACTGGTTTCGCTGTTGAAAACATTGGACCGGGAAGACAACGCGGCGGCGCGTGGGTTTTTTCTGACGGCTTGGAATGGAACCGGCGGTTACACCTTTGACCGGATTATTCGAGGTCGGACCCATATCGAAGCGGCTTGCCTGAGCTTGCTCGGTTCAACGCAACCGGGGCGCATTGCCGAATATATCAGGAGGGCGAGCGGCGGCGCCAGCGACGATGGTTTAATTCAGCGATTCGGCTTGCTGGTTTGGCCGGACCAAAGCCCGGAATGGCGCAACGTCGATAGGTTCCCCGACAGCAACGCCCGAACGGTAGCCTTTGAGACGTTCAAGCGGTTGGACACATTGGACCCGGATACCATCGCGTGCGAGCGAGACCCTTTCGAGCCCTTGCCGTTTCTGCGCTTCGACAATGCGGCGCAAGGGTTATTCGAGGAATGGCGGGCCGGTCTTGAAAGCCGCTTGCGATCCAACGATCTTTCGCCCGCGCTCGAAAGCCATCTGTCCAAATATCGCAAGCTTGTTCCTGGTCTGGCGTTGATCAGCCATATTGCGGAGGGCGGCGGCGCGATTGGCGAAACAGCGCTTCTGCGTGCGCTGGCGTTCGCGGAATATCTCGAAACTCATGCGCGGCGGGCCTATGGCGCCGCCAATGAAGCGGAGACCGCCAGCGCGATAGCCATCCTTTCCCGAATCCAGCGCGGAGAATTGGCGGACGGCTTCACGGCGCGTGACATTTACCGGCGCGCATGGGCGCATCTGTCCGACCGCGAGCAGGTGCAAGCCGGTCTCGATTTGCTGGCGGATTTCGATTGGCTGGAATTGCGATTGACGCCGACCAATGGCCGGACGCGTGCAGCCTATGCCATCAATCCGAAGGGCGCGCGACCATGAGCTACCTTTCGCGCTTGAAAGCCCGAATTGAGGAAAAGCCCCAACGGGCCGAACTGACAAAACTGACAAAAGGGGCTTCTGTCAGTTTTGTCAGTTCCCAAGGTGACGGATTTTGTCGGAATGAGCCGGTCGAAGATGCTATTTCCGAGGCCGTCCTACACGCAATTGAGGAACGCGCGGCAATATGTGCCAACTGCGTTCCGTCAATCTATCTCGATTCATGGGCGCGGCACTGTCATCAAAGGCCGAAGCATATTGCGGAATTGCATTGGTATCGCGCGATTGATGATGGCGGGCGATTTCTGGACCAATGGGGAAACGAAGCGGCGGCATTGGGCTGGACGGCAAGCGATTTATTCAACGTACCGCGCGAGGGCCAGCCCGGGGGCCTCATTTGGCAATTGACCGGCGATCGCATCGAAACGCTAAGCGGCGGTCATGCTCGTATCGGAAATGGCCGAAGCATTGAGCGACGAAAATGCGACATCTCCTGACGGAGCGTACGCGTTCAATCGATGTAGGCGAGTTGAATCGCGATGCCGCGTTCTCGGGAACCCCAATGCGTTTCCCAATCCTTGGTTTATTTACAACCCGATTTAAAATCGAATATCGAGGATCGAATTGGCCGATTGGTCGCCGCTCGCAAATCATTCGAGTTATTTGGGCACGTTGTAATTTTGGCGGTACACGTCCCTGGTTCATTTGCCATTGTGAAAAGCGTGTCGCGAAGCTGTTTTCCAGCTACCTCGGGCTTTATCTTTGTCGAAAATGCGCGAATCTCAATTATCTCTCTCAACTTCGTGGACGAAAAAGCCGACTTTATAACAAAGCACAAAAAATCAGGCGACTTCTCCAAAACGAAGGGCGGCCCGGTATCGATGCATTCCCGATGCGGTCCTACCGAATGCATGCTAAGACTTTCGAGCAAAAAATAACGTTGCTACAAGACGTCGAAAATGAATTGATTGCTGGGAATAGGCGCAAGTGCCGAAAACAGCGCGACCGAACACGTTTTGAACCATGAGCGATGTTTTTGGGGCAATTTCCTATCGATTTCGGACGTATGCTCCTGGCGCGAATCTACAAAGAACCGCTTTACGTGTTTGCGTCGGTTCGTAGAAGCTGCCGAATTGCAGCGGCTGCATCGAATCCAATTGCGCTCGCAAATTCGATCAATTCAATCACGTCAATCCGGCGTTGACCGCTTTCGACTGTGGCGACGAATGATTGGTGCCGCCCTAGCATCTGTGCAACAGCGGTTTGCGTCAGCCCAGCCTTCTTTCGTTTCTCTATAAGCAGCGCTGCGAGTGCGCGATGACGTGGCGACTGAAGCGTACGTGACATTGACCCGCCCGGTTGCGCATAGCGGGCGGAACAGCTAATCGTGATTTCAGATTATCTAAAATACAGATATTTGGCTGGGATGCTGCGAATCCGGGGGAAAACAACCGGTCGCTAGAGGGGAACGCAATGAAAGTGAGACTTTTTTCTGTTTTGCTCGGTACCTTGATGGCGGGTTGCGTTACCACTCAGGAACTTCCCCTAGCTCCCAATATCGTCCGGCTGGACACGCAAGCATCCGGTCTTTTGTCAGTCGGGTCCACAACCGCAGTAACAATGCGGCGGGCGGCAGAAGCGTCAATTCGGGCGGGCTACACCCATTTCCGTTTGGAACAACCGCAAATGAGCCAAGGCTCACAAGTCGGGGCTCTTGTCGGCACAGATTATGGAAATGGCCTCGCGACGGTTAGCGCAATCCGTCGCCCCACCGCGTCTCAAGCCGTGACCGTCGTCATGTTCCACGCAAATGAGCCGGGCGCGCAAGGGGCGTTCGTCGCCGAAGATGTTCTACGTCAATATCAATAAGCCGACAATAATGCCCCAAGATTCCTGAGTGTCCATTCAGAAAGTTGTTGAGTCCGGTGAGTCGGTTGTGATTCAAGGGGAGTCGCTCGATTCGGAGGGGCTCTTTGATGTGGACAGTGGAAAATCGTTCTCGCTACGACCGGACCCGTCTTCGTTATCCAAGCGACGTGACGGATAATGAATGGGCCTTTATCGCGCCGTTGGTTCCGCCTGCTAAACGCGGCGGGCGCAAGCGTTCCGTCGACCTGCGCGAGGTGACCAACGGGATCATGTATATTCTGAGCACAGGTTGCCAATGGGGCTATATTCCCAAGGACTTACCGCCAAAGACCACGATTTTCAATTACCTCGATTTGTGGGAATATGAGGGCGTCATCGATCGCATCCATAACGCTTTATATGTCCAGTGCCGTGAGATGCTGGAGCGCGAGGCCAGCCCCACCGCCTGTGTGATCGATAGCCAGAGCGTGAAGAGCGCGGAAAAAGGGGGCGCTGTATCAGGGCTGTTCAACGCTCTTTACAGTCCCCTGTATGACAAGCTTATTTCCGGATCGAGAGCGGCGCTCCATAGAGCTTTGGCGATATTTTCGACGCCGTTGGCTCTTGCGATGTTGAGCGCTTGACTGCGCAGTCTCGCCATGATGCCGGGATTGATGCGAATGCGGCTCGCGTCCTCGGCGAGCGTGACGTCGCGCACCCAATGGTTCTTGTTTTCGATCGCCCAATGATTGCGGATCGCGCTTGCGAAGGTTTCGGCGGGAAGCATGACAGAGGAGACATATATGGCTGTCTCCGCGCGGCTTTTCCAAAGCCCTGTCGCGGCGGAACGGACCAAGGTTTCCCTTGTGATACGCACCACGGCGGCGACAAGAGATCCCCATTCACAGCCGTGGAGAGCCGCTCCCGGCGCAAAGACTTCGACGTGCCGGTCTTCTTGGCGATTTCGCGCAAGATCGCGACTGTCGTTGACCTCGGCTGGGGTTGTCGTTGTCACGAGGCTTTCGAGGCGGCGCAGCAGGCTTTTTTGATTGCCTTTAACCTGCACGATCAGGTCATTGCCGGTCTGGCGGGCGATCTCAAAAGTTTTTTTGGCAGTGCATGGCGTCGAGCGTAAACACGCGCCCGCTCAGCCCCAGCGCGGCGATCAACGCTTGTGCCGCCGGGATTTCGTTGGATTTTTCGTCGATGACCTCGTGGGCGAGGATGATCTGGTGATCGACAGCAAAGACGCTGAGGACATGCGCCGCCTTACGGTCCGCGAAAGCGTCGAAACTTTGCCGCAAGGTCTTGCCATCAATGGCGATGAAGCGGGAGGGCGCGGCGGCGCAGGACCGGTCGAGACCGTCCGCATGGCGCCGGAAAGCCCGCTCCAGTTCATTTGGATCAAGCCGTTGCAAGATGCCGCGCACCGACGTGTAGGCCGGCGATCGCCGGAGCGCCACGCCGGGAAAAGCGGCGTTGAGCAGCCTCAGCCTGCTGCCGATCAACGCGTGGATTTGGCGGTAAGAGCGCGCGCCGCTCAACATGGCGATGATCGAGAATAGGATAACACCGGCCTGAGCGTACATCTTACCCTCGGCGCGGCGGGCGTCGGGGATGGCGGCGAGGCAGGACACAAGATCAATGGCAGGGGACATCGAGCAACCTCCGAATCAGGTTGCTCCCCATAGATTCAGAGACTTTTGGGACAGGAAAGCAAAAAATCAAATCAAGCGAAGCCGGACGATCACGCTACCAGTTTAGAGCGTTGAACAGCCCTGGGCGCTGTATCGACCCGCGCGGCTTCGACGCGGGCAAGAAAATCAAAGGTAAAAAGCGCCATATCCTCGTCGATACGCAGGGCTTGCTGATGCAAGCCATCGTCCATCCCGCCGATATTCAA
>Ga0187852_1002738_pt1 | contig 13805 bp, 7 predicted proteins | sample June2016WEW_6_40_FD_134511 | JGI IMG/M metagenome (GOLD analysis project Ga0187852, IMG submission 134511) | Peatland microbial communities from SPRUCE experiment site at the Marcell Experimental Forest, Minnesota, USA - June2016WEW_6_40 | ecosystem: Environmental > Terrestrial > Soil > Wetlands...
GGCAAGAGCACCATCATTCTGGCTTCGGAGGCCGCGCAGCAGCCGCAGAAGATCAAGTTCACATCGAGTTCCGGCAGCGCGTCCTCGGCGCTCGACATCCCGACCTCCATCGATTACGCGATCCGCGTGGTTCCCTCGCCGAAGCACAAATTCAACCTGGATGCCGGCATTTTGCAGGCGGCAGGACACATCGCACCGGGAATCGATTTGAAAGCCCGGGCCCGCTTTGCCTTCGGCATTTCCTACGGTTTCTAACCAGAAGCGCATCTGCCGGGAGCAACCAAAGCCGCTCCCGGCGCAATGCGCGGAGAGAGGCCGTTGCCTATGCCCCTTGCCATATCCATTTGGCGGGTCTACCTTATATGTATGCATCGATGTCGCTAACACCGTCCTGGTGCCAGCTCCGATGCTGAAGTGCGCCTAGAGCGCGCTCGATATTCTCCCCCGACAAGCTGCACCATTCCCCAACATCCGACACATGAGAGGTCCGGGCCCGTGACCCGGGAAAAGGAGATCATCATGGCGCGCATTGCCGCGAATGTTACTGAATTGATCGGCCGCACTCCGCTGGTGCGGTTGAACCGTGTGGCAGCCGGACTGCCGGCTACCGTTGTCGCCAAGCTGGAAAGCCAGAACCCCGCATCGAGCGTCAAGGACCGCATCGGCTTTGCCATGATCGACGCCGCCGAGAAGGCAGGCAAGATCACGCCGGGCAAGACCGTGCTCATCGAGCCCACCAGTGGCAACACCGGCATCGCGCTGGCGTTTGTGGCTGCAGTCAAGGGCTACCGGCTCATCCTCACCATGCCGGAGACCATGAGCCTGGAGCGTCGCGTGACACTGCTCGCCTTCGGCGCCGAGATTGTCCTGACGCCCGGCCCCAACGGCATGAAGGGCGCCATTGCCAAGGCCAACGAGATCCTGGAGAAGACGCCGAACGGCTACATCCTGCAGCAGTTTGACAACCCCGCCAACCCGGCCATTCACCTGGCGACCACCGGCCCCGAAATCTGGGATGACACCGACGGCGCGGTCGACATTCTCATCTCCGGCGTGGGCACCGGCGGCACCATCACGGGCGTGTCAAACTACATCAAGCCCAAGAAGCCGTCGTTCAAGGCCATTGCCGTTGAACCAACGGACAGCGCGGTGCTCTCCGGCGGGAAGCCCGGCCCGCACAAGATCCAGGGCCTCGGCGCAGGCTTTGTGCCCAGCATTCTCGATACCAAGAAGATCGACGAAGTCGTTCAGGTGACCAACGACGAATCCGTCGAGACGGCGCGGCGGCTGGCGAGGGAGGAAGGCCTCTTTGTCGGCATCAGCTCCGGCGCGGCGGTGGCGGCGGCGCTCAAAGTGGCGGCGCGGCCCGAGAATAAAGGCAAGCTGATCGTGGTCGTGTTGCCGGACTTCGGCGAGCGCTATCTGTCGAGTGTGCTTTTTGAGCCGCTGCGCCAGCAGGCCCTGGCCCTGCAGGCCGAGCCGATTGCGGTAACGGCGTAAGAAAGGCAGGGACATAGGGACTAGGGAGCAGGCTTCCGTGCCCATACTGAATGTTGAGCCGGATTTCTGGTCCCCAAGCCCTAGCCCCTAGTCCCTAGTCCCGAGTCCCTACGTCCCTATGTCCCTGTTCGATCGAATTCGTGACGACATTCGCTCCATCAAGGAGCGCGATCCGGCTGCGCGCACCGAACTTGAGGTTCTGCTCTGCTATCCGGGCCTCTGGGCGGTGTGGATTCACCGCGTCTCGCACTGGCTCTGGCGCCGCAAGCTGCGCCTGCTTGCCCGCATTCTCTCGCAGGTGGCGCGTTTCTTCACCGGGGTCGACATTCATCCCGGCGCGCTTCTTGGGGCCAGGCTCTTCATCGATCACGCCACGGGAGTCGTCATCGGCGAAACCGCCATTGTGGGCAGCGACGTGACCATGTACCAGGGCGTGACGCTGGGCGGCACCGGCAAGCAGCATGGCAAGCGCCACCCCACGATCTGCGACAACGTTTTTATCGGCAACAACGCCAACATTCTCGGCAATGTGACGGTGGGCGAGAACTCGCGCGTGGGCGCGGGCTCGGTGGTGCTCAACGACGTGCCGCCGAATTCGACTGTGGTCGGCGTTCCCGCCCACATCGTTTATCACAACGGCCAGCGCGTGCTCATCACCGATCCGCACGAGATCAAAGACCCGCTCTCCGACGCGCTCATCGCGCTCTCGGCGCGCGTGGACGAACTGGAAGACCGCCTGGGCGCGCGCGATCACCGCGTCAAGCCCTTCGCCGACGAGGAGGCCGAGCGCGCTGCCTACAGCCAGGAACTCGAGCACCTGCGCATCTACGTGTCGATGGGCGAAGGTATCTGAGAAAGCCTTCTGCTGCGCGGGAGGTTGTGGCGTGAGCGCTGCTCAATGCACGTCCACCTCGCGGTCGCCCTCGTACTCCACGATGTGGAAATAGCCCTCCCAGCCGTTCCACTCGGCCGGAACTGGCAGCTTCGCGATCGGATCCTTCAGGTGATCGGCGTAGGCCTGCACGAGCTCTCGCGTGCGATAGACACCCGCAAGCCAGTCGCCGCGATACCAGTTCTTCCACTTGCCGTATTCCGCGGTGTGCATTGAAGCCTGTGCCGCATCCAGCGCACGCAGCGCTTCTGCGGCTTCGCGTTGCGCTTTCGCCGAGTCGCCTCCTTCCGTGTCTTTCACCGCGCTGGCAACTTCGTACAACATGCGATTGCTCTCGCGATTGATGGTGATCATCGTCAGGATGGCTTCCTGATAATAATCGCGGCGCGAGGGATCGACGAGGCTCTCGGCGGCCACTGCGTCTTTCCACACCGCATCCCATCGCGGTTGCGCATCGGCGCAATCCTTGATATCGCGATCGATCAGCAGATCGCGATCCTGGGCAGCTGGCTCCGGCACTACGTGAGGCTGCGTCCATTTGGGCGATTGGCTGGGAATAGCAATCACCTGGTGCTCGCTCAGCAAATCCAGAATCAGACGGCGCGCTTCATCCTGATAGTACTGATCGCCGGTCGGGATCGGCACGCCGCTGGGTGGTTCGGGGGGCGGTGCCACGCCGGCCGACGTCAACCGCGGCGGGCCAAATGCCGCGCGCGGCGCGGGCGCGGCGAAATACTCGCGATAGATTTTCGTGAGCGCTTCCGCTGACTTTGCGCCGAACTCCTCCGTCGCCCACTTGCGATAATACGCGGCGTCCGCATCGCCTTCAGCGCCTCCGGTGGTCGCGGGCACGCCGCCCCAGGCCATCTCCATTACCGCGCGCGCGGTCATTGCCACCGGCCGGATGTCGCTGGTGTTCACCAGAAAGTACGCGGTCGCGCCGGCCTCGATGTATCGCCCGATTTCGGACTGGATAATGTTGACCGAAACCATCTCCGAGAGCTGATTTGCCTTCCCGTTCAACATGGCCACGTGAAAGTACATGCCTTGGCCGGCAGCCACCTTGCCGCCATCCTGCATGTCGCCGTAGCCCGTGTCGGCCCACACCAGCGACACCTCCGGCGGAATCTTCAGGTAGCCCTCCTGCATCAGCCGGTCGCCTTCCTGCCACAAGTTGGAGATGAACTGCGCATGGGGGTACTTGGCGCGCACGATCTTCATTTGCTCGGCGATGGCTTCGCTGACTCGTTGCCCCAACAGCGGATCGTTGTTCCGCACACTGGGATCGAGGGCAGCGTAGCTTTGGTCCGACAATCCGCGCAGGCCCACGGTCCACAGAATCTCGTCGTCGGGCTTGTATTCGTTGACCGCATCGGTCCAGGCACGCTCCAAAATCTCGGGATGCGTGGAGAAGTTGTAGGGCACGTTCTGCGGCCAGCGCGCCACGTTAACGCCCAGCGGAGTCGCGTGATGCTGATTCACAATAAGCCCGCGCTCGGCGGCCGCGTGCACCTGCGCGTCGTCGGGGAAGATCCACGTTCCCGGCACCACCATGTTTCCCTTGAGACGCAGGATGGTCTCGAAGACCATGTCCCAGGTGGAGAGCGCAATCCCGGTCTGTTCGCCCCTCTTTGGGGTCACCCATCCGGTCAGCAGGTCTTCGTCGTTGGTGAAGAAGCCTCGGTACTTGAAGACCGGGCTCGGATAGGCGCGTGCGAAATCCGCGGGGAGTACGATCGACGCGCGCTTCGCCGGTTGCTTGTCGGTCCATAAATACATCGGGTCCACGCCCAGCACCTTGTGCGAGAACTCGTAGATCGCGTAGATAGTTCCCCGCATGTCCGCGCCAACAAGACAGATCACGCTCTTGCGGCCGACGTTCGCAATCGAAAATGCGAAGGCCTCTGTGCCCGTCGCCTCGGTGCACCCGGTGCGCGCGGGCACGTGATCGCTCTGCGCGATGAGGATTGCCGTCGGCCCCGCGTCCTCGAGGCCGTCCACGATCTTGGGCGCGCGGCCAAACACCTTGACCAAGTCGCTCTGCAGGTCGTTGGCTGCGCGCAGCACCGGACCAGGTTCTTGTGCGCTCACGACAATCCTTGATGTTGAACCGCTGATGGTTACGCGCGGCGTCTGCGCCAAAGCGGAGTTCGCCGCCAACAGCAGAACGGACAGCGCCGCCAACGCCAGGGTAGAGAAGAGGGATTGCAGAAAACGGTGCAGTCGCATGAAAGGTTTCCTCCTGCAGAATGCCTGGAAAGGGCAAGTTTCTTCGCGGACACGAATTATAAATACCCCGGCGTACCGTCGCCCTCTGCAACCTGGCGCCTCGTCCAGGTGGTACATTAGTCTGTTTTCCATTCTCTGCTCAGAGGAATGCGCCTGTTGCCGGGTCGACCCACGTTGCTGCTTCTGCTTTTCGCCGCTGCCTGCGCGGGCCGCGCGGCTGCGCAGGTTGAGGCCGCACCTGTCCCGCCTGAAATGCGCACCGGCTTCTTCGCGGTCACGGTCGACAATCAGCGCATCGACGTGGCTCATGCCGCCTCCAACTACGAGTTCGTCAGCTTCGACACGACTGGACCGGCCGAGATTTCCATTACCGCGGCCGATCCACATTTTTGGGATGCGGGCGTCGATATCGAGCCCTGGCGGCTGGGCCTGCACGCCACGCACCCTCGCGGAGAACCCCAGACCATCCGCTTTCGCTTGCCCGGTCCCGCCAAGCTTTCCATCTCGCGGCCCGGCGATTTCCTGAATCGAGCCCGCATGCTTTTCCTCTTTGCCGGCTCGCCGCCACAGCCTCCGCCCAGCGGGGCAAATGTCACGATTGTTCCGCCGGGCCTCCATCGCGGGAGCCTCAATCCCCAGAGCGGCGAGACCATTTACCTGGCGCCGGGCGCTTACGTCTTCGGCAGCTTGAATCTGTGGCAGGTGGAGAACGTGAAAGTGCTCGGCCGCGGAACCATCGTTTACGACGGCCCGCAGGATGCGAACAGCGATCAAGGGTGGATGCAGAAGCCCGACTGGCACTGCATCGGTGCAATGCAAGCGCACAACGTGGAGATCGACGGCCTGACCTGCATCGTCCGCTCGCGCACATGGTCCATCCAGATGAAGGACTCCACCGGCTTTCGCTTCGACGATCTGCGCGTCATCGGCGGTAACCCTATGAATGCGAACCAGGACGGCATGGACTGGTTGGGCGGCGGCGACACCGTCGTGAACCACGCGTTTCTCCGCTCCTCGGACGATGACCTGGCCGTGGAGGGCAACTGGGATGGTTACAGCGAAGACGACATACTGCGCCCCGGCGCCGATGTGAAGAACATCCTCGTCGAAAACAGTGAGCTCTCCACCAGCATCTCCAATGTGGTGCGCATCGGGTGGCCGGAAAAGACCTTCAACTCAAGTAACTTTACCCTCCGCGACTCCGACATTCTCCACGCCGGCATCGGCGCCTGCGGCCAGACCTTCGGCCTGCTCGGCTTGTGGGGCGCGAACGGCGCTCAAGGCGACCACTCCGCGGTCACATTCGAGAATCTCTTCCTCGACAACTGGTATTCGCTGCTGCAGATGGAGCAGGAACAGCCCGCTTTGCACGGATTTACCTTCCGCAACATCTGGGCGCTCGATCAGCCGCCGCTCGCCGAGTCCACCATCGCAGGCAGCGTCGAGGACGTAGCCTTCGACAACGTCCGCTACGGCCAAACGCGCGTCACGAGCGATGCGCAAATACCACTCGTGGTTTCCGCCGGAGCCGAGGAGCCGCACTTCGCGCCTGCGCCCGCGCCCGCTCTCACGGCCGAGTTTCACGCCGATCCGCCGGTCTTCACGCCCGGACAGAAGGTTCAGCTGACTGCAACGGCTCAACCCGGCGCTCATTACACCTGGCTCTTCGGCGACGGCAGCACGGCTCATGGCCGCCGCGTTCAACATCGATTTCCCGACGCTCTCGGAACCGAGCTCGATGGCAAAAATGGCGCGGGCCGCTTTCGCGTCCTGCTGCACGTGACTAATGATGCCGGTCATCAGGATTGGGCCGCGCAGGGCCTGGTTGCCATCGCACAATGGCACGATGCGGTGCCAGCACCGGCGGCGGCGACGCCGGGCCTCCAATGGAAGATCTATGCCGACGCCTCGACCAGCTTGCCCGATTTCTCCGCGCTGCAGCCCGCGCTCACCGGCGAATCGTCCGATATCACGGCCGATGCGCAGGGGCTGACGAGCTACGCCACGACCTGGGACGGCCTGATTGCGATTCCCGCGGACGGCGGCTACACCTTTCATCTCATCGATCGCGACGGCGGGCGGCTGGTCATAGACGGCGTGGAAGTGGCCGGAACCGGACCACCCTTCGCCGAGGTCTGCGGTTCGCCGGGCAACGCGCTGCGCTACGATCGAGGCGCGATCGGCCTGCGCGCCGGCTTGCACACGATTCACGTGGAGGCGCTGAACACCGTGAGCACAGGCGCGCCGCGATTGCTCTGGGAAGACACAGAGACGCCGCTTGCCGACGTGCCCGCGAATGCATATCTACATTAAGAATGTCATCCCGAGCGAGCGCAGCGAGTCGAGGGATGACAAGGCGTGGCGGATGACGAGGTATGGATTGGGCGTTTCGTCTGCGAGGAGAGCTCCCATTCCCTATTGGCTACTCCCTATTCCCTGCCCTTACTGCAGCTGCGTTCGATCCCAGCCGCCGCCCAGGGCGCGCACCAGGCTGACGCTGGCTGCGAACTGACGGCTTTCGATGTTGATCGCCGTCACTTGGTCCTGCAAAAGCGTCTGCTCGGCAGTCAGGACCTCGAGATAGCTGGTGACGCCGCCTTTGTAGCGGGCATTCGATAAATCAAAGGAGTGTTGTGCGGAATCCACTGCGCCCTGCTCCACCTTTGCTTCCTGTTCCAGAATGCGCAGGCTTGCGAGCTGGTCTTCCACGTCTTCAAAGGCCTGAAAGACGGTGTTGCGATAGGCGTCCGACTGGGCTTCGTAGCTGTGACGCGCGGCGTCGGTGAGCGCGTGGCGCTGCCCGGCGTCGAACAGGAGCTGTGCGGCCTGTGCGCCCAGCGTCCACATCGCGCTCGGCCCCTGAATCCACGTGCCGGGACTGGTGCTTTGAAAGCCGCCGGTCGCGCCCAGCGTGATGCTGGGATAAAAGGCGCTGATAGCGATGCCGATCTGCGCGTTGGCCGCCGCGGCGAGCCGTTCCTGGGCGGCAATGTCGGGACGACGCTCGAGCAATTGCGAAGGCACACCCCGCGGAATCGCGGGCAGCGCCAGATCGAGCGGCGACGGTGGAATGCTGAAGCCCGAAAGATCGTAGTTGGCGATGGTTCCGATGGCGTGCTCGTATTGCGCGCGGGCCACGCCGAGGTCCACAAGCTGCGCGCGCACGGTCTCGAGCTGGGTGCGCGCCTGTGCCACGTCGACCGCCGTGGCAACGCCGCCCGCAAACCGCCGCTGGGTCAGGTCCAGCTGGCGTTCGAGGTCCGCGACCGTGGCCGTGAGCAATTTGATCTCGGAGTCGAGGCCGCGCAGGGCAAAGTAGTCGGTGGCAAGCTCCGCATGCAAGGTCAGGTCCACGCTCGCTGCCTCGGCCGCGCTGGCCTGGGCCTGGGCTCGCGCCTGCTCCACAGTGCGCCGGATGCGGCCCCAGAAGTCGGGCTCCCAACTGGCCTGGCCGGCAATCGTCAGATCGGCGTAGGTGGTGGGGTTGGCCTTGTTCCAAAGCGCTTGGTTGGCGGAGTACTTCTGGCCCAAGGTTGTCGCGTTCGCCGAAAGCGTGGGATAAAGATTGGCGCGCGCCACGATCACCTGATCGCGCGCCGCAAGATAGGTTTCGAGCGCCTGCTTGAGTTCGACGTTGTTGGTCGCGATGCGCTCTTCGAGGCGGTTGAGCTCGGGGTCCTGGTAGATCTCCCACCACTTGCCCTTCAGCATGCCGTCGGAAGGGTTGGCCGGTTGCCACGTGCCGCCGGTGGGATTCGGCGGAGGCATGACCGTGGTCGCGCCGGTCTCCTTATAGACCGAGGGCGCGTTGTAGCCGGGACGGCTGTAGTTGGGGCCGACGGGCTTGCAGCCGGCGAGGAGAAGAAGGGACCAAGGGAGCAAGGGAACAAGGGGGCAAGCGAGTTTGCGCAACCCTCCAGCCCACTTTGCCGGCGATTTTGTGTCCCGACGCGCCATTTTTACAAGCCTCCCGCCGTGGCGGGCTTGCTGCCCGGTTGCACAACGGTGACTTTTTCGCCGTCGATCAACGAGTCGGGCGGGTCCTGGATAACCTGGTCGCCCGGGTTCAAGCCGCTGATGATCTCGACCGTGGCGCCATCGTCTTCGCCAATCACCACGCGCACCAGATGTGCGGTGTCGCCGTTGGCCACCGTGGCCAGCTCCAGGCCGTCGCGACGAAAGATCAGCGCCGCGGTGGGAACAATGAACGTGGGGCCGCTGATGGGAGTCTTGAAATGCACTTGGGCGAGCGCGCCGGGCAGCAGCTCGCCGGAACGGTTATCGACATCGATCTCGGCCAGCAAGGTGCGGCTCGCGGGATCGATGGCGTCGGCGGTGCGCACCAGCGTTCCCACAAAGGTCTTCCCCGGATGCTCGGGAAAAGTGAGGTCGATCTTCATGCCGCGCTTGAGCATCCCGGCGTAGAGCTGCGGCACATCCGCATAGACGCGCAGAGTTGCGACCGCCTGCATGTGAAAGAGTTCGGCGCCCGAGCCCTGGCTGATCAACTGCCCGGTGTCGACGGTGCGCGCGGTCACGACGCCGTCAAACGGCGCATAGACTTTTTCGAAAGACTGCAGTTCCTTCAGCCGTTGCACGTTGGCCTGCGCGGAGTGGACCGCCGCAGTGGTTGCCGCGGCCTGGTTCACATAGGTGTCGGTGTCCTGCTGCGAAACCGCGTCGGACTTGACCAGCCCCGCGTAGCGCTCGGCCTGGATGCGGGCGATGTTGGCGTTGGCCTCGGCGGTGGCCAGGTCGGCCTCGGCCTGCGCCACCTGCTTGTCGAGCTCGGGGGTGTCGATCGTGGCCAGCAAGGCGCCTTTCTTCACGTGTGCGCCGATGTCGTTGTACCAATGGACCAGGTAGCCGTCGCTGCGCGCGTAGATGGGCGCGTCGGTGAAGGCCGTGACGTTGCCGGGCAGCACAAAAGTGTCAACGGGCGCGCCAGAATGCGCCGGAGCCACGGAGACCGTGGGCGCGGCCAGCTCGTAAGTGCGCGCAGCCAGAACCGTGCGGGCGTGTGTGCGCTTCAGAATGCCGGCGGCCGCGAGCACAACCAGGATGAGCAGGACCACGGCCGCGCCCATGAGAACCTTGCGCGGCGAGATGGGAGTTTGTCCGGCTTCAGCCTCGTAGCTTTCCGCTCCGGTTTGAGGATTCGTGTTGGGTTGGTGGTTCATAGTTAACTACTCCGGTGTCTCGTCGAATTCATCGAATCGTTGGCCGGCGGAAGCGCCATGCGTCTTGCGCCTGCGCTCGATGCGGCCGTGAATAAAGGAAAAGAATGCGGGCACAAAGAAGAGCGTCGCCACGGTGGCCACCAGCAGGCCGCCGATCACCGCGCGTCCCAGCGGCGCATTCTGCTCGCCGCCGTCGCCCAGGCCCAACGCCATCGGCACCATGCCGATGATCATGGCCAGAGCGGTCATCAGCACGGGGCGCAGGCGGACAAAGCCGGCATTCAATGCCGCCCGCCGCGCGTCGCCGACCAGCTCTTCCATCTGTTCGCGCGCAAAACTCACCACCAGGATGGAGTTGGCCGTGGCCACGCCCATGCACATGATGGCGCCGGTCAACGCCGGCACGCTGAGCCGCGTATTGGTGAGGAAGAGAAACCATACAATCCCGGCCAGCGCCGCGGGCAGCGCGGAGATGATAAGAAACGGGTCCAGCCAGGACTGGAAGTTGACCACGATGAGCAGGTAAACCAGCAGGATCGAGAACGCGAGGCCGGTCAGGAGGCCGAAGTAGGAGCGATACATGGTCTCACTTTGCCCGCGAAAGATGAAATGCGAGCCGCGCGGCAGCTCCTTTTCGTGGCGGGCGACAATTCGTTCCATGGCGCGCGTCACGCTGCCCAGGTCGGTGCCCTCCACATTGGAGTAAATATCGATGACCGGCTGCACGTTGTAGTGGCTGATGGTGCCCTGCTCGGCTCCGGGCACAACTGAAGCCAGATTGCCCAGCACCTGCACTGGCGCGGAAGCTCCGGGCGCAGCTGTGGGCGCGGCTCCCGGCGCGGGCGAGGCATCGGACCCAGGCGCCACGGTGGAGGCCGCCGCGCCGGTGGCGCGGATCGAGCCGCCTCCGGTGATGGGCAGGCTCTTGAGCTCGGACATCGAGTCCATGCGGTACTGCGGCGCCTGAATGGCAATGTTGTAGGAGACGCCGTTGCGCGGATCGAGATAGAAGTTGGGGCTGGTCTGGAAGCTGCCGCTCAAGGCCACCAGCAGGCTCTGCGCCACGTTCTGCTGCGTCAGCCCGGTGGCCGCGGCGCGCGTGCGGTCCACATCCACCGTCAAATTGGGATAGTTGAAGGGCTGCTGGATGCGCGCGTCGGCGGCGCCGGGAACGTAGCGCACCTCGTTCAACATGCGCTCGGCCAGTGCGCGATCAGCGTAAAGATTGGGCCCGACGATCTGAATGTCGATGGGCGCGGCCAGTCCGAAGTTGAGGATTTGCGTCACGATGTCGACGGGCACTGCGTAGAAGGTCACGCCGGGATATTCGCGGGCGAGCACGGCGCGCAGCCGCTCCACGTATGCCTCGGTGGGACGATGATCGGCCGCAAGCTGCACCTGGATGTCGGCGTCGGAGGGGCCGACCGGCGCCGAAGTGGAATAGGAGAGATTCAGCGAGGAGTAAGGCAGGCCGATGTTGTCGAGAATGGTGTTCACTTCGCCGGGCGGAATCACCTGGCGGATGGTCTGCTCCACGTGATCGCAGAGCGCGGCTGTCTCTTCGATGCGCATGCCGGTGTGAGCGCGCACGTGAATGGTGAACTGACCAGAGTCCACCGACGGGAAGAAGTCCTGCCCCAGCCATGGGATGAGCGCGAGTGAGGCCAGGGCGAAGGCCAGAAACACGATGAGGAAAACGCCCGCGTGATCGACCGAGAAGGTGAGCAGGCCCAGGTATCCGTGGCGGAAGCGCTCGAAGCCGGTTTCAAAGGCGGACTGGAAACGCGTGAATGGATTTCTGCTGGCGCGCTTTCTCAAGTCTGCCGCGTCGTCGTGCTCCTGCAGCAGATATTTGGCCATGGTGGGCACCAGGGTGCGCGAGAGGAAGTAGCTGGCCAGCATGGCGAAGACCACCGCCTCGGCCATGGGCACAAACAGATACCGCGCCACCCCGCTCAGGAAAAACATGGGCACGAAGACGATACAGATGGCGAGCGTGGAAACCAGCGCCGGGGTGGCAATCTGCGCCGAGCCTTCCAGAATGGCCTGCTCCAGTTCCCGGCCCGTCTCCAGATAGCGGTTGATGTTCTCGATGGCCACGGTGGCGTCGTCGACGAGAATGCCTACGGCGAGCGCCATGCCGCCCAGGGTCATGATGTTGATGGTCTGGTGCAGCGCGTAGAGCACGATCAGCGAGCAGAGAATAGAGAGCGGAATCGAAACCGCGATGATGATGGTGGAGCGCCAGCTGCCCAGGAAGACCAGGATCATGATGGCCGTGAGGCAGGCCGCGATGATGGCCTCGCGGACCACCCCACTGATGGCGCCGCGCACGAAGATCGACTGATCGGAGAGGGCGGAAATCTTCATTTGCGGAGGCACCTGGCCCTTGAGACTGGGGCTGCCCAGGATGCCGCGCACGCTCTTGATGATGTCGAGGGTCGAAGTCGACCCGGTCTTCATGATGTTCATCATGATCGCCCGGCGTCCATCCACGCGCACGATGTTGGTCTGCGGCGGATTGCCGTCGCGTACATGCGCCACGTCGCGGATATACACGACGGCGCCGTTCACGGTTTTGACCGGCATGTTGTTGAGCGTGTCCAGCAGCGCGGGCGCGGAGTTGGTCTCCACCTGGTACTCAAAACGGTCGAGCTTGATGGTCCCGGAAGGCGCAATCACGTTCTGGGCTGCGATCGCGTTCACCACGTCCGCCGGCGAAAGGCCCCGCGCCTGCAAAGCGTTCAGATCGAGGTCGACCTCGATCTGGCGCTGTTTGCCGCCATAGGGGAAGGGAATTTGCGCTCCCTCGACGGTCGCCAGTTGCAGGCGAATGGTGTTGCTGGCGATGTCGTTGAGTTGCTGCTCGTTCAGTCCCGGCCCGGAGATTCCCAGTTGAAGCACCGGCACGCTGGATGCGTTGTACTGAATGATGAAGGGCGGGGTGGTGCCGGGCGGCAGGGAGCGCAATTGCACCTGGCTGATGGCCGCGATCTCGGCCACGGCCTGGGCGATGTTCGCGTTGGGGTGGAAGAAGACCTTGATGAGCCCCACGCCCACCAGCGATTGCGACTCGATGTGGTCGATGTCGTTGACTGTCGTGGTCATGCCCCGCTCGGCATTGGTCACGATGCGGTTGGCGATCTGGTCCGCCGACAGGCCGGTGTAGTTCCACACCACCGTCACCACCGGGATGTCGATGTTGGGAAAGATGTCCGTGGGCATCGATTCGATGCTGAAGACGCCAAGGATCAAAATCAGCAGAGCGAAGACGGCAAAGGTGTAAGGCCGCCTCAGCGCAAGCCGGACAATCCACATCATAAGGCTGGTTTTCGCTCCTCGGCCGGCGAACCGACGGTGTCAAATCTCGCAACCGGACTGCATGTGATTTTGCTGCTTTCCCGGTTAGATGCAGTTTTCGGCCGGTTCGCGCCGCCTCCCCGGCTTCCGGGCCGGATCGCACACCAGCGCAGCCCGGCCAACGTTCCAGGTAAATGAAATGATGGTAGCTGAAAGCATCATACGATGATGGCGCTCGAAGGCAAACCCGCCGGGCGGACTTCCTTCCCTTCTTGAGATGGTCCGGCTGGCGAAAGGATTCTGCTCTCCCTGGGCTCTGGCGGTGCGTCTAAGGGGATATATTGCCAGGAGCCGAGGGGCGCAGCCGCCGCAACCCGTCTGAGTCCAGTAGACTGGGAGATGGATTCCAACAAGGGGTTCAACCCTGTTTCCGGCGGCTGGCGCGGCGGGGATTCTGTGGGAAGAGGACGGTTCGAGCGCCGAAAGCCAACCCGGGGAGCATGCGCCTCTGCTGCCAGAACCTGTCGCCGGGGATCCTGGAGTTTGGGCGGAGTGGCCGCGGTCTTGTAGAATCGATCTTTCCTTTATGTAAGACCAGATTTTCAGCGATGAGGGTGTGCAAATTCTTCCTGTGAAGCAGAACTATGGTACGAAAGAGTATTTGTGCTCGCCGCAGGGCTCAAACCCGGTGAAGATCCAGCACA
>Ga0187852_1002740_pt1 | contig 13799 bp, 14 predicted proteins | sample June2016WEW_6_40_FD_134511 | JGI IMG/M metagenome (GOLD analysis project Ga0187852, IMG submission 134511) | Peatland microbial communities from SPRUCE experiment site at the Marcell Experimental Forest, Minnesota, USA - June2016WEW_6_40 | ecosystem: Environmental > Terrestrial > Soil > Wetlands...
AACGCTGGAACGGCTGACCGGCTACGACCATCAGTCGCTTCTAACATCGGTGCAGGCGCAGCGTCAGGAAGTTGAGCGGTACATCGCAGCCGATGACTTGAGACCCACGAACCTTTCGGCCTCACTGTCCGAGGTTAATGCAGCCTCCGGCGCCGAAGCGGGAGCCAAGGCCGCCGTGTTGGGCGAGATCAAGAACAAACTGCGATTGCCCGTGCCTGACGGTTTTGTCCTCACCGCACACGCGTACCGGCAATTCTGCGGCATACCACTGTGGCAGCAGTTCCGCGATACCACACGAAACCTCGACCTCAACGACCTCAACGTCCTGCGCAAAGTTTCCGCCGAACTGACTGAATTGGTGTTGGCTACGCCGGTGCCGCGAGCGATTGAAGTCGCTCTTACTGAGCGCGCCCTTGCTTTGCAGCGAGCCGGCCTGGCAATTGCGGTCCGATCCAGCGCCGTGGGCGAAGGCGGCGAAAGAACATTTGCCGGCCAGTTCACCAGTTATCTCAATGTTCCCGTCGATCAGGTTGTCGATGCTTACAAACGAGTGGTGGCCGGGCGTTTCAGTGAACGAGCGTTGTTCTACCGCTTGTCCGCCGGGCTGCCGGAAGTGGAAAGCCCGATGGCGGTGCTTTGCCTCGGGGTGGTGCGGGCGCAAACGGCGGGGATTCTCTACACCAGAGACCCGAAGGATCGCAAGCTCGATGCCCTTTGGATCACCGCCACAAGAGGACTCGGACTGGACATCGCCAGCGGCCAAGTGCCCGCGGACCTTTTTGTGGTGGAGCGCAAGTGGCCCCATCGAGTAGTGGAGCAAAGTATCGTCACCAAAAATGAAGCGGTCGTGCTGGCGGAGAACGGCGGGGTGCTTCGCCGTCCCACATCGCCTGAAGAGGCTTGCGCCCCGAGCCTCAACCCGCGAGAACTGGCGCTGCTGGCGGATTGGTCTCTTCGCATCGAAAAGCACTTCGGCGTCCCGCAGGATATCGAATGGGCGCGAGATGAGCGCGGGCAGGTCTGGATTGTGCAAGCACGGCCCCTGGCTCTGGTGGACTCGCCGCAGACACGAAGCAAGGCGCGGGTAAAGGAAGAGCCGCTTCTCGCCGGTGGCCGTACTGTTTATCCGGGCAGGGTTTCCGGTCCTGCGTTCCTGGTCACCGACTTGAAGGCTCTGGGCGATACGCCCGAGGGCGCCATTTTGTTTTTGCGCAAGTCATCGCCTGAGATCGTGACGGTTTTCCCCCGCATTTCGGGAGTGGTGGCCGAGATGGGAAACGTGGCGGGCCACGCCGCCTCCTTGCTGCGGGAAGCCAAGATTCCTTCGATATTCGAGTTGGGCGGCGCCTTCGAGCGTGTTAAGGACGGCGATCCCATCAGTCTGGATGCAGTGCAGCCGAGAATCTATTCCGGAATGTTGTGGTCGCCCAGGGTCATTGAATCGCAAATCCAGGAACGGTATCAGGACTCCCGCGTCAAAGCTGACCCGATCAACCGGCGGTTGCTGGTGCTTCATTTACTGGACACCTCGTCTTCCGATTTTCGCCCGGCAGGCTGCAAGTCGGCGCACGACGTGCTGCGGTTCTGTCACGAAAAGGCGGTTGAGGCGATGTTCGCCGTGAACGACAACGCCCTGGAAGGCGATTTGACCTGCTCGAAAAAGCTGATGACGCCGGTGCCGGTAAATATCTATGTGCTTGACCTCGGAGGCGGTTTGGCGCTCGAGGATCCATCGGCAACGGAGGTCCGGCCATCGGAGATCGTCTCCTGGCCTTTTCAGGCGCTATGGCGCGGCTTGACTCATCCGGGCGTTACCTGGCAGCGCCAGATGCCTGCCAGCCTGAGCGACCTGGCGTCGGTCATGGCGAATTCGCTCACCGCGACAACGGGAGCCATGCGGGCCCTGGGCGATCGCAGTTACCTGTTGGTGGCCGACGAGTATATCAACCTCAACACGCGGTTGGCCTATCACTTCACGCTCGTCGATGCCTGTCTGTCTCCGAACGCGAGCCACAACTACATCTCTTTTCGCTTCGCCGGAGGAGGCGCTACGCCCTACCGCCGCAATCTCAGGGCCTGCTTCGTCGAGGCTTGCCTGGCGCACTATGGATTCCTGGTGGACCGCCGGAATGACCTGGTGAACGCATGGTTCAAGAAGGCGCCCGCGGACGAGACCGACGCTCGACTGAATATTATCGGGCGTCTTATGGCTTGCACCAGCCAACTGGATATGTACATGACCAGCAATGCGGTGATGCGGCATTATGTGCAGCAATTTCTGGACGGCAACTATGCCTTTGCGGTTGCCGATGATGCCGGCGTAAAGCCGACAGCGGCTGACGTTTGAGTTTGCACGGCCGATCCCGCACCGGATAGTATCTGCAACCCTCGGCTAAACCCGATTCGCGGAAACCGCGCTGGGAGCGTAAAACCGCCGAGATGCCGCGGAATGTTGACCGAAAATCTACATCGTTTGCTCCAGTAATCCTGACCTGTTTTGAAGGTGGCGCGCTCCTGTCCTCTTCGAGTAATTGATTACCACCCCACTTCGGTGATAAATTCGCTGCAATCAATCACGTTCTTCCGACTGGAAGATCCCCTGTATCGATATAGCCAGAGTGGCTAAGCTTTTGGAAAAGGAATTCCACGAATGAGCGGCAGCTATCGTACTCCCCACGAATGTGAGGAGATTTTCTCTGCAATCGATCCCGAGAAGGTGCGGGCGGCGGCGGCGCATCTGCGCGCGTGGTTGCCGGAACCGGACCGTCAACACCTCTGTAAGATCATTGCTGAGCACGGACATTATGGGTGGATTTTTCACTTACACGATGAGGAAGTGGCGGCGGAGCCCAGCCATCGTTCGAAGGCGGTGATTGCGGCCAGAGGACATTTTCAATTCGCCACGGTGGTTCGTAATGAACTTCGGTGCTCTGGCTTTGGCGAGAGGGAGTTGGGAGTTCAAAACCTGGACGATGTGTATCTGTTCATTGTCGAGGAAGCGTTGAAAGAGCAACGCTGAAATTGGCGAAAGCCCCGAGGGTTGGCGGAAGAGGTCTTCCTCAAGGTCTCATCTCTCTCTGCTTGTTAGGACTCTGGACACAAGTCTATTTCTTCCAGCCGCGAGAAAAAGCAGATACTTCTCGACCGCCGGAAGCGTTCCGATCTGTTTGTTGACACGCTGCGGCACATGGTTACTGCCGATCCGCTGACGTTTGAAAATCTGACGGCATAGGGAGTATTACGCATCCTTTCGAAACTTCACGCAACCGTCTGGCAAGTCTGGAAATTCCCCAATCTTCCTAATCCCGAACTTTTGGTCAAATTGCTTTTTCATAAACGTGAATCCAGCATTGGTCAGTTCGTAAACAGCGACATGCGTGCTGCGTTCTTTAGGCGGAACCAGAATATCTATCGAATGCGTTTTGCTGACCGTTCCCACTCGTCTTGATGCAATATGAAGAGCCTCCCACACGTGGTACACAGCGAGCGCAGCCGGGTCTGATGATTCATGCTTTCGGAAGTACAGCATTGCTTCTGCCACATAGGTACCTTCGCCAATAAGTGCAAAATTGTCCCGCTCCTCCACATGCCCACTGCGCTCTACTTGGAAAATGTACTGATCGTTGCCAATGAAGGCGACGATTATTACTTCGCATTCCAAGTCTTTTTGTTCGATAGCCCGAAACACACCATTCGCGACTTGTGGTGTTATCTCTCCCTTTTGAATTGCCTTTCTGAATTCCGCATATTCCAGTCCCGTCGCAAACGTCACAATCTCATCGGCGATATCCTTCTTAAGCAGCCGTGGGCCAGCCTTAATAAATTTACGAATGTTTCGGCGGTTTAGTTTTTCCTTCTTTTTTTCCATTTCGTCCAATACAGTGCGATACGCATCCCGCAACTCTACTGCTCTGGTAACAACTCCGGACACCAATACAGCTATATCCGGATTAATCCAGTACAGCTTGTCTTGAATGTCCGCTCCAGCGGCTATTTCTCCAGAAACCATCCAGTCGGTTCCGATAACGACTCGATCTCTGTCTTTGTGATCCCGACAAGCTGCTGCAATACAAAGGGTCAATGTCGTTCTCCTTGAGGCCGCTGTATTTCGCTACTAAACCCCAATCACCCCAGCGAGCGGGGCTCGCCGGGGACCTGGTTCGCTCAGGATGACACTCACGAGCTTTATTAATTGATGCGAAGTATTGCAGCCATTACTTGACGGCTTTTGTTCTCTTGACCAAGTCTTTAATTTCCTGGGGCTGCTTATCGTAAATCGGCTTCATGGCGGCGACGAAGGCTTTCTTTTGCTTAGGGGTCAGCGTGGTAATCACGCAGCCGGCTGCGACTACTTTATCCTTTGAGGTCTGCACCGTCTCAGCCCACAACTTAAACTGCATGGCCTGAGCATCTCTGGTTGCCTGCTTGATGATCTCGATTTCTTCCGGGGACAACTTCGAAGCCAGCGATTTCCTGCTGCCGATAATGATGTCCGGATTCCTGGTATGTTCGTCTTCAATGAAATACTTAGCGAGCTGATAATGGTTTGTCTCGTCGTAGGTCGGATAATTGTTTTCCGCTCCGTCAAGCCTTCCGTCCTTCAAGGCCGCATAGGTGTCTCCGTGAGGCATTGGGATGGCTTTCGCGCCGAAGGAGTCAACCATCGATGTCATCAGCTCGTTCTGCAAGGTTCGTATCTTCAGGCCTTTCAAGTCAGCGGGGACCTTCACGAGGGTTTTCGTATAGAAGTTTCTCGTCCCGCCATCGAACCAACCGAAGCCTATAAAATCATTCTTCTCGGCGGAGGCGAGAACGTCATTGCCCACCGGCCCATTTACCACCTTGAGCATGTGATTCACATCGCGAAAAATATACGGCAGCAAAAACGCATTCAAGCTCGGTACGTATTTGGTTACAGGTCCGATATTGATTCTGGTTAGATCAATCTCTCCCTCCTGTACCTTCTTAATTACGACGGCTTCGTCGCCGAGCTTCATGCTGTGATAGATATCGATGATGACTCGGCCCTTGGTTCTCTCCTTGACGAGCCTGGCAATTTCAAAATCTCCGACCGTGGTTGGATAGCTGGCCTCGTGAATCTCAGCAAACTTCAAGGTGACCGGCTGCTTTTGCCCGAAAGCGGCACCGGGAAAACCGAATAGAATGACGACAGAGACAAGAGAAATCAGAACCAGAATCGATCGCTTCATCGCAATTCTTCTCCCTGCTAAGTTTTGGGGAATATTCAAGCGATCAATATTAGGCCGCACGGCAGGCTATTGCAAAACTATTTGGAGCCTCGTGGTCAACACCAGGATTACCAACGAAGCCTCGGCAGACTCGAGTTTGTCTTCGCAAAAAAGAAGGCACGCCACACGGCGTGCCGAGTCATAGAGGAGAAGTATTCTAGCGCGGTTCCCCTTCCGCGAATCCGGTCTAGAACCCTGGGCCCCTGGCGCCGGGGGGAACCCTTATTTCGTTGAGCCCGCGGATAATCTGCTGCTCCTGTGGGCTAAAACCGGACTTGAACTGTCCCGACTCAAGCGCTTTGCTTCTTTGGTCTGGCGGAAGACCGCGCAGTTGACGTAACTGCTGCACCACGGCCTGCCGGCGATCAGGCCCGAGGCCTCGGAACTGCTGGAACAAACCCTCCACCCGCTGCTGCTGTTCCGGGGGCATGTGCTCGAGCAACTCCATGCGGTTCAAAACCTGCTGCCTCTTATCAGGTGGCAAACTGCTGAAGCGCTCGAGGCGTTGCCGTAGCATTTGCTGACGTTCCGATGGAAGACCTTGGAAGTCTTTATCCTGTTCGAGCTGTTTCCTCATCTGGTCGGATGGCAAGCTGCCGTACCTGCGAAGCCAATCGCCACGATGCGGCCCGGGGCCGCGCAACTGGTATCCCTGCTGTCCGTTGGAACCGGGCGGAGGGCCTTGCGGCCCGGGACCTCTGCCCACCGATTGCGCAATTTGCTGTCTCCGGCCCTCTGCCGGGCGCGGCACCATCGGCGGCCTGGCTTGCGTCCTGACCGCTACATTCGCTCTTGCATAACTCGTGGATACCGCAGACCTGTGGGTAGACGCCGCCGTTGGCAGCGGGACGGTAAGGGCGCAAGACAGCACCAACAGCACGATGGGGTGAGACGTGATCACTTTCTCGGATCCTTCAGCTTCAATAGCCTATGCCCGGCTCCTTCGCGGGGTACACCTTTCGCGAATCCGGCCTAATTTGCAGCGCCTCCGCTGTCGCTGTTGTCCAAAACGTCAAGCGCCTCGAACTCTTGTAATAGGTCAGAGTGCTTTTCCAGGTACTGCAAATCGCCTACAGCGGTACCCCGAACTGCCGGAACGGCATGATCCGCGCTCTTCGTGTCGCCTTGCCGGCCCAGGAATGAGCCCACGCCCAGGGCAAGCAGAACGGTGGCTGCGAGCCCAACGGCAGCCGGCTTGCGAAACCAGCCGAACCATCCCGCCGCAGGCTTTTGCTGCTCTTCGCGGAGCCGGGCCTGGAGCTTGACGTCGAAATACGGCGACGGCTCCGGCGCCTGCCACTCGTCGAGCAGCGCCATCGTCCTCTTCATCTGCTGCAATTCGAGCGCGCATGGATCGCAAACCGAGCAATGCGACTGAATTTCCGGTGAAGCCGGTCCGCCTTCCACCGCTACTTCCAACAGTTGTTCGCGAACATCCCTGCAATTCATAACAGCCCCTAGATAAAGTCCTTCAGTTTGTCCCGCAAAGTCTCGTACGCGCGGAATAGTAATGATTTAGTCGCCGATTCGCTCAGGTTCAGTACTCCGGCAATCTGGCGATAGTCCATGTTCTGATACTTATGCATAATGACGGCCATGCGCTGCCGCTCCGGCAGTTCTTCCACATGACGACGAATTGCCGCCAGCCGCTCACGACGAAGTATTCGTTGTTCGACATTCAGCGTGGTATCGGCCACATCGATCGAAAGCCCGGTTTCTTCGTCGGTTTCGTCCAAACTAACCTTGGTCTCCGGGCGCTCGTGCTTGTTGTCGCGAGCGTGATTCACGGCCAGGTTGGTTGCAATCCGGTAGAGCCAGGTGGTGAACTTTGCGCTTGCGGCATAGCCTTCCCGCGAACGGTAAACGCGCAGGAAAACCTCTTGCGCCAACTCCTCGGCGATGGCCGAGTTATGCACCATCCGGTACATAAAACTGATCATTGCGCGCCGGTATTTCTCGATCAGGTAATTGAATGCGGCGTCATCTCCGGCTTTGACCCGGAGCATAATCTCAGCGTCACTCAGGTCAGCAGCAGGAGCACCACCCGGTTGGACTCGAACCGCATTGCCTGGGCCTTGCTGACCGGCGCCGACATATCCTGCAGGCATTACCCGCTCAAACGCTGCGCTGCCCATACCCGATGGAACACCCTCCGCATCGGAAAGTTTCGGGCTGTTTCCACTCGGAGCAGAGTCGGTTCCGGGGGGGAAATCGGCAGCGGGCCGTTTGGTGTCTCTCAAGTCCATCCAGAGTCCGGGGTGAGAAGCGGAATATCTAATCAATTATGCCTGATCGGCGGCAAGTCTGAAGGCCGGAAAGTGCCATCCAGGCGATGCCGGAGCAGCTCCACTCTTGCAAGTCGTTGATTACTAAGTCATTGCTTGAACTTTCCAGGCCGTCGCAGACGGTGCTCATCGTCATTTGCTCACCCGCCGCTCACAACCGGCAATAACATCACCTCATCGCCTTCCCTGAGATATGTCTCCGCTGGGTTCTGCGGATTGACGAAGGCCCCATTGAGAATGACCAGGACCTCCGCCCCGAATTCCAGGTTCTCGCTATCGAAGACAATCTTGCGGAAAACGTCATCCCGTAACGCGAGCTGACGGGCCATATCGCAAATGGTTTCGCCGCCGGTTATGGAAACAGAAACTCCCTCCGGATTCGTCCACGCGGCGTCCAGGCCGGCAAGCGACCAGCCAGCGAGCTTCAGTTTCACCGTCGGCATCGACCCCTCAATTGCGCACTACACTCAGCAGCTCAGGCAGATGTTATTTTGGCTCCAGGTCAGGAATGAGTTTCTCCAAGCCAAGGGACTTCAAAGTGTGAGGAAGCGGCCTACCCGTTGCTGTGTCCCATCCCATGAGCTGAAAATAAAAGCTCTTCATCCAATCGAAATACGGGGCAACACTCTTTCCTTGCGCCGGTCCGTCGGTCGGCGTCGAGCCGTAACGCGGAGACGGAGCCTCGAGCGCAGGATCCAAACCATGCCGGAAGTTAAAGACCCGGAGCTGGTTGACGATCCGGCGGCCGATGATTTGTGCATCGGCCACCTGGAAATCGCGGCCGGTGATGGCGTTCACACACTCAACGGTCAACTGAGGATTGAGGGTGATGAAACGGCAAATCGACAAGCTATCGAGAAAGACCAACCAACCCTCGAGCATCCCGTTGACGCCGGCGACCTCCCACGGCGAGAAGTGATTAGTGACGGGCGGCTGACCAAAATAGGCTGGGGAGGTGAGGCGAGCACCGCACTGAATAGTGCCGGTGGCGGAGACACAGGTGTCCAGCATCTCTCCCCAAATGGCGCGATGATCATGCCCTCTCGGAGTCGCTCCCTTGAGGACATACACGCCCATATTAGGAGCATCACCGCCGACTTTTTTCGCAGCACGCATGACCCCTTCGGCCAGCAGGTCGCCAACTCCTTCCCGTCTGCTTATCTTTAGCAGGAGTGCATGGGCGGCCTCGGTATTGCCCCAGCGCATGTCCAAGCCGTCCAAGTCGTTGGCGGTGAGAATTCCCTTCTCGTAGCACTCCATGACCCAGCCAACAACCCAAGTCGCTTCATTAACGTCAAGGCCGAGTCGATCGGTGACATTGGAGAGTTTGACATAGGCTCCAGGGTCGTTGTTGCCGATTTGCGGCCCCCAGCCCGACATGCCCTCGTACTCGGGTTCCTCGCCCTCATAGCCGGTGTAGGGACCCTCCGTAACCTTCATATACTTCGTATGCACCATCCCGCATGCCCAGCACGGCTTATTCCGGTGCTCGAAGTGGGTACGAATATACTGGGCGTTCATCTGCTCGTGTTCAGGAAAAACATTGGTTGTATAGTTGCGAATTGGAAGACTGCCCGCCTGGGCATGGACGGAAAAGGCAGCGCCAGTTCCCCACTTATACATTTGTCCGCCTTTAGCGGCCTTCGCGTCTTCCAGCAGGGCTCTCGATTTCTCTCGAAACAGCTCCTTGTTATACAGAGAAACTGGTTGGCGCCCCTGAGTGACCGCGACGGCCTTGAGGCGCTTTGCTCCCATGACACATCCACAGCCGCCCTTCGAGCAAAGATGCCCCCTGTCGCCCCCGACAAGCGCAAAGCGAACCTTGTTTTCTCCGGCAGGGCCGATCCCGTACACGCTCAGCCGGGCTTTCGTGCCAAGGTCCTCCCGGACCGCGTCCTCGGTTTCCCAGGTGTCCTTTCCCAGCAGCGCGGAGGCATCGCGCAACTCAACCTTGCTATCCGTAATACTCAGATAAACCCAACGGGGCGACTGCCCTTGAATAATCACCGCGTCGTACCCGGCAGACTTGATGTAAGCCCCCCAAAAACCATTGGCCTGCGAGGCAACCGCCAAGTTGGTCATCGGACCCTTGGTGACCAGGGAAAACGTCCCACTGCCCGCGAGAGCTGTACCCCCTACGGGCCCGGAAGCCATGACAATAAGGTTGCGAGGATCGTCCCACTCCACACCAGGCGGGACCTCGCGGTATAGATATTCCGCGCCGAGTCCCGTGCCGCCGAGATAGTTCTCCACCAACGCGGGCTCCAGTGGTTCGTCCCAATGAGTTCCGCTGGTCAAATTAACCCGCAGGATTTTTCCCATATAGCCCCACAGTGTCTGGCTCATCACGCCTCCCTTTTGCTACTGCGCGAACCTGTCCGTCCCTAGCAGGCCCCGCCCGCGCTAACATCGCCGCGGATGGGTATCAGGCGTCATGGTAACTAACAATACGACGCCGATGAACACAATTCCACCGATTCAGAACTGAAAGAATCCGCTATATTGACAACGCAGGCGCTTCGGATTCAAATTCGAGGTCGACCTTCCCATCGTGCAGGAGGAACAGTGAACCTGGCCCGGCAAGCGACGCCAAAGCGTCTGATCGTGGGCATCAGCGGCGCCAGCGGCGCCGAGATCGGCATTCAACTGTTGCAGGCAATGCAGCGCCAGCCGGAATGGGAAACCCACCTGGTGATTTCAGAGGGGGCGAGACGGACGATCAGGCTGGAAACCACATACTCCGTCGAGCAGGTAGAGGCCCTGGCGACGCATTGCCATTCTCTGGACGACATCGGCGCCGGCATCGCCAGCGGCACCTTCAAGACGGAAGGCATGGTGGTGGCGCCGTGCAGCATGAAGACGGTTGCGGGCATCGCGCACGGCTATTCGCAAAACCTGCTACTGCGCGCCGCCGACGTGGTCATCAAGGAGCGCCGCAAACTGGTGCTGGTCGCCCGCGAGTCCCCGCTGAGCAGCGTGCACCTTAACAACCTCCTGATACTGGCCAACGCCGGGGTCGTCATTCTGCCGCCGGTGCTCACCTACTACCACCGCCCAGCCACCATTCAGGACATGACGGCACACATCGTGGGCAAGATTCTGGACGTATTTGGAATCGAATTCGCGGATTTCAAGCGCTGGGAGCCAAATCCGGCAAGCCCGCAGCCGGACTCCTGAGCCCCGAACTCCCGGCGGCCAGTATTTCGTCCGACAAACTTGGAGGAGCCGTTGTGGAGTAAGATTCTCGACTTCCCGATATCTTTACCATCTCTAATTTACCGTATGTAAGTGATTAGAGATGGTGGGCGCTACAGGATTTGAACCTGTGACTTCCACCGTGTGAATTTACAAAGACTAATGTTTACAATAACTTACAGGAACTCCGAAGGGCTGCCAAGTGCTTGTAAGTGATTGCAAATACAGGAATCGGGTTATTGACTGCGGGTTAGGCTGCGGGTTGAGTCGTCCGGCCAAGCTCGCTGCGGACGCCCGGTAGTCCGCTGACCATTGCGGCAACGATTGCCAGGTACACAAACTTCCACAGCGTCCACGATGCCGTGATCGAGCACGTGAAGATCAAGCCGACTGGTCAAGCTGCCAAAAATACCGTAACCAGCACGAACTAATCACCAATCTTCATTGGAAAACGTACCATGAAATGACCCATGTCCCTCACCACCATCTTGGCCGCTTACGCTGCAATCCTTTCGACCGTTGCGGTTGGCTGGCAAGTGTACCGTGAGCTGTCCGACCGAGCCCGTGTCAAGATTTCCGTCTCGCTGATGCGATTGGCGACGGGAGCCGATGGACGGCAAATTGCCGTCGCTCCTCACTCGCCCATTGAAGATGCCAATGCCGCCATGCACGTGGTCGTGAAGATCAGAAACGTCGGTCGCAGACCCGTGATGTTGCAGGGATGGGGCGGCGAATTCAAAATCCCTGAAAATGGAAAAGACAAATTCGTTGTAATTTCCCAGGGTTTGCCACGGACACTGAAAGGGCACGAATCTCACCAAGAGTTCACGCCTGACCTTTCCGTGGTCAGCCCCAACATCAAAGCCCTCTACGCCTGGGATTCATCTGGGAAAAACTGGTACGTATCCAACAAGGAACTTCGTGAAGCCATGGAACAGGCCGGTCAACATGTGAGCGCCCCTGAGTGCGTGTCGCAAACCCACGTGTAGCCCAGATCATTGTGTTCCCGGTTCGCCTGCGTTTCCTCGCCAGCGATAAAGGTCTGCGGTAGCGACCGGAACACCTAAAATCTTCAGATACACAAACAGTTGGTATTTGTGATTGATCAGATGTTCAAGATTTCCGAGCAGGAGCGTGGTGAGCGATTCCGCAGCAGCGAATACGGTCGGCAGCATGCGCTCCAACTCCTCGTCGCTGCACAGGTCAAACCCTTCCTCGATGTATGTTTCATACACCTGAATGCGAGCTATCGCTTCGTCCGGTTTGCAGAAATGATTCACTGGCAGAGAACGCAACTCCAGCACACCTTTGAGTTGATGGGGGAATGCCGCATGGAATACAGCGCAAAAACCTGCGAGGCATTCCAATAGATGTCCCAATAGGTGGCCGATATCAAAGGAACCGCAAGGCCATTGAGGATTCCACTCGATGCGGTCGGGTGGGATTAGCAAAATCAGGTGTTTTGTCTTCTCAATTTGCTCCCGAACCTTGAGCCGGATCGATTCAACAATAGAGTTGTCTGGCACTGTCACCCCCACCGGGAAGCACGTGTGCATTAAGTGATCGTAACCGAACACAGAGCAGGTGCAGCAATCCCCTGATTGAAACCGGCAGAACCGGGAACGTTATCAGCCCACCTGCACCGCCAGCATCGAGATCGAGCCTCCGTCCACCCCTTCAACGGGGAAGGTAACAGGTTCCGACTGCCGACCGGGCACGGAGTTCAGCGGGGAGGCTCACGTCGGGTAAGGATTTGAACTCACTGACTGTGAATCATTCAACCTTCACTAGTCGGGATTGCAACTCTGTTTGGACTCGCCGCCCCAGAAAACCCCTGCCAGTCCACGTGTAGGTTGCCGTTGGATTTCTCTTCTTGCTTTAGTTCGTTAATGCCCCGCCAATCACCAGACTGGACAGTCGAAAATTCGATGGTCGAAAAGGGGCTAGAGCTTGCAGTATCAAGCTCCCTCCAACCGCTCTGACCGCCCCAACCTCCTGCCTCCCAACTGTAAACTCCCCGAACTTCATTCCCCCTGATCGATGTCAGGAGGATGCAAAACTTACGGATGTAGAACGGGCCTACTGTTGGTATCCATTTGCCCGTGTACAAGCCGATGATTTCGGGGTGCTGTGTTCTATCGAACGTGACGTTCTCAGGTAATGGGCAGTATGCTGGGCGCTTCGGCGTGGTTACACCGAGCACGAGGGTTGCACTCGCAATGAGAACGGCAATTGTTGCTATCGATTTTCTCACGGCTGCGCTCTCGAAGACCCAGTACTTCTGACACGACAACCCGTTCAATAGCTTTGATGTTTGTCTGCTCTGTTTGTGCCGCCAGATTGGCAACGAGAGATAAACCGGTGGATATCCGAATACGGGTAGTGTGGGTTATCTATTCCCCCGAGACCTTGTACCTGGAGCGTCCAGCCACTTTGTCGAAGTACACAGAACGGTCACGGGCGATGTCAATTGTGGCGTCATCGAAGCCCCATTCGGCACCACGCCAAGAAACCAAGTCCTCCAGTGTGAGCAGCGTGGAGAACTGTTTCATGGCGCTGTCCAAGTATTGCAGGGTTTCACCCTTGGAGATCAGTCTGCGACAAACTGCAAGCAAGTCAGGTGCGGTGCCATCACCTGTGGCCTGAATGAAGCGGCTGGGCACATAGCCATCTGCACTATTGCTCTCGATTACGCAGCGCACCGCATCCTTGAGGTCTCGGGGATTGGGCAATATTCGCATGCCAGCGATTATACCGGCGCAAATCCGCCAATCGTTGAACCGCCCTTGTCTTTGCTCCTGGAGCTTGCCGATGGATTGTTGCGAGAACGCCGAACGGAATTCAAAAAGCAAACGGCGCACGCCGTAAATTTGTGAGGATCGACTGCAAGCTCCGGTTGCGTTCGCTCGTGCCGCAGCGGGGCGAAAGGGCTAAGACTTGTACCTCGCCCCCACAACCAGCAAGACGACCCCTCCAGCCAATGCCAGCCCTCCAAGTATCGGAGAAAGAGGAAGTCGCTCGTGAGTTTCTGTGGTGATATGCACCGATCCCACATCGAGGACTTTCTTCT
>Ga0187852_1002744_pt1 | contig 13796 bp, 13 predicted proteins | sample June2016WEW_6_40_FD_134511 | JGI IMG/M metagenome (GOLD analysis project Ga0187852, IMG submission 134511) | Peatland microbial communities from SPRUCE experiment site at the Marcell Experimental Forest, Minnesota, USA - June2016WEW_6_40 | ecosystem: Environmental > Terrestrial > Soil > Wetlands...
ATAAGCGTCAGCGCATCGGCGGCGTTGAACGGGTAGAGGCGCACCGACTGTTGGCCGGTGGTGCTCAGCGTAACGTCTACACGGCGGTTTTGCGCCAGGACAATGACGTTCAGGTCATGGAGAACCTTCGCCCGCTCCGTATCGCTCAGGTCGGGATTCTGTTCCACCAGCGCTTTCACCTGGTCGGCGGTGAGCTCTTCGTCCTTGCCAAGGCCGCGCGTGTCAATGCTGGCTTCGGGAACACCCTGCTCCACCAGGAACTGCTTGGTGCGAGCGACGCGGCGATCGGAAAGCGCCTGGTTGTACTCGACCGACCCGCGCACATCGCAATGTCCACTCAGAGTCAGGTGGGCATCGGGTTTAAATGTTAGGTAGTTCTTGAAGTCCGTCGCCAGGGTGGTCAGTGTGCCCTCCTGGCTCGCCACCAGGCCGCCTTCGGGATGCTCGGCCCTGGGCTGAGCGGTCGGGAAAAAGACACTGTGCAGCGCCAGGCGAGTCTCGAGCCGTACTTGCTCCGCGGGAGGAGCCGGAGGAGGCGGAGGAGGCGCAATCGTCACGCTGGTGTTGGCGGTTGCCGTCTGGCCCTTGTCGTCCGATACGTTGCAGACGATGGCTGCTGGGCCGGTCGCGGCGCCCGTCGAGTCGTAAGTGGCCGAGGCGCCGCTGCCGCTGATGGTCCCTGACGCAGCCGAGTAGCTATAAGTCAGCGGGCGGTTCTGCGGGCTCACGCCGGCAGCTGTGATGGTGCTCTTGTCGCCCGGATTGAGGGTGATGGGGCTGGCCGAGCAGCTGATCGTCGGCGGCTCAAACGCCTTCACCGTGAAACCGGCCGTTGTGGCGGCAGATTCCCACGGCCTCAGGCCTTCCTTGCCCTGTCTGCCTTCCTTCACTCCACAATCCACCGTATAGGAGCCGGGCGCCAACGCAGCTGTGGCGGCCGAGTCCAATGAAGCTGTCGTTCCGTTGCCATTCAGGCCCGGCACGCCAGCCCAGGTATAAACCACATTCAGTTTGGGATCCAAATTACCGGCCGTCGCGGTCACCATAACCGGGTCGCCGGGGAAGATCGCAGCCGGGCTGGCGGAGCACGCCAGCTCGATCGGCTGAGGAGCGGGATTTCCGCTCATGCGAAATACGATTCCCGCGGAAAGCCGCATGTCGTTCTGCGAGGCGGTGTTTCCGGTGGTGTAATCCTGGAACCTGGTCATCAGGTATTCGGCCTGAATAATGCGGATGGCGAAATGGCGGTTGACGCCGACGTCCAGGCCGCCGCCGGCGGTCCAGGCAAACGCGTCCTGAGCAGGAAGGAGCGTGCAGCTGAATGTACAGCCGTTGAGTATTACCTGGTTCGCGTGCATGCCTCCAAACAGAACCTGGGCAAAAGGAGTGATCCTTTCGTGCCGGAACGACAGGCGCGGACCGAAGAGATACGAGAGGGCCCCCACATTCGCATTGTTCACATTGACTGTGGACGTATAGGCGCCTGTGAATCGCATCTGCGAGTTCGTGTAGGCGCCGAAGTCGGCAACCAACCCCAGGGTACGATTCACATTGAACGCGATGGACGCGCTGCCGCCATTCATCCACATCAGCCGGTTTCCGGCGGCCAGCGTCGGAACCGCGCGCAGATATGAGTAACCAGCGAACAGCTCAACCCTGGGAAAGCCGATGTTCGGCCCTCCCGACGACGTCGCGGCTGGCTCCATCGAGGACTCTCGCATCGGAACAGAGAACATCGCCGGGCCCGGCTTGGCAGCGCTGGAATGCAGAGCCGCCCCGTCGCTGCCGGACGGCGTTGCCGGTCCCTCGGCACCGAGGCTCAACGCAGACATTAGGGAAAAAGCAAATACCGCTCTGGCAATCGTCCTTGCACTCAATCTCATTGTCGCCTCCCGAACTGCGCATCCCGATCGTCAATAAACGCAGCGTCCGATTCACTTGACGCGATTAAACCATGCCAAAAACCGCACTACCTGCATCATGTGGAGACCGCCCCGAAAGGCGGTCTCCGCAGGTCATTACGGCACGTTGATGACGGTATTCACCAAGGTGGTCGACGCATGCAAAGCAATCACTCTGCCGTCGATCGTCGTTACCGCGGCAACTCCGGGGCTTGAAACCGTGATTCCCGGCTGAGAGATGATGGTTCCCACCATCGTCCCGCCTCCCCCGTAATTGATGACTGCGCCGGGGAGGCCCCCGACTGCCCAGAAGACGTTGCCGGCCTGGGCGCCATTGATCAGGATCACACTTTCAGGTGCGGTCGGCGTGCCTACGGTGAGAGATGATCCGATCTGGAAGACCCAGTACGCATTGGGATTGCCCTGAGCGTCGAGAGTAAGAGGCCCAGTCGTGATGCCGACTGAGCTGGCGTTCTTGTAAACGCCAGGGTAAATGGTTGTATTGCCCAACTCCGCTGCCAGACCGCCGGTTGAAGGAAGGCCCTGAAGAGCGGTGTAAGCGGTTTGAGCTTCCAGCGCAGCTTCGGTGGCGATGGCCATCGTATTGGCGGTTCCTTCATTGGGGCACGCACCGGAAGGCGGTGGCGGAGCGGTGTCGATCACCCCATTCACCAGCCCCAGATTGCTCGGCGTCACCGTATACGAGCATGGATATACGCCGGCAACGGCCGCAACACTCTTATCGTAGAATCCGGTCATCGTGGTAGAGGCGCCCGTGGTCCCGATATCTCCATTGATCACAGTGTGGGTCCCCTGGTTGGTCATTCCAGCGCCGCCGCCAAAGCCGCCAAACAGCGATATGGTCGGTCCAAGGACGATGGGCGGTGGAACCACTGCCGTACCGGTAGTAAAGGTCCAGGGATTCGGAGCACCGGTGTTCCCCAGCGGATTGCCTGCCAGATCTGTTGCCCCATTCGTAATCGTTGCGATATAGGAACTACTGGCGGTCAGCGGCGCCGTGGGCGTGAAAGTGGCGATGAAGTTGATCGCATCGTAAGAGACCGTTCCAACGATCGCAACATCGCCCGGTCCCGTAAGCTGGAACGTCCCCGTGGTGATGGTCAGTGGATTCATCGCTTCGGTGAAGGTAGCGCTGACGGCCTGATTGAGAGGCACATCAGTGGCCGCGTTGGCAGGGTTCGTTGAAACGATCTCCGGCGAAACACCGACTGTACCCTCGCCGGTGGTAAAGGTCCATACGTAGTTGCTGGCCAGTGCAGTGCCTGCCAGATTCTGAGCCCCAGTGGTGATTGTGGCTGTAAACGTGGTGCTGGCCGCGAGGTTCGCTGTGGGTGTGAACGTCAGCGTATTTCCCACCACTGCGTAAGCAACCAGACCGGTCACGGGAGTGGCGCCCGGTCCTGTGAGTGTAAAGGTTGTCGAATTGATCGTGGCAGGATTCATCGCCGTGCTGAAGGTGGCGCTGACAATCTGATTGACAGGCACGCCTGTGGCCAGGCCGGCGGGGATAGTTGAGATCACCGTCGGCGGTACGGCAATTGGGAGGGCAGCCGTAGTGAAGGTCCATACGTAGTTACTGGCCAGCGCGGTGCCCGCCAGATCCTCAGCCCCGGTCGTGATCGTGGCTGTATATTCGGTGGTGGGTGCAAGGCTGGCATTTGGAGTGAAGGTCGCTACCGAGCCGGCTGCAACATAAGTGACAACTCCCGCCACGCTCGTCCCGCTAGTCGTCGCTTTCAGCGTGAAGGTTGTTGTGTCGATCGTGGCCGGGGTCATCGCCACACTGAAGGCTGCACTAAGGGCCTGGTTGATGGGCACGGCCGTGGCCCCATTCACCGGCACGGTAGCAATGACCGTGGGCGGGGTTGGAGCCGAAGCTGTTCTGAAGGTCCAAACGTAATTGCTGGCCAACGATATGCCCGAAGCGTCCCGGGCTCCGGTGGTGATGGTAGCTGTAAAGACAGTGTTGGTCGCAAGATCATCTGCCGGTGTGAACGTCGCGACTGAGCCCGAGCAACCGATGGTTCCGGGTACGGGAGTCGTGCCAGGGCCTGTGACTGTGAACGCTGCCGCAGGAAACGCCGGGCAGTTCATCGGCTCATTAAAGGTCGCACTGAGCACCTGGGTGACGGGTACGCCCGTGGTTGTATTCACAGGGACCGTGGACATCAGAGCAAGAGCGGGAAAAACCTGCGAAGCCGTCGTGAAAGTCCACACGTAAGGGCCGATCAGTTCAGCGCCGCCGGGGCTCGAGGCCCCGGTGGTGATCGTGGCCGTATAGGTGGTTCCGTATGCCAGAACGGTAGACGGCGTGAAGGTGGCAGTTGTGCCGCTGTATGCGACGGTTCCAGTGACGGCAGTCCCGCCCGGCCCCGTCACCGTAAAAGTTGAGGTGGTAATCGAGGCTGGGCTCATAGCCATGCTGAAGGTCGCGGTGACGGTCGTGTTAATGACGATACCGGTAGCACCCTGAGCGGGAGTTACAGATATAACGCCTGGGAGACTTACTGTTTCTTGACCGCAACCGGCCACAAAGATGACCAGAAGAGCCGCCAGAAAGCACGTGAAAGCAGTCCTATATCTGCGCATTTGTACCCCCTCAATCAACTGTGGTGACACGGTATCCAAAACCGATCACACCGCCGGCCAGACGCGGAAAGCCGACACTGCGTGACCAATCGAAAATAGCAACGGGGAATTGACGACGCTGTATAGAATTGCTCAACTTTCAACAAACGTTTTAGGAATGACATTTTTGGGATTGTGAGCACAAATGAACAGCCATTTGAATGTTTGATCGCTAGACTTTTGATGGCCGTTGTGCAAATAGTCCAGGGCAGGCGCCCACAATGGCTCCAATTAGAGCAGTTTTGACCATCCCTCGCGCCCAGCCTGCTTCACAGTCGATATGGGTCGTCTTCGTAACTGGCCATACCACTCCAGCTTCAGCGGTCTTTCTAGGCAAAGGAGAACCCTATGTCCCACCTTACGATTGTCCAGTTGATCGTGGGCGCCTTCGTCCTCGTTCTCGGCGCAGTTATGGCTGTTAGAGCTTACGTTAAGAATCACTTTGAAGAAAGGGCGCCTTTCCGCCATTATTTCGGGCCCGAGTACGACCGCGACCTCCTCCTGCAAAGCTCATGGTGCGACGACGATAGCTTATATGATCGTCGAACTCGCATTGACGCCACCAACGTTCGCGATCGGGGCGCCAGTGAGCGGTTCTCCAGTGGTAGCGGTACGGCCTGGCGGAATCGCGACCTGGATTGATCATGGGGCCGTTCGCGCGGCAACGCGGAAGGCATTCTCCCAGGTGTCTCTTACATCCCTCTCAAATCCGCGATGTGCAATTCTGGCCAGCATTCACGCGCGTGGCCGCCCATGATGGATTCTGCGTAGGTTCCTTCCCCGTCTGCAAAGCTTCTCCCATTCAACCTTTGCCGTCGCGGGAATCCCGCATGGGAGGACACAATGTACTTTCACTTCACGAATACTCAGCTCATCAGCGCCGCAGTTGTCGTTATCTTCCTCGTTGTAATTGCCGTTATAGGGTTTGTTCATCAACGCGGAATCCGCACTCTGGCATTGCGCAATCGTTTTGGATCGGAGTACGACCGAGCGGTTCTGGAGCATGGCTCTTCGCGCAAGGCCGAGGCAAAACTGGCCGGCCGCAAAACCCGCGTGGACGCACTGAAAATCCGCGACCTCGGCGTCAATGAGCGCGAGCGATTCGCTGCCGAATGGCAAGCCGTGCAATCCCGCTTCCTCGACCACCCCAAGACCGCGGTCACTGAAGCCGACGATCTGATCGCCGCGCTCCTCGAGTCCCGCGGCTATCCCAAGGACAGCTTTGAACAGCGTGCCGCGGATGTCTCCGTCACTTATCCTCGCGTGATGGAAAACTACCGCGCGGCGCACGCCATTGCGGTGCGGCCCGGCCGGGCTGAAGCAAGCACTGAAGAGCTGCGCACCGCAATGATCCAATACCGTGCCATCTTCGATGAACTCGTCCAGGAACAGACGTCACAACAGATAAGGTCAGCCGCATAATGCGAAGTTTCCCGAGCGCGAAGGGCATCTGGATAAGGTGGATGCCTTGAAGGATCACAAAATGAGACGACTTACACGCATCATCAGACGTGGCCGCAAGTTAGGAGCCTCCAGCTTGCTGCTCACGGGCTTATTAGCACTTGGAGCTACCCCGGGATTCTCCAGCAGCCCAGGTTCAGAGAAGCTTCAAGGTACATACGCGAAAGACGGCAATGTGGTCAACGTAACGTTGATCGTTTACAACTACACCACCACTGCGAATGTGCAGGTTCTTTCACTGGCATTCCAGGAGGGCCAGGATCGGGAATTGGCCGCCGCGCTCTCCAAAACGAAAGCGGCCGGCCTTTGCACAATTACCGGAGACATCAGCTTTGACGTTGCCTTCATTCAAATGGTTGTAACGCCCACCGGGCGCGAGATCACCTTCATCACCAACCGTCCGCTTCAATCCGATGAAGTCAGTCCGAACTCGGATTCGCAGTCCTTCGATCTTATGGTTGGTCAATTCGACATCGATGACACCGACAATACCAAGAGCACAGGGTTCCTGTACCCGGCAAGCAGGCTCGTAATGGATGATCAGGGAGAGTTTCACTATGATCTGGGCGGCAGCCCCTCGTCGCTGGGGAACGTTCTCGATTCAAATTGGGCTCCGGCGTTAGCTGCGCGCGAGGCGCCCGATGCAACTGGCCCACCTCCTCGGTCTTCGCTCCCATAATCTGCAGTGTCTCTTGCCGCCGCTACTATCTCCGCAGTGCATCGTCTGACGATTCCTGCGATAACGGCTCTATCCAGGGGCCGTTAACAGTCCTCAGATCCTCGAAGCGCTGCGGTCAATATTGGACAGCAATCACAGGATACATGCGTAACACTAACCCCTGAATGACACGTTACGGACCCAGGCCGCCGGATTTCCCGGCGTGCGATCTCTAGTGAACCCGACAACATTAAGAGGTTGCATCTTAAACGCCGTGGCAGTGAGTCGGAGAGAATTGGGGAGATCAATGAAACTGCTCAGTGGATTAGGAACGGGACTGTGCCTTACTGTGCTCTGCGTGTTAGTCGCGCCGAAGGCAAAGGCGGACGACTGGAACCACAAAACGATTGTCACCTTCAGCGCACCGATCGAAGTTCCGGGGGTCGGCCAGCATGTTCTGCCGGCGGGAACTTACGTCTTCAAGCTCTTGGATTCCAATTCGGATCGCCACATCGTCCAGATCATGAACGTGCGCGAAGACCATGTGTACACCATCATTCTTGCCATCCCGAATTATCGGCTGAGAACTACCGATAAGACGGTTATAACTTTTCGTGAGCGGCCCGCTGGAGATCCGGAGGCCCTGAAGGCGTGGTTCTATCCAGGCCAGGAATGGGGCGAGGAATTCGTCTATGAAAGGACCAGGGCGATTGTATTAGCCAAGGAAAACAATGAGGTAGTGCTGGCAACCCCTGCCGAACTGACCGAAGCGCCGGTCGAGGTTTTGAAGTCCGTACCGGTCGTGGCGGTTACCCCGAGCGGAGACACTGTTGATACAGCACAGGTTGTGGAGGCTCCTCCCGTGGCCGCTCCCGCACCCGCTGTCGCAGCAGCGCCTGTAGAGGTCGCGCAGACAACCCTTCCGAAGACAGCCAGCGATCTTCCCCTGATTGGATTGGCAGGGCTGCTTATGCTGGGCGGCGGCTTTACCCTCTTTGGCCTGTCGAAGGCGAAGGCATAAATCAATGTGAGGGGTGGATCAGCCGTCCCCTCAGATTAACCAGGAACGATGGGTCGAAGGAGGCGGTACGCGAGTATCGCCTCCATTCGATTGTTCTGCCAGCTTCATGCGCGGGCTCCGGAGTTACTTGCTTGCGATTGCATGGAAAGACAGGACGAGTGACGGAGATGACGACATCTGCGACAGAAATGCAGAGAGAGGGGGACAGGCAAGCCTCTGAGCGCTCCAACTCATGCCTGCACATCTCATGGACAAGCACTGTTGCGTACCGTTGCCTGATTGCTTTCATTGGCCTGATCGTTACACCGTTTGTTTCAGGGGCACAGGTTTCCCAATCGTCACCGACCGGACCTGCCGATGCGTATACCTTTCGAGTGAATGTCAACATGGTCATCCTGAACGCAACCGTGCTGGATGGCCACAATGTACTTGTTTCGGGGCTCAGTAAGGACGATTTCCAGGTTTACGAGGACGGAGTACTTCAACAAATCAAAGATTTCAGCCACGACGATATCCCCGTTACAGTCGGTATTCTTGTCGATAACAGCGCAAGCATGGCGCCGAAACGCAACGATGTGATTGCCGCCGCGCTGGCATTCGCACGCGCCAGTAATCCGCAGGACCAGATGTTTGTGGTTAATTTCAATGACCATGTGGTTTTCGGCCTTCCTGCAGATATGCCGTTTACAGATCGACAGGAACAACTGCAACAAGCCCTCTCCGGAATAACAGCGATCGGGCAAACATCGCTGTACGACGGAATTGCTGCCGGCCTCGATCATCTCAAGCTGGGAGACCGCGACCGGAAAGTGCTGATTCTGATCAGCGACGGCGGCGATAACGCGAGCAAGCACAGTCTGACTCAGGTTATCTACATAGCCAGGCATTCCTCCGTAATCATCTACGCGATCGGCATATTCGATGAACAGGACGGCGATCAAAACCCCGCTGTCCTCAGGCAGTTTGCGAAGGAGACAGGCGGGGAGGCCTTCTTTCCGCAATCGTCCAGAGATATTACGGCAATCTGCGAGGAGATCGCTCACGATATTCGGAATCAGTACACCCTGACCTACGTTCCTGCGAATGTATCGCAGGATGGGAGATATCGAGCCGTCGAGGTGAAGGCTCGCGCGCCCGGCCGCGGACGCTTGTCGGTCCGTACCCGAGCTGGGTACTCCGTGCCGGTGAAGATTTCCGAAAGCAGCAGCAATGGCAATCGACCATGAAGCCCGCAACTCAACAGCAGGAATTCGTAATGCGAGGCAGTTTGTTTCTTCGCAGGATGCGGTGGTTCCTCTTCATCGCAGGAATTATTGCGGTCTCCTATGTTGCGCTCACTATGCTTTACGCAAAGCTCTACCAGGATACCGCAGGCAATGCTCTAGAAAAGAAGATATATGCGCAAGAACAACACAAGGTAGGCCTGTCCCAGGCCGTGGCCAAAGAGGGCGAGGTTCTGGGCCGGATTGAGATTCCACGGTTGGGGGTGAAGGTTGCAATTCTTGAGGGAACCACTTCGCAGACCCTGCGACTCGGTGTTGGACATATCGAAGGGACGGCTCTTCCAGGAGAGCCCGGCAACATCGGAATCGCCGGGCATCGTGATACATACTTCCGTGCCCTGAAAGATATTCGCACTAATGACGAGATTCAGATTCAGACCGCGACCGGTCTTTCACTCTACGAAGTCGACTCGGTACAGATCGTCGATCCTGGCAACACAGGGGTTCTAGCTCCCTCAGCAGGATCTGCCGTCACGCTCGTAACCTGCTACCCATTCCACTTTATCGGCGCGGCTCCGAAGCGATTTGTAGTCCACGCACACAAACCACCGGGCTAAAGTAGCTCAGGAGATAACGAGCATGGAAGGTCAGAAGGTCGTTGCAGTGCGTTCCTAACGGCATACGCGCCATCGCTGGATGTGTACTGAATTGCTCAGATTCTTTCGGGTTCAGCGTAGGAAACTGCCGTTGTGTAAGAGTCGTAGGATCCGGCAAAAACCAGGAGGATACCATGACGGGAAGCAAGGATTGGCAGCTGACGGAACTCCACACCAAGGCAGCCTACGCGCATGAAGCCGCATCCCATGAACATAGCACCGGCGATCACGCATCCGCACGGGAGCTGGCCCGGAAGGCCTTGGAATACTCCGTGGAGGCCTTAAAGCACACCGAAGAAGTCGCGCAGAGCGCGCCGCAACCCATGCGGGTTTAGTGCGCACGCTGATAGGTGAATCGTCGAGCGCGAAACGCTCGGCGCAATCGAACCAGAGTCACCACCCGGGATGCCCGGAGTGAAAGGGGGACGCGAGATGCTGATCATTCTCATTATTGTTCTGCTACTGGTTTTCGGCGGGGGTGGCGGATACTACGGCTACAATCGGTGGGGCACGGGCGGAGGCGCCGGCATAGGGCTTGGCACAGTGCTTGTGATTCTGCTGGTGTGCTACCTGCTGGGAGTGTTTCGATAGAGCGATCTGCGGCAAGCTCGGCTCGCCGTTGAAAGATTGCTGGCGGAGCGGAAATCACGGTTCAGGCTACGGGGTGTGAGCAATTGAACTGCTACGCGGAGGGAAGCGATGCATATCGCAATGAGCAATGTGCTGGCGCTGATGAGTTGGCACGACTTTAAGTTCTTGCATGGCGATTTCACGGACAGTGACTCTGTTTGGTTGCTGATCGGGTTTTTGCTGGCCCTCGTCGTGATCTCCGCTCTTGCGGCGCAGGCGGCGCTGGTTCTATATGCCCCGCATCGGCTCCAGTGTCGCGTCAGATGGCCTGAGGACGGCTCCGAATCGACGAGCGCAGAGTCGCCAGGCGAGGCGAGCCAAGATGGTCCAGGGACTCCCATGGAACGCAATTCTGCACGGAATGAATAGGAATTTGTGAAGGAACCGACCGTTCGTTGGCAATGCACGAATCAACCGTCTGCACAGTGACGGGTGTTATCGCACCAAGGGTTTCGCCCACCCACTCATTAAGACCAATCGAAACAAGGAGGGCGCCGTTACCTAGCAGCGCCTCCCTGTTTTCATTCGCACTATCGCTTCGACGCCAGTCGCAATCTCCTAACGGGATCTTCTCTTCCGGTCCGCGTGAAAAAGCGCTTAGGCGCTCAAAAGCAGGCTCGCAGCGATTTTCTTCACTGCCTGGGCGGGAAACGCGCGGTTCGCAGGTCGCGTGCGATGGGCGTAAGCACGTGAGAAGGAGTGCATATAAGATTGCGCCACCCGGTTCCAGACCATCTCGCGCGCATAGAGGTAAGCGCGTTTGCGCATTGCGTCGCGTTTCGCATCGTTGTCCAGGAGCTCGATTGCAGCATCGGCAATAGCAGCCGGATCCTCAAAGGGAACCAGCGCTCCGCGTCCTCCGTCGAGGAGTTCGGCAGCGTGCCAGTAGGGAGTGGAAATGATGGCCTTGCCCGCGCCCATGGCATAGGCCAGGGTTCCCGATACCGCCTGCGCCACGTGACAGTATGGGGTGATGTAAATGTCGGCCGACCCGACGAGCGAGGCCATCTCCTGAGGACTGAAGAACCGGTTGTAGAACACAACCTCACGCTCCACTCCAACTTCCCTGGCCAGTGCCTGCAACTGATCCCGGTATCGATCGCCCTCGCGAGCCCTGACATGCGGATGGGTGGCGCCTGCAATTACATAGATAACATCGCTGTGGCCGGCGAGGATGCGCGGTAGGGCGCGAATCACGCTCTCGAATCCCTTGTTGGGAGACAGCAAGCCGAAGGTGAGCAATACAAGCTTTCCCGCAATGGCGAGCGCGTCTTTGTAAACCTCCGGCTGTACGAAGGGCAAGTCGGGGATGCCATGAGGGACCAGATCGATCTTTTCAGCCGACACTCCAAAAACATCCTGCAGAGCGCGAGAAGAGTACTCGCTCATCACAATAAGTCGATCGGAGAGCGCGGCAATCTGCTGCATGACAATTCGTTGATCGAGGTCCGGCTGACTTAGAACCGTGTGGAGCGTTGTTACCACTGGCATAGTGAGGCGCTGCAGCAGCTTCAGGACATGGCTGCCCGCCTTTCCCCCAAAGATTCCGTACTCATGCTGCAAACACACTAAATCGAAATTGCCGGCGTTGAGGAATTTGGCGGTTTCCCCATACGAGGATATGTCGCCTTCGGCTATCTGGAAGCGCACTCGCGTGGGGTAAGCGTATGAGGACTGCGTGTCATTGACGGCCACTACGGACAACACTGCGGCTCCGTACTCAGCAGTGATCGCATCGCTCAGATCCGTTGTGAAGGTTGCAATTCCACATTGCCGGGGAAGGTGGTTTCCGATCAGCGCTATGCGGGCCGGAAGTGGACGGCTGGGCATCGGCTGCTGAGAGAATGCCGGCATTCTTCCAAATAGCGAAGTCCGCGCATCGCCCAGAATTAAGGTCCTGGTTTGCGGATTCAAGGAGATGTTTGGTGCGGACATCGCAGGCTCCCGAAGTCAAACATGCTAACGATCAAGAACAATGTTCCAACACGGCATTTCGAGATCAGCGGCGAAGCGCCACAATGGTTGCCGCAGCCTCACTCGCCACGAAGGCCAAAAGGAAGAGTGCGGCGCCGATACCCGCGAATGGCTTGCGGGACCTGCCTGCGGAGCGAACCGATGCCGCCGTGTCCGATTCGTTTTTCTCGATTGCCACCATGCGGAAGCTGCGCATCAATGCGAAGCACCCAGTAGCGCACGCTACCATGTCCCCCATAAGCAATCCAAGTTTGAGAATGCGGCGTATACGGCGTCTCATCATTGCCTGAATCTACTCCAAGCTGCTTGAGATGGATGTGCACATTTGCACTCTGAGAAAAGGTCGAACGCGAATTGGCTCAAAGGGGTGCATTAGGTGCGGCGGCAGCGTGAGAAGGGTTGCTGCCTTCAGGGGAATCTGGTCGAATGATCTGGCATCGCTGCCGCCGCTGATGGGGTGGGCACCTGATGAGAATGATGCAAAGTCAAAGTCAAGAATACTGTGCAGTATTGCTCACAGTTCATTAAACGATCGCGAAAGTCTGGCGCTTCCCCGTGGAGGGCGTTTCCCTGAACATCGTCCTCGGACCAAACTGGAGCAAGCCCTCCCCTTGCGGCGATCAGCAGGTTGTTTCACTGCGCTCACACCTGAAGCCGCCGGATCGGATCGGCGAGAATACTCTGTCAGGTCAAAACGACCGGCGGCTTCTGAGAGTTGTGCTCCGGCAACTGATCGAGCAGGACCACGTTGAGCAGCGACTTATGCACCTGGATACGGCCGTTATAGCTAATAAAACCGAGCTTGCGAAAGCGATTCATAAAGAAGCTGACACGCGACCGGGTGGTGCCGATCATATCCGCCAGCGTTTCCTGCGTGATGGGAGGAATGAAAGTTTCCGGCCCGCCGGGTTTGCCGAATTCCGCCATCAAGAGGAGAATCCGCGCCAGGCGCTTCTCGCTGGAGTTGAAGAGCTGATCGACAAGATCGGCCTGGGTTCGCATGCTGCGGGCCAGCAGGAACTTGAGAAAGAGATCGGCGAATGCCGGCTCGTCATGCATCACCCGGATCATTTCGTTTCTGCTGATCTTGAGCGCTGTACAGGTGTTCACGGCAGTGGCGGTGGACAGCCGCAACCCGGCGATTGCTGCAAGAGTCCCCTCTCCAACAAAATCGCCCGCGGATAGAAGCGTGAGTGTGGCTTCTTTGCCTCTCTGTGAAACGACGGTGACTTTTGCGCGGCCTTTTTGCAGATAGAATACAGAGTCCGCTGCGTCTCCCTGGCAATAGAATGTCTGATTTGGCTTCAATTCGACGATGGTTCTGCCCAGACCGGCGCTGGCAAGAAACGCGGAGGAATCGAATTTGGTGACTTTTTTACTCTTCAAAAAGCTGCTCCGTTTCAGTCCGTTCGTTTCGTGGATTCTATATGCCAGCAAGACGTTGCCGCGGCGTGCCGTGCTTAGAGTTTGTGGCGAATCGAAAGGAACCGCATGCGCGACATGGGGACAGTCTGTCTTCTGTTGATCCACGCAATTGCGATCAATCTCTGTCCATCATCGCCCGGATGCAAGAATCGCGTATGGTCAATCTTGCTCTACCTCGACGGGCTGTTTTTGAGAGCC
>Ga0187852_1002751_pt1 | contig 13753 bp, 14 predicted proteins | sample June2016WEW_6_40_FD_134511 | JGI IMG/M metagenome (GOLD analysis project Ga0187852, IMG submission 134511) | Peatland microbial communities from SPRUCE experiment site at the Marcell Experimental Forest, Minnesota, USA - June2016WEW_6_40 | ecosystem: Environmental > Terrestrial > Soil > Wetlands...
ACTTCCACGAGTTGAGGAATGGCTCGAGTACGCGCGCCCGGACATCTTGTGCATGCAGGAGACCAAGGTGGCCGACTCGGCCTTTCCTGCCATGGCGTTCTCCGCGCTCGGCTACGAGTCGGCTTCGCACGGCGACGGCCACTGGAACGGGGTCGCCCTGGCGAGCCGAGTGGGCCTGGAGGACGTCCGGAGAGGGTTCGACACCGAAGCGGACGAGCAAGGATGCCGACTCGTGGCAGGCACCTGCGGCGGCGTTCGCGTTCACAGCATCTACGTGCCGAACGGACGAAGTGTAGACAGCGAGCACTACGTGGCGAAGCTCGAGTGGCTGAAGGAGCTGCGTTCCCACTTGGCGCGCACCTGCGAGCCTTCGGACGCAGTGGCGGTGTGCGGGGACTTCAACATCGCTCCCGACGACCGTGACGTGTGGGACCCAGCGGCCGTTGAAGGTTCGACGCATGTGACTGCCCCCGAGCGCGAGGCGCTCGAGAGCTTGGAGGATTGGGGGCTGGTCGATGCGTTTCGCCTGCACTACCCGCAGCCTCAGCTGTTCACCTGGTGGGACTACAGGGCGGGCAACTTCCACAAGCACATCGGGATGCGGATCGACCTCGTGTTGCTCAGCCGCCCGCTCGCAGATCGCAGCACGTACGCGCTCGTCGACCGCAACGCCCGCAAGGGGAAGCTACCCTCCGACCACGCACCGCTCTTCGTCGACATCGACCCGTGAGGCCGATCAACCCAGAGCCGCGTCACGCAGGCGCGGCGGACAGTGGGTTCTTCTCTACCGTCTCTCGGAGGTGGGCTCGCATGTCCGAGATGTGAGCCCGACGCGATTCGAGATCATCGGCGGGCTGGCCGTCCCGAACGGCGTCCTCGACGACGTCGAGAAACGGGGAGCGCCCGCATGCCCAGGTCCGCTCCCCGGTGCCCCGGTTGGCCGACCACGAGCACCACAGCTCCTCTTCCGCACGAGTTAGCGCGACGTAGAACAGGCGTCGTTCCTCAGCGAGGGCCTCGGGGGTATTGGCGTAGACGATCGGGACGATCCCGTCCTCGAGACCGACGACCGCCACCGCCGGCCACTCGAGACCCTTTGCCTTGTGGAACGTCGTGAGCTCGACCCTGTCGCGATCGTCGAGGCCTTTCTCACACTCGCTCTTCGCGTCACCCACTGTGGCGACCAGCCAGGTGAGGAAGTCGCCCACGCAGGCCCCCGGTTCCTCCGCGGCATGCTCGTCGACCAGCCGCGCCAACCCGGGTGGCAAGCCGACGCCGTCCGGTCCAGCGTCGGCACCTGTGGTTTGCAGGGTGACGACGACCTCGGCCAGGGCGTTTCTAAGAGGCTGACGCGCAGGCGCCCTATGGAGCAATCCGATCGCTCCTCGCAGCGCGATGTCTGCGGGTGTCAGGGCGCCGACGCGGTGGGGGATGCCGAAGCGTCGGAGCGCGTCCGCAACGGGCTTCAGTCGTGCGTTGGTCCGGGCGAGGACGGCTAGCTGTGACCATGACCGCCCGGGCCGGTGTGCCTGTCGCAGCCACCGAGCGACAGCCACGCTCTCTGCTTCGTCACCGTCGAAGCTGGCCACGATGGGCGAAGGACCATCCGGGCGCCCGGCTGCTGCCCGAACGCGTTGGGGCAGCACGGAGCTCGCGGTTTCCACGATCTGTGGCGAGGAGCGATGGTTCTCGTCGAGGCGAAGAACGCTCGTGCCGGGAAGCAGCTCGGGGAGCCGCTCGACCAGGGTGGGATCCGCGCCGTTCCAGCCGTAGACGGCTTGTAGCGGATCGCCCACGACGAACATGTCGTTTCGATCGCCGAGCCATGCGCGAAGCAACCGCCATTGAGCGGGGTTCACGTCCTGGAACTCGTCGACGAAGAGGTGTCGGATGCGCCAGCGCTGGGCTGCAGCAGCCTCTTCGTCGGTCTCAAGGACCGACGCGCAACGATCCAAAAGGTCGCCCAGGTCGATGAGACCTCTGTGCCGCTTCTCCTCGTCGTAGCGGTGGTACACCTCGGCGACCACGTCCGGGGGCATGGGAGCCCTCCGTCCGGCCGAGTTGGCGGCGTCCGCGTACGCGGCCGGCGGGACGAGTCGACTTTGAGCCCAGCGCAGCTCTGCGGCCACGTCGGCGACGAGGCGGGCTGAAGGGCCGCTCGGGGTCCCGCGGTCGTCGAGGATCTCTCGCAGCAGCCGCTCGGGGTCCTCGAGCATGGCGGGAGGACGGGTGTCGTGGTCGGCCCAGTGCCGGCGCAGCTGCGCGTAGGCGGCTGCATGGAAAGTTCCTGCCCACACTCGTCCCGACACCCCCAGGCGCTCGATGCGCTCCCGAAGCTCGTCGGCAGCCTTCCTGGTGAAGGTCACGACGAGGACGTGCTCGACCTCCGCAGAGCCGTCCAGCACCCTGCGCGCCACGCGCCGCGTGAGCACCGTCGTCTTTCCCGAGCCGGCGCCGGCGAGCAAGCACAGTGGAGCGTCGTCTGCTGTGACCGCGGCGCGCTGGGCGTCGGTCAGGCCCCGAAGGAGCCGATCGAGCCCGTCATCGTCTCGCGCAGCAACCACAGGGGCCGGCTGTTTGAAGGCGCGGGTCACGCGAGCGACCGTACCGGGGGGGTGTTTCGCGAACGGGGATGGTGCTGTTCGCGACGGTGGGCAGGAGAAGCAGCAGGGCCATGAGAGCGGTTGAGCGGGTGCCCTCGTGCAGCACGACAGCACCGAGCGCGCCGAGTGACGGTCATCGTGCTCACAGCGTTCGGTTTCCAGGGGATTCAAGCGTTTCCGCGGAAACGCGTCGCGTCACCCGACGGATGGGAAGGTACCGCAAGTGGGGACGCACGGACGGCCGGCTGTAGCCTCTCGCCGATGTTGCGGTCGCTCTCCGGCGGGGAGCTGTTCGGCGAGATTTGGGGTACGGCGCCGCCCGCCGTGGTCGCTCTCCACGGATGGCGCCGCACGCACGCCGATTTCTCAGGGGTGCTCGGGCCGGCATCCCCGGGGGGTCTCCTGCCCGCTGTTGCGGTGGACTTGCCAGGGTTCGGGGCCACCCCGGCCCCGCCGGCCGCTTGGGGATCCGATGACTACGCGGCTGCCGTGTCACGCCTGATCAAGGGCCCCGACGGGCCTGGGGATCCGGTGGTCGTGCTCGGGCACTCGCTCGGGGGGCGCGTGGCCGTGGCCTTGGCCGCGAAACGTCCTGACCTTGTGAAGGCCCTTGTTCTCACCGGTGCACCGCTGTTTCCCCGCACGGGCTCCCGATCGCGCCCGCCGGCCGTTTTCCGAGCGATGCGAGCACTCGGCAGGGTGGGTCTGGTGAGCGAGGAGAGGATGGAGAGAGCTCGCCGGCGTCACGGATCGGCCGATTACCGCCTGTCCGAGGGTGTCATGCGGCACGTCCTGGTGCGCTTGGTGAACGAGACCTACGACGAGGAGCTTGCGTCCCTGCAATGCCCGGTAGAGCTCGTCTGGGGCGAGGACGACTCCGAGACGCCGCTCTCGGTGGCCGGGGCGATCTGCACGCGCGTGCCGCAAGCGGTGTTCACCGTGTGCCCGGGAGCCGGGCATCTGACCCCGATCGAGTGTCCCGCCGACCTTCGGGCGGCCGTGGACAGAGCCCTAGCCGAGGGGCGTGGAGAACGACCGTGATGGTCGTGGACGCGAGCGCGGCGATCGCCGTTGTGCAAGGCCAGGTTGACGAGGCCGTCTACGGTCACCGACGAGCTGGTGACCTCGACGTCAAGCTCCGCACGGTTCCTCATGTCCGCTGCAGGGTCACTCTGGTGAACAGATGAGCTCGCTGACTGAAGTCGTCGCGATCACACAGCGTGGAGGGTCCCTGGGGTGGACGGTCGCCGGGGGGTGTGCCGTGGCGACCGCGCTCGGGGGCGTGCGCTGGCTCCGGGTTGCCCAGCGCGAGCACTACCTGCCTGACTCGGCTTCGCGCTTCGCTCTGCGGTGGTGGCGCACGACGCCGGCGAACGTGCTCGGCGTGTTCGTGGGACTGGCCGGGCTCGTGCTCGCGGCACGCTGGACGGGCGCGGCATTCGGCTCGGTCGCAGCCGTGGCGTTGGGCCCCTTGGGCTTGGGCCTGCGGGGCCGGACCTCGCCGCTTGCCTGGACGCGCCGACTTCGCACTTTGGCCGCCACATGGGGGCTGCTCCAGGTTGTCATCGTTGTCGTGGGCGTGCTCACCGGGTTCGCAGCTGTCGTGTGTGCGGCCGGCGCGCTCGCGGTTCCTGCGATCGTGGACTTGGCCTGCACGGTGACCGGACCGCTGGAGCGACGCCTGGCAGGCAGGTACGTGGGGCGCGCCGCCGAACGGCTCAGACGAGTCGGCCCGAAGGTGGTCGCGATCACAGGCTCTTACGGGAAGACCAGCACAAAACAATACGTGGCCCACCTGCTGTCCGGTTCGATGGCTGTCGTAGAAAGCCCGGCCAGCTTCAACAACCGCGCCGGGCTCGCACGTGCGGTGAACGAGCAACTCGCTGAGGGCACCGACGTCTTCGTCGCGGAGATGGGAACCTACGGGCGCGGCGAGATCACAGAGCTCTGTTCGTGGATGGCACCCGATGTGGCGGTCATCACAGCTGTTGGGCCCGTGCACCTGGAGCGCTTCGGTGGCGAGGACAAGATCGTCCAAGCCAAGTCGGAGATCCTCGACCGTGCAGGTTGCTGTGTGATCGCGGTCGACGACCTACGGCTCGCTGATGTGGCTCACGCCTGTGAGGCTGGCGGAAAGCGCGTGTGGAGGGTTTCGGGCTCTGTCGACGCCGGTGGTTCTGCCCTCGCGCAGCCTCGTGTGTCCGCGCCGGATGTAGACGTGAGCGTGGTCGAGCGTGGGGAGAAGTTGTCGGTACGTGTCCGTGGCGAGGTACTGGTGGGCGATCTGTCTGTCGCCGCACGTCCGGGCAACGTCGCTTGCGCGGTGGCGGTGGCTCTCGAGCTTGGTGTGCCCGCAAGCGAGATCGCAAAGCGCCTTGGTTCACTGCGGGTCGTGGCCCATCGCCTCGAGGCACATGTCGCCCCGGGCGGTTTCGTAGTCCTGGACGACACCTACAACGCGAACCCCGCCGGTGCGCGGGCGGCACTCGCCGCGCTCGACGAGACGGCGGGCGATGACGGACGCAGGGTGGTGGTGACGCCCGGGATGGTAGAGCTGGGGCGGCGCCAGGCCGATGAGAACGAGCATTTCGCGGCGGAGGTCGCGAGAGTCGGGGCCGACCTGGTGATCGTGGGTCGCACGAACCGCCGTGCCCTCGTGTCGGGGTACGCGCCTTCGTCGAGAGCTCCGGCGTCGCTCGTGCTGGTTGGCCGGCGTGAGCAGGCCGTCGGCTGGGTCCGCGAGCGTCTCGGGCAGGGTGACGTGGTTCTCTACGAGAACGACGTGCCCGATCATTACCCATGACCGTGGATCTGTCGCAGAATGAGCCCGTGAGCGCTGACCGCTACGACGCACGTGGCATCGACCCGAGCGCCGCGAGGATCGCCGTCGTCTTCGGCGGGCCTTCGCCCGAGCACGACGTGAGCATCCTGACCGGCCTGCCGGCCGCACGCGAGCTGGTACGAGGGGGGAAAGAGGTGACCGGTCTCTACTGGTCGAAGTCCGGGGTTTTCCACCGTGTGAAGCCGACGCTTGAGGCGGCTGACTTCCTCGAGGGAGTGCCCCGCGGTGCCGAGGAGCTTCGTCTGGTGGCATGTGCCGGTGGCGGGTTCGTCCCCAGCTCCTCCCGCCTCGGGAGAGCTCGCCCGCTGCCCCTCGACGTGGTGGTCAACTGCTGTCACGGCGGGCCCGGCGAGGACGGCTCGCTCCAGGGCGCCTTGGACCTCGCGGGCATCTGTTTTACGGGCCCCTCGATGGCAGGAGCCGCGATCGGGATGGACAAGCTCGCTTTCGTCGGCATGGTCGTGGCCGCGGGGCTTCCGGCACTGCCAAGAGCACTTCTGGATGCAGGCACGCGCGAGATCGGCTTTCACGGTCCCTACATCGTGAAGCCCCGGTTCGGCGGTTCCTCGATCGGGGTCGACGTGGTGGAGGACCTTGCCACGGCCACCGCCCGGCTCGCAGCCAACCCGCACTTGCGACGTGGAGCGGTGATCGAGCCGTACCGACCGGACCTTTTCGACTTGAACGTGGCGGTTCGCACCTGGCCCAAGCTCACGCTCTCCGCCATCGAACGCCCACTTCGTTCTGACACCTCGGCTGAGATCCTCGGCTACTCCGACAAATACGTCGGGGGAGAAGGCATGGCGAGCGCGCCGCGCGAGCTTCCGGCTCTGATATCCGAGGCACTGGCCAAGTCGGTTCGAGAGGCGGCATGCGAGCTGGCGCTGTGCTGCGAGATGCGCGGTGTCACGCGGATCGATTTTCTCTCTGATGGTGAGGCGCTGTATGTGAACGAGATCAACACCGTTCCCGGCTCCCTGGCTCGCTACCTGTGGGTGGAATCAGCACTCTCGTTTGCAGATCTCCTCGATACTCTGGTCGTAGAAGCATTAGAGCGTCCGGGTCCGCGCCACAACGCAATAGGCGCGGACGGGACCGTGCTTCGCAGTGCCTCTGGCATCGCTGCGAAGCTGGGTTGAGATGAAGATGACCGCCGCCGGGGCGATCTGACCGAGCCTGGCGAAGCTGGCGAGAATCGTTATGCCTTTTCCCGTCCGGTTGCTCGCCGAAGGCGAGCAGGTGGTGGCCGAGCAGCATCCTCATTGGTCGTCGCTCGGTTGGCCCCTCGTATCGGTCCTCGCTGCCGGCGGCTTGACGGTTGGCGTCGTGATCGCTTTTCCCCGTGCCCCGTTCGAGGTCCTCTACGTCCTTCTGTCCGTGGTGGGCGTCGCCTTGCTGTGGCTCGTCGCGCGTCAACTGCGCCGGATGGCAACCAGCCTGGTCGTGACCAACGCCCGTGTGGTGCGTCGCACGGGCGTGCTGTCGCGCACGAACCTCGAGATCCGCGTGGAACGGATCAACGAGCTCTCCTGCCACCAGTCGATCGGTGGGAGGCTGCTCCGAGAGGGAGAGGTGCTGATCGAGGTGAGCGGGGAGAAAGGCGTGGTCGTCCTCGACCACGTGCCGCGCCCCGCTGAGCTCCAAAGCGTCATCTCCTCGCAAGTGAGCACCTGGCACCGAGATGCGCGAGCGCCCGTGATGCACACCCATCTCCCGGTCGTGGACACGCCTCCGGCGGGGGTACCACTCGGTGGGTCCGGCGGCACCGAGCCGTCGAGCGCGGCCGAACGCCTGGTGCAGCTCGACGAGCTTCGCCGCCGCGGGATCGTCTCGGCGGCCGAGTATGAGACGAAGAAGCAGGAGCTGCTTCGCGATCTGTGAGGCTTGGTCTCTCAGCTCTCTGCGCTCTCTGGGGTGCTCGAAAACGCGGTTCAGAAGCCAGACAGCAGGTGAGCGCCGGCCGAGGGCCGTACCCGCCAGGCAGGGGTTCGCAGTGCCGTGAGATCCACTGCGCCCGGCTCGGTGAGCGCCACCACGCAGCCCCCGAACCCTGCGCCTGTAAGTCTGGCGCCGAAGACGCCCGGCATACAGAGGAGATGGTCGACCAGGTCGTCGAGAGCGCGGGTCGAGACCTCGAAGTCCTGTGCCAAGCTTCGGTGGCTCGCCGTCATCAGCCGTCCGGCCTCTGCCAGGTCTGCGCTCTCGAGCGCCGAAGCGCACCAGCGGACGCGGTCGCACTCGGTCACCACGTGGCGGGCACGGCGGCGCAGCAGCGGGTCGGAGATGCCGACCAAGTCGCCGGGGCTCACGTGTCCGAGGGGGCCCAAGCCGAACGCGGCTGCCTCGCACTCGGCGCGCCGGGACGTGTAGGGCGAGTGGTCCAATGTGCGGCGCTCTCCGCAGTGGACCACGACCACCTCGAGCTGCTCGGGCATGTGGACCTGACGTGTCGAGAGGTCGGCAAAGTCGACGAGGAGCGCGCAACCATCGGCCGCTTCAGAAACGACAAGTTGGTCCATCAACCCCGAAGGAACCCCTGTAGCGGCCTGCTCGGCGCGCTGACAGGTCGTAGCCATCGTGACCGGCTCCGCCTCGAAACCGAACGCCAACGCCAGAGCTACCTCGAGCGACGCGCTCGAGGACAACCCCGCGCCCACCGGCAACGTGGTGTCTACGGTGCCGCGCCCGCCATATCTCGGTTGCGCCAGTGCGACCATCGCGGCCACGTAGCGGGCCCAACGTGGCTCGAAAGCCTGGAGAAGCTCGGCGTCGAACCGCACGTGAAGGTCGACTTCGGCGAGTTCGGGCTCCTCAGCCGAGCAGAGCACCACGCGGTGGCTCGTGTCCGCGACGAAGGTCACGGTCGTGCCGAGGTCGACGGCCATTGGCAGAGCCAGGCCTTCGTTGTAGTCGGTGTGGTCCCCGATCAGGTTCACCCGCCCCGGGCTGTATGCGCGGGTCTCGTGGTTCTCCACGTTCATCGGTACCTCACACATCCTCGGTAGTATCGAAAGTCATGATCCTCGCGACCAGCGAGCTCGCGACGGGGTTGGCGGACCAGCTCAGCGAGGTGTCGGGGGCCAAGGTCGAGATCGACTCCGAGGAGAGAGCCGCACCGCTGCAGGCCTTCGTTGACCTCGATCAGCTCATCTTCAGACGAGACCGTAGCCGATGAGCGGTCCACTCGAAGGGGTGCGTGTCATAGAGCTGGCGGGCATCGGGCCCGGTCCGTACGCGTGCATGTTGTTGGCCGACGCGGGAGCCGACGTGCTTCGCGTCGACCGCGCTAGCGGTACCGGGGCGCGACCCGCCGAAGACCTGCATTGGGACCTGCTGAACCGCAGCAGGCGTTCAGCCGCGGTGGACCTGCGCAACCCCGAGGGTGTGGCGTTAGTGCTCGACCTGGTCGTGCAAGCCGACGCGCTTGTCGAAGGCTGGCGCCCAGGGGTCGCAGAACGCCTCGGTGTCGGTCCCGAGGTGTGCTTCGAGTGCAATCCGCGGCTCGTCTACGGCCGTATGACCGGGTGGGGTCAACAAGGTCCGCTCGCGCAGAGCGCGGGGCACGACATCGACTACATAGCGCTCTGCGGAGCTCTATGGTCCATCGGCCGTCACACAGAGCGCCCCGTACCGCCGCTCAACCTTGTCGGTGACTTCGGGGGCGGTGGGATGCTGCTCGCTTTCGGTCTCTTGGCTGCGCTGCTCGAGGCGAGAAGCAGTGGCAGGGGCCAAGTCGTGGACGCGGCCATGGTGGACGGGGCGGCCTCTCTCATGACGATGACGTACGCCCTTCACCGACTCGGTTGGTGGCGCGAGGACCGTGGCGTGAACTTCATAGACACGGGCGCGCCCTTTTACGAGGTCTACGAGACGGCGGACGGCAAGTGGTTCGCAGTCGGCGCGATCGAGCCGCAGTTCTACGCGGAGCTGCTCGATGTCATGGGCCTCGAGGGCGAGGAGCTGCCGGCGCAGATGGACCGAGACCGCTGGCCCGAGGTGAAGGAGCGTTTTGCCGAGGTCTTTCGTGCTCGAAGCCGCGACGAATGGGCAGAGTTGTTCTCGGGCACTGACGCATGCGGGGCGCCGGTGCTCTCACCGTGGGAGGCGCACATCCACCCTCACAACGCCGAGCGCCAGACCTTCGTGGAGGTTGCAGGCGTTCTCCAACCAGGGCCGGCACCTCGTTTCAGCCGGACCCCCTCTCGAATTCAGCGTCCACCTCCGATCGTCGGTCAGGACACCGACGAAGTTCTTCGCGCCTGGGGCATCGAGGCGGCGCGCATAGAGCGCCTGCACGAGGCGGGCGCCATCGCCTGAGCCGGGATCAGAGGTTCAGGACAGGACAGGTCACCGTGCGGGTGATCCCTTCGATGAGCTGGACTTGGCTCACGACCATGCGACCCAGCTCGTCGACCGACTCCGCCCTTGCTCGCAGGATCACGTCGTAGGGGCCGGTCACGTCCTCGGCCGACACCACGCCCTCGATCACGCTGGCCTGTTGAGCCACGTTGGCGGCCTTGCCAACCTCAGTCTGTATGAGCACGTACGCATCGACCGCCATCACCGCCTCCTTCTAGTTGGCCTAGTTGGCGTGGTTGGCTCATGGAGGAGCCTCGAAGTGCAGCCTAACTCCACTGGTCGGCTCTGCGGCCTGCGTTGACCGTGGGGCGTCAGCGGGGCCATGTTCGTTGCGGTGGGGTGGTGAGGTCGATGCTGGGCAGTCGATGCTAGGCATTGGACATCCCTGGTCCTGGTTCCGAAGACGCGCTGGGTGATGGCGCAGGGGCGCGACGCGGCGAGTTCGCGGCCATCGAGCGGATCCGACGGGGGCTCGCAGGACGGTTCGGCGGGCCACCCTCCGGCGAGGTGTGGATCGGCGACGACGCCGCTGTTCTGGGTGAGCAGGAAGGCAGCCTGTTGTTGACAACCGACCTCACGGTGGCCGGCGTCCATGCTGATCTCGGCGTGATGGGGCTCGACGATCTCGGGTGGAGAGCGTTCGTCGCGGCCGTGAGTGACATAGCCGCCATGGGCGGAGTGCCCTGTCACGCACTGGTGGGGGTGGCAGGGCCCCCTTCCACCGATCTGGACCTTCTGTACGAAGGGATCGGTTCGGCGGCCGAGGCTCATGGCTGTCCGGTGGTGGGCGGCGACCTGTCGACGGCATGGCAGGTGGTCGTGTCGGTTACGGTCACAGGCCGATCCGACGGCCCTGCGCCGCCCGTGTTGCGCTCGGGGGCGAGCCCTGGTGACTTCTTGCTCGTGACCGGGGCGCTTGGGGCGTCGGCTGCCGGGCTGTGCGTGCTCCGGGAGCGCGGCCTGGGACGTGCGCGCGCTGGCGGGGATGCTGAGGCGGCGCTCGTTGCGGCACACGTGCGCCCACGCGCCCGGTTGAAAGAAGGTGTCACCGCTCGGCGAGCGGGAGCCACCGCCATGATCGACATCTCTGACGGGTTGGTTGCGGACCTGGGTCATCTCGCCGAGGCGTCCGGCGTGGGTTTCGCGCTCGAAGATGTCCCGGTGACCGTTGGAGCGCGCGCAGACGAGGCTCTCGGTGGGGGCGAAGACTACGAGCTGGTGATGGCGGTGCCGGATCCTGATCGCGTAGTTGCGGCTTTTGCCGACGCAGGCTTCGGAGCCCCGATACCGATCGGCGTGTGCACCGACGACCCGGCGCTGCGCACACTGCGGGGCGTGTCGCTACCCACTGTTGGCTTCGAACATCGCTGGGAGTGACGTGGACCCCACAGCCGTGAACAGCCTCGAAGTTCAGGGGACTGACCACCGCACTGGCAGACCCGGCATTTCAGGCCAACCCTCCGGCGCATCTCGCCGGAGACATAGTCTCTGGTCGTGCCGTTCCGTCGCGTCCGGGACCCCGATCGCCTCCAGGCTCTGATCGAAGCCATACTCCTGGTCGAACAGGACCTCGAGCTACCCGAGGTGTTGCGCAACTTCGTCCAAAGAGCAGTCGACCTGGTCGGGGCGCGGTACGGGGCTCTCGGGCTCCTCGATCCCGGTCGCACCGGTCTCGCCGAATTCGTGTCGGTCGGCATGGATGCCGAGGTCATCTCCGTCATCGGCCGTCTCCCCGAGGAGAAGGGCATCCTCGGCCTGCTCATCGAGGACCCCCGGCCGATACGGCTGGCCGACGTGAGCGAGCACGAGGCGAGCGTCGGGTTCCCGCCCGGCCACCCCCTGATGCGCTCGTTCCTCGGGATGCCGATCGTGGTGCGAGGCGAGACGTTCGGGAACCTCTATCTCTGCGACAAAGAGGGCGGTGAAGAATTCACAGAGGTCGACGAGGACATGGTCTCGGCGCTGGCCCTGGCGGCCGGTCTGGCAATCGACAAGGCGCGGTTGCATGGTCGCATGCGCGAGCTCACCTTGAGCGAGGAACGCGAGCGCATAGCCCGCAACCTCCACGATACGGTGATCCAGCGCCTCTTCGCTGTGGGTCTGGCGCTCCAGAGCGCGACCCGCTTGCTCGGTCGCCCTGAGGCACAAGATCGTCTCCAGAGTTCGATCGACGACTTGGACGAGACGATCCGCCAAATCCGCACCACCATCTTCGCCATCAGCCGTCCCAGGCGGGTTTCCGACGGCGGGCTGCGCTCGGAGATCTTGGACCTCACCGACGAGGCTGCCGGCCGGCTCGGTCTGGACGTGCGCGTCGACTTCGACGGCACGATCGATTCATCGGTGAACGTCGAGACAGCGGAACACCTCCTGGTCACCCTGCGCGAGGCGATCTCGAACGTCGTGCGCCACGCCCGGGCTTCTACGGTGGAGGTCGACGTGAAGGTGGACGACGATTCACTTGTGCTTCGCGTCATTGACGACGGTGTGGGCATCGACCCTGCTGTCGCAGTCTCCGGCGGCCGCGGCCTGGCGAATCTCGCCGAGCGGGCGAAGTTGCTCGGGGGAAGCTTTGGCGTGGGTCGCGGGCCACAGGGAGGTACGGAGCTGACCTGGCGCGTCAAGCTCCTACGATGAAGGCCGACAGCATGGCGGCTTGGCAGGAATGCATCGGCCGCCAAGAGTGGTTGCAGAGGATGGGGAACGGTGTCAACGACCACGCGGGTGTTCCTGCTTGATGACCACGAGGTGGTACGGCGCGGCCTACGCGAGATGTTCGACGCCGAGGACGACCTGAGCGTGGTAGGTGAGGCGGCTACCGCTGAAGAGGCAATGGCCCGTGTACCCGCCGCGCGCCCCGACGTGGCCGTGCTAGATGTCCGGCTGCCCGACGGCGACGGCGTCGAGGTCTGCCGCGACCTACGCTCCGCCTTACCCGATCTCAAGTGCCTGATGCTCACCTCGTTCGCCGACGACGAGGCGTTGTTCTCGGCCATCCTGGCTGGAGCCAGCGGTTACGTGCTCAAGCAGGTCAAGGGCGCCGACCTGATCTCTGCTGTGCGACGGGTGGCCTCGGGGGGATCGCTGTTGGACCCGGCGCTCACCCGCCAGGTGATGGATCGCCTGCGCGGCGAGAAGGTGGAGGACGAGCGGCTAGCGCGCCTCACAGGTCAGGAGCGCAACATCCTCGAACTGATCGCCGACGGGAAGACGAACCGCCAGATCGCCGACGATCTGTTCCTCGCCGAGAAGACCGTGAAGAACTACGTGTCGAACCTTCTTTCAAAAATGGGCTTCGCTCGTCGGACCGAGGCTGCCGTCTACGCGGCGCGCCTCGCTGAGCGCAAGCAGAGGCCCTGAACATCCGTGCGCGCAAGCGCCAAGACGTTGGCTGGCGCCAACACGTCGGCGATGCCAAGACGGTGGCGGTGCAAGGGTGGCTCGGGCGTGAATCGACGGGGCGCCTCGAGGCGCCCCGTCGATGTCGAGACCTTGGGCACGAGATCGTGCCCAGCCGCCAGGTCAAGCCCCGCCTAGAGCCGTTCTACGCCTCAGCGTGGCGAAGCCTGGGGAACTCTTCCTCCTCGGGAACCCTGCGCAGGTGCAGCAGTCCGAGAAGTGTGAGGACCAGCATGAGACCGGCGAGGATGAACGAGATGATGGCTCCCCACACGGCGACCTGGCCGATGGTCCAGAAGGCATATGCCTCTAACAGCAGGCCCCGAAGCGTCGTGCCCTGGAACACGGTCTGGACCTGGGCTTCTGCTGCGGTGTAGGCGGGGCTTCCCTTTGAGAGCTCCTGGGCCGCTGTGCTTAGCTGCGAGTAGGTCTTGCCGCCGCCGATCTCTTGGAGGTGCACGGCGATGAAGTGGTCGGCCCAAGCTTCGGCCTGCTGGCCGCTGAGAAGCTGCTGGCCGGCGTACTTGTCGAGGTACGGGCCGATCTTCGG
>Ga0187852_1002755_pt1 | contig 13734 bp, 10 predicted proteins | sample June2016WEW_6_40_FD_134511 | JGI IMG/M metagenome (GOLD analysis project Ga0187852, IMG submission 134511) | Peatland microbial communities from SPRUCE experiment site at the Marcell Experimental Forest, Minnesota, USA - June2016WEW_6_40 | ecosystem: Environmental > Terrestrial > Soil > Wetlands...
AATGTCGTTGGCCATCGTCGGTTCCTCCTCGCCCCGCTGTGCATGAGACCGACGTTAGCACTTCAGGAACGTGGAGTTAAGCAGCCTTGCCGAAGGGACACGATTTAATGCACCATCGAACGCCACGATAATGGCACCACTCCCTTTGCCGAAAAGTCAACCCTAAACCCGTGATGACAGCCGATCACCGCTAGTCAATCCCCGCGGCTGTCGCACGAATCTCCTTTCTGCCTGGATTACCCCCCCCTGTCACACTTTGTTTTTTGCGCCCCCTGTTCTCGCGGGCACGGCGAGCTGGGAAAGCTGCCTGCGCGCTTGCGGCCTGCGGGCTTCTGCTTTGTCCGTCCGCTGACGGACACCCTCCCGGGTTTACGGTCCCCCCAAGAAACAACCAGAAGAGCGAAGCTTCTGGCTCGAAGGACCGTTTGGGCCGCTGACAAACGGTAAGCCCTTCACATCCGAAGCAACAGAAAACTCTGATCCACGGGGTTTGGCCATCGTTTGACCGCTCCGTCCCCTTTGAATTCTGCACTTTCGGCCAAACGATGCTTCAAAACCGAAAACCAGTGACGAACTGCGGATCTAAAGGACTTACAAGCAGCAGGCGGCCAAACGATGCTTCAAAAACGGCCAAACGATGCTTCAAGTCACAGATGATGGTCTTTGGGCGTAAACAGGAGGCCTCGGACGAGGGGACCGAGCCCCTGCGCCATCCCAAGCCGCCCCTGCCTCCGGTGGACGGGATGTTCAGGCAAGTCACCGACATGGCGTGGGACGCCGCGGGCAACACTTACATCAGCGACGGCTACATCAACTCACGCGTCGCCAAGGTCGATAAAGACGGCAATTGGCTGAAGTCCTGGGGCGAGCCGGGCGACGGACCCGGCCAGTTCAACACTCCTCACAGCATCGGCGTCGATGCTCAAGGACGCGTCTACGTAGCAGACCGCGGCAACCGGCGCATCCAGGTGTTCGATGGCGAAGGCAAGTTCCTGCGGCAGATTACCATTGACGTGCCGGTTGACCCGGACGCCCGGCCGGCGATCGGCGCGAAGCCGAGTGCGACTACGGGCGCGATGGCGCCCGGTGCGCCCTGGACGATCTGCATCACGCCGGGTCCCAATCAAGTGCTGTTCAGCTCCGACGGCTACCCCGGCCGCATCTACAAGCTCAGCTTGGACGGAAAGGTCCTGGGAGTGCTCGGAGAGTCAGGCAAACAACTCAAGCAGTTTGGCTGGATCCACGAAATCGCTTGCCCCTCGGAAACCGAAATCTACGTCGCCGAACTCCTGAATTGGCGGGTTCAAAAGTTGATCCTCGAAGCGGGTCATTAGTTCAGACCTCATTCCGTGACCCCCGGCGCGAAGCGCGGTTGCGTTCAGACGCGCTCGGGTGTAATCTGGCTGTGGGCCAAGAATCCAAGAAGGAAGCTCTGTTTTAAGCGGCAAAGGGCGCCGATCACGATCAGGGCCGGGAGATCGCATTGAGAATCCGGGTTTTGTTTGCGCTTGTCGCTTCAGCATGCCTGATGTGGAGTTTGTCCGCCACCAGGACTTCTTCAGCCCCGCCGCCTCAGACGGCCGCCAAGCCCAAGCCGGTGGATTTCAATCGCGACATTCGCCCCATCCTCTCGGATACCTGCTTCAAGTGCCACGGTCCTGACGGAAACGTGCGCATGGCGAATCTGCGTCTTGACGAGACGGAAGGCCTGTTCGTCGACCGTGGGGGCTATCGAATCATCGTTCCCGGCCATTCCGACCAGAGCAAGCTCTATCAGAAAATCAGTTCCAAAGACGATTCCTTCCGCATGCCGCCGATTTACTCCGGGCGAACCCTGACTCCAAAGCAGATCGAGATATTCAAGGAGTGGATCGACCAGGGGGCAAAGTGGGACACGCTTTGGTCCCTGGTCCCGCCCAAGCGTCCGCCTGTCCCGGAGGTCAAGGATAAGACATGGGCGCGGAATCCTATCGACAGCTTTGTTCTGGCGCGTCTCGAGTCGGAGGGCTTGAAACCCTCGCCGGAAGCGGATAAAGCCACGCTGCTGCGCCGCGTCTATTTCGACCTCACGGGACTGCCGCCGACGCCCGCGGAGATCGACACGTTCCTGGCCGACCGTTCGCCTGACGCCTATGAAAAACGGGTCGATCAGCTTCTGGCATCGCCTCATTATGGCGAGCGGATGGCGATGCCGTGGTTGGATGTGGCGCGATACGCGGACACGCACGGCTACCACATCGACTCCCTGCGCGATATGTGGGTTTGGCGCGATTGGGTGATCAAGGCTTTTAACCGGAACATGCCCTACGATGAGTTTGTTCTCGAGCAGGTCGCGGGCGATCTCGTGCCCAACGCGACCGACGACCAGAAAATCGCCTCCGGGTTCAATCGCAACCACATGATCACGCTCGAGGGCGGGGCCATCCCCGAGGAGTATCACGTCGAGTACGTGGTCGACCGTGTCAGCACGACCTCGACGGCGTTTCTCGGCCTCACCATGGGCTGCGCGCGCTGCCACGATCACAAGTTCGACCCGATCACACAGAAGGATTTTTACCGCTTCTTTGCCTTCTTCAATACGGTTCCGGAGCGCGGCCTGGACGGGTTTAAAGGCAATGCCGTGCCGGTTCTGCCCATGCCGTCGCACCCGCAGCAGCAACAGCTTGAAGAAGTTAAAACCCAGATCGCGGCCACGCTGGCCACCCTGCCCGAAAAGGAAATTCTGGCGCAGCGCAACGAGTGGCAGAAGTCGGCCCTCACATCCATCGCCGAGCCATCCCGCGACGGCCTGACGGCTTATTTTCCCTTTGACGGCGACTTGACGGACGCTTCGGGCGGCCATCACGACGCCAAGGCAGTGCGTGGCGAGGCGGTTTATGAAGAGGCCGTCGTGGCCAAGGGCGCGGACTTCAGCCCCGAAACGCAGGTGTCTTTCGGTAACCAGGGCGATTTCGAGCGAACCAAGCCGTTCGCACTTGCGCTCTGGGTGGAGCCTGCGTCGGCTCACGGCGTCGAGGTCCTGCAGAAACGTGACGCCGTGAAGACCTGGCACGGATGGGAACTCGCCTTCGACAACCCAACCTACTCAGGGAATCAAAAAAGGATGGCGCATTTCCATATGCGCCTCGCCGGCCGCTGGCCGGACGATGTGATGGAAGTTGAAAACAAGGGGCCCTTGGCGCTCAATGGGCCGCATCACTTGATGATCGATTACGACGGTTCCGGCAAGGCTTCGGGAATCCGCCTGTACGTCGATGGCAAACCGGTCGAGAGCGAAGTCCTGAAGGATCAGTTAAAGGGAGATTTTCGCACTTCCGCTCCGCTCGAAACCGGCGATAAGAGCCTGGGCACGCCGTTTGAAGGCCGCCTGGACGACCTGCGAATCTACAACCGCATGCTGAAGGGTGCAGAAGTGGAAGAGCTAGCCGTGCGCCTGCCCGCTCGCGCATTGCTCTTGGCCCTGGATGGGCGGCCGGCGGAGGAGATTGCCTCACTCCAACCGGAGAAGCCGGCGGAGGAAGTTCAAATCGGTGAAGAAGACAAGGCTCAGACCAAAGAGGAAAAAGACAAGGCTCTCGAGAAAGAGCGACAGACCCGTTTGAGCAACTACTTCCTCGAGCACGCGGCAGCGGAAAAAGATCGCTCGCTTTACGCGCAGCTGAAGGAATTGCGAAAAGAAAAGGCTGCGCTCGAAGACGCCATTCCCACGGTCATGATCATGGCCGAGATGAAGAAGCCACGCGACACGTTTGTGCTGGGCCGCGGGCAATACGACAACCCCAAGGACAAGGTTACGCCGGGCGTACCGGCCGTGTTGCCGCCCATGGCGCCGGGGTTGCCGATGAACCGGCTGGGGCTGGCGAAGTGGATTGTGAGTCCAGGAAATCCGCTTACGGCGCGCGTGGCGGTCAACCGTTATTGGCAGGAATATTTCGGCGTAGCAATTGTAAAGACCTCGGAAGATTTCGGCTCACAGGGCGAGCAGCCCTCGAATCCCGCCCTGCTGGATTGGCTGGCCACGGAATTCGTAGCGACGCGATGGAACGTCAAGGCCATGCAGCGGCTCATTGTGACCTCGGCGGCCTACCGGCAATCCTCGCGCGTGACGCCGGAACTCGAGGAACGCGATCCGGAAAATCGCCTGCTGGCGCGCGGCCCGCGATTCCGCCTGCCCGCGGAGCTGATCCGAGACAATGCTCTGGCAGTCGGCGGCCTGCTCGACGATCGGATTGGCGGTCCGAGCGTCTTCCCGTATCAGCCCAAAGGCCTCTGGGAAGAGATGGCCTTCGGCTCCGGGTTCACCGGGCAGACCTACACCGAGTCACGAGGCCCTGACCTCTACCGGCGCAGCATGTACACCGTGTGGAAGCGCACCGTGCCGCCGGCGGCGCTGGTCACTTTCGACGCGCCTGACCGCGAGAAATGCACCGCGCGCCGCTCCATCACCAACACGCCTCTCCAAGCGCTGGTGCTCATGAACGATCCGACTTACGTGGAGGCCGCGCGTTTTCTTGCCGCGCGCATGATCACTGAGGGCGGCGCCGCGCCCGAGGGGCGAATCAAGTACGCTTTCCGGATGGCCACGGGACGCATTCCGGATGCTCAGGAAACCGCCGTGCTGGAGGAGGAGGCGGCGGAAGCGCTCGCCGGCTTCCGTCAGCACCGCGATGAAGCCACAGCATTGCTTGCGGTGGGCGCTTCCAGGAACAATCCAAGCCTGGACCCGCAAGAACTCGCGGCCTGGACCACCGTGGCCAGCATGATTCTGAATCTGGATGAGACTATCACTAAGGAGTAGGGGCAATCAGCCCTCGAGCGATTGGGCAGACTTGATTCTTCGTTGGGAATGATCCGAGCCCCAAAGGGGCGAGCTAACAAAGCCCAGGCCAACGGCCTGGGTTTCGAACGAGAGCCTATCCTTCTGTGGCAGCAAGCCCTGCAAGGGCGAAATAACCAGGCGTTGGCCTCCGCGGACCGTCGCCTCCGCCGCCTCGAGCGGCTCATCACGCCCCTTCAGGGCTGGCGAATCGCGCGGCACCGAATCTTCACCCAAGCCGTTGGCCTGGGCTTTGTTAGGTCGCCCCTTTGGGCTTAAGAATGTGGTCGGCACGTTTGTAACTGGGGCTCGCGACACGCCATCGAATCGCCCCGACTTACGTCACGAATCACTGGGACAGGCGACGACCACCGCCGCAAAAGAGAGAATAGCTATGATGGACCAAGAAACGAAAAGGGGACGCGACCTGGTGCTCTCCATGACCCGGCGCCATTTCTTCCGGCGCAGCACGGCGGGGATCGCCATCGGCATCCCAGCCCTCGCGTCGCTTCTGACGCAGGAGGGTCTTGGAGCGACTGGGGACTTTGATCCCAAGACGGGTGGACTCGTCGGCTTCCCCAATTTCCCGCCCAAGGCCAAGCGGATCATCTTCCTGCATCAGTCGGGCGCTCCTTCGCAGATTGATCTGTTTGACCACAAGCCGACCTTGACAAAGTTCAAGGGCACTGACCTGCCTGACTCGATTCGCATGGGCCAACGCATCACGGGCATGACCTCCGGCCAGTCGACGCTGCCCGTGGCTCCTTCCATCTTCAACTTCGCCCCGGCCGGAAAATCGGGCGTGGTGCTGAGCGAACTGCTGCCGCATCATGCAAAAATTGTCGATGAGATCGCCCTTATCAGGACAGTCTATACCGACGCGATTAATCACGATCCTGCAATCACCTTCATTCAAACGGGCTTCCAGCAGCCGGGCCGCCCCAGCATGGGCTCGTGGGTCAGCTACGGCCTGGGAAGCGAAAACCAGAACCTGCCGGCCTTCGTCGTCATGATCTCGCAGGCGAACGCGTTGAACCCCGACCAACCGCTCTTCTCACGCTTATGGGGTAACGGCTTTCTGCCTTCGCAGTATCAAGGGGTGAAGTTCCACGCCGGAGGCGACCCCGTGCTCTATCTCTCCAACCCGCCCGGAATCTCGCCTACCACTCGGCGGCGCATGCTGGATGGAGTGGCCAAGTTGAACCGCTTGCTGGCGGAGAAATACGGCGACCCCGAAATCGAGGGCCGCGTCTCCCAGTACGAAATGGCCTATCGCATGCAAACTTCGGTTCCGGACCTGATGGACTTATCGAAGGAGCCCGCATCCACCTTTGAGCTCTACGGCCCCGATTCGCGCAAGCCCGGAACCTACGCCGCCAACTGCCTGCTGGCGCGCCGCCTGGCCGAGCGTGGAGTACGCTTCGTCCAGCTCTACCATCGCGGTTGGGACCAGCACAATGACCTGCCTCGTGACATCGCACTTCAGTCGAAGGGCGTCGATCAGGCATCGGCTGCGCTGGTGATCGACCTGAAGCAGCGCGGCATGCTGGATGATACGCTGGTGATCTGGGGCGGCGAATTCGGCCGCACCGTTTATTGCCAGGGCAAGCTTACCGATACCAACTACGGTCGCGATCATCACCCACGGTGCTTTACCATGTGGATGGCCGGCGGCGGCATCAAGCCCGGTATAACCCTCGGCAAGACCGACGACTACTGTTACAACATCCTCGAAGACCCCGTCCACATTCACGACGTGCAAGCCACCATCTTGAAGTGCCTGGGCGTTGATCACACCAAGTTGACTTACAAATTCCAAGGCCGGTATTTCCGGCTGACCGACGTGGCCGGGAACGTGGTGGACAAAATCCTGGCGTGATAAAACGGCCTTTCGCATTCATGATCGAAGGGAGATATCATGCCTACATCGGCCAAGCGACCCTCCAAGTCAAAAGCGACACCACGTGTCAAACCGTTGGCTAAAGCCTCCTCGCCGTCAACCCAACCGTTCCTTCGTTTCTACTACTCCAAGAGTCTCCGCGCCAAGACCCTCGCAGTGCTCGCGACTCTCGAAAAAGCGAAAGACAGCAAGCAACATCGCGATGCGTTGGCAGATGTCATCGTGGAACTGACCGACAGCGGCATGGAATACTACTTCCTGAGACCGCTAAAGCTTGCCAAGGCGGGCTTTTTCACCGAGCAATCAGCCAACCTTGGCATGGCAGTTGCGACACGGGCACTTGCATCCGTCATCCGTAACATCGTAGGCCGCATGGATAACCCTCAACTTCTTTTCGTGTGCGGCTATGTTCGGCAGCTCATGGAGTGAACCTCAGCCCTGCACAAACATGCCACCACTTACACGGCGTTTATTTGTCAAATTCGTCGGCCTCGGTGCGAGCCGGGTGAGGGGTTTCTTCCCGCGGAGCCTCGCAACTTCGGAATTCGGGTTTATGCCAGCGAGACCTTCAACGCCGCCGCGAAGTCCGTCGTGGGCTGATACTGGGCCGGCAGTTCCACATGCAGGCCATCGCTTGCCTGGCTCCATTTCACCTCGGCATCGGTGCCCAGCAATTGCACGTGCTCGATTTTTCCCGGATTCGTGGCGCTCGCCGTTCCCAGCGCCTGCACAACGAACTCGCCCGCCGGCCAGCCGAGTGTAATGGCATAGATCACCGTGTTGGTCTTGTTGCGAGTAAAGCGGACGTCCTTGGCGCCCACCTTGCTGATGCTGTCGCCCTGAAAGGATCCGCTCGTCACCATTGACGGCCCTTCACCGTAGATCTTCCATGGGCGCGTCGAGTGGAGCGCCTCGCTGTTCACCTGCATCCAGTCAGTGATCTTATCCAGTATCGCAATCTCCTTTGCGTCAATGGTGCCGTCCGGTCTGCCGGGGATGTTCAAAATGAACGTGGCGTTCTTGCTTACGGCGTCGATCATCCAGTGGATCGCGTCCCGCGGCGGCAGGTATCCTCCGTATTCTCCCGCCTTCTCGTAGAGGGCGCGAATGTAATGCCATTCTCCAATGCAGGTTTCTGACTGCCAGACATACGGCATGATCTTGTTGGTCAGGCCGCGTTCGTAATCAGCTACAACAGCTTTGGCCAGGCGGTCCGGGACCTCCTTGATGTTGAGGACTGCTTCGAGCTTCCCGCCGTGAGTCTTCAGATTGTGGTTGTAGAAATAAGCCGCGATATTCATGCCGGCCCATCCCAGCGGAAGCAGGTTATCGTCAAAGTAGACGAGGTCGGGATCGTGCTGATCGATCAGATCGCGCGTGCGGTCGTAAAAGCTCTTCACATAGGAGATGTCAGGCAGCGAGTGCGGCGGGTGTTTCGCGCCGTACAACCGTTGCGGGTCAAGGCCCTGCCACCACTCGCCTTTTCCCTCGGCCTCGGTCAAGTCGCCGTCGTACGGCACGCCCGCCAGCGGGCCCGTTTTATCCGCCCCGTGCGAGGTCTGGAACCACCACCAGTTGCGCGCCTGGTGAACCGTAACGCCGAGACGCAGGCCCTGATCGCGCGCCGCCTTGGCCCACGCGCCCACCACGTCGCGATGCGGGCCGATGCTTGCTGCATTCCAGGGCTGATGCTTGGAAGCCCAGGCGTCAAAGCCGTCATGATGGTTGGCCAGTGCGATGAAGATGCGAGCTCCCGCCTTCTTATACCGCGCAATCAGCGCCTCCGGATCCCAGTTGAGAAGCGTCCACTGGGCGCAGAGATCTTTGTATCCGAATTTCGAAGGGTGGCCATAGTGCTTCAACTGGTACCTGTAGTCATCATCCTTCTCCATGTACATGCTGCGTGCGTACCAATCGCCTGATTCCGGAACGCACTGCGGACTCCAGTGCGCCCAGATGCCGAACTTGGCGTCCTGATACCACTCCGGCGCCTCGTACTGCAGCAGGGAATCCCAGGTTGGCTTGTACGGCCCCGCGCCACTCAGGTTCGGGAAGGGAGACTCCACGGGCACGCTATCCCACGACCCGCCCGGGATCGGCAGCTTTGTTAGTTCATCTTCCTTCGAGACGGTCCAGGTTTTCTCGTCGAGCTTTTTCGTTACGAACTGGCCGTTCTCGAGCGCATAGAAAACCCTCTCGCTTGCCGGGGTCGCGCAAAACTTCGCGTAATCCTGGGTATAGGTGTTGAAGGATTTGAATACCGCCGACTGCACTGCCTTATTCGTTTGCGCCACCGCCGGTAGGGCTGTCGCTGCCGTAGCACCCGCAATCACTTTGCAGAATTCCCGTCGCTGCATGAGAACGCCTCCTCTCTAGTTTTCCAACCGCGCCCGGACTCAGGCTGACGCAGAGCGAAGCTCTTCGTTCCGACAATGTTCCAGCCAACGAAAACGCAACGCAGACCTTCAGGTTGGCAAAGTGAGGACCTGAAGGGTGTGTGCGAGGTGCTGACCTGAAGGTCAGCGCTACCGGTGAACGCAAACCCTAGGTGATTCTCAGAACGTATGCGTGATCGCCCCGGAAACGCTGCTTTCATGCCCGATGGCCGAGTATCCCCTCGATACCCGGGCGTATATGATATACAAGGGCGTTAGAAATGCCAATTATGGGCCCCAAGAGGCGCCCATCCTAACGCTTTCCGGCGCGACTTAGGCAAGGCCGGGAATGTCGAATTCACCCAATTGCAGCGGGTATTGTCCATATTCGCGAACCAGCCTTACGACGTAATCATAATTCTGACCTGAGACACTACTGGGGACGGAATGATCGGACTGGAAGATGAAGCCCCCGCCTTTAGCCGCATTGAGCTTCGTCAGCACCGCCCGTTTCAGCTCTTCGCGGTCCGCGGCGGCCCACAGTATGACGTCCATGTTGCCGCAAAAACCCAGGCGGTGGCCGAAGCGGCGCCGCAAGTCGACCACATCCAGGCCGGCCTTGGCTTCAAGAGGATTGTAGGCGTCGATGCCGATTTCAATGAAGTCCTCGAAAATGCTGGAAGCGTTGCCGCAACCGTGGTAGATCACCGGCAGGCCGTGCGCGTGGCATTCCTCGACCAGCGCTCGTACGCCCGGCTTGAAGTGCTTGCGCCAATAGGCAGGCGAGAAGAACATGCCGTTCTTGTACGCCACGTCGCCCCAGATCACCATGCCGTCGAGCAAGCTTCCCGCCGCTTTGATCTGCGCTTTCACGACCTCCAGACTGAAGGCGTTGATTCGTTGCACGAACTTTCCAATTTCGTCAGGGTAGAGGCCGATCCAGAGCATGACGTTTTCCGAACCGATAATGCGCCAAAGCATTTCGTGTGCTTCGCAGACTCCGCCAAAGATGGGAAAGTCCGGCCAAGCGGGCTTGAGGCGATCGACAAAGGCATCCAGGTTGCGCGCAAACCCGTCGCCCACTCCGTTGATCTGGTCATCGCCCCCGCGGAAGTAGCGGCGTTCGTCCCAGGGGTCATCGAACTCGAAAACCTCCATCTTTTCGATCGTGTCGGTCTCAAAGCTCAGGAAGTCCGGCATGGGATACGCCAACTTTTTCCGAATGAGCGCCTCGAATCCTGTGCGAACGACGACTTCTTCATCGTTCTCGAAGACGATTTCAAAGGGCTTGATGTGGGGATCGAGGTTGGGATTGAACTGCATCCAATCGAGGTCGTAATAGCGGTAAATGTCGGTGTCCGGCGCCAAGCCGAGTTCTTCGCGCCAGCGGCTGAGGAAGCTGCCCCAAAAGAAATCGCTGATGGGCACGCGATCCGCTTCCTCGTGACCGAGCGCCTTCTTCATGCGCTCGACTTTCGCCAGGCAGTCTGTAGTTCTTTGCATAGTCTTTTACCTTCCATACGTTCTCAAGCAATGGAATCATTCAGTCCGTAGATCCGAATCGCATTGCCGTGCAAAAGCTTGCTCGATTGCTCTCGTCGGCCGCAGCGATGATCTCGTAAGTTAGATCGTCGTGGAGCGGTTGGTGCAGGTCTCCCACAAAGTGCACGACGAACTTCAGGGCCTCCGCCTTTGCGGCTCTGCTTGCTGTTGGGTCCCGCAGAACTGAGAGGTAGTCCTGCGTTTTGGCCACGACGCATTGACCGCTGGGGCAGTCGCGAACCAGCACAATCCTGTAGTGCGTGAGCGGGGAGTTGATCAAGTGCCACGGCGCTGTCTCACGATGGTCCCTACGGTAGTCGTCCGCCCAGCTCGCGACGGCCTCGATGGAACTGCCGTCCAGAAGCGCCGTTGTCTTGGCCTTTGCCGCGCCGGTCATGTAATGCCCGGCAATCAGCGCGACAACCTCGTGCCCCTCGCGGCCCCAGGCGAATCCACGTTGCGCCACGCATACGAGGATAACCAAAGTGGACAGTGCGGAAAGTCTAACTGTTCGGTTCAAGGGCCATGGGGGAAAAAGTGCGCACGTGCTAGGTGAAAGCTGGGGCCTTTCGATTCTTCTACTTGTGGTTGAGGACACACGTGGTGTCAATAATTTTTTTTAAAAGCGCCCGAGGCGAGGAATTCCCAAAGGCTAATAATGAAAGCCAGGGTTGGAGTGAGTTGCACGAGAATGGATAGAATGTGCGACGCCATGGTTCCTGAGAATCTTAAGATGGTCTAATGATTTTGTCAATCTGATATCAATCTGTGATACCGGGGCCGGCGCAGAACGCAGAGTTTGTGCCTTTCAAACTCTGCGGCTTCTGCATTGAATAATTCCTTTATTGTTAATGCCCGCGCAAGAATACCTCACACTAAGGACCGCAGAGTCCCAACACCGGGGACTCTGATGCGCTACCCGCTCCACGCAACGTAGGGCTTCGCCCTGCGCCAGCCGGCGAAGCCTAGGTTGTCCTAAAATCTTAATTAAAGCTAAGTTGTTCTTTACAAGATCGTCGGCGGTGGGGCCCAGCAGCCAAACCTCGGCGGGAGAATCCCTTAGGTTCAATGCTAGGTTGTTCTTTACAAGCTGCCGCAAGCGACTCGCCTGATGATCCAGGCAAGGATACAGAACTCGGAACTTGGCAGTTCCGATTAAGGGCGCTTGAACGGCTGTTCTCGACATTCGTCCGATGAACGCCTAAACTCCGCACAGCGCACTTTTGACGAGCTACCGGCACCCGTGATATCATCGCGTCCATGACTTGCTCGGGCGTTCCGATCCCTCCGGACGAGACCAGTGTACGCGCCGCTTGCGAAAAGTTCGATAAAGAAGACGCTCATCAAACCGAGCAAGCGCTTCAAGAGTTGTTTAATCAATACCGCACAAACGGTGATAAGCCACACGTCCTGCTAAAGGTCGTGGCCCTGAATAGACTCTACTCGGCTGGGATTTTTGATGTACATGGCATGGCGGATCGAATCCATCAGCAGGCTGGAACAATCGATGCAGCCTTGGCCCAGGGATCGCCCAGGATTGTCGATGAAATTGCTCGATTCCTGCTAGACAAGACGGGAAGGAAATTCTACGCGTTCGCCAGCAAGTACTGTAGCTGGCATAACCCCGGCGCGTATCCGATTTGGGACAGCAATGTATGCCGCTATCTCTCGTGTCTGAAAGACACTCCTTTTGCCAAACCTGACTACTGGGAGAGGTATGCGCAGTTCGTCAGTCTCATGGCTCACTTTCGCGAACACTACAAGCTCGATGCGTTTGGCTTCAAAGAGATCGATAAATTCCTTTGGATCTACGGTGCCGAGCCGAACAATGGCGAAACTGGCGACGCGGCGAGCGCCTAGCCTTCACGCGGCGGGCGCCGAGCGCAGCTCTGCGGTCTCTGTTCATTCCGGCTCCACGCAACGCACAGCTTCGCCCTGCGCCAACCAGCGATCATCGTCAGGGATGCCGTAAGCCCGCAAAGCGGGCGAAAGATCGTAGCCCACGGCAAGCCGTGGGGCAGTCGGCCCGCCCCCCGCGCAAGCCCCTTTAGGGGCGAAAGAAATCACGACCAAATGTAACGTTCATCGTAGGGGATGCCGTTCTTTTTTAGAAATGCGATCAATTCCTCTTGGAACGTCATGCGGCGGTGATGCTTCTCCTGGTCACCGATCTATCGCGTCACCGATGGCGCCAGCGAGGGGCTGACGCTGAATGCTCCGTAGCCGGTTTGCCAATCGAAACCGGCAAGCCGCCTTTCGCGATGCACCCAGCGAGACGAATTGCTTCTTACCAACCGCAAGGCGTCAGAGATCGCCACGGTCGGTGGCAACGAGCAGAGCAGGTGCACGTGGTCGGGTCTCGAGTTCGCAGCCCGGACCGCACCGCCAATCTCGCGCACGATTCCGCCCATGTAGGCGAGTAAATCGTCATGAAGTGCAGCGTTGATCAGAGGCTCACGGTCCTTGGTGCTAAAGATAACGTGCGTCAGGAGGTTCGTGTAGGTGTGGGACATGTTCTTTCGCGGCTGGCGCAGAGCGAAGCTCTGCGGTCTTGATGTGTCAAGGCTCAGCAACACGCACAGCTTCGCTGTGCGCCAGCCAAACCCACCGCAACAGCCCTCTCCCTTGGGGAGAGGGTGTCACGCTCTGGCGCTGTCATCAGCCGGAGCGTGACGGGTGAGGGGTCATTTGCAGGACCATCCGAACCAGTCAAGAGTCAAAACGCAACCACCAAAGCTAAAAGCAATTCAAACGGCAAATGGCAAAGGTCAAATGGCAAATGGTTTAGGATTTGAAAAATCGGCAAATTGCAAACCATTCGAATTTTGGGTAGTGGTGTCATTTGATCAGACCGCCCAACAACGATGGCAAGGAAAGTGCTGATGGAGCCCTGTCAGCGGCAGAAACTACGAAAGAATCATTTGTGTGTCGCTTCTACATCGACACGAATGAACACGAGAAGCAATTGGATGATCTAATCCGAAGTTCCCCTGACAATTAGGCCGAACCTCCGGGTCAACCCTTGATTACGCACGGCTTGGCAGGATCGTGATTTTTATTATGTTCCCATGTAATTGCAAATATTATGCTTGACAGTGGCT
>Ga0187852_1002759_pt1 | contig 13721 bp, 10 predicted proteins | sample June2016WEW_6_40_FD_134511 | JGI IMG/M metagenome (GOLD analysis project Ga0187852, IMG submission 134511) | Peatland microbial communities from SPRUCE experiment site at the Marcell Experimental Forest, Minnesota, USA - June2016WEW_6_40 | ecosystem: Environmental > Terrestrial > Soil > Wetlands...
CTACGACACAGCCGCCACCCGTCTCAACACACCCCCACTCCAGCGCCCAATTTCCCTCGTCTCGCCTCTCCTGCCTCCCGCCAGCCTCGCGCCCTCCCCCCACTGTCTGAATCACAGAAAAACCCGTGGGAATTTTGTTGACATCACGAAAGGCGTGACTATAATGCCATGTTTGTTTCGCTCTAATGCGATCAAATTCGCACAGACTTGTGGGTACACCCGATGACCGGGCGTCCGAGATAACGGCAAGGCGTCTTGCTTGGCCAGAACGGTTGATGCGAGAGACGCATTCCAAAGAGGGGGACATGAGTATTGCGTACATCGAAAGCTCCATCGAATGGGCCAAGGTTGATTTGAAGAAGGTTCCGCACGTTGTCAGTGGGGAGGTTCCGGGGCCCAAATCACAAGTGATGCACCGGCGCGCCGCAGCAATTATGAAGGGGTACTCGAGCCAAGTGACCCTCTGCCCGGTGGTGTTTGAGAGGGGCTATGGGTGCACTCTCACTGACGTTGACGGAAACGTCTATTTGGATTTTTCGTCTGGAATTTATGTTACGACGTTGGGGCATTGTCATCCTAAAGTTACTGCGGCAGTGCAACAAGCAGCCGGACAGTTGATGAACTGCCACGACTTCACGACCCCTATAAAGCTGAAGTTGCTCGAGAAGCTCAAGGAGGTTCTACCGGGCGACTTGGCAGCGGTACAAATGTACGATAACGGGACGACAGCGGTGGAGGCTGGACTGCGGGTTTGTCGCGCCGCAACACGTAAACATGAATTCCTTTCTTGCTACGGTGATTTCCATGGCAAAAGCGGCCATGCCGTAAGCTTGGCTCGCATGAAACCCGTGAACGGCGCAACTCGAGCGGCGGGTTTCTACATGCTGCCACGGCCCAATCCATACCGCCCTTGGTTCAAGAAACTGGACGGCAGCATTGACACGGATGCCTATATTACCTTCTATGACGAATTCATCGCCGAGGCGACTACCGGGCAAGTGGCAGGGATCGTCCTGGAGCCGATTCAAGGATGGGCAGGATCAATCTTTCCACCCGATGATTTCTTCCCCAAGTTGAGGCGCTGGTGCGACGCGCGTGGGATGCTGTTGGTGGCCGATGAAGTTTTGACCGGCATGGGGCGGACGGGGAAAATCCTAGCGCTGGAGCATTGGAACACCTTGCCGGACGTCGTAACTCTGGGCAAGGGTTTTGGGAACGGCTTCCCGGTGACAGCCATGGTGGTACGTGAACCTTATGCCGACAGTATAGAACACATCAGCGCCTCCACCAGTTACGGGGGAAACCCCATGGCATGTGCCGCCGCTCTGGCTTCCATTGAGGCGATCGAAGAGGAGCGGTTGCTGGAGAATGCGGTGCGCCTGGAGGGGTACTTTGTCAAACGCTTGGCCCAGATGATGGCTGAGCACCCACTTATCGGCGATGTGCGATGTAAAGGCTGCTTGATGGGTGTGGAATTGGTCAAAGACCGGACCAGCAAAGAGCCGTTTGCCGAAGCGGGTGAGTTTATATATAAGGAAGCGTTTCGAAATGGTCTGGCGTGGATTCCTGCCGGCCACATCCTGCGCATGAGCCCGCCCATCGTTATGGACTTGGACGTGGCAGCCAAGTGTATGGATATTATCGACGACGCCATCGGGAAGGCCGAAAGCAGATTTGGCTACTCGCATTGAGAACGCAATTTTCTGAAGGCACATCCGGAATATGAGGAAAGTTCGCTTCGGGTTGATTGGCTGCGGCTTGATGGGACGTGAGTTCGCAAGCGCAGCCGCGCGTTGGTGCCACTTGCTGCAGATGGATGCGCGCCCTGAACTGGTGGCCATTTGCGATCGCTTTGATTCAAAGGCTCCCGCTTTTGCCCGCTGGTATACCGACAACTTCCCCACCATCACCCAAGTGACCCCGGATTACCGGGAACTTCTGGCCAACCCCGCGGTGGAAGCTGTCTATTGTGCTGTGCCGCATCACTTGCATCAGGAGTTCTATTGTGCGGCCATCGAAGCGGGCAAACATCTGATGGGCGAAAAGCCATTTGGCATTGACAGTGCGGCCAATGCAGCAATTCTCGAGGCGGTTAAAAGGCGCCCAAACGTGCTGGTGCGATGTTCCTCGGAGTTCCCCTTCTTCCCGCCGGCGCAGAGAATCGGAGACATGCTCGAGCGAGGCGCGTTCGGGCAAATCATTGAAGTGAACTCGGGGTTTCTTCATTCCAGCGATTTGGATCCCCAAAAGCCGATCAACTGGAAGCGTCAAGTAGAGTTCAACGGGGAGTACGGCTGCCTGGGCGATTTGGGAATGCATCCGTGCCACGTTCCTTTCCGGGCGGGATGGCGGCCACTGAATGTGCGAGCAATCCTCTCGAAGATCGTTACGGAGCGGCCCGACGGGAAAGGGGGGAAGGCGCCCTGTCGCACCTGGGACAATGCCACACTCTTCTGTGAGGCTGCGTGCGGCGCGACGGGTACGGGAGTGTTCCCGTTGACCATCAAAACACAACGGATTGCGCCGGGTGAGAAAAACACCTGGTATTTGGAAATCCTAGGCGCCAAGGCATCCGCCAAGTTCAGTACCAGGAATCCACGCCGTCTGCAATGGCTGGAGTATCACGGGGGCGAGCAGTCATGGCAACAACTGGACATGGGGCAAGAAACGGCTTTCAACACGATTACCGGCGCAAATTTTGAGTTCGGGTTCGCGGACTCCATCCTCCAAATGTGGGCGGCCTTCGTTTATGAGCTGACGCGTGGCCGGCCGCTGAAACCGTTTGCGGGCTGTGTGACGCCTGAAGAGACACGGTTGAGCCATGAGCTTTTTACCGCCGCCCTGGCCTCGCAGCGGGAATCTCGAGTAGTGAGCCTGGCACAGCCGAAACCGCGAAGAGCCCGCGAAGGAGCATGAAGATTACCTATGTATGACGGCATAAAACTGGTTCCTCCGCTCTTTGAAATCGGCTTGAAGGGATACCTCTGGGGCGAGAAAGCGTTCGAGCTAGCCCGAGCTGCGGATCGGCTCAGCGCGAAATACGGAATAACGATCATTTTCGATCCGCAGTACGTGGATATCCCCATCATTGCCCGGGAGACACAACACCTCCTGGTTTTTGCGCAGCACATGGACCCCGTCGAGGTAGGGAGAGGCGTGGGAGCGGTACTGCCGGAAGCCCTGAAGGCGGCAGGAGCGCATGGGGTTTTGCTCAATCACGTCGAGCGCCGGCTTACGCTGAGCGACATTGCCCGGAATATCAAAAGGGCCGACGAGGTCGGACTCTGCACGCTGGTTTGCTCGGATTCACCGGCGGAAGCGGCAGCGGTTGCACAATTGCTGCCCAACATGGTTCTGGCGGAGCCTCCGGAATTGATCGGCACAGGCAGGTCGGTGGCCACGGAAAACCGGGCGTTCATTACCGAGTCGATTCGATTGGTCAAGAAGGTCAATCCCAAGATCATTGTTTTCAACAGCGCCGGGATTCGGACCGCCGAGGACGTTGCGAACGTGATCCGGGCCGGCGCCGAGGCCACCGGTACAACCTCGGGAATTCTGAAGGCGGAAGATCCCTTCCGACAAATGGAAGAAATGATCGCTGCCTTAAAGCGAACCTGGCAGGAAATCCACCGGGGTGCAGTTGCCTCGAGCTGAGGAGCAACATGAAGGTAACAACACATTCCTTTAGCGTGCAAAACCATCACAACAAGCCGATGTTTCACGATGTCACCGAACAGGTGAAGAAGGCTGTCGCCGCTTGCGGAGTAAACCGCGGTATCGCAACTGTTTACTCCCAGCACACCACTTGCAGCGTGCTGATTCAGGAAGATTCGGATGACGCCACCTTGGACGGCACACCCTATCTCATGCAGGATCTGCTGAATGTGTTGGAAAAACTCGCCCCCAAATGTTGGCACGAAGGCCAATACCTGCATCCTGGACCGGCGCATCTCGAGCATGCGACCCGCGACCTGGGCGAGCAAGGGTGCTGGAGTCTGAACACGGACGCACATCTCCGCTCCTGCGTCTTGGGAAGGTCTGAGACCATTCCCATCGTGGATTCAGCCCTGGTGCTGGGACAGTTCGGGCACATCTACTTTGCTGACTTCGATTCGGTTCGCCAACGGGAACGAACGGTCATGGTGCAAATTGTGGGAGAGTAACGGAACCTCTAAAGGAGAACTCGCATGAGCAAAATGCGGTTTCAGCGGCTCTTTAACCGTAATGAACGCGCGGTGATTGTTGCCATGGATCATTGTCTGCTCGACGGGCCGACCGAGGGCATGATCAATCTCGCCCAGACAGCGAGCAAAGTCGCACCCTGCGTCGACGGTATCCTGCTTTCACCCGCGATGCTGCCCTACTGCGGCGACGCCTTTAGCTACAAGGGCGCTCCCATGGCCATCGTGCGTTTGAATTGGAGCACGACGTTCTGCTTCAGATGGGACTACAAGCAGGGCGCGACGGTACCGGCCTTTTCGCCAGCCGAGGCTCTGCGCTTGGGAGCAGACATTGCTCTGGTGTCATTGACCCTGGAAACGGGCAGCGAGGCCAATGATGCCCGCAACGTTGGTCTGTTCCGAAAGCTCTGTCGAGAAGCCAAAGAATTAGGCATGCCTGTCTTGGGTGAATACTTTCCTGTCCAGGCTGAGAAGCTCACACCGGACCAGTTGCATGCCAAGGTTTACATGGGAACGCGAATGATCGCCGAATTAGGGGCCGATTTGATCAAGACTTTCTACACGCATAGCTTCCGGGCAGTGACCGAAAGTTCGCCCGTTCCGGTCTTGGGCCTTGGCGCGGCGAAGTTGCCAACTCAGCTCGCCGCTCTCCGGCTGGCGGCGGATACGGTGGCGGCAGGCGGCGGGGGAGTGGTGTTTGGACGGAACGCCATCCAGGTTCCCAATCCGCTCGCCTTTCAACAGGCTTTATGCGACGTGGTGAAGCGCGGGTTGGCTGCGGAGGAGGCAGTGCGAAAGTACCAGCTCGAATGAGAGATTGTGATTTTTTTGTATGGCCGCACGGCTGTAGCAGGGAGTTTACGTGGATTCCCGCTTTCGCGGGAATGACTGGCGCTTCGAACAGGACGCATGCCAAACGACACCCGTCGGAAGCGTTCGGAAGCGTCGCAAGCGTAGGAACAGTCAGCATAGCGAGCTTGCCCTATGGTGGGCAGGCAAGTAAAATAGACCGATGGGGGGCAGGAATACCCGCAGCAGCTTATTGGCGTGGATCGGCGAACGGGAACGTTCTGTGAAGCTTCTGGGAAGCCGTATCCTCATCGTATGCGCTCTGACCGTGCCATGCGCGATCGCTCTTGCAGGGCTCGCTGCGCAGTTCGGCCCGCGGGTCACCAGTCTGGTGTTCGCGCAGCAGTCAACCGGTGCGCCTCAGGCGGATGAGGCTTCGGCATCCAAGCCTGACGGTGAGCGGCTGGTCCCGATTACGATCGATTATCCCGCGGAAGAATCGATCTTTCCACCCGAGATCACATCTCCGACTTTCCTCTGGCACGACGCTGCGCAAAGCGCCGTTCGGTGGCTCATTGACATAACCTTCAGCGATGGTTCGCCGAGCATTCGGGTAAAATCGCCGGGCGAGCGTTTGCGCATCGGCGAGATCGATCCCCGGTGCATCTCACCCACCAACCAACTCCCCGAACTTTCCGCCCAACAAGCCTCGGCGCACACCTGGAGCCCGGATGACGCGACTTGGGAGGCGATCAAGAAACACTCCGTCGAGCGCCCGGCGACGGTGACCATCACCGGCTTGGCGGACCAGCGGTTGGATCGTGCCGTTTCCCGCGGCCATTTGAGCATTCGAACCTCGCCGGACCCGGTGGGCGCACCGATCTTCTACCGCGACGTGCCCTTGATGCCCTCGGAATTGCAAAAGGGAGTAATCAAGCCGCTTTCCCCGGCTGCGATTCCGCTGATTGCTTGGCGGTTGCGCAATGTGGGCGAGCCCCACAGCCGTCTGCTTCTAACCAATATGCACACCTGCGCCAATTGCCACTCTTTCTCGCTCGACGGCAAAACGCTGGGGATGGATCTGGACGGCCCGGCAAACGACAAGGGGCTCTATGCCATCGCCCGAGTCCAGCCGCAGATGTCTATCAGCACCGAAAACGTGATCTCGTGGCGCGCTCTCCGGGATGAGACACCGGCGGACGCGCGGCTCGGCTTCATGTCACAGGTTTCGCCGGATGGCCGCTACGTCGTGACCACCATCCGAGGGCCGCAAATTGGCGGCAGCTACTACGTCGTTAATTTTAGGGATTACCGCTTCCTGCAGGTTTTCTATCCCACTCGCGGGATCTTGGCTTGGTACGATCGGACCACGGGTCAAAGGCATGTTTTGCCTGGGGCCGATGACATGCGCTACGTGCAGACGGATGCCGTATGGAGTCCCGACGGCAAGTACCTGGTTTTTGCCCGCGCGGAAGCCAAGGAGCCTTACCTGGAGGGCCAGAAACTCGCCGAGCATGCCAACGATGCGACGGAGACCGCGATTCAATACAACCTCTATCGGATTCCCTTCAAGGAAGGCAAGGGCGGCCAGCCGGAGCCAATCGTCGGCGCTTCCCGGAACGGCATGAGCAATACCTTCCCGAAAGTCTCGCCCGATGGCCGCTGGATCGTGTTCGTCAAGTGCCGCAACGGTCAATTGATGCGGCCAGACAGCCAGTTGTACATTGTACCGGCGAAAGGCGGCCAGGCGCGGCGGATGCGCTGCAACACACCGCTGATGAATTCCTGGCACAGCTTTTCGCCCAATGGCCGCTGGCTGGTCTTCTCCTCGAAGAGCCGTTCGCCCTATACCCAAATGTATTTGACGCACTTGGATGAAGAGGGCAACGACAGCCCGGCCATCCTCATTGATAACGCTACGGCGGCCAATCGAGCGGCGAACATTCCGGAATTTGTGAACATCCCAGCGAATGGTTTGTTGAAAATCGACGCGCCCGCGGTTGAGTTTTACCGTCTGTGCGACTCTGCCTTGGACCTGGCAACCAAGGGCCAGAATGACGCCGCCATTGCGGAGTGGGAAGAAGCCTCGAAACTCGACCCTCGAGACGCCAAAATGAACAGCAACCTTGGCCTCGCACTATTGCGGAGCGGGAAAATCGACGACGCGATCGCCCACTTCCAGACTGCCTTGGAGGCAAACCCTGACTACGGCGACGCTCACAACAATCTTGGTGTCGCCCTGTTGCAAAAGGGACGGTTCGACGAGGCGATTCCACATTTCCAGAAGGCCCTGGACGTCGACCCGGAAAACGTTCAACTCCATTACAACGTGGCTACCGCCTTCTACTTGCAAGGCAGAATTCCGGAAGCACTCGCGCACTGGCGGGAATGGCTGCGCCTGCAGCCGAATAATGTGCCTGCTCTGAACTTCATGGCTCGCCTGCTGGCAACCTCCCCCGAGGCATCCATGCGAAGCGGAACTGAAGCTGTCAGACTCGCCGAACGGGCCGTCCAATTATCGGGAGGAGGAGACCCGGCAATTCTCGATACGCTCGCCGCGTCTTACGCCGAGGTGGGGCGCTTTTCGCAAGCCGTCCAAACCGCAGGCCAGGCGCTGGCCCTTGCGACCCAGCAAGACAAACAACCGCTGGCAGAAACCTTACGAGCCAAGATTGCGCTTTATGAAGCCAAGACTCCCTTCCACGAGACCCGGCCGGGCGCTTCCCCTGTTGCAGCACATCCGTAGTGTTTTGGCTGCTCCGACTAACTTCAGTTGTGTGCAGGCAGGCCTTCTGGGGAAGAGCACTTCGCCGACTTTTACTCGCGTCGCACAACCGCTCTTGTCTCTTAAGAAAGTAAGCTTCTCATGATCATACGAGCTGTCTTCGGGGAACTCCCACACATCTTCCGATATCTTTTTGAGCGGAACATACTCCATCCATTGAACCAGACCGGCACGATGCGTCATGAGTTCGCGCAGAGTAATGGGTGCGCCGAACGGGTTCTGGGGGTCGAAGTCTGGCAGGTATTTCGTGATCGGCGCGTCCAAGTCCAGTTCACCGCGCTCAACGAGCTGCATGATTCCAATGTCCGTGAAGAGCTTGGAAACGGACCCCACCCGATAAACCGTCTCAGCCGTGGCGGGTAGCTTCCTGGCTGGATCAACAAACCAAACCCTTGCGCCCAAACAATCTGCTGATCATCCACCAAGACTATCGAGAACCCTGGCAACTGCTATTCCGTAACCTCATGTTGGATAAGCTTCTCCAGCTCAATACTGGCCAGTATAGTCACTGCGAGGCAGGTTCTTCGTTTGCGCTCGCCCGCTAACGAGCACAAATAGAAGCAAAGCAATCAGTATTGCGCCTTGAAAGTTCCCTTTTGGTGACACAAGGACCTCCACGATGATAAACACCGCGCCACGTAGTTAGACTTTGGCAGAAGCGGAAAGTTAGGCGAGGAATGGAAGCGCATCACACTTCAAAAGGGGAGAAGCACGGCCTTGAAAATCTCGCTCTTGCGCTTTCGTAGCGCTTCCATGGCGATCGGGCCCTCGGCCAGCGGCACTTGGAGATTCACGAGCGCGGCGGTATTCAGCTTGCCGTCCGCCACCATCTTCAGGCATGGCTCAAAGGCCCCGAGTGACCGGCAGGACCCTAGCACATTGAGTTCCCGCATGCTGATCAGCCCCATATCGAGCGCTTCCGGCTTCCAGATGTAGCTGAAAATCACCAGTGTACCCCGGGGACGCAGTGCCCTCAGACCAATATTCGGCGACGGAGCGGCGCCAGTGGCCTCGACTGCCACATCGACTCCAGGAGGCCCTACCTCTCGGGCCAACATCTCCTCCAGGTCTTGGTGATGCGTGTTGCAGACTAGGGCGCCGCTGACCGCTGCAATACGTTCCAGGCGTTTGTCATAGTGCCCAGCCACCACCACCTTTGCCGCCCCGAACGCCGGCGCGAGCTGGGCGTGGAGGAAGCCGAAGGGTCCGTCGCCGATGATCAGCACGCTCTGCCCCGCCTTGAGTTGAGCCCGCGCGAAGCTTTCGTAGCAGACGGCTGTGGGCTCAGCCAGGCTGGCCTCAGGGAAGCTCACGTTTGGCGCAATCCGGTGGGCGTTAGCGGCATCTACGGCCACGTATTGCGCCCAGCCGCCAGGCACCGCGCGGTCTCCCAAGTGACGGTAATTGATGCAAAGGTGGTCGACGCCATTGTGGCAAGCCCAACACGATCCGCAACGCTGCACCGGGTCGAGGGCAACGCGAGCGCCGACCATGATCCCGTTCACCCCAGAACCGATCTCGGTTACCGTGCCCGCCACCTCGTGGCCCGGAATTAATGGCGGTTGTGCGCCAAAATCCGCGAGGTGGAAATCCGATCCGCAGATTGCTGCCGCCGCCACCTTGATGACCACTTGACCCGTGGCGGGCTTAGGTTCGGGCACGTCTTCCAGACCAAAGGTCTGGCCACCCTTCCATACCAATGCCTTCATGCGTCGCCTCCCAAGTTGGTGTGTGACGGCCTTGTGGCCAGCCCGGCGCAACCACAAGGGTTGCCGATATGATCATGCGCCCCTACCCTAGACCTCCGCGAAGAAAGTTGAGGGTGGTCAGCAGGGCCACTCGGCAGGCCCGGACGAGGTTCCCAATCTGGACGACTTCACGGTCAGCGTGAGCGCAGCGGTTATCCGACTCGAGCAGAACCGAAGGCACGCCCCCATAGCGCACCAGGCGATTGGCATCGGTGATGACGCTTAAAAGGCCCAGCTTGATCGGGCTGCCATTGACCTCCTGCCACGCTGAGCGCAACGCCCTGACCACGAGCTCGTCGGGGTCCACGCGATAAGCCTCGCCCACGAGCCGAAGTTCGATCTCGGCTGAGACATTTTGGGGGCAGGGGGTTGCCCGGACTAAATCCTGCAACTCTCGCACGACCTGTTCCGAAGTGCGCACCGGGTTCCAGCGCCGCGTCCCTTGCAGCGAGCAGGTCGTGGCCGTCCGATTGTAGAAGTCCCCGTAACGCATATTCCCGATGAACAGCGACTCCGGGGTCATGTTCAGCCCCTCGACTGGAGCAGCCTCCAACTGGCGGCCGTATTCGACCAGCCGCTGGCCGGCTACTAGGGCTGTTTCGAACAGCCCTCCGGAATCAGGTGGGCGGTTGAGTTCATGGCTGGTTTCGCCAGCCCATCGGATGATCAGATTCCAGATGCCCATGCCCTTCCCGCCGATTACCGCCTGGTCGCGTTGGGAATGAACACTTTCGGCGACCAGTGCTGCATCGCCCACCACCCGGCGCCGAATGAGGTTGAGGATCCCGCGAGAATCTCCCGTCGGCGCTTCGTGCAGCCCCCAGGCTGTAATCAGAACCTCGCCCGGGAAGTCGCTGCCGCTTTCCGCCAACACGCGCACCGCTTCGATGATGAGCGCCAAACCGCCCTTCATGTCCGCTGCCCCGCGGCCACAAATATTATCCACATCTCGCTCGGGAGATTGATGAGGAACATCGATGTGATCGAGATGCCCGGCGAGCTGAAAAGTGCGGCCCGGCTGGCCACCCCTGAGCCGGCCAATGACGTTTGGGCTTTCTGGGATCCCCTCGTCGAGCACGACTTCAGCGCCGGCAGCGGCGAGCATCTCGGCGAAGACCATCGCCGCTCGGCGCTCGCTGCCGGTGGGGCTGGGTACTTGCACCAGCCGCCATAGGTCGTCACCTAGCCGGCGACCATCGATCTTGTCCAGGATTGCCGTTGAATCGCCCATTGAGATCGCACCCCATGCAGGTTTGTTGATCGACGCCTCCACACGTTCTCCCCTTAGGGTGAGGAGGTTCCCGCCAAGCTGCGCGTTGTCAACAACAACGCGGGACAGTGCACTGTCGTCGATTATCCCGAAGCCGCGTTTCTGCCCCGTTGATCCTCAACCGCTGCGCTGAAGAAGCTCAGCGCGCTGTTTGAACATTTTGCTTATAACCGAAAACGCCTTCATTTTCGTCTTCCGGTCCCGGCTCACGTACCCGTGCGGACTGATATCGAATCCGAAGCAGCCTCCTGGCCATGCGTGTTTCGCATAACACCAAAGCGTAGCGCCGCACACGTAAGGCGCCGTCATACCGTTGAAATCCGCCTCGGCGGCCAGAGCTTGCATGTCCTCTCCAAAGGGTCCATTCACACCTGCAATACAAGGATACCCAAACTCAGTAATCAAGATCGGCTTACCCGGATATTTGGCATGCAGTCGTTCCAGTTCGTTCTTCCACCATTGCGTGGATTCGTCGCGCCAGGAATTATCACCCGGCCGGTGACCCGCCGCCGTGGCAGGCGACGGGTATGCGTTCACGCTCACCACGTCGTCATAATCAAAGTACTTGCCTACCATATTGCCGCAGTTCGCTTGGATGTGCTCGCTGCCGGAGGACCAATGGCACGTTACGTGCGTCACCGGGCGCGACGAGTCGAGTTGCCGTCCCAATTGAATGAGCCGGTTGTTTCCCTCGTTGATCTCCGGATGCTCTTCCTCGGATTCATTGCTAACGGACCAGATAATGACTGAGGGGTGGTTAAAGTCTCGCGACACCATCTTTCGCAGGGAGCGTTCAGCGGCATCCAATATTACCGGAGCGTCCGAAGGATTCCAGCCTGCGCCGGCAAAGGGATCATTCAGTTTCACGCCCCAGCCACACAGCGGGATTTCCGCCAGCACCATCAGCCCGATTTCGTCGCAGAGATGCAACTCGCCCGGGTGATGCGGATAATGGCAGAAGCGCACAAAATTACCCCCTGCCTGCTTGATGGCCTGGAAGTCCTGCCGGGAATTCTCCAGGTCCACCGCCATTCCGGTGCGCGGAGAGTCTTCGTGCCGGTCGAACCCCATCAAATACAGTGGCTTCCCATTTAACCACAGCTTCTCGTCTCGTGCTTCGACCCTCCGAAACCCAAACCGTGTCTCGATTTGGTCGGCCAGTTTCCCGTCAGCCAGCAAGTCAACACGAGCCTTGTAGAGCGCCGGCTGCTCCGGCGACCACGCTGCCACCTGCGCTACTTCTCCCTCCACAGAGAGTTCCGCTTCTGCGTTAGCCTCGACTACCTTCGGTGTGGCCGAGAAACTCGCCAAGGGCTTGCCCGCACGATTCAGAACCTTCACCTGCAGGGAGAGATTCGCGGACTGCGAACGCCCATTGGCAACGAGGGCCCGCAGCGCAAACTTGCCTCTATCATTATCCGGCGCAGCGGTGATGTTGGCGTGTGTAACCCGTGCAAGATCGGTTGCTACCAGCTTCACTTCCCGCAGAATCCCCCCTTGTCCTTGCCAATACTCGCTGGTGGGCAATTGCGTCGGTCGGCGCATGTTATCCACACGCACCACGAGCAGGTTCGTCTCTCCGTAGCGGAGAAACTCCTCCACCGGAAACTCAAAGGGCAGGAAGGCATCTTCGTTTCGTCCCAGCAGCCTGCCGTTCAACCACACTGAACTAGTGTAATTCACTCCTTCGAAGTGCACCACCACGCGCCGCCCCCGCATTGACTCAGGGGCCTCGAAGCGACGCGAATACCAGCACGTCCCCCTGAACTTATACATTCCGGGAGCACAATCATCGAAGGCGCGAGGGATTGAAACCTCACTCCAATTTTTGCTCGGAAAATCGGGAGAGAAATAACTCAGCTTCTCGCCTTCGTCCATCGAGTCAATCTGGTTTTGGACGTCATTGCGAAAGTCGACCTGAAATCCCCAAGGGCCTGACAAGTCGATTTCCTGGCGAACGCCTGGCTTTTTGTCTGAGGGCGAACTCGCTTTTCCGCTCGAAGCCTCTGCTGAATTCCCTGATGCTCCGGCCTGCAATCCACTAATCCCGCCAGTGGCCGCGATGGTAGCGGCGGACACTCCCAACCCCTCGAGGAATTTTCGCCGTGTCGGTCGATTCCCAGTCTCGTCTGACATATATCCTCCTCTCAAAACGCCCGATCGGCGTTAGCAAGATGCTGAAACCATTGTGATGTTGTCATTCCGATCCCGTGGTCGCGGGAGAGGAATCTCGCTCTGAAGTCCCCCTCCTTATTCAAGGAGGGGCGTATACGTGCCTACGTCATGCGTACCAAATCCAGCGCGTCACCCAAGCTCTTCTCGACCAGCGCGTACATCTCGTCGATGTCAGAGCGCTCGGCAATCAGCGCCGGCGCCATGGCGAACCAGTCTGCGTCAACCCGCATGATCAGACCATTGCGCAGGGAAGTCTTGCGCAGCGCGGCCCCGAGCTTGCGATCACGTGGGAACGGCTTTTTGGTAGCCACGTCTTGCACCAATTCCACGCCCCGCAGAAGCCCTTTGCCACGGATTCCGCGGATAACGCCGAATTTCCTGAGCCCTTCAAGCCGGCTGGCCAGATAATCGCCGATCTCCCGGACCTTGCGACAAAGATCCTTCTCGACGATCTCGTCCAGCACTGCGATGCCGACAGCGCTGGCCAGAGGGTTGCCGGCAAAGGTATGGCCGTGCGCAAACTGGATGTCAGCCTCCTGTGGCCCATAGAATGCCTCGCCGAGGTCCTCGCGCGCGATCATCGCCCCAAGCGGAATTGCCCCGCTGGTTAGCCCCTCGTGCCTATGGCGCAAGCAGTGACCGCCCGGAGGAAAGCCGGTAGAGTAGGAGAGAGGACGACCCAATGATGGGCGATCCACTCTCCCCTCTTCGAACCGGACGTGCAGGTTTCCCGCATCCGGCTCTCCGTGAAGCATACGACCGCAGGCATGCGC
>Ga0187852_1002760_pt1 | contig 13715 bp, 11 predicted proteins | sample June2016WEW_6_40_FD_134511 | JGI IMG/M metagenome (GOLD analysis project Ga0187852, IMG submission 134511) | Peatland microbial communities from SPRUCE experiment site at the Marcell Experimental Forest, Minnesota, USA - June2016WEW_6_40 | ecosystem: Environmental > Terrestrial > Soil > Wetlands...
CGCCTACAGCCCGCTCGGACGAGGCTTTCTTACCGGACAATTCAAGAAGTTCGAAGACCTGGCGGCGGATGATTATCGCCGTTTCTCGCCGCGCTTCCAGGGCGAAAACTTTCAGAAGAATCTGGATCTCGTAAAAAAAGTTGAAGAGATCGCGCGCGAAAAGAAATGTCAGCCGTCACAGTTGGCGCTCGCATGGGTGCTGGCGCGGGGGGACGATATTGTTCCGATCCCCGGCACGAAGCGGCGCAAGTATCTCGAGGAAAACGCCGCGGCGGTGGATTTGAAACTGACTGCGGATGACCTGCGCCGCCTGAGCGAAGTCTTTCCCTCCGGTGCGGCTTCGGGATTGCGCTACCCGGAACACATGATGAAGCTGGTCGACGGGTGAGCATCTTACAAGAGAGGCAGCTTAACCGCCCAAAAGCTTATTCACTTCGGCGTAAGGCACAGCTCCCTCCATCGCGCTATACGTTCCGGAGGTCTTGAGTTCCTCCGCCACTCGTCGCAGCAGTCCGAGCGTCGCACGCATGGGGCCCGATCCCACGCTCACGCGCGCCACGCCCAGCTTTTCGAGTTCCGGAATCGAGGGCGTTCCTGGCACGGCGAGAATGTTGAGTGGACACTCGACGGCTTTCACCAGCCGCCCAATCGTCTCGGCATCCTTGAGTCCGGGGGCGAAAACGCAATCGGCGCCCGCTTCGCGAAACGCAACCAGCCGCCGCAATGCTTCGGAATAGTCGGCGTCCGGATTGCCTCCCGGCAGCAGGTACACATCGGTGCGAGCATTGACTACGATCTGCGCCCGCAGTTGCATGGCAGCCTCGCGCGCCGCCTTGATCTTTTCTACCGCTAGCTGCAAGTCGGCCAAGGGTTGATCCCGACGGTCGCTCGCATCCTCCAGGTTCATCCCGACGACTCCCGCCTGAATCAGTTCGCGCGTCGTTTTGGCGGCATCTTCAGGACTGGAACCATACCCCGATTCAATGTCAGCGGTTACAGGCACATGAACAGCGCGAGCGATGCGGCCGATGCGAGCGAGCATTTCCTCGCGTGGAATGCGTTGGCCGTCGGGATAACCAAGCGAAAAAGCGATGCCTGCGGAGGTGGTTGCAATCGCGGGGAAGCCAGCTTCCTCGAAGATGCGGGCGCTGGCCACATCCCACGCGTTCGGCAGGATGAGTACGCCCGGTCCGCGATGGAGCTGCCGGAACTGGATCGCTTTGTTGGTCTGGGATTCCATAACTTCTCTCTTCATCTTCTCTACGGCAGGTCGCCGGCAGGTTTGCTTCAAGCAGGGTCAGCTGCCGCGAGCTTTATCGCGCATGCGCTTGACGAAACTGGGTACGTGCACTACGGTGCGCCTCACCGTACCGCTCCCGATCTCCTGAGTGCTGTCGTGGGCACGAACGCGCATGATGTAGAACCGCCCGTCAAACGATTCCAGTTCCGCCTCGGCGTGAATTCGCACTCCGATCCCGCTGGCCGCACGGTGTTCGACGTGGATCGAGATCCCTACCGTGATTTCACCTTCATCACAATAGGGTTGCAGCGCGTGGAAGCAGGCCGTTTCCATCAGGCGAATCATGTCTGGAGCCGAATACACCAGCGGCAACTCCGGATGATGCGCGGAGAGCGTGTGCTTCGATTCGACGGTTTCAGCCGCCTCGCCGCGCGCGCCGATGGGGACGGGTCGGGCCATGGGATTGCAAAAGCAGGAAGCAGATTGCAGCAAAAGTCCAGGATCTTCAACGGTGCCGTAAACACAAGCGCCAACGCCAAAGACTTTTCACTTTTGCAATCTGGCTTCTTACTTCTGAATTGAAACTACGCCGCCGCCCGTTCCGTCCGCCGCGCTTCGAAGCCGTCCAGCACGGCCCACAAAGCTTTGGCCGCAGTCTCGGCGGCAGCCAATGCTTTCTTAGCAGTCTCCGGATTGGCCTTGACCCGCTTCTCGAGCTGTGTGCGCCACACCTGCGCGTGGTGCACGTCGGCGGTGGCGTGCAAAGTGAAATAGCCGCGCGTCTTCTCATCGGCGCCGTACAGTTCACGCAGGACGCGATCTTTCTCCTGCGCCAGGCGCGGCACCTGCGATTCGTAGGCATAGAAAGCCGCCAGCGCTTCTTCCGGAGTGCCTTCGCTGGCAACACGGTGGAACCAGGAGATGAGCTTGCGAACTGCCCCAACCGGCCGCCGTTTCGGAATGCGGCTTCCGCCCATGCCTTCCACAAAGTCGAGCCACAGTTCGGAGTGCGAACGTTCCGGCTCGCCGAAGGAATCTTCGCCGCCCTTCTCATCGGTCATGTTGGCGAGCACGGCGTGGCGCAGCTCGCCTTCTTCCAGCCGGACGCCAAGCTGCGCCAGATAGCTCGGGAACGCCTCCACGTGCGGGTAGTAATCCTCAGCGTATTCGAGCAGATCGTCGCGGGTCAGCTCGCCCGCCGACCAAGCTTTGTAAAACGGATGACGGAGCAAATCGTATTGATGAATGCGTTCGTCCAGCAGAGACACAAATGCTTTCGTTTCCATAATGTTCGTTTCCATGATGACCTCGATACCCTTCACTATACGGTCGGGACCGGCGGATCACAAGGACGCGGCGCTAGAAACCAGTGCCCGGGCTACCCTCTCGCTGTCAGAGCGAAGAAGGTTGTTACAATTAGCGAAGCAGTATTCCCTCCGTTGTTGTGGGGCCTGAACAAGCGCACATGCAGCCGTTTGACGAACATTTCGAGGTGGTGGTGGGGGGGGCTGGCCATGCCGGATGCGAAGCCGCCATGGCGGCGGCTCGCATGGGGCTGAAGACGGCTCTCTATACGCTGAACGTCGATCTGATTGCGCAGATGTCTTGTAACCCGGCCATCGGCGGCATCGCGAAGGGGCACCTGGTGCGCGAAGTGGATGCTCTTGGCGGCATCATGGGCGAAATTACCGATGCGGTCGGAATCCAATTTCGCCTGCTCAACACTTCGCGTGGACCCGCCGTCTGGTCGCCGCGGGCGCAGTGCGACAAGCAGGCCTACCGCCTGAAGATGCGCGAAGTGCTTGAGTCGCAGGCGAACTTGAAGATCAAGCAGGCGGAAGTCGTGGATGTGATTGTGGAGAACGGCCAGCATTCAGCACTCAGCACTCAGCATTCAGCCGGGGCAGAAGTTACTGAGAACCGGCAACTGGCAACTGGCAACTGCATTCGCGGCATTTTGCTGCGCGATGGGCGGCGCGTCTCGGCTGAAGCGGTCATCATTACTACTGGGACTTTTCTTAACGGGCTGATTCACTGCGGCGAGCAGCAGTATCCGGCGGGACGTTCGGGAGAACCGGCGGCGGTTCTGCTGGGCGAAGCGCTCAAGAAGCTTGGCCTGCGCGGATGCCGGCTCAAGACCGGGACGCCTCCGCGTCTCGACGGGCGCACCATTGACTGGTCGCGTTTCGAGCGACAGCTGGGCGATTTGGATCCGACTCCCTTCAGCTTTCGGACGCGGCGCGTTGCGCATCACGACTCGCAGGTGCCCTGCTACATCGCTTTTACCACCGAGGAGACGCATCGCATCATTCGCGAGAACGTGCATCGCTCGCCCATGTACAGCGGGCAGATTCACTCGACGGGGCCGCGTTACTGTCCTTCGATTGAAGACAAGATCGTCAAGTTCCCCGACAAACTGACGCACCAACTCTTTTTGGAACCCGAGGGCCTGAACACGCACGAAATCTATGTCAACGGCATGAGCACTTCGCTGCCGATTGATGTGCAACTGGCGATTCTCAAGTCGATTCCGGGACTCGACAGCGCGGAGATGATGCGGCCTGGGTACGCGATTGAGTACGATTCGATCGATCCCACGGAACTCAAGCGTACGCTGGAAACGAAAAAGATTGCTGGACTGTTTCTCGCGGGTCAGATCAATGGCACGTCGGGGTACGAAGAAGCGGCGTGCCAGGGAATCATGGCCGGGATTAACGCAGCGCTGAAGGTGAATAAAGAGTCTCCGCTGGCGCTCGACCGCACGGAAGCGTACACGGCCATTCTGATCGATGATTTGATTTCGAAGGGCACCAAAGAGCCTTACCGGATGTTTACTTCGCGGGCGGAGTTCCGCTTGCACCTGCGGATCGACAACGCCGACCGGCGGCTCACTCCGCACGGACGGCGCGTGGGGCTGATTTCGGATGAGGCATGGGTGGAATTCGAGGCGAAGCAGCAGCGGGTGGAGGAAGTGAAGCAGTTGCTGGAGAGGACGAAAGTGACGGGAGCGATGGCGGAGCAGATCTCGCAGGCTAGTTCTGCTGCTGACGAGAGCGGTCGAGCTGCGCTCGACTTGGACGGGCGAGGGCGACCGTCCCTCCACGAACCAAGCGATCTGTCTTCCGCACTGGGGCAGCCTTTGGCGCAGCTGCTGAAGCGGCCTGAGATTGCCATTGAGCAACTGGCGCCGGTTCTCAATGATTTGGTGCCGCGGTTTTTTGAAAGAGACTCCCCGGCAAACTCGGCGTCCTCTGCGGTTGATGTTTTTCCGGTTCATCTTTCGTCCGAGATCCGCAACGAGCTTAAGTCTGTCGAAACTGAGATTAAGTATGCCGGATACCTCGACCAACAGCAGCGCGCCATCGAACGGCTGAAGAAGGCCGAGCAGCGCCGCATTCCCGATTGGTTCGATTACCGGACAGTCAGCGGGTTGTCGCGCGAAATGCAGGAGAAGCTTGGAAAGGTCGTCCCGCAGACGCTAGGCCAGGCTTCGCGTATTCCGGGCGTTACGCCGGCCGCCGTGTCGCTGATCAATGTGTATATCGAGATACAGGCGCGACGGCGGGAACAGGCCGCGGCGCTGTAGCCCCCTTGGCGGCTAAAGCCGCTTGTGTAGCGGGTTCTGACGGCATGGGCCGTCTGCACCGCGGGACCACGAGAACTCGTAAACCACCGTGCGACAAAGACTTAAGCGCTGGTTCCGGGAGGGGGATTCAACCATCCCAAGGTGTCTGGTTGACGATCCTGCCTGAAATCTAGAGCCTGAAATGCACGTCTGTCACCAGCACAGTCTCGAAGTTAAGTACAACAAATTGCCGTTGTCTCCGGGTTAAGTACAACTCGACACTGATGCTGATAGGGGTTGGGCACTGGGCGGGGAAACGGCGGGCGCAGAGAAGTCCCGATTTTTCGCGTTGACAAGTTCGCGGAACCGGCAGAAACTTTCAGACCCTTTGCTTCGCCACACGCTGAACCCAGCTTGGGGAAAGGGTTCTCACCCTAATGAGGAGGATTCATATGTTGAATATCACGAGCCGCACTCTCTTGTTCGCCCTAACCGCCATTCTGATTGCCGTGCTCTGCGGAAGCGCAGCCGCGCAGCAGCACATCACCGGCACCTTAGGGGATGGCGCAACCTATGTGATCGATGTTCCGCCGATCTGGAACGGCACTCTGCTTCTTTACAGTCACGGATATGTCGTACCCGGAACGCCAAATCCCGCGCTAGACGTGGGCGATCCCCTCACGGGCGGTTATATGCTGGCGGCGGGTTACGCGCTGGCGGGTTCATCCTACGCGACAACGGGTTGGGCAGTTCAGCAGGCGATCCCGGATCAGATTGCAACGCTCGATGCTTTTGAAAGTGCGGTTGGAACTCCAATCAAGACCATCGCCTGGGGACACTCTCTCGGTGGCATGGTCACCGCCGGACTGGTGCAGGAGTTTCCGGATCGCTTCAACGCCGCGCTTCCCATGTGCGGAGTCCTGAGCGGTGGTGTGGGCACGTGGAACGGGTCGCTCGATGTTGCATTCATCTTCAACACGCTGGTGGCAGGCGGGTCTTTGCAAGTCGTCGACATCACGAACCCGGACGTGAATTTGGTCAGCGCCGAAGGGATCCTCGCCGTGGCTCAGACCACTGCGCAAGGGCAAGCGCGAGTGGCATTGGCTGCGGCCCTTGGAGACTTGCCCGGCTGGTTCGATCCTACGTCTCCGGAACCGGCGCCCACCGATTACGCAGCCCGGCTAGCCAACCAGTTTCTATGGTTGTCGGAGGTGGATTTCCCGTTCATCTTTGCTTTGCGCGCCGAACTGGAGGCCCGCGCCGGAGGCAACCCTTCGTGGAACACCGGCGTGGATTACGAAACGAAACTGAAACACTCGGTCGATCATGCGGAGGTGCGAGCACTGTATGCCGCAGCCGGGTTGAGCCTGGAGGCAGACCTTGCGACACTAAAGAACGCCAAGCGAATTACGGCCGATCCGGGCGCTTTGGCGTACTTGAGCGATAACATCATCTACAATGGCCAGCTACCGTTTCCGGTGCTGACGCTGCACACGACTGGCGACGGACTCGCGCCGGTGGAAAACGAGAGCGCCTATCGAAGGGTCGTCGGCGAGGCGCATGACAGCGCGATGCTGCGACAGACATTCGTGCACCGCGCCGGTCACTGCGCATTTACACCTGCGGAAACAATTACTGCGCTACAAACGCTTGACCTGCGTCTGACGACAGGGGAATGGAAGGATCTCACCGTTCCCGACCTGAACAATGACGCGGCTCTCCTGGGCTCTGGGTACAATGTTTACATCAACGGTGGTTCGTTGGTGCCCACGCCGCCGGCTTTCCTGAAGTTTGAACCGTTGCCGTTCCTAAGGATCTACGACGCGTTTACACAGTAGGAGCTCGGGAAAAAACACGGCAGAAGTCTCTAACAAGAAAAAGGCACGGAGTTTCTCGTTCCCCTCCGTGCCTCACTGAAGCCGTGCCCTTCCACAAATCTCTGCGGAGCTTCGCTCCGCGTGGGCGGGCCGGGCGCCCATAATCCTGATCAAAACCTCGCGGGCAAGAGTGCCCGCGCCACACGGTTAGCTGCAGCCGCTGGTACTGCCGCAGCTCATGCACTTGTAGCAACTGCCGTTGCGCACCATGATGGAGCCGCAGAAGGAGCAACTGGGAGCGTCGCCCATGTCGATCATGCCGGCGAGCGCGTCGGCGGCATGGACAGAACCAGGTCTCAGGTCTCGGGTCTCAGGTGTCAGCGAACCCCCTGAACCGGAACCAATGGAGCCGTTCAGATCGCCGACACTTTCCGGAGCGGGCGTGCCCAGCGCGCGCGGACGCAGGTTGTCGAACAGCATCTGCTGCTGTCCGCTGAGGAAGCGCAGGTGCAGCCAGCGGAAGATGTAGTCCATGATCGACTTGGCATAGCCGATCTCGGGATGGCTCGACCAGCCGCTCGGCTCAAAGCGCGTGTGTGCGAACTTCTCGCACAAGAGTTTCAGCGGCACGCCGTGCTGCAGCGAGATCGAGACCGCCAGCGCAAAGCTGTCCATGAGGCCCGACACGGTCGAGCCTTCCTTCGCCATCTTGATGAAGATCTCGCCGGGCTCGCCGTCGGGATACAGGCCGACGATGATGTAGCCTTCGTGGCCTCCGATGTTGAACTTGTGGGTCACCGACATGCGTTCTTCTTTCAGCTTGTGACGCACGGCGCGCGGCGGAGCGTCGGGGTTGTCGCCATCGGCAAGCGCCGTGGCCGCTGCGTTTCGCGCCGCATCATCCTTGGTCGAGTTCGCCGTCTTGGTGCCAGCCGCCGAAAGCGGCTGCGATTGCTTGCATCCATCGCGATAAACCGCGACCGCTTTCAGGCCCAACTTCCAGGCTTGGATGTAAGCCTCAGAAATATCGTCAACCGTGGCTGCATTCGGCAGGTTCACGGTCTTTGAGATCGCTCCCGAAATAAAGGGCTGGGCGGCGGCCATCATCTTCAGATGTCCCATGTAGTGAATGGAACGCGTGCCCTTGGCCGGCTTGAATGAGCAATCGAACACCGCCAGATGCTCGTCTTTAATGAGGGGCGCGCCTTCGATCGTTCCGGTCGCGTCGATGTAGGAAACGATCGCGTCGGTCTGCTCATGGGTGTAGCCGAGTTTGAAGAGCGCGCCGGGGACGGAGTTGTTCACGATCTTGATCATCCCGCCGCCGACTAGTTTCTTGTACTTGATGAGCGCCAAGTCCGGCTCAATCCCGGTAGTATCGCAGTCCATCATGAAGCCGATGGTTCCGGTTGGGGCTAGGACGGTGACTTGGGAGTTGCGGTAGCCGTGTTTTTCTCCGTGGGATAGGGCTTCGTCCCAGCATTGCTTGGAAGCTTCGATCAACTCGGGCAACTGAGAGGCTGCCGAGCTTCGCTCGGCTGGACGGCCGAGGGCGGCCGTCCCTACGTGGCCGTTGTTCGTGCCAATGTTATTGACGCTTGCGCGGTGCATTCTTATTACGTCTAAGAAAGGTTCGCGATTTATGTACCAGCCGGGGCAGGCTGCTCCGGGCATGTCTTCTGCCTTGGTTACTCCGAGGCGAGTTTGAACTGTGTCGGTGATGGGGCCTAGCGGCTCGCATTGTTCTGCTATGCGCGACGACTGCAGATAGGCTTCGCCGCACATGATGGCGGTTACGCAGGCGGCGTAGTCACGGCCGGCATCGGAATCGTAGGGAAGTCCCGCGGCCATTAACAGCGCTCCTAAGTTCGCATAACCTAGGCCTAGCGGGCGATAGTCGTGGGAGTTCTTGCCGATGAGTTCGGTGGGGTACCCGGCGTTGTCTACCAGAATTTCCTGGGCAGTGATGACCACGTCCACGGCGTGACGATAAGCTTCCACGTCGAACGTGCCGTTGGGCGCGAACTTCAGCAGGTTCAGGCTGGCGAGGTTGCAGGCGGAGTCGTCGAGGAACATGTACTCGCTGCAGGGATTGCTCGCGTTGATGCGCGCTGTGTTTTTCGAAGTGTGCCAGCGGTTGACGGTGGAATCGTACTGCATGCCGGGATCGCCGCATTGCCAGGTGGCTTCGGAAATTTTCTGGAGCAGGTCTTTGGCTTTGTAGGTGTTGACTACGCGACCGTCGACGATGGCGCGGGTGGAAAAATCGGTGTCGCGCATGACGGCGACCATGAAGTCGTCGGTGACGCGGACGGAGTTGTTGGCGTTCTGGAAGAAGATGGAGCTGTAGGCATCGGAGTCAGGATGCGATCCGTCGTAGCCCTGCAATACGAGCGCGTGGGCTTTGGCTTCTTCTTTGGATTTGCACTCGATGAAGTCGACTATGTCGGGATGGTCGATGTTTAAGATGACCATCTTGGCGGCGCGGCGGGTCTTGCCTCCGGACTTGATGACGCCGGCAAAGGCGTCGAAGCCTTTCATGAAGCTGAGCGGGCCGCTGGCAGTGCCGCCGCCGCTGAGAACTTCGGTGGAAGAACGCAGCGGAGAGAGATTTGTGCCGGTCCCGGATCCCCACTTGAAGAGCATGCCTTCGGTCTTGGCCAAAGTGAGGATGGAATCGAGCGAATCGTGAACCGAGTTGATGAAGCAGGCGGAGCACTGCGGGCGCGTGTATCCGGTGGCGCCGAACTCCACTTGCTGCATGGTCGAGTTCCAGTGCCAGTTGGTTGCGTCGGACTTAGGCTCGACGCGCTCGCAGCCGACGTTGAACCAGACGGGCGAGTTGAAGGCCGCGTACTGGCGGATTAGCAGGTGGACGAGCTCGTCATGGAACGTGGTGGCGTCTTCAGTGGAGCGGAAGTATCCGTCTTTCATGCCCCAGTCGCGAATGGTTTCGGCGACGCGGACGACCAGTTGACGCACGCCGGTTTCGCGCTCATCGGTGCCGATCTGTCCGTGGAGATACTTCGAGGCGACAATGTTGGTCGCGGTCATGGACCAGTCTTTTGGGACCTCGACGTTCTTCTGCTCGAAGATCATGCCTCCCTGGGAGTCGGTGATCTGAGCGTCGCGGAGTTCCCACTCGACTTCGGAGTAGGGGGAGACGCCGGGCTTGGTGAAAAAGCGGCGGAAGGTCAGTCCGGGAGCCTTCTTCTTAGTAGTGCTGGCAGCGGTTTGAGTTTTGATTTGATCGCGCACTTCGGGCATTTCCTTCTCCTAATTAGATGATGGCAAGAAGCAGTCGATCTTGCACTTAGTACTCATTTCTCAAATGCATACGGCGGTTCGGCCAAAGTTACGACCTATTCCTCACGGGACTGGATCGGCCTGCGAGCTTTTTGGGTAATTGTGCTCTGGGAGCGCGGTGGTAAGGGTTGGCTCAGCGGGGCGGACCGCTTGGGCTGACTTCGTCTCGATTAGTCTCGGTTGGACTGACTTCGTTTGGACTGGTCGGGTCCACTGAGAATCGCCGGCTGGGCATTCGATGCCATGACGGGCGAAAGAGGCGGCAACGAGTTCGATCAAACCTTCCATCGGGGCTCCTAATGGCGCGAAGGAAGCCGGCCGGTCGGGGAGCAGCTTCAGCCGCGAAATTCTAATTCTTTTTCTTTCGATGAATCCCCCCGAGGGGATGCCTGGCAGGGCCAGACCGGGGGAAGTCACCGCTCGTTTCCATCCACTCCGGAGGGATGGTTTCCCGTGAAGGGGGAGACGCGAAGTCACCTCAACTTTGAGTCTCGTCCCTGCGTGTTTACGGTCGTAGCCTCCTTTAAAGGAGGTCTGCAAAAGTGCTCGGGATGCTTAACGTACTCCCGTATATGGTGTCTGTCAAGAGGGAAACGCAACATCTTGTAGCCCGAAAGTGTTAGCGGTGCCGAGTTGGGAAATCGCTAATCGGCATTCGCTACCCCTTCCTGAAACCAGTTCCGGCGGGTTCACAGGCTGCAGAAGAAGTCGTCTTGCTAACCCGGCGGCGCCCCGGCGGCTAAAGCCGCGCCCTTTCAAAACAAAGTCAAAACCCGAGTTTTCCCCCGCAGCCGCTTCAGGCGGTGGCACGGGTGCGATCTTCTGGCGAGGCGCGAGCCACGGGCCGGGCGAGGACGCGCGGCGCTCCATCGGTTGGAACTCCGGTCTGAACTCTTGCGGCCGGGGAATGAAGCTGCGTGGGTGCGAGAGGCACGTAGATGTCTTCGAATAGAGCGTGGGTGGTGATCCGTCTTATGCCGTCAGAGGACTCGACGAGGTAGTCGCCGGGCCGGCCGGATTGTTCCCGGCCGAGTGCGTCGGTAAAGACGAGTAGTTCGGTGAGTTGGCGAGCGCGCACCAGGAAACGGGTGCGGTAGACGGTCCATTGGCTTTCAAGATTCATAGTGCTTCTTTCACCCCTAGGCGGGGCCGGTATGTGTTTCTGGCTCTTAGGTTTTGACCGAGCACGGTCGCCGCTCGGCGAATTCTTGTTTCAAGTGGAGCGACTGTACGCGCAGAAAGAGAACGGGTCAATTACATAAGAATTGTGCAACGGCGGAATTTTTGCCCGCGGATTTGATGTGATGCGTCCGGATCAAACATGGGACGAGTGTAACTGCGGTTGGCGCACGAGCGGCGGGGTTTGAGCGGCGGGCGAAAAATTGCGGTGGACGCTGCAGCGCTCGGCAACTGGAATTTGCACAAGGGGTGCACAGGTTAAGAACAGTTCTCAGTTCTCAGCGATTCGCTTCGGGTTGGTTAAGTTGCAGTTTTTCTGAGAACTGGGAACTGCCCTTTGCAGCCTTGGCCGTCGGTGATTGATGTCAGTACTCCGATCGTTCTCCTGAAACATAGTGTATCATAACGTATCACAACGTTGCATATCGAAAATTGTTGAATCCTGCTATTTTTGCTTGTAGCCATGACGGAACCCAGAGTCGCCCTGTTAGTTCGGGTGCCGGCAAGTCTCAAGTCAGGATTGGCGGAGATGGCGAAACATGAGCGCCGGTCTCTGAGTAAGCAGGTTGAATTGCTGCTAGAACGATGCCTCGAGCTTGAGGGGCGAAAAGGCGTCGCCATGCCCGCAAAGGGCGGCCGCCGTAGCGAAAGTTGACCCACACGCTTTCGATGGCCTTCTTCGCTTTTTATTCGGTGTTAGCGGCGCAGTCGACTCGCGTCGCCTTCTGAAAGGGACGCAGACCGCAAGCCGCAGCTCAGCGCCCTCTCGTTCCTCTCTACGTGCGGCAGGGATGACGCCTCGGGCGATTGCCTGTATAACCCACTTCTCAAAGTTGAGCCCCGAAGCGGCGAACTCGCGGAGCAACCGCCAGGGATAGCCTGACGTGAATTAAAGTGCGGTCACTTGCCACTGAAAGGCGCGAAACTCGGCGAGCCTGCTGAAATCTCGTTCGTTGGCTGTGATCACCCGGATGCCCAGTCGCCCCGCGCTCATCGCGATCAGTGCATCATTGGTCAAACGTCCTTGCCCGATCTTTTCGTAATGATACTTAGCCGCCAAGCGAGCAAGCACTCTGCCGACTTGAGTCCAGTCGCCAAGATTCGGAACCAGGATTCGCTTCGCCCTGTCAAAATCTCGCTCCAGGCGTTCTACAACTTGCCGATCGCGGTCGGCCGTGCCGGCATAGAGTTCTTCGAGTACCACGGCACTGAGCCAAAGCGGCGCATCCGTAGTGAACCGGCGCAGCGCCACGACCGCATCGTCTCCTTGCCGCAGTGCGCTAATGTAAATGGAAGAGTCGAACAGGGCGGGCTGCATCTAACCACCCAACGTACCGTATACGTCCTTGATGTCAATGCCACTCTTGACAAAGCGCTCAGTGGCTTCGAGAGCCAATCGATTGCTCTCGTGTTCGGCAATCGCCAAATCCAATGCACGATCGATGGCCTCCGTCTCGGTTTTCGCGCGCAGAGCTTTTTGGGCGCGCTTGATTTTCACGGAATCCAACTGAAAGTGCTTGTGTGATCGACTCCTTGTAGTAGCCATGAAAGTACCTCTCTCCCTGTCAAATGAGGATACCACCATGATGTACACAGTTTCAAAAGTTATGTACATTCCGGGAACATCCAACCCGGACTGGTGGCGATTCGCGGGACCAGAAACCAATCGTCACATGGGTCGCGCCACAGCTCCAGGGGCTATGATCCGCGCATGTTCCGGAAGCATCGCAGCCACCGCCGGCACTAATTATCGAGAGTGTGGCTGACCTTCACCCCCACGCATAGTTCGGTTTTTCGTCGATCGGTCGCCTTGCATGTTGTATTCGCGGATATGAATCCCGCTGTGGGCCGCCGATCGCAAATCGGTTCAGGACGTGCAGTTTCACCCATCGGCTGAGTTTCGACGCTCCATTTGCAATTAGCGAAACGGTCACTCGGCCATAGGTTAGGGCTTCGATTTGTTTTTGGTTACGCGGGTAGACGCCGAAGCGCACCGTTGCATTTGGCGGGAAAATTTTGCGATTCGACCCGCGAATTCCTGTGGATTGTCAGCCGTTGCGCGCCAGAATTCTAGCGTCTCCTGGTCGGGCAAAACCATCTGCAGCACCGAGGCGCGAAAATCCAGCTCCAGCTGACGGGCGGAGTCTATAGTTTGGACGGGGGCGCTCACGGCGTGGGCATCACCGCTTGCGTCTGATTGGAGTACGCGGCTTTCCGCTTCCGTCTTATCCATGGGGTCACCATATATTAGCCGGTCGTGCTGAGTGTCACTGTCACATGGTGCTGGCCACGCAATGTGGACGGAAACGCGGCATGCCGGGCCGTTCATCAAAGGCGCGGCAAGATCACGTCGGTCGCGTATCAACTGTGAACAACTTCTCCTCGTTCGTTCACCACGACGGAAGTCCAGTTCGATTTGAATGATCGTCATCATCCCGCGGTGCATGGGGTTCATCCCCAATTTTTGTTCAGGTCCTTCCTCCCTAGATTGACCTGAGACGGCCTCGGGGCGGACATGGATCACCAAAGAAGCGGACTCCTGCGTTGAAAAGGTATTGGGCAAGTAGAACTGAGCTTCCGTCACCCTTCCGCTCTACTTCAACTGATA
>Ga0187852_1002766_pt1 | contig 13693 bp, 19 predicted proteins | sample June2016WEW_6_40_FD_134511 | JGI IMG/M metagenome (GOLD analysis project Ga0187852, IMG submission 134511) | Peatland microbial communities from SPRUCE experiment site at the Marcell Experimental Forest, Minnesota, USA - June2016WEW_6_40 | ecosystem: Environmental > Terrestrial > Soil > Wetlands...
CAACCGAGGCCAAAACCAAAGGAGTCCGAGCATTGAACGCCGCGATGGCCCACTTCCAATCCGACGCACCGCCTTGCCACAACTGCGGCACCATTATGGTACGTAGCGGGGCGTGCTACCAATGCCCGGGTTGCGCTGAGAGTTCCGGTTGCGGTTAGTGGTTCTTACGTTCTCTTGCGAAGTACCAAGACCCTCCCCGCTCCGGCAACAACATCACACCATGGAAAGCCCTGACCAACTTCACGAAATGTTCCACATGCAGAAGGCGCTCAACGAACGCATCGGCGTGCGTGTGGAGCGCATGAGTGAGAAAGAGAAGACCAAATGGATCTTGAACTACTCCCGTGCCGTGACCCAGGAAATCGCCGAACTCACCGACACTGTTCCGTGGAAATGGTGGGCCAACTACCAGCAGTTTGACGCACAAAATGCCCGGGTCGAGGTCGTGGACCTCTTCCATTTTGTGATCAGCCTGGCGCAGGTGCTCGGCATGAAAGCCGATGACGTGTTTGAGGCTTACGCCAAAAAGAACGCGGTAAACTTCAGGCGGCAGGCGAGCGGCTACCGCGTGAAAGACGAACACGATTCAAGACATATTTGACCCGCAAAAAACAACACTGACGGCATTATAATGGGGAAACGGCCCACCCGTAGCAACGTGCGACGGGGTGCCGGAGTCGGAAAGAAAGACATCATGACTCTCGCCATTGCACGACCTCCAGTAGTGACTGGAGCCAGCCTCGTCAGCGCCGCCTGCCGGAAATACCAGGAAGCCGTCGATAAATTCAAACGCGTCGAGGCTGAGTGGCAGACACTCCCCACGCAGGAAGCCGTCATGCGGGTGGTGGAGACCCAAGGGATCCTCCGCGAAACACGGCAACTCCTCGACCGAGGCACTTCCCAGATGACGGGCATGAACAGTCCGGAGTGGGGAGACGCGACCGGCCAAAACACCCGCGATGAGGTGGCCGAGTGCCTGCAGGATGCTCACGACTTGGGTAATCGCGTGGACGACCTGCTGGCCGGCTGCGACCGTCTAATTGAGACCTGCCTGGCTCACCAGGAGGCCTACGAACGTTACCAAACGGGGAAGGCTCTTTGCATCGTCGTTGCGGTCGCAATCCTTACGATTGGAGTGGCGCTGTACTTCCTATTGCGCTGACGTGCCGGAGACCGGAGCATCGCTTGGCGTTAAAACGCCGTCACAGAAATTTGCTGATGACGACGCAGGCCCAACGCCACAAGGCATCGGAAATCGCGAGCGAAATCAGCAAACTCCAAGGGATAAAGAGCGCCGTTGTGGATGACGATAACGGGTATGGCAGCTTCAACCTCTTCATCGAATTGCGCAACCGCTTGGAGGGGCACTACCACCTAAGCCGGCGCATTGAGTTTGAAATCCCGCTGCACGGGCTCATGGCCCGAATCACCAGGATCATCGAGCGGCATGGCGCAAGGCTGGAATGGCACGAGCCGCCCAGGCGCCAGTACGCGAGACCGGGTCACGGGAAGAAACTGTTCGAGGGTTATAGCACAGACAGCTACAAGATCAGCGTTCATATCCCGCAGCCTGCGGAGGAGGTGCAACGGCAGCGGGAGACGCAACTCGCCTTTGCCTAGCCCATCCTCCCATGGCGCAACCGCGATGAAGAGCTTCGCTGAACAATGGAAAGGGAACAGATCACTCGGCCGGATTTCAACTTAAGCCACTCGGCTCAGCACACCGAGCATGGACCGCAGCTTTTTGGCGCAGGCCTTGAGGATGTTCAGCAGCGTTTTACTCATACCCCCATTATAAGGCCGTGAAACAACCTTCCCAATGACCACAGTCGCCAGTTACCGCATCCCAGGCTTCGGGACAGTCGACGTCGTTCAACAAAACGACGGGAGGAATCGCTTTTGGAACCTGTTTGCAGCGTCGGGCGAATGTTTGAACGAGGGACACCCGTTTGGGAGTAAACCGCGGCGCAAGCAGGTCGAAGCATTTCTCGCTCATGACCTGAAGGAGGCGCTCGCCCGCATCGAAAAAAAGTGCGAGAGACTCAAGATCACGCAGGAGGACCTGGACGAAGTCATCCATGAAGCGGCTCAGGCAGGCAACCGGAGGCTGAATCAGGTGTCCGAAGAAAAGCAGCAGGAGCGCCTGATCACCACGGCGGAAGAACAGGCTGCCCGGGTCAACAACGGAGGGCGGGCCAGCCAGCTAGTTTACCTGCTTGAGGCCTATGGGGAGGCTGGGGCCGTGAAGGCGCTGCAAGACCGACATGAAACCAACGGCTGACGAAACAATCCGCTTCTATCGGGAGGACGGGGCTTATGTTCTCGTTCACGATGGGACGCTGGATGGCGGATCAAACCTCCACTACGTCATCCGGCTGATCGAGCGGGAAATGCGGCTCAAGCTGAGCTCGCTCGGGTACTTCGGGCAGGGCACCCACAGCCAGGAACGCTTCCGTAGTGGCCAGCCGATTGATGAGCACGCTTTCGCCCGGAGAACACGTCAACTGCTCCGTTTGCCTCTTGCGGAGTTGGCCGCCTGCCTGATGGCCAAGGGCGTCCTCGGCCCAAAACCGGGCGAACCTGCTTTTGGGGACCTCAATGAAAAGACCGGTGCGGCCGCGCTGAAAGAATGGGCGCTTTCGTATTACGAAGCGAACGAGATTACTTGTCCAGGGAGCCTGAACACCCTCGAACGCAACCGGCTTTTCCGCTGGCGGCGGATACCGTTCGAATACCTGCGGCACAACCTGCAGGGCAGTTATGAAATACCCGTCAAAGTGGAGTGTTACCGCCAGCTCTTGGGGAAAGGGCATCCCCTGCCGCCGCTCATCTGCCGGCGCCAAGGCTGGGATTTGCTCGAGGGCTACCACCGGCTGAGCGCGCACGAGAAGGTGGGAAGCGAGACGATACCGTGCGTGATTATAGGCAGGAGCTAGCAGAAACTTTTTCACCCAAAAGCTCCCGCGGTGTTCGGGGCACAAGCCAAACACAAGTGAACAAAACAAGAGCATGAGGGACTGGTTTACAGTGGATAAAGATGGCCTGGCCAAAGTCCTTGGCCGCCGCGGCAAGGCGTTTGCCATGTTGGAGCTGATCCAAAACGCATGGGACGCGCCAGGCGCCACCCAGGTTGAAGTCACTTTGAAGCCGGCGGCGCGCGGCAGGACCTTGCTCATCGTCGAGGACAACGCACCAAATGGATTCAGCGACTTGGCCCACGCCTACACACTGTTCAAGGAATCAGACAAGAAGGCGGATCCAACGAAGCGCGGCCGCTTCGACGTCGGGGAAAAGCTGGTGCTCGCCCTTTGCGACTGTGCGCGCATCTGCACTACCCGGGGGACGCTGATGTTCGATCAGGCCGGCCGCCGCGAACTGCCGGAAAAGCGAGACCAGGGTTCGTTAATCCGCTGCGTGGTGCAAATGACCAAGGCGGAGATGGAAGAGGCCCTCGCCTGGACCAGGAAGCTCTTGCCGCCTGCCGGCATTTTGACCCGGGTCAATGGCGAAAGCATCGCGGCCCGTCCGCCCATGGCCGCTTTCCAAGCCCGGCTTCAGACGGAGAAATCCAATGCCGCAGGATACCTCCGGCGCGTGGAACGCCAAACCGAGGTCAAACTGCACGAGCCGTTGCCCGGCGAGCCCGCAATGCTCTATGAAATGGGCATCCCCATCGTGCAGACCGGCGACAAATGGCATTACGACGTCGCGCAGAAAATCCCACTGACACTCGACCGCGAAGGCGTGGCCCCCTCGTTCCTGCGGGATCTCCGGCTGGCCGTGTTCAACCACATGCACGAACAAGTCAATGCCGAGGACATCAACAGCCCGTGGATAGAACAAGTCGTGGCTGAAAAGGACTGCATGCCCGGCGCCGTAAAGACATACCTGGATCGGCGTTTCTCCGAGAAACGAGTGGCGTACGACCCCTCGGATCCTGAAGCCAACAAATTGGCCGTTTCCAAGGGCTACACCGTCGTCACCGGCTCCATGATGAGCTCGGGGGCCTGGAAAAATTCCAAGAGCGCTCAGGCCATCCTGCCGGCCGGCCAGGTCACCCCGTCACCCAAGCCCTACAGCCCCGAGGGGCCGCCGCTGAATCTGTTCCAAGAGGTCACACTCGAGATGCGGGAGGTGGAACAGCACGCGATGGCCATCGCCCGGGAGGTTCTGAAGCGCGAGATCAGCGTGACCTTCGCCAACGACGCTGCCTGGCCATTTTCGGCCACCTACGGACCCGGGCGGCTCACCTTCAACGTCGGCCGGCTTGGGCGCAAATGGTTCTCCTTGGCGCGCAACCGCAAGGGAATCAATACGCTCCTGATTCATGAGTTCGGCCACGAATACTCCTCGGACCATCTGAGCGAGGACTATCACAATGCGCTCTGCCGCATCGGGGCGGACTTTGTGGAAATGGCCGCAAAACAGGAACCTCGCCACACCCTCCAAAGCCCTACAATGGAGCGACCATGACGGGACTCCTCATTACGTTCGAAGGAACCGAAGCCACCGGCAAAGGCGCGCAGGTTCAGCGCCTGGTCCCCTGGCTGCAGGAGCGCGGCTGCACGGTTTGCAGCCTGCGCGAGCCCGGCGGCACTCCGACCGGCGAGGAACTTCGTCGTGTTTTGAAGCACCAGCCGGATTGCGCGGGCATGGATCCGGTTACGGAACTGCTCCTCATGAACGCCAGCCGCGCGGAGTTGGTGCGGAAGATCATCCGCCCTTCACTGGCGCATGGCGAAATCGTCCTGTGCGACCGCTTCTACGATTCGACCTGCGCTTATCAGGGCTACGGGCGCGGTTTAGATCTTTCATTGGTGCGGCAGGTTGTTGATGCCGCAGTAGGCGATACCAAGCCCGATTTGACCTTCCTGCTCCGGATTCCCGTGGAGGTCAGCGAAGAGCGCCGCAGGCGGCGCAATGCTGCACTCCCTTTCAAGTTAGATCGCTTCGAAGCTGCCGAGAGGGAGTTCTTCCTCCGCGTCCAGGAAGGCTACGATAAGATCGCCGCCGGGGAACCGGAACGGTTCCGCGTCATCGACGGCACCCAAACACTTGAAGAGGTGCAAGCGCAGATACGCCAGCACGTTCTTGCGCTGATAGATGGCGACCCGCGACAGGCTTTCAACGAAACTGTGCCGGCAGCCAACTCTCCACGGGACGATGTGAGATTTTCCGCGCTGCCAGACCCCCAAAAGAACCTCAGCACGTGTTTGTCAAATAAGGGCGTTATGCGTGCCGGGTTGCAGCGTTTTACTTAGATCGCGTTTCGTTGCCCGTGCAGTTCTGGCGTGCGCGCGCCGGCACTCCTCGCGCCGTCATTCGCCTCGCTGACCCGGTTCGCTTTCCTCCCCAAGGGGGCTGCGCGGCAAAACCCCAAATCCGGTTGTCACCACACTGGGCCAGGCGTACCATCCGCGCCGAACCGATCGCCGGCCAATTGAAAACGAGCATCATCCTTATCGACTTCGAGAACGTTCAGCCCAAGGACCTGACTTCGTTGCGCGGACGCCCCTTCAAGACCAAGGTCTTTTGCGGAGCCAACCAGACCAAAATCCCATTCGACCTCGCTGCCGAGCTTCAACCCCTCGGGCCGGATGCCGAATACGTCCGCATCCAAGGCACCGGCCGCAACGCCCTCGATTTCCACATCGCCTACTACATCGGCCGCCTCGCCGCCGAGTCCCCTGGCGCCACGTTCCTTATCGTTTCTAAAGACACCGGGTTCGACCCACTGATCAAGCACCTCAAGACCCAGAACATCACCTGCCACCGCTTGCCATCACTCAGTGACATTCCAGGGCTTGCATCAGCGCCGGCGCCTTCATCCCCGGATCGCATTCAAAAAGTCGCCGACAGCCTCCTCAATCGAAAAGACTCCAGGCCCCGCAAACTCAAAACCTTGACCGCCTTCATCAAGGGCCAACTGAACGACCGGGCAACCGACGCGGCGGTCAACGACGTCGTCGCACGCCTGACACAGGCCGGCATGTCAACTCAGCCCGACGGCAAGCTGACCTGGCCATCCGCATAGGCCCCCGGTCCATGTGTCTTTAATGGCACGAATGAACATTTTCACGACAGACCATCCCATGGCCTCACAGCCGTCCTGGTCCGACGCGAAACAGCATCCAGTGCTGTCCATCCTCTGCAGCGTTTTGCTGCTGGGCCCAATCCTGACGCCTGTGGTCATTTGGCGCCTCTATGTGTATTTCACGAGCGACATCGGCGCAGACAACCCCTTCCCCGACCCCTGGCGGGCTCTTGCTTGGATGATCATCCTGGCGTTTGCAATCAGCCTCGTCTGCGCGTTCCCGCTCGTGCTGCTGTATCGGATGTTTGCACGGTGCTGGAAGAAGTGGTGCGCCAGCTAGTTGACGAGCGCCGAAAATCCCGGTCGTTGCCCGAAGCAGTGTGGTCCTGCCCAAACAAGCATTGCCGATGACCTTGCCGCCCTCGCCACTACCGCACGGTAGTTCTCTCTAACATTTTCTCTTGGCCTGCCGTTTCCCGGGTTCGGGCTTGGCCTTTGACTTGGCAAGCAGTTTGCGGGGGCGAGTTCGGGGCAAGGGAGCCGGGGCCAGCAATTCATGAATCCCAAGCCCGAAGCCCCTGGCAATCTTCTCGAGCGTGGCCAAACCGGGGTTCCTTTTGATCCCGAGCTCGTAGAGCTGATAGAGTTTATATCCGATGCCGCAAGCTTCCGCGGCCTTTTCCTGCGTCCACCGGCAGGCTTGCCGCAGCTCTCGCAATCGTTTTCCGAACGTGATCGATGCCGATTCTTGTTCCACTCATAGCAGGGTGAGATTCGATGGTTGACAGCAACACTCACTAAAGGTAGTTCAAAAATGTGAACTTACGGAACTCGATGCCGGATTCGTCTTCCGGATTGGTTGCCTTGCCGTTTGGCGGCGCAAAAAGGGAGGCCCTGGAGCCTCCGGAACCGCGCCCGGCTTCGGCGGCCAAGGCCGCAGCGGGCGTTAAGGGGTTGGATCTCGGAACGGATTGGATTCGGAGCGCCGGCAGGGAAAGCCCGCGCTCCCGGGCATCAGCCGCCGCTCCCCTGCCTGGTCCGCAGCTTGTCCCGCTCTTTGCGCATGTCGGACGGGAACAAATCGTCGGTGGAAACGTTCAGCACCACCGAGAGCCGAAAGAGCTCCGAATCCGCCACGCGACGAAGCCGGGCTTCAATTTGGGAGAGAGTCCCCCGGCTGATATCCAGGCCGTGCAACTGGCAGCGAGCGGCCAGTGCCTCCTGGGTCAAATCCAGTTTGTTGCGCAATTTCCTGACTTGCGGTCCTACGACGTTGGCAGGTGTTTTGGTTCGGGCCATGCGCGAGTGTGCTCGTGACCCTATTGGGAAAAGGAACTTGCCTTGCTACGAATTCCTAGCAATCTCTCGGAACTGGATCGGCCGCAAGCCGCGACCCTGAACCTGACGCCGTGATGCGGGACTTCCTGGAAAAACCCCGGAGGGCGGCAGCGCAAACGGCGCGAAACATAAAAGGCAGGAAATGGCCTGCCGCAAACAGAGACTGACGCATGTGGAAGTCGAAAAATGCGAGTTTAACGGACAGCAGCTGCGCTTCGTCACCGGACGGACCCGGGACAAGGCGGGCAGCCGCAAGCTCGCCCGACTGACGTTCCAGCCTTTGCCGGCCGGCACCTACGAAAAACCTATCCCGCGCGAAATCACCAGAGTTTTGATCCCGTGAAGAGCCAAGTGTACCTGGTCCAAAACTGTGGCGGAGTATCGCTGGAGGTGGTGGCCGGCCCCTTTGACTCGGAGGCAGCCGCGGCCATCGAGGAGGCGATCATCCAGCGGGTAAAAGCGGACCCGGGGCTCCGGCACGGGGGAGACGATACGCTGCACACGCTGGAGGTCGCTCCCGACCGCCAACCGGAATTTAGCGGTTTCTCCGGCGGTTACATGGAGAACATCCGCTGGGTGGCGGCCGGCTGCCCTCCCCAAGGAAAGCCGGACACCTGGGACCAAGCAGACTTTGCTCTGGCCACCCAGGAAAAATGCGAATGAAAAGCACGCCATTCCGATTTTACAACCGCCCAAAAACCACTATAGCTTTGAGGTGCCGTGACGCTAAAATGCCCCTGGCACCAAAGCGCTATATCTCGTGAATGCTTCCGTCAATGGTTGCGCGAAACAAAATGGAAAATCAGTTAAGAGAACCGATTGAGGCGCCAACGTTCTGGCGAAAGCTCAGCCTGCAACAGGGGAAAAAGGTCATCCGGGTTGAGCAGTTGGTCGAGGATTTCGCGCCGAGCCGGACCACCGTGCGCGAGGAAGGCAAAGGGAGCGATATCAAACCCGATCTGACCCTCGGCTCCATCCGGGAACAACACCTGCCCCCGGGAGCCGCAACCTGCATTGTGCATCTTAAGGAGGACGTGGACATCGTCTTTCCCGACATGGACGCCCCGGGAAAACTCAAGATTCATGATCGCCGTTACCAGCAGGAATTCGAGGTTAACGAGCCCATTGTCTCGCTGGCCGACCTGCAAATCGAGGGCGTGCTGCAAGCGGCGGAAGAGGCTTACCTTAAGAACAACGGGCCTTTTTCTGATCCTTACCAGCGCGAAGACCCTCGCATCGTTCCGATCGCCTTCAAGACGGGTTCGGAGGAGGCGCTGCGATCCCAACTCACGGACCTGCTGCACGCCTTTCCGAAAATATTCGAAGCCGTGCCGGAGCCGCGCCTGTTTGTCCATACGGAGTTCGACCGCCAGCCCGCAAGTTTCAACATTCATCTCTACCACCGGGGCCAAACCTGGCAGGCCGAAAACTTCTTTCTGGCGCTGGTGAAGCCGATCATCCGGGAAAACACCCCTTCCGGCTGCTGTTACCGTAACGGGACCGGAGAGCTCGAACGACGCTCCGACTTTCACAAGGACTCGCTGTTCCTCAGCATTGAACCCGAGACCCCCACTCAAGAGCAGGTTCAAAGGGCGCGGCAGAACACCACCGCCCGGTTTGAAAAATACCGGCTGACGCTGAATCCGGAGATTTTCGAACAAAACCCCTTGAGACGAGGCGAAAGAAAGCCGCCGGGCGGGAGGTTCGCTCTGGTGACGCTCCTGGTTGGCTTGGGCTTGCTCGTCCAGAACGCGGCGGTCAGCTGCGCCCTGGGCTAAGAGAACATTTCAGGAAAGATCGAGGGGAAACATCCCCACCACCCTTGGAGCGCAAGTCTCCGGGTCCAGCGTGTGACCCTGGTCATCGTTGGTCGGGGACTCGGCGCTCAGTTGCCGGGAGAAGCGCGCTGCGCGGACCGGGTCGAACGGGCCATAGGCGTCCGCGCCGCGGCAGACGATCCGCTCATCGGGCGCCAGCACGATCATCCCCTTGTGGAACCGCAAGGCCAGTTCCCCCTTCAAACGCTGAGGATCAACCTCGGAAGGCAACGGCCGGAACTGCAACGGCTTCCGTCCGGTGGAGACGTAAAGCCGGGCGAAGGCGCGCAACTGATCAAAGTTCCTCAGTCCCGGAAAGGTCGCTTGCAGCATCTGGAACGTCCGGGCCGCGTGTTCGCCGGCGACCTGCGCCACCATGTACTGGACGTTGCGTGTAAAGACGTCCATGCGCGCCGGCCCGGCTGCCGAGCGCGGTCCAGGTTTCACGGGGACTGATTCACACCGCTGCATTACCTCAGTATAAAGCCGACGGCATGGTTTACGTCCGGCCTGGCCGTTTTTTGCCCACATGCATGCCGGATAAATCCCCTGCCTGAGCCGCCGATTCACGTCGCGCCCTATAATGGGGCAGGACCTGCACAAATGTGGGACAGAAGACCTGGATATGAAACTGCAAGAGACAACGCTGACGGCGCTCAAGTCTGTGGCTGGGGTGTATGCGGTGCGGCCAATCATCCGCGGCAAGGCGCTGGCCCTGCGCCAGGGCCGTGACGGCCCTGAGTTGGCGCAAGACGAAGGGCAGGCCGTGCGAGTTGTGGCCGTGAGCGACGCCAAGCCGAGCTTGCTCTCGTTTGCGGCGATCAACGGGATTCCGGTCAAGAATTACACCGACATGGCGGTCCCCAAACCGAAAGCCCCATCTGCTCCGAAACCGGCCGAGGTTCCAGAGTTGGTGATGTAACCGCGCCCGGCCCGCCGGGAGCCTTTTTTGTTGCGGTTATGAAAAACCCGCCGGTATGGGGGATGCTGGTTGCGCCGCATGCACCGGTTTGCTAGCCAAACACACTTAACGCGATGAAGGAACGTTACCTCATCATTGGCTTTCAGCCGCCGACCCGGCGAATCAGCCTCGATAGTGAACGGGCCGAAAGCGCAACGGACGCTATGAGGGCCGTGGCCGGGATGCGGAAGGCCGCCGACGTGTTGCTTGCCTGGACAGCGGGCCAGATGCGCCAAATGGCGGACCTATTGACCGCGATGACCCCACAGCAAATTGCATTCAACCGCCGATCGGCCGAGCTCGAAGAGAGAGCATTCCGCGCCGGTCAAACGGCTCCCCCACCGGTTCGCACCGCCGGCCCGCAGCGCCAGCCTTTTTTGGTCATCAGCTACAACCCGCATACGGAAGCTGTGCATCTCGACACCGAATTGAGTGACAGCCCTGATGCCGCCCTGAGGTCAGTGGCTGGTATCCGGGGCCGGGCACACGTAATACTGGCGTTCACGCCCGAGCAATTGAGGGAGATGGCAGCTAACCTGGAGGGCCTGACGGCCGAGCAAATGGCCCGCAACCGCAGGGCAGCCGAGCAGGAAGAAAAGACCTTTTACGCCGAGCTCACAGCGCGGCAATAAAGGCAGCAGCCCAAGAACCCAGGGGACCGTTAGCATATGGACATGGCCGGCGGAGGAACGGCCGGCCGGTCCAGACCCAAATCCCGTGCTTGGTGCCGAATCGCCCGCGCGAAAGTCTCCAGCAACGAGGACTGAACCACGACCGCATGACTTTGGTTCGTGGAAGCGGCAATCCCGTCCAGAAAGCTCCCCAACGCCCTTTGAAAGGCGTCCTTGCCCGGTTCAAGCGGCCAAGCGCCGGAGAGACGTTGGGCCAGCCGCAAATAACCGGCATCGCTGGGCTTGTTGCGGAAGAGATCCCGCTGGGATGTAACCCAGCGCTTGACCCATTCATGCGGTTGAATGCCGATCAGCGCAGTGCGTTGCGCGAACGCCGAATAAGCGTTAGCCGGTTTCACGTCCGAGAGGCAGATGAGCTTGCTCTCGTCCGGAATGCGCAAGGCCGATCCCATGTTGCGGGCAAACTGGTTGGCTACCACACGGACCAGGGTGGCCTCCAACCGGGACGCTCCCTCAGGCCCCTGGATTTTGCTGATGTCGTCCATCAACCGCAGGTGTTCTTCAGCCAGCACAGTCTCCGGTTTGACGCGCTGCGCGGGGTCTGCCGCCCATTTGCCCAACACCGCCGTAAGCTGATTCAGCAGTTCCTCGGGTGAAGCGGGCTGGGCCGGGACCGCTGCGGCATAGGTCCTGATGAGTTGGTGAAGGGGAGCGCCCTGCTGCGCCAATCGCTGGTCGAGCAAGTTGTAAACGTGCGGGCTGACGTCCCTGTCCGGGGCCGAGTTATTCAGTCTCATACCCCATTATAAAATGGATACCCGCCTCTCCGCCAAAAAATGGGGCGAATACTTCAAAAATGCGAGAACGACTCCACAGGCTTGAGCAGTACCCGGAATACCTTTGCTTGGTCCACCAGAATCTGTCCGCGAAGCCGGCTTCCCGGACCTAAAATGGAAGTGTATGCCGGCGGCAGCAAAGTGGATGTTTATTTTGGTGCTCAATGCGGTTCTCTGCGGGTTCTTTGGCCTGGGGATAGCCGTGGTGCACTTTCTTTGGCTCGAATACGCCACGGTGCGCTGGCCCAAAGTCCGTTACACGGACGATTACCAAACGTCGTTCGCGTTGGCGTGCGCCGCCGTCGTTTTCGCGCTCACCACGCTCCGGCAAATCAAGACCCGCCTGGAGAGCAAGAGCCTGCGACCAGGCGAAATCGGTTTCATCCTGATCTTCGCCGCGATCGTGATGGTGGGGATGACGCCCGTGCCGGGCAGCAACTTTCCGCAGTACCTCTACGAAATGAACTATTCGGGCAAGAAGGATACCAGCAAGGAGGAGCCCAAGAGCGAGGAGGAAGCCAAGCCGCTCAAACTGAAACGAGACTGCCCGTGAAACCCCGCAGATCCTCATCACAGCAAGCCTTCGCCCTGGTCGGGGCCTTGGTGCTGGCCGTCCTGGTCTGCGTGGCGGCCTCCCTCGCCATCCACAGCGCGCAGCATCGGCTCTCCGAGGCGCGGGCCAAGGAAGGAAACATTGCGGCCCGCCTGGCCCTCGATTCCGCCGCCTCGAGGGTATTAAGCCAGTTGGATCGGGTGTTCGAAACCAAAGGCGCTTACGGCGGGGCCGACCTCCAGCAATGGCTCCAGGGCCAGGCGCCATCGGTCTCCGGCCCTTACACCGTGACGCTTTCGGCCACCAACGATGTTCTGCCGGAGAACAACACCATTTCCACCCGCCAGGTGGCGGCCAACGGGCTGAGCAAGAACCCGCTGGACCCGCTTTACCCGGATTTCTGGACGGACCGCACCAACTTCTACATCGACATCACGGCGCGGGCCACGCTCGCCGGCTACCCGGATTATCGCGCCCGTTACACGGTGCAGATCCGCGCCATACCGGTCACGGAATGGGCCGTGTTCAACCCGGGCCAACATCGGGAAAGCGTCCAGCTCACACGCGACGCTGCCGATACCGATCATCAAGGGGTCTACGCCTATGTGGGCAGCCTCTATTCCGGAGGATTTACCGCCGCCGGCGGGACCCCAGCCTTTTTGACCGACGCCAGCACCGCCGACTCCAACCAGCGGTTGTGGCGCACAACGGGCGGGGGCGTTGCCAAGTACTCCAACTCGGCATCGCAAGCCGCACTCACTTTCAACGGGGATTACCCGGATTCAGAGCCGGATTGGGGCAGCTACGAGGTGTGGGGCAGCTTGCACGACTCCACCGACACGGCCCTCAACAGCGACGCCGAAGACCAGTATGCCAACTTCCTGCGCACGATGGGTTGGTCGCCGGACTGGACCACCCCCTCCTATCGGCCGGTGCAGATCTCGCAGAACAACCCGTTGTACGACCCGGACCCTCAACTGGCCGGAAATTTGGTCGCTGTCCTGGACCTGGCGGGATACCTGGCGGAGCGGCCGGCGCGAAGCTGTTACGCGATCCAGACCCCTTATTCGGGCGCGTTGCCGATCCCGACCCTGGTCGTGACCAACGCGGAAGTCCTCGCCGCTGCGGGCTTGCCTCTGAATCTAACGTTCCCGCCAACCGTTCGAGTCTTCTTCACCGGCGACGTGAACACCAACCTGGCCCGGTTAAAGGTCGAGGGAAACATAGGATTCGTCCCCCCAGACGCAAATGTTCTGGCCATCACCAACTATGCCGGCAACCAGCGGATTGTGGCCCCGGCCATTTTTGCCACGAACGAGTTTCGGTTGGTCACCCGGTCCGATGTGACCTTGGACGCCACCAACCAGGTGTTCGTGGAGCATCAGCGGTACGCATTGCTGCAACAGCAACTTTACCAATGGGCCAGCAACATTCAGGCAAGCGTGCTCTCCGATCCCCTGAGCCCGCTTTACGCGCCGAATGCGGCGGACGAAAACTATTTTCTCGATTATCTGGCCATCTC
>Ga0187852_1002767_pt1 | contig 13690 bp, 6 predicted proteins | sample June2016WEW_6_40_FD_134511 | JGI IMG/M metagenome (GOLD analysis project Ga0187852, IMG submission 134511) | Peatland microbial communities from SPRUCE experiment site at the Marcell Experimental Forest, Minnesota, USA - June2016WEW_6_40 | ecosystem: Environmental > Terrestrial > Soil > Wetlands...
GCAGCGGAAGAGAGAGAATGCCTACGACGAAGGGTTGCGAGCCGTCGAGCGGGAGGCGAGAAAGGCCCCCCGAACCAAGGCGCAGCGCCTCGAAGCACAGCAGCGAATCGTTGCCGCATTTCCTCGCTTCGCGGCCCTCGCGCTGGGCCTGGAGGGGGAGACAGTTCAGCTCCTCACCGACGGTTTCTTGCCGATAGGCGCGCAGTTTGCGCGCTGGGCAAGGTGGTTCGATCCAAGCCTGAGCATGGCCGATATCATCCAGGCCTGCCGCAATGCCTGGACCGCCTGCGGCTTGCAACCGCTGCTCGGCGACCCCATGGGAATCACGCCATCGATCCTGGGATACAGCCTCCTGTATCCGTATAGTGACAACTATCTGGACGATGGAAAAGTATCCAGGGCGGAGAAACTCCAGTTCAGTGCGCGTTTTCGGGACCGGCTGTGCGGCCGGAGGCTTGCAGCCCGGAACCATCGGGAAGCGGCAGTGCGGACGATGGTTCAGTTGATCGAAGAACAATATCCCCGCCTGCGCTACCCCCAGGTCTTTGAATGCTTGTTGGCCATCCATCGAGCACAGGAGCTGAGTATCGCGCAACTCAACAGTTGCGGCGATTGCGATGATTCCGAGGTGTTGCGGATTAGTTGCGCCAAAGGCGGAACTTCCGTACTCGCGGATGCCTGCCTCTCGCATGGCTGGCTGAGCGAAGAAGAAAGCAGGTTCTCGTTCGAGTGGGGCGCATTGCTGCAGTTGGGAGACGATTTGCAGGACGTGCGCGAGGATATGCGGCGTGGTTCGGTCACGCTGTTCTCGCGCGCTGCCGCGGCGGGTCAGCCCTTGGATAGCCTCGCAATTCAGCTGCTGAACTTTAGTGAGCGGGTTGCGGACCGGATCGATCGCTTGCCCAACGGCACCGCAGTGCTCAAGAACCTACTGCGGATGAGCTGGCGATCGCTCATCCTTATGGCTGTGGCCGGCGCGCAGGAATTCTTTACTCCGGCATTCCTGAATGAACTGGAGCCAAGTTCCTCCTTTCGCTTCGATTTTCTGCGCGCGCGGAACAAGAGACTCGCGGGAAGACAAGGCCTGTACGCGGTCCTCTTCGATGCCTTCCTGGAGGCCGGTGCAGGCGGCGATGACGGACTGCCTTTGCCCGCCGGTCGCGCGGAATCCTCCCTCGAAACCGAGGATGATCTTTTGACTAGCCCCGTCAGCTCCCGGTTTGCGGGCTTTTCTGCATCTCTGTCGCCAATTGCAGGCGATTGACAGCCGATTCAGAAATTGGCCCACGGGCAGCGCCTGTGCAACGCAGCCGCGCCGTAGCCCAAGCCGACGTCGCCATTCGGTACACAGCCCCGGACTGTGACCTTCCGCACAGGCGCTGGCACTCCGTTAGGCGAGAATAAGTGCGTGAGGCCCGCCAGACATCCGTTGCGCCGGCCGGGAGAGAATGCACATGAGCGATCTTGCCCCGCTGGCTGAATCCGTTACCGTTGACCCGCTGGTCGCCCATCCCGCCGACTACCACGTCTTTCACAATTTCATTGAGCGCTGCAAGGATCTGCCGGCCATCGCAACCGCCGTGGTATGGCCGCTCTCCGACGTGGCTCTGCGGGGCACCGTCGAAGCCGCGGTTGAGGGCCTCATCAAACCCACGCTCATCGGGGACGAAGCCCAAATGAAGGCCCTGGCCGCCAAGGTTGGCCTGGACATCGGCGCTTATACCATCCTCCAGGCCGACACCGAGTCCGAGGCCGCCGAACTGGGCGTGGCCATGTGCCGCTCCGGCAAAGCCCTGGCCATGATGAAGGGCAGCCTGCACACCGACGAGCTGATGAAGGCGGTCATGCAGCGCGACACCGGCCTGCGCACCGCCCGCCGCATCTCCCACGTCTTCATCATGGACACCCCGGCCTATGCGCGCACTCTGCTCATCACCGACGCGGCCATCAATATCACGCCCGAGCTTAAGGACAAGATCGACATCGTGCAGAACGCCATCGACCTGGCCCACGCACTGGGCATTCCCCAGCCCAAGGTGGCGCTGCTGTCGGCCACCGAGACGGTGAACCCCAAAATCAAGTCCACCCTCGACGCAACTGCCCTGTGCAAGATGGCCGACCGCGGCCAGATCACCGGCGGCATCCTCGACGGCCCGCTGGCCTTCGATACCGCCGTCAGCGCCAAGGCCGCCGCTATCAAGAAGCTGGTCTCGCCGGTTACCGGCCAGGCCGACATTCTGGTCGTCCCCGACCTGGAGAGTGGCAATATGCTGGCCAAGCAGCTCGAATACCTGGGCGGCGCGCAACTGGCCGGCATCGTCCTCGGCGCGCGCGTGCCCACCATCCTCACCAGCCGGGCGGATTCGGCAAAGACGCGGCTCACCAGTTGCGCCGTGGCCGTGCTGCTGCACTACGCCGCACATCCGTTGGAAAAGGCGTAGTTTTACCTCCAAGCCGCTGAAAACAATGGGCACCGCCTCTCCCGGGGTCCCCCGCGACAATCAGAGCCCCCGGCAAGCGGTCGTTGCTTGCTGGGGTGATCGGCAGGTCTTCGTCGCCGGGGTTGAGGAGACTGCGCCCAATCTGTTTTCTGGACCGCCGCATTGCAGCCCAGAGGCCGCGTATTGAAACAGATCAACCGGCAGGGTGTGGAGTTACTTTTTTCGAGTAGCGGTCCATTGTCCGTCGGCACGGCCTTCCACTTTCATGCGCCCTCCGGCTGCATCCCCATCGATCCACCCGGCCAGCTTGGCGCTGATGGGCGCTGGCTTTCCGTTCGGCCACGTGCCGCTGAATGTCAGCTCTATATAGCCGTTGCGCCACGCGCCGCTGATCGGCTGGTCCGGGCCAAACGCCCCGGACCATGTACCGGTCAGGGTGCTGCCCTCGCGATGCAGAGTCATCGACCCGGCATAGTTGCCGTAGTCGCTCGAGAATTTTACCTCCCATGTGCCGGCTGCTTCGCCGCCATTTTCCACCGGCTGGGCTTGCGCGGGGGTGATTTTCAGATTCGCAAAGTACGCTTCCTCTCCGGGATATCCCCACAGAGCAATGCCGCCGCGCAGATCCTCGCCTTTCAGGCCGTTCACCACCAGGCTCGGATTCTCCGCTCCATTGACATAGAGTTTGGCGGATCGCCCATGCACCTCGATCTTCACCTTGGTCCAGGTTTCGGGCCGCAAATCCGCATAGGATTCGTAAATCCATGGCCATTCCCTGCGCAGCTTGTACCAGTCGAAATCGGGAATGGAAACGTATTGCGCCGAGTGGTTGCGCATGGCCTGATCTTCCGAACGGGAGTTCAAGGGACGCAGGTAAAACAGCTCGTAATGCGAGGCATCCGGGCGAGCCCGGAATGCGATTCCAATGAAGCCGGGCATCCTGACGCCGGGTGGCGTCGTCACCTTCAAGGCCAAATCCGCCTCGATCGTCCCATCCTGCATCTGCGCCCCTTTGATCGAGGCGAAAATGGCATTCTCCGAGTTTGAGGTAAGACGCACGGCCTTGCGGCCTTGATATTCCACCGCTTCGGCTTTGCCTCCGGATACCGCCAGATCGCTGGTGTCAGCCAGCGCGAAGATTTGCGCGGCCTGTGCGGCTGCTTCCGGACTGCCAGCCTGCTGCGCCCTGGCGCCCAGGACTGCGCAAACGGCGAGCATCACCGGGCCGCAGACACGGCTCAAGCTCTTCCTGCGCGCAAGAACCCTTGCTGTGGTTGGTGCAATGATCGATAACCTGCCTATCGCCATCGTGGATCACCTCATTTGTTTTCTCGCAGACTGCAATTGGCCCGCCAAAGGCAATAGGATGCAGCATCTTCATTTTGAAGGGGATAGACTGATCTGAACCCGGCGCTGCAGGCGATAACCGTTCGAATTCGACCATCGCTGTTCGTTTGCGGACAGTTGCGCCGTGGCCGTGCTGCTCCACTTCGCCGCGCATCCGCTAGAAAAGGTATAGTTTTACCTCCAAGCCGCTGAAAACAATGGGCGCCGCCTCTCTGCGGGGTCCCCAGCGACAATCCGGGCCACCGGCGCCGGATATTGCGCGAAATCCGCCTTCGGGAAGAAAAATGCTGCGGCCAACACCCGCGCGCGCTGTACATTCCAAAATGATTTTCGGGCTCTCGAAAGTTCCTTAAAGGTCATCCCGGCTTTCTACGATGAAAGTTGTATACCGATTCGATGGGGAAAACTGTATCTTGAGGCATCAGGAAATGGGCGTACTGGTTCGCTCCGGCGTACCCTGAGGTAGTGTGTTCCCGATGGATATAACGGGAGATCGCGGACACCAGGAAAGGCCGCTATGAGCAATCAAGCTGAAGCTAATCTCGCGGCCTTGATCGAAAGCACCGAAGACCTGATCTGGTCGGTGGACCTCGACTACCGCTTGATTACCTTCAATCGGGCCTTGCGGGAGAATATCAAGGAAACCTTAGGCGTCCAGCTTGCGGCGGGGATGCGGCTGCACGAGTTGCTCCCGCCGGAGAGGGCGGCGCTTTGGCCTCCGTTCTATGAGCGTGTGCTGCATGAAGGCCCTTTCCGGATCGAGTATTCCCTGATCCTTCCCCGAACCCTGGAACTGGCCTTCAACCCCATCGTTGTCGATGGCCATGTGACCGGCATTTCCGTCTTCGGCAAGGACATCACGGAAAGGAAGGCCGCGGAGAAAGCGCTCCAGGAGGCCGAAAAGAAGTATCGGGACATCTTCGAGGGGGCGGTGGAAGGATTCTACCAATCAACCCCCGAGGGCAAACCCCTAGCCGCAAATCCAGCGCTGGCAAAGATGCTCGGCTACGATTGGCCGGATGAGCTCAAATCGACCATCAAAGACACGAGCCGCGATGTGTGGATGGATCCGGAGGAGCGCGCGCGGTACCTCCAGCAGCTCGAAGAGCACGGAGTCATCCAGGATTTCGAGTGCCAGTTCAAGCGCAAGGACGGCACTCCAATCTGGGTTTCGCTGAATACCCGCAGAGTATGCGGGAGCGACGGGCGTGCGCTCTATCTTGAAGGCTTCATAGAAGACATCACCGGGCGCAAGCGGGCTGAGAGACAGATCCGCGAAAGCGAGGAGCGCTACCGCACTGTATTCCAAACCAGCCCCGATGGTGTCATCATTTCCCGGCAGAGCGATGGGGTGATCCTCGACGTGAATCAGTTGTTCCTGGATTCCGTGGGGTTTGAGCGCAACGAAGTCATCGGACGCACGGTGGTGCAGCTAGGCCTCTGGGTGAATGATTCCGACAAGCAGATGTATTTCGAGCAGTTGAACCAGCAAGGCGAGTACCGGGATCTGGAGGTGCAATCCCGTAAAAAGAACGGGGAATTGTTTTGGATCCGGTTGTCGGCATCCCTGATTGAGATTGGGGGAGAGCGTTGCCGGATTACCTTTGCAAAAGAGATCTCTGAGGTCAAAGCAGCCCAAGCACGGATGGCTGCAGCCCAGGAAGCGCTGCGGGCCAGCGAGGAACGCTACCGCACCGTATTCCAGACCAGTCTTGACGCTATCAGTATCAACCGCGTGAGCGATGAGAAATATATCGACTGCAATCAGGCTTTCCTCGACAATTTAGGATTTGAGCGCGAGGAGGTCCTGGGGCGGACTTCGCAGGAACTGAACATCTGGGCGGATGAGCGCGACCTGCAAAAACTGGTCGAAATCCTCCGCCAGAACTACAGTTGCCGCGGTTTGGAGGCCCGGTTCAGAAAAAAGAACGGAGTGGTTGGGTGGGGGGAGATTTCGGCAGAGGTGATTGAGCTTGACGGCGTTTACTGCATCATTTCCATCACGCGGGATACGTCCGATGCCAAGGCGGCGGAAGAGCGCCTGGCCTCAGCTCAGGAAGCGCTGCGGGCGAGCGAGGAACGCTACCGCACCGTATTCCAGACGAGTCCCGATCTCGTCGATATCAACCGTCTGGACGATGGGACATTCATCGATGCCAATGATGCATACCTCGATATCTTGGGGTTCGAGCGCGAAGAAGTCATTGGGCGAACATCGTGGGAACTCAACATCTGGGCGGATCCTCGTGATCGGCAGAGCTTTGTTGAACTGCTGCGCCAGAACTCCAATTGCCGGAATTTAGAGGCCAACCTTAGAAGAAAGAACGGCGAGATTTTCTCGGCGCTTATATCGGCAGCGGTGATTGAGCTTGATGGCGTTCCCTGCATCGTTTCCATCACGCGGGATATGTCCGCTGCCAAGGAAGCGGAAAACACCATTCGCAATCTCGCTTTTTACGACCCGTTGACAGGCCTGCCCAACCGCCGACTTCTGTTGGACCGGTTGCGCCAGGCCCTGGCCGCCAGCGCCCGATGGGGCCGCACCCAAGCGCTGTTGTTGATCGATCTGGATAATCTCAAGACGTTGAACGAGACCCTCGGACATCAAACAGGCGATCATGTGCTGCGGGAATTCGCCCGGCGCCTGGCCGCCTGCGTCCGCGAAACCGACACCGTGGCGCGACTGGGCGGTGATGAGTTTGTCGTGATGCTCGAAGACCTGAGCGAAGTTCCCGAAGAGGCCGCGGCCCAGGCCCAGGCCGTCAGCGAGAAAATCCTGGCTTCGGTTGACCAGCCCTACCTGTTCGATGACCGCGAATGCCTGAGCAGCGCCAGCATCGGGATCGCGGTCTTCGGGGACCGGCAGAACAGCACGGATGATATCTTGCAGCAGACCGATATCGCCCTGCATCAGGCCAAGGCGGCCGGCCGCAACACCATGCGCTTTTTCTCTCCCGCCTTGCAGGCTGCCGTCAATGCCCGCGCCACGCTGGAGGAGGACCTGCGCAAGGCGATCAAGACCAACCAGTTCCTGCTTTACTACCAGCCTCAAGTTGAGCAGGGCCGCTTGACCGGCGCCGAGGCCCTGATCCGTTGGAAGCACCCTTTGCGCGGCATCGTGCCTCCGGACGAGTTCATTCCCCTGGCAGAGGAAACGGGACTGATTTTGCCTTTGGGAGAATGGGTCCTCCAAAACGCCTGCACGCAGATTGCGGCGTGGGCAGGCCAGGAGCAAACAGCCGATTTCACGGTTGCGGTCAATATCAGCGCGCGGCAGTTACGACAGCCGGAGTTCGTGGGACAGGTGCTGGCGGCCCTCGATCGCACCGGAGCCAATCCCCAACGTCTCAGGCTGGAACTTACCGAGAGCATGTTGGTGGAGAATATCGAGGAAATCATAGCCAAGATGACCCAGCTCAAGTCGCATGGCCTGCGATTTTCCCTGGACGACTTTGGCACGGGCTATTCCTCGCTGGCCTACCTGAAGCGCCTGCCCCTGGACCGCTTGAAGGTCGACCGGGCCTTCGTCCGCGACATTCTGGTGGATGCCTCCAGCGGCGCCATTGCGCAAACCATCCTTTCGCTGGGCCGGGCCATGGGGTTGTCGGTGATCGCCGAGGGCGTGGAAACCGAAGAACAGCTTACCTTCCTCGCCGGACTCGGCTGTCATTCCTTCCAGGGCTACCTGTTCAGCCGCCCGCTGCCGGTCAAGGAGTTCCATGCGTTTCTACAGAGCTTCAAAGCGGACGCCGCGCCACCCCGCCAATAGATCTGTCGGCCTTCAATTCCTTATTCCCTGCTCTTCCTCAATCCATCGATATGCTCAACTGGTGACGCACGTCCGCGCCCCGAATCCAGAAAATTACATCGGTGGCGATATTCGATGCGTGGTCGGCGATCCGCTCCAGGTTCTTCGCCACCAGGATGCCGTTCATCGACTGCTGCGTGAAGCGCGGTTTTTCCTGGATCAGTTTCAGCAGGTCGGCGTTGGCGCGGCGGTTCATGCGGTCGATATCGTCGTCCATCTCGCGCACTGAGTCGGCCAGCCGCGCATCGCCCTCCAGCAGCGCCTGCACCGCCGACCGGATCATCCGTCCGGCAAACTCGCCCATGGCCGCAAAATCCACCGGCAGATCGACCTCCTCGGCCTTCAGGATTTCCTTGGTCCGGCGCGCGATGCCCATCGACTGGTCCCCGATCCGCTCCAGGTCGCCGTTGATCTTGATTACCGCCAGAATGAAGCGCAGGTCGATGGCCATGGGCTGTTCTTTGGCCAGCAGCTCATAGGCCATCTCGTCCAACTCCCGTTGCGCGGAGTTGATGGCGGTCTCGTTCTGCTTGACGTACTTGCACAGGCTCTTGTCGCGTTGCAGATAGGCGTCTACCGCGGACTCCACCGCCTGCTGCGCCAGGGCAGCCATGGCCAGCAGCTTGTCCTTGAGTTCGGCGAGTTGCTGTTGAAAGTGAATGCGCGGCACGGCTTATTCTCCCGTATACCTGATTGTGCACCATTGCATGTTACTGGCGTGCGAATTTCGTGCCCGGTATCACACTTGTCACGCCCCGCGGGCCCAATGTCCCAATACGGATTAGACGCGCCATGCGCCGGCAGGATGTTCTAGGCTAACACCATGAACTCCGTAATCCCTTCCCGCAGCCCCATGTTCAGCCTCAACCCGGCCAATTGCGAACCGCGTCAGATCTACAAGCTGATGACCGGCATCATCGTGCCCCGGCCCATTGCCCTGGTTTCCACCATGGACCGCAACGGGGTGGCCAACCTGGCGCCCTTCAGTTTTTTCAATGGAGTCGGTTCCGTCCCGCCCACCGTGCTCTTCTGCCCCTCGGTGCGCGCGCCCAAGCCCTCCGTTCCCGGTGCCGGGCCCGATTTCAGGCGCGACATCCGCAAAGACACCCTGCGCAATGTCGAAGAGACCGGCGAGTTCGCGGTGAATGTGGTCAGCGAGGCCATCGCAGCCGCGGCCAACGCCGCCTCGGCCGAGGTCCCGCCGGAAGTGGACGAGTTCGTGCTGGCCGGGCTCACGCCGATTCCCAGCGAAACCATCCGCCCGCCCCGCGTCGCCGAATCGCCCGCCCAGATGGAGTGCAAGCTGCTTCAGGTCATCTACACCAGCCGCGAGCCCGGCGGAGGCGTCATCGTGCTGGGTGAAGTCGTCCGCTTCCACCTGCGCGAAGACCTCTTCCAGGACTTCCGCGTCGATCCAGCCGGCCTGGATGCCGTGGGCCGCATGGCCGGCAACACCTGGGTCCGCACCCGCGACCGCATCCAACTCATCCGGCCCGAATAAAATGCTCCTCGCATTCTGCATTCTCGCCGGTCCCGTATCGGGTCCTTGGGATGAAGCCGGCCGGACTGCTCCGCCAGCACCATTCCGCAAGGCGTCATCGACAATAACAGAGAAACCGGTTTACCATGAGTCCGCAACTGGCGGGCAATCTCTCGGGCGATGCTGCCGCGAGAACTGCCGCGCCAGCGCATGAAGGAGACGCACCGATGAAATGGAGACTGTTCTGCTCACTGGCGATTTTGGCCGCTGCGGGTGTCGCGCTGGCCTCGGATTCCAAGCTGCCTGACGGCGCCGATTTTCCCATGTGGGAGAAGCCGCTCCATTTCTCTCGAACCTACTATGTGGACGGCCAGGCCAAAAACGCCGACGACAACGGCCCGGGCAGCAAGGAGCGTCCCTTCCGCACCATCAACAAGGCCGCGCAGGTGCTCGCGCCGGGTGAACGGGTGGTGATTGCGGAAGGCGTCTACCGCGAGAGCATCCGCCCGGCGCGCGGCGGAACCGGCCCGGACGCCATGATCAGTTACGAGGCTGTGCCCGGAGCAAAGGTCGTGGTCAAGGGCGCGGCGGTGGTCACCGGCTGGCGCCCCAGCGAGGGCTGGAACTTCGGCTTTGACCCCGTCACCAAACAGCCGGTGCGCGCCTGGGAGCTGCGTCTCAATCCCGCGCTCTTCCCCAACGGCTACAACCCATTCGAAGTGGACAACGTGCTTGGCAATCACATGTGGCTCAGATATGCCGAGGACAATATGGCGACCTACTTCCGGCGGCGCGGGCTGGTGTTTGTGGACGGCAAGCCTCTGGAGCCGGTGGAAACTCCCTTCGAGCTGGCCGGGCCGTCGCCGCGGTCGATGAACTACTTCACTGACATTCACTGGAAGCCGTTGTTCAAGGAGTTCTCGCCGGAGGCCGGCAAGGTGTGGATTGAAACCAACGGCATGACCCTGCACATTCGCCTGGCCAATGACGACGACCCCGCCAAGCACGTTATTGAAATCACCACGCAGGAGCAACTTTTTTCTCCGGCGCAGCGCTACCAGTCGTATATCCGCGTCAAGGGCATCACCTTCCAATATGCGGGCAACGGTTTTCCGGTGCCGCAGCGAGGCATGGTCTCGGTCAATCGCGGCAATCACTTCATCTTTGAAGTCAACACCTTCGAGTGGGCCAACAGCGTCGGTCTCGACATCGGCAACGAGGACTGGGGCGCATCGCGGCCGCCGCAGCCGGTGGGCTACGACATCATTCGCGGCAACACCTTCCGCTACTGCGGCATTGAGGGGCTGGGCGGAACAGGCGGTCCGCAATCGACGCTGGTCGAGAAGAATCTCTTCGAGTGGATCGGCTGGCAGGATGCGGCCATGATGTCGGAGTCGGGCGCCACCAAAATGCACGGCGCAAAGAATCTGCTCTTCCGTAATAACGTCATCCGCCATATCCGCCACGCCAACGGCATCTGGCTCGACATCGGAAACGCCAACGTGCGCATCACCGGCAACGTATTCGCCGATATTCCCGGCCACGTCAATCCGCACGCCATTCACATTGAAGGCAGCGAAGACCTGAACCAGATCGACAACAACATCTTCGATCGCCTCACCGGCGGCATTCTCATTCGCGACACCAACAACGTCATCATCGCCTACAACCTGTTCATGAACTGCGACGAGGTCTGCGTCGACACGGTCTCGGGCATCAACGGGCCGCGCCCGATCGCGGGACACACCAACGACGTGCACAATCTGATGGTTCATGACAACATCTTCTTCAAGATGGGCCGTTCGGCAATCGAGTTCACCAACGCCCGCAACGATGCGGATGGAAATATCTATGGCAACGCTCCCGGCTTCTTCGGATTCTCTTTCTCGCAACCCTTCTTGCGCGTCAAGACGCCCGACCCGCCCGAGTGGCACAATCTCAGCTCCCTGCGCGAAGAATACAAGTGGGAGATGAACGGCGCCATGGCCGAGATCGACGCGGCTCTCGATGCCGACAAACTGGAACTCACCTTGTCTGTGAAAGGGAATCTGGCCCCGCTCGATATCTTCAAGGGAATCGACACCGACTTCTTCGGCCACGCCAGCACCGGAACCAGGCTGCCGGGACCCTTCGCGGACCTCGATGGTGGATTTAAGGCCCGCGGCGTTGACCCCAGGCAATGAGAGCCTGAGTCTATGTAACCATCACAAACACAATAAGTTAGACTCGCTAACCTGCGAGCCAGGGCCATTTCCACCGGACCGCATCCTCCCAAGGGGTCGCCTGTGACCATCCGCGGCCATTTCCCTCATCAACCATCTTCCGCCTGCAAACAGGGTTCAGGAGGACTAGAGTGGATGGGGGTGAGTTTGCTCAACCTTGGGTCGCGCGAACCGCAAACGGTTGCCCGTTCATGCGTTGAACAACTCCTCAATCTCTCAGCCGGAAGAAACAAATAAGGTGGGGTAGAGAATTGCGCGATTCCATTGATTGGCCACTCCAGACACAGCCGCCGCGGACACGCCGCCGCACACTCCTTTTCCTTATCGCCATCATCGCCGTCGTCGCCTTCGGAAGCAGCACCGCGCTGTCGTATTGGGTTGACCTGCTCTGGTTCCGGTCGCTCGGCTACGCAGAGGTCTTCTGGAAGACATTCGGCCTCAAGTGGGGCATCTTCGCGGCCTTTGCCGCTGTCACATTCCTCATCCTCTACGGAGCCATTTCAGCCCTCAAGCGGGCGCACTCCGCCGATCTGCCTGCCGATCACACCATCTTCATCGCGGGAAACGCCGTCAACCTGCCCGTCGCCTCCTCCATCCGTCTGATCGCGATCGTTCTCTCCATCATCATCGCGCTGGCGACAGGCGCGACGATGCAGGCGCAGTGGCCCACGCTCGCGCTCTTCTGGTATGCCCCGCACTCCACGGGAAGCGTGGCGGACCCAATATTCGGCATGCCGCTCAACTTCTATCTCTTCACCCTGCCCGCCTGGCAGCTCCTTGCCGGATGGCTGTTAACGCTGGCCGTCATCGCCTGCATCCTTGCCGTTCTGTTCATCCTCATCGCGGGCAGCTCCCGCGCGCTCGGCGGAAGTTTGAATGGCGGCATCCCGTTGCCCTGGCGCGGGCTCTCCATCGCGCTTGGCTTCCTGCTCCTCGTCCTGGCGCTGCGAGTATATCTCGGCCGTTTTGAGCGGTTGTTTGAACACCATACGGTCTTCGACGGAGTCACCTACACCGACGCCCACGTCACGCTCACCGGCATGTTATTTGTTTGTGCGGCCCTCGTGCTCGGTGCGTTGATCGCCTTTGCCGGCGCCGTCTTCCTGCCCCGGGGGCGCTGGCTTCTCGCCGCCATCGTGCCGGCCGCGCTCTGCTATGCCGCCGTCGGCGTGGTGGGCTGGTACGTCAGCAGCTTCCTCGTCAAACCCAACGAACTGGTGCGCGAACAACCCTATATCGCCCACAACATCGAGATGACGCGCCAGGCCTTTGGCTTGGACCGCTTCTCGCAGCGCGAGTTCCCCGCGGAGACCACCGTGGGCGCAACCGATCCGGCCGACAACCAGCCCACGCTCCAGAACATCCGCCTGTGGGACGTGCAGGCGCTGAAGGATACGCTGCGCCAGATTCAGGAGATTCGCACCTACTACGACTTTCCCGGCATCGACATCGATCGCTACGAAATCGACGGCGCCATGCGCGAGGTGATGCTGGCCACGCGCGAACTCAACGTGGACAAACTTCCCGAGAGCAGCCGCAACTGGATCAACGAGAAGCTCATTTACACCCACGGCTACGGCATCACCATGAACCCCGTCAATGGGTTCACGCCGGAGGGCTTGCCCACGCTGATGCTCTCCAACATGCCCGTCCAGAGCACGGTGCGCGGTCTCAACATCACCCGCCCCGAGATTTATTTCGGTGAAATGACCAACACCGACGTCTACGTAAAAACGCGCCAGCAGGAGTTCAACTTCCCCGAGGGCCAGGCCAATAACCTCACCTCCTATGAGGGCGCAGGCGGCATCGTTGTGGGCGGTTTCTTCCGCCGCATCCTGCTCGCATTCGACCGCGGCGATATCGCCAAGCTCCCCTTCAGCGACGACGTAAACGCGCAGAGCCGGCTGCTCATGCGCCGTAACGTGCGCGATCGCGTAGCCGCCCTAGCCCCCTTCCTCGCCTACGATCCTGACCCCTACATCGTGGTCGGAGAGGATGGCCGCCTCTCATGGATCATGGATGCGTTCACAACATCCGACAGCTATCCCTACTCCAGTCACTATCGCCTCGACGGCGATTCCGTCAGTTATATGCGGAACAGCGTCAAGGTGGTCGTCGACGCCTACGATGGAACCACAACCTTCTACGTCTTCGACAGCGAAGACCCGATCCTGGCCGCCTGGCGCGGCATCTTTCCGGCTCTGTTCAAGGACGCCTCGGCCATGCCGGCCGGACTTCGCAAACACGTGCGCTACCCCGAGATGCTCCTTCAGTTGCAGGCGGCGGTCTACGGCCTGTACCGCATGACGAATCCCGAGGTCTTCTACAACCGCGAGGATCTGTGGACTGTCGCCACCGAAACCACGGGCCTGGGCGGGGAACAGGCGGCGGC
>Ga0187852_1002768_pt1 | contig 13689 bp, 9 predicted proteins | sample June2016WEW_6_40_FD_134511 | JGI IMG/M metagenome (GOLD analysis project Ga0187852, IMG submission 134511) | Peatland microbial communities from SPRUCE experiment site at the Marcell Experimental Forest, Minnesota, USA - June2016WEW_6_40 | ecosystem: Environmental > Terrestrial > Soil > Wetlands...
CGGGGCGCGGGCTTTTTGGCCGTGTCCATCCGGCCGTCGGCAAATTCAAGGACGTGACCCTGATGCACCAGCCAGTGCAAATCGGCAATGATGGCGGTCTGTTCCGGCGTCGGCTCGGCGTTGGTTGTCCCGTCCCGCACAGTGCGGGACGGTTTTTCGGCACCAGACGCTCCCTCAGTCCCGCCAGTCGCGGGACTGGACACCGAACTGACCGGCGTCGGCGCCGGCACCACCGGCTTGATCTCAATGACCGCCGGCTGCGGCGTCGGCGCGAGGGCTTCGATTAATTGCCGCCGCGTGCACTTCGGATGGGCGTTGATGTAGCCAACAATGCGTTTGATGCTTTCCGAAACCGGCGTGGTTTCAAGGTCGAGAAATTGCGGGCGCGCGACGCTGACGTGCGTGAAGGTCTTGTTGACCTTGAAAAAATGCAGGCCGTGCGTGGCGAATTGCCGGCTGAGACCCGTGGCCAGTTGCAGCGGAAAATATTTCTGCCGCTCCCAATCATTGCGCACGAGCTGCTGCAATTCCCGGCTGCGCAGGTTGCGGCTCAACACGCCGCCGACCGTGTGCGATTCCACCGGCTTGATGATGGTGTCCTTGTGGACGGCGCGGAAATGTTTCTCCACTTCCTCCAAGTTCGGGAGCTTGAGGGGCTCCGGCACGTTCAGGCAGGTGTATTCGGTCGTGAAACTTTGCTCCTCGACCCATTTTTTGACGACTTCCTCGTCCCGCACAATTTTGACGCGCGCCTTGAAGGCATCGAACGGCATCCGGGAGAACCGCTCGGCGTGCAGCTTGCGGAGCTGGTTCTGATAATCGTGATAATTCGGCGGACCGAGAATCTTGCCGCTCATGCCGCATTGCGCCACAAAAGTATATTTGCCCTTCGGCGGTTCGATGGCCGTGCGTTCGGCCTGGTAAAACGTGGCGAAATGAACCTTGAGCACGTGCGCGACGGCTTCGGCCTCGCTCAACCATGGCGTGTCGTCGAGCGCGCAGGCGAACAGCGGTTGTTTGACCGTGCCATCGGCGTTTTTCTTCACCCCGAGCTGGACGGCGTAACGCTCCGGCTTCACCAGGACGATTTGCGCGATTTGGAACAGCGGATAGGCACGACCGGTCACCTTGATTTGGCGGGCGAGCGATTCGACCCCGTTTTCGTCCGGTAAAAAAGTGACGGTGATTTCCGGCAACGGTGCGGGTGGCTCGAAATCCCGCATTGCGGGACGACGTTCGCCCCGGTCATCACGCTGGGAAAATCCTTTCTTGCGGTCGCCGAACTTTCCACCGGCACGCGGCGGACGGGGTCCGCGGCGCTCGCCGAACGAGTCCGGGCGCGGTCCTCCGCGCCGGCCTTCGCGCGGGCGGTCTTCGCGTTCGGCGGGTTCGCCCGCGAATTTCGCGTAGCGATTGGCCGACGGCGCTTCCTGCGCCCAAGCGGGCAGGAAAAGCTTTTCCAGATCAATATCCACTTCGGAAATAGTGCTCATTTTGAGCGCGGGCGCGGGATCAAGCCGCTGCGCGTTTGGCAAGAATAGCATCCACGATTTTTTTGGCCAGCGCGGGTTTTTCGGCCATTGCCTTTTGCGCGGCCTCCTTGCCCTGGCCGATCAACTCGCCCTCGAATTGCAGCCACGCGCCTTTTTTGTCCACGACGCCGTTTTCAATGCCCACGTCGAGGATGCAGCCTTCCTTGTTGATGCCGTGATTGTAAATGATGTCGAACTCGGCCTCGGCAAACGGCGGCGCGACCTTGTTTTTGACGACCTTGACACGGACATGATTGCCGATGGCGTTGCCCGCGTCGTCCTTGAGCGTGTCCTTGCGGCGGATGTCGAGGCGGACGCTCGCGTAAAATTTCAGCGCCTTGCCGCCGGGCGTGGTTTCGGGATTGCCGAACATCACGCCGACTTTTTCGCGCAATTGATTGGTGAAAATGCAGGTCGTCTTGGACTTGGCAAGGATGGCGGTGAGCTTGCGCAACGCCTGGCTCATGAGCCGCGCCTGCATGCCCATCGTGGCCATGCCCATCTCGCCTTCGAGTTCGGCCTTCGGCACGAGCGCGGCGACGGAATCAATCACGATCACATCCAGTGCATTAGAGCGGGCGAGCGTTTCACAAATGGTCAGCGCTTCTTCGCCGCTGTCCGGCTGCGACACCAGCAAATCATCGAGGTTCACGCCGAGTTTTTTCGCGTAGCCGGGATCGAGCGCGTGCTCGGCGTCAATGAACGCCGCCAGTCCGCCGGCTTTTTGCGCATAGGCGATGACGTGCAGCATGAGCGTGGTTTTGCCGGACGATTCCGGCCCGAAGATTTCCACGACGCGGCCGCGCGGGATGCCGCCGACGCCGAGCGCCAGGTCCAGCGCGAGCGCGCCGGTCGGAATCACGTCAATTTTGACCAGCGCCCGGGCATCGCCGAGGCGCATGATGCTGCCTTCGCCGTAACTCTTGGTGATGGTGGAAATGGCGGCGTCGAGTTCGCGCTGGTGCGACGCGGCGGCCTTGGTTTCAGCGGCGGGCTTTTCGGCAATTTTCGGCGGCATAAGTTTCCCGGACTTTCGTTGTTGGTTTGACGGAATGCGACAGTAGTGAATCACCTGAAAATAGTCAAACGCAGGATGGCTTGATTTTAATGGCCGGCCAGTGGTGCGCAATCAATTCCGCTCCGGTTTCGCATCGTCAGCACGGCGCTGGAAAATTGCCAGCCACGATTCCGCCGAGGTTTGCACGTTCGTTTCCGACTGGTCAAACCATTGGTATTCCGTCGGGCCGTCGGGTTGAATTTCCACCAGCCCGACCAACCGGAGTTGTTCCCGTTGATACCGGTCAAACCAGTCAAAGATGGCGTGGCTGATGGGAGCGGTGCTCTGCACCCATGAACTGCGGACATTGACATAGACGACGTACTCCGGGCGGGACTTTTCCACTTCCTGAATCATCTCTCTTTGCATCGCGGCGGCATAAGGCTGGGGTTCCATCAGGGGGTAGGTGTAAACATACCCGGTGGCTGAACGACGATGACTATAAAAATAGATTTCGGGCTCGGAACCGATCACCGCAATGCGGGCATCCGGCGGGCAATGTGATGTCAGATAATGGCCCAGTTCCGCCGCCTCGGGAAACGGGTTGGTGCCGTAAATCGCGCGGCACGCCTCCAAGGGAGCCAGGCGGAAGTAGATGTCACTCCAGCGAATCAGCATACTGACCGCCGCTGCGGTAAAAAGCAGGGAAGGCAGCGCCACCGGGGGAAGTGAAAATTTGAACCGGGCAAAAAAACCGGAAGCCACATAAAAGGCCACCGCCGCCAGCAATCCTGCCGCCGGGAGCAGTTGAATGAAATAATGCCCACGGAAGTACCAGCCCGGACAAACCGCCAGAAACGAAAAAAATGAAAGGCTGACGATAAAAAACCTCCAGCGCGCCAACGACCGCTCACAAAACAGCAGTGCCAACCCCAGCCCCGCCAGGCCCCAAAGCCCGGGCGCAGCTTTGAGCTGGTCGCCGGACGCCACGAATAATGTTTTTACCCCTTGGGCCATGGCGATCATTGAGACATACGCCCCGGCGTATTGAAATGTCCACAGCCAGAAACGATCAAACACCCCCAGGACCTTGAGAACCGAACACGTCAGGATCAACGGCAGGATCCCGCCCAGCCCGAGGCATCCCAAACGCAGCGTCAAACGCCGCCAACATCGGTCCCGTTGCGAGACCTCACGCCTCACCATCCAAACGGCTGCGAAAACGCCGAAGGCGGCTCCGGACTGTTTCATTAAAACAGCCAGACCCAGGAACAACCCGGCCAAAAAAATTCGCGCCAACGAAGTGTCATCGTCCAGATTCTGCAACAGGATGATGCCCGCCAGCGCCGGCAACACGACAAAGTGGGTCGCGTGAGCGGCCAGCCCAACGGTTGCCGGATTGACGGCAAGCAGGGCATAAGTGCCGGCGGCGACAACACCCGCCGCATCCCCGCAAATGCGCCGCGCCAGCAGAAAGACCAGCACCGCCGTGGCCAGGTTCACCAAAATCAGGCCGGCATGAATACCACCAGCCGTCTGTCCGAACATCGCCATGATGAGCGCATACGCCGCATAAACGCCCGGCCATTTCATGTTGTAAACCTCCTGGTAGGGAGGTGTTCCCTGGAGCAGCAACTGCCCTGCATAGGCGTACTCTCCTTCGTCACGCTCCAATGGCATGTTCAGCAGACGAATCCGGATCGCCACAACAATCGCTAAAATGACCAGCAGCAACATCGTCAGCCATGCTTGCCTGGGAGAAAGAAGCCGGTGATCAGAATGTTTGGCCGGCTTTGTTTTCTGCTTGGGCATCTAGAGGGCAAACCTATCCCAAGGCAACAGAACAAGGCCAGTCCATTTATTTGTTGGGTGACTCAATCTCCATCCCAAACGATTGCTTGCGCCCTCAGCTTCGCGCCGGTGTTATCTTTGCCGTGCAAATGGACACGGCATTCTCTTTTTACCCCGATGAAGCTCGGAACGTCCATTTGGGTGTATTGGCAAAGGAGAAAGAAGGCTGCGACTCTCTGTTGATACTCAATCCCAGAGCTTGTTGCTGAACCAGACATGATTCCTCACCAACGGGCGTAGCGGATTTACGCCCGACGTTCCTTGATTGCCGACAGAATGTCCACGATGACTTCGCCCTTCGGCTTCGCGCCAAGGTTGCCTTTGCCGTGCAAACGAACCGAGACGTTGCCGGCTTCCAGGTCGCGACCGCCAATGACGAGCATGGTGTGGACTTTGGCTTTCTCGGCTTCGGCAATCTTAGCCTTGATCGGGTCGGTGCCGAAGTCGGCCTCGCAGCGCACAAAGTTCGCGCGCAGTTCATTCACAATGGGTTTGGCGTAATCCAGCAACGCTGCGTCGTCGTTCAACGTCAGCACGCGCACCTGGTCAGGCGCGAGCCAGAGCGGGAAATTGCCGGCGTAATGCTCGATGAGGAAGCCGATGAACCGCTCATGCGTGCCGAGTGGCGCGCGATGGATGCACAACGGCGTCTTGTCCGTGTTATCCTTGTCGCGATAGACCAAGCCGAAGCGTTTGGGCACGGCGAAGTCCACCTGGTTGGTGGCCAGCGTGAATTCGCGGCCGATGACGCTCCAGACCTGCACGTCAATCTTCGGGCCGTAAAACGCCGCCTCGTTCGGCACTTCCACGTAATTGATGCCGCTGCGCTTGAGGACATCGCGGACCATATTCTCGGTCTGAATCCACAGCGCCGGTTCGTTAACGAATTTCTGGCCGAGCTTGGCCGGATCGTGCGTGCTGAAGCGCATCACGTGCTTCTCGATGCCGAAAATCTTGAAATACTTCAGATACATCTCGTTCACCGCGTTGAACTCAGCGGCGAACTGCTCCGGGGTGCAATAAATGTGCGCGTCGTTCATGTTGAGCGAGCGGACACGCATCAGGCCGAACAACTCGCCGGACTGTTCGTAGCGATAGTTGGTGCCGTATTCGGCCAAGCGCAACGGCAAATCGCGATAACTGCGCGGCTCCGCCGCAAAAATGCGGTGGTGATGCGGGCAGTTCATGGCTTTGAGGTAGTAGCGGTTTTTCGAAAGAGATTGTTCGATTTGCCTCTCAAATAAGGCTATTTCAGCAGCAGCTTTCGCCGATTTTTTTAAATCTTCTTTGTGCTGTTCTTCTACTCCCCTGACAGTGAAAAACGCTTGGCTTCCTTCTCCTAGCGGCTTACCGCTCAAATAATCTTGTTGAGCCTTTTGGTATATTGGAGAACTTTTTGCCTTAGAAATATTTAAACTTGTGTTTTCCTCCTTGGCTTTAAGTCTTTCATAGACCTTTGAAAGTTCATCGTAATCGCGCTGGAGTTTGCGAAGCGCAACCTCTTCTTCGGGTTCAAGCTTCATCTGCATCGGCGGAAACATCGAATCCTTGTAGAGAATCGGTAGGTGGCCGGAGGTGAGATACATCTTTTCCTTGGCGATGTGCGGCGTTTTGACGCGCACGTAACCGGCCTGAAATTCGGTTTCTTTCGCCAGCTTTTCCAGTTCTTCCACAATCGCCGTGCCTTTCGGCAGCCAGAGCGGAAGGCCGGGCCCGACAAATTCCGTGTCGATGGCGTATAGCCCCATCTCTTGGCCAATTTTGCGATGGTCACGGCGCTTGGCCTCCTCGACCATTTTGAAATAATCGTCGAGCTGGGTCCTGTTCTTGAAGGCGGTGCCGTAGATGCGCTGGAGCTGCGGATTGCGTTCGTCGCCCTTGTAATACGCGCTGGCCACAGTGGTGAGCTTGAACGCCCCGATGTTCCCAGTGCGCATCACGTGCGGCCCGGCGCAAAGGTCAATGAAATCGCCGCTCTTGTAATAGGTGATCGGCTCGCCTTTGGGGATGTCTTCCAGGTTGCCGATCTTGAATTTACTCGGATTGCCCGGACGCTCGCCGAGCGCGCCGAGCCGGCCTTTCCTGGAATCTTCCAGGGCCTGCTCGCGTGTGACGGTGATTTTCTCAAAAGTGTGGTTCGCCTTGATTTCCTTTTTCATCTCCTCCTCGATCTTCGGAAAGTCTTCCGGCGAGATGCGGTGCGAAAGTTCAACGTCGTAGTAAAAACCGTTTTCAACCGCCGGACCGGAGGCGAACTGGGCGTCGGGCCAGAGCTTGACGATGGCGGTGGCCATGACGTGGGCGGCGGAGTGCCGGATGCGCTCCAGCTCGGTCATTTTCTGGCGGTCGTCGAGCGTCTTGCGTTCTTGCATAGCTTTCTTTTAACGCAAAGACGCCAAGATGCAAAGGCACAAAGAAATTGAGAATTGTTTTCTCTAGGCGTTTTTGCAGTGCTATCTCATGACAGCGTTCCTTTCTGAGAAGATTTTTTACCACGGATGGACACGGATTCACACGGATGGGAAAGAGGGGAGCACAATGTTTGACACGAATTGCGCGAATTATCGCCAACTGAATTCGCGTCAATTCGCGAAATTCGCGTCTCGCCCTTATCGGTGTTTATCCGTGTCCATCCGTGGTTAAAGAAAAAGCTTTGCGGCTCTCTGCGTCCTCGGCGTCTCCCGCTCGCGTGTCAACGGAGCTGCGTTGAAGGCGTTTCCGTTTGGTGGCGGCTCCGCCGCGCCGTGCCTTAGCGCCTTTGCGTTAATCTCACTTGGCGGTCTTCCAAATCGTTAGCAGCGCGCCGAGGCCGAGCAGCAGCAGCGCGCTGACGGCAATGGCGCCGCTGTTGGCGTATTGCGGCACCCATTGCAACGACGCCGCGCCGACCGCCGGGCCGATGCAGTTGCCCACGCCAATGGCGGCTTCGTGGATGCCGCCGTGTTCGCCTTTGGCCTCGCTCGCATCCATCGAGTAAAACAGCGACGAGTAATAAATCAGGCCAATGGCCGCGCCGAAGAAGATTTGCGCCAGCAACAGCACGGCGAGATTTGGAACGATGAGAATCGCTGCGAATGAAACGATGAGCGTCGCAAACGCCGTCACGAGCCAGCGAAAACGGTAATGCCAGCCCGTCCAAGCCCACAGCGCGATAAAGGTGCCGAGCCGCGCGAAGCCCCAGAGCGAGCAGGCAAATCCGGCGAACATCGGCGTGAGATGAAAGCGCGCCGCCAGGGTGGGCAGCAAAGGGATGAAGGTGTTGATGGCGAGGTAGGCGAACGGGTTCGCCAGCCACGCCATGCGCAGAAACGCCCGGGTTTTCGCAGGTGGCGGGCGATGCGGATCAGGCGTGGGCGTGGGCGCGGGTTCGTGGCCGTCGGCGCGGGCGGCGTGCGCGTGTTGTTGCAACCGGAAAACCAGGGCCAGCAGGGCGATGAAAACGGCGATGGGCAGGAAAAATATGGTTTTGAATCCGAATTTTTCCACCAGCGTGCCGCCGCCGAACAACGCCAGCGCGTTCGTGCCGGCCCAGACCACATTGTAAGTGCCCACCATGCGCGGCAGGCCGAGGGCGTCCTCGCCTTCGCTCACGAGCGCCTCGATGGTCGGCCAGATGAAACACATCCCGACGTTGAACGCCCCGGTGGCCAGCACCAGGCCGAGGGCGGAGTTGAATTGCAAGCCGGCGGCCAGCGCAAAAATCATCACGCCGAAGCCGAGTTTGAGCGCGTTGAAATAGCCGCGCCGCTGTCCGAACCGTCCACCCTGCCACGAGGCAATGACATAAATGAGGCCGTTCAACGCGGCGAAAGCGAGATTGTCCCGGCCGCTGAATCCAAACCGGTCCCGCATGAAAAAATAAATGTAGTAGGAATAAAGGGACACGGAGAAGGAACTCATGCCTTCGATGGCGAAACAAACGGTCTTAAACTGACGGCTTTCCCGGGTGCTCATATCCGGCTTGAAATCTCGCTGATGGCGGCGCGGCAGTACCATTTCACCGCGTCCGACATCGGCGGCTGCAGCTTGTCCAATTCTTCGGCGGAACACCAGCGGATGTCGTGATGCTCCCCGGTGGCAAGTTTAGGGTCAGCGGCGGGGGCGCCGCTGCCACGCTTGCGCCGCGCCCAATAAATCATGCCGATGTGCTCGTGCGTTTCACTGATGCGGTGGATGTCCAAAAAGCGCGGCGCGATGAGCGCGCGGGTGCCGGGGCCGGTCGTGGGCGGACGTTCACCGAGCAGTTCCACGTCGAGACCGCTTTCCTCCTTCGCCTCGCGCAACGCGGCCTGCTCCGGGTCTTCGTCCAGTTCGATGTGTCCGCCCAGCGGCAGCCATTGGTCCAGCTTGCGATGGTGGATGAGCAAAATTTTGCCGGCGTGAACGACAAAAATGGCGACGGTGAAGTCAATTTTTTCGTGGATGTGGGCCATGTTTTCGCAGCAGCTCAATAATCATAAAGCCCGCTGTCCTTCGTGTAACCGCCGCCGCCCTCCGGACCGCCCATGAAATCACCAAGCAAATCGCCCATGTCGGCCTCGATTTTTTCCGGGTCTTCGCCGGCTTCGAGACGTTTGATGGCCGTGTCGAGTTCCTTCGGCACTGAACCCGGAGGCATGAGGTCTTTCATTTTTTTCATCAGGTGCGCCATGTGCCGCGGGTTGTTTTCGTCCAGATGTTCCATGTCGCGTTCCATTTCCATCATCGCACGCTCGACACGCGGGTCGTTGAAATCGGGCAGGGGCGCTTCGCCACCGGACAGTTCACCTTTTGCCGCCGGCTCCTTGAGTCCGCGCGCGGTGGCGAATCGGCTGATTTGCCTGGACATTTTTTTGCTGCCGCATTTGGGGCAGACGGGGAGGCGGCCGGGATTCACGCGCTTTGACAGGAAGCTGAAAATCCTCCGGCACTTCGGACAGGCAAATTCGTAAATCGGCATTGGAGATTTACGATTTACGATTCACGATTGACGCGCCAGAAAATAATTTACGAGTCCGGCGCAAATTCGACGGACTCGTAAATCGCCGATCAAATATCGTAAATTACTTCAACCGGTCGAAATTCTTCTGGAGAATCTGCCAGTCTTTCAAGCCTTTGACTTTTTCCATCATGCCGCGATTGATCTCGGCTTCCTTCGCGTTTTTGGTCGGCTTGTTGATTTTGTATAAAATTCCAAAGTAACCGGGGAAATCCGTGCCGGCGAGCTGGTAGGCCGCCTGTTCGTCAGTCGCGTCGTGATCCTTCGGAATTTCCTTGAACACGCCGCCTTTGCGGGGATTTGCGGCATCAAACGCGCCTTCGTAAAATTCCACGCATTCACTCAGACATTCGATGAAGCTGAAGCCGTCGTGGTCCATCGCGGCCTCCATCATCGCCAGCACGTGATTGGGGTTCGTGGACGTGGTGCGCGCGACGAACGTGGCGCCGGCGGCGATGGCCTGTTTCATGGGGTTGATGGGATAATCCACCGCGCCCCACTGGTCGGTCTTGCTTTTGAAACCGAGCGGCGACGTGGGCGACGTCTGCTTTTTCGTCAGGCCATAAACCCAGTTGTCCATGACGACATAGGTGAGCTTCACGTTTTTGCGCGCGGTGTGAGTGAAATGATTGCCGCCAATCGAAAACGCGTCGCCGTCGCCGCCGAAAACAAACACGTGCAAATCCGGCCGGGAAAGGGAAATGCCGCTGGCAAACGGCAGCGCGCGTCCGTGGATGTAGTGTGCGCCGTGCGCCTGCACAAAATATGGAAACCGGCTCGAACAACCGATGCCCGCGATGCTGACGAATTGCTCGTGCGTGAGCTTGCTCTTTTCAATGAGCTTGAAGTAAAGCGCGAGCACCGAGAAATCGCCGCAACCGGGACACCACGTCGGGTGATCGGCGGCGAGTTCCTTTTTCGTCAGACCCTTGCGTTCGGAATCGGGGGGCAGCGCCGCGACGGGAATCCCGCTTTGCGGGACACGGGCGAGAACTTCAGTAATCGTTTCGCTCATAAAATTTTTCGACTTTGAAAATCAGGCGGTTTTGGCGGCCGGGCCGTTCGAGGACAGTTTCATTTTCACCGCCGCGAGAATCTCCCTCACCTTCCACGTCAGGCCGTCGGTCTTGTTGATGCCCCGGATCCGGGGATCGCAATAACGGGCGCGGAGCAGGCCGGCAAGCTGGCCGTAACCGTAAAGTCCTTCATCGTTCATCTCCACGACGAACACATGGTGGAAACCGGAGAAAATGTTGTCCAACCCGTTCGGCAGCGGATTGAGGTGTTTGATGTGCAGCGACGAGATGCTGTCGCCGGCGGCGCGGGCGCGATCCACGGCTTCGCGAATCGGGCCTTGCGTCGAACCCCAGCCGACGAGCAGGACGTTGCCCTCCGGCGGACCGTAAATCTTCGGCACGGGCACCGTCGCCTGGAGGGCCAGCAGTTTCTTGCGCCGCTTGGCGACCATGGCCTGGTGCACCTTTGGCGCGCCGGTCGGGTGGCCGGCTTCATCGTGCTCGAGGCCGGTCGCAATGGGATATTTGCCGCTGGCAATGCGCGTGCCGGGCACGACGCGCGGAACCACGCCGTCCGGGGTGGACAAATCATACGGCGTGAAATCGGGAACCATCGTCAGGTCGGGCGAAATGTCCTGGCAGACTTTTTCGAGGTTCGGCTCTGGAAACGCCTCAATGCGCGTGGCGATGGCCTGATCGCTCAAAATGAAGACCGGGACGTTGTATTTGCGCGCGATGTTGACAGCCTCGATGGCGGTGTAAAAACAATCCTCGACGTTGGCCGGCGCCAGCACGACGCGGGGCGAGTCGCCGTGGCTGCCGAAGCGGGCAATGTTCAGATCAGATTGCTCGACGCTGGTCGGCAAGCCGGTGGACGGCCCGCCGCGCTGGACATCCACAATCACCAGCGGCACCTCGGCCATGACCGCCCAACCCAGCGCTTCACTCTTCAGGGAAATGCCCGGTCCGCTGGAACCGGTGACTGCAACGCGTCCGGCATAACTCGCGCCAACCGCCATTGAAACGGAGGCGATTTCGTCTTCGCACTGGATAAACGAGCCGCCGTATTTGGGCAATTCGCGCCGGAGCAATTCCATGACGTCCGTCCATGGCGTAATGGGATAACCCGCGCCGAAACGCACTCCCGCGGCAATGAAACCGTAACCCAGCGCTTCATTGCCGTTCATGACGACCTGATGGCCGCCCTTGCCCGGGCCTTCGGTGAATTTGAAAGTTTCCAGCAAATTGCCGGTGTCGTAGGAATAACCCGCGTGAAACGCCACCAGCGCATTTTTCACGATGCTTTCATCCCTGCCGCCGAAACGCTCGGCAATCAGTTTTTCCAGTTTCGGCACATTGAGATCGAACGTCCGCGCGATCAGGCCGAGCGCGTAAATGTTTTTGCCCTTGTCCTTGGCCGTGCCGCCAATGGCCTCAACGGCCAGCGTGGAAATGGGAATCCCGACGTGGTGGTAATCCTTCTGCCATTCGGGCTTGGGTTCGACGTGGTCGGCATCAAAAAGCACGATGCCGCCTTTTTTGAGCGAGCCGATGTGGTCTTCGTAGGAATGTTGGTAAAGCGCCAGCAGCACGTCGGCCTCGTCGCCCGCGCTCAGGACTTCGCCCGAGCCGATGCGCACCTGGAAAATCGAGGGGCCACCGGAAATGGTGGGCGGAATCGTCATGAAGGTCATGACTTCCTGCTCGCTGCGACCGGCCAGCCGCGCGAGGAATCCGCCGATGGCCTGGATGCCATCCTGCGAATTGCCGGCAATGCGGATCACCGCCTCGTTGATCCTCGAAACTTTCGGCGCGCCACCCGGCGACGCGGCTGTAATTGTGTCACTCATGGAACCTCACGGTTAAAAATGTCTGCGATGCAAGGTGAGCCGGCTGCTGAAGACATATCAGTGCGACACCGTTGCCTTGTTACAGTAAGCCTCTTGATGCGAACGTGTCAAATTCTAATGATAGATTTATCTCTTTGTAAACAAGTGACTTGCAACGCACGGGCAAAACCTATTTTAATCTCTTAGAAATTTGATTAGCAACTCTGATTAACCCTGGCGGCCGGGGAAAATTTTCTTTTGGCTGATATTGTCGCCGCTTGCACAAACCAAGCCGTGTGCGTAGCGTTGCGGAGATGGAGATTCACCTGACGCAATACGAGCCATACGACGGCGTGATTAATTCTCAATCTGCAACCGAAATCTTATAAATCGAATGAAGACGGCCTACGAACTCGCGATGGAACGGCTCAGCAAAGCCGCTCCGGCCACCAAACTCACAAGCGCTCAGAAAAAACAGCTCGCGGAGCTGGATTCAACCTGCGCCGCGAAAATTGCCGGGCGCGAAATCGCATTGAAGGACGAAATCTCGAAGTTCGCCGCGGCGGGTGATTTCGAAAAAGTCGAAACGCTCCAACAGCAGTTGACCAAGGAACGCAAATCGCTTCAAGCCGGGTTGGAGGAGAAAAAGGAACAGGTGCGGCAGGGCAAACGGTAGCCGCAACTTTTATTTGGCGGGCTTGGGAAGCCCATTTCGCGGTTCATCTGATCCGCCTCGTGCCACTTGCCTGCCGGGTCGAAGCGTGGCGAAGACTGGCCACTTGCCGCGTGGCGTATGCTTTACGCTGGCCTGCCGCGTGGCGTATGCTTTACGCTGGCCTGCCGCGTGGCGTATGCTTTACGCTGGCCTGCCGCGTGGCGTATGCTTTACGCGGTCACTTTTCCAGGACCCTTTCACTGTTCTGGTTTTCAACGCGCTGCTCATCGCCTCGAATGGCACGGACAGCCGCGTCGGCCCGCTCACGGCGGATTGGGAGCGGTTCTTCGAGGTGCTTCCGCGCGGGCACCGGGCGGCACGGGCGCGGGTCTGAAGTAGTTGACGCCACGCAGGGTTCACGCTAAAGCTTCGATTAAGCAACCTTCGTAGCCGCCAAAATATCCCGGCATTTGCGGGGGACGACAATATGCAAACGATTCTGCCATCCGAGTTCAAACGCCAGATGGTTCTGCTGCTGGAAGGCGCCCCCCATGTCATCGAGGATTTGCACACCAGCGGCACCGCCCAGACCCGACACAAACTCCACACCCGCCTGCGCCACCTCACGACCGGCCGCCTCATTGACCGCGTTTTTGCCGAAAACGAGCGCGTGGCCGTGGCCCCACTGGAAACCCGCCGCGTTACTTACAGCTACGCGCAGGCCGACCGGCAGGTTTTCATTGATGCCGAGACTTTCGAGGAGTTCGAGTTCAGCAACGAACAACTCGGTGAGCGCCGCTGGTTTCTCAAGGAGAACGAGGAATATAAAGC
>Ga0187852_1002769_pt1 | contig 13688 bp, 9 predicted proteins | sample June2016WEW_6_40_FD_134511 | JGI IMG/M metagenome (GOLD analysis project Ga0187852, IMG submission 134511) | Peatland microbial communities from SPRUCE experiment site at the Marcell Experimental Forest, Minnesota, USA - June2016WEW_6_40 | ecosystem: Environmental > Terrestrial > Soil > Wetlands...
AAGCCTTTCACCGTCGCCGGCATTGCGCCGCCCGGCTTCTTCGGAGATCGCGTCACAGACACTCCGCCCGATTTCTGGGCGCCTCTCTCAACCGAGCCTTATCTCAATGGCCCAGGCAGCGTCCTGCATCACGCGGATACCAATTGGCTTTATCCGCTGGGCCGGGTGCGTCCCGGAACCAGCATCGCCGCCTTGCAAGCGAAGCTCTCCATCGCTCTGCGCCAGTGGCTGACCACGCGTTCGGTTTACACCGAATGGGGTGCGGCATCGCTGATCCCCAAGCAGCACGTGGTGATCGTGCCCGCGGGGGGCGGCATTCAGAACCTGCAACAGGAGTCGGGTCAGGCGCTGAAGATGTTGATGATCCTCTCCACCTTCGTGCTGCTGATCGCCTGCGCCAACATCGCCAACCTGATGATGGCGCGCGCCACAACCCGCCGCGCGGAGGTGGCCGTGCGCATGGCTCTGGGCGCGGGACGCCGCCGCGTCGTTCGCCAGATCCTCACCGAGAGCTTGCTGTTGAGCTGCCTGGGCGGCCTCGCCGGCCTGGCCGTTGCCTATGCCGGCGTACGCGCGATTCTTACTCTGGTCTTTCCCGATGCCCAGAATTTGCCCATCGACGCCAGTCCTTCGCTGCCCGTGCTGGGCTTTGCGTTTTGTGCCTCGCTGGTCACAGGCATGTTCTTCGGTGCCGTCCCGGCGTGGCTGGCTTCCCATGCGCAGCCGGCCGAGGCGCTGCGCGGCGCGAATCGTTCCACGCGAGACCGCTCTTCCCTTCCGCAAAAGGCGTTGGTCGTCGTGCAAGCGGCTTTCTCGGTCGTGCTGCTGGCCGGGGCGATTCTCATGACCAAATCGCTTGCTAATCTCGAACATCAGAACTTCGGCATCGCCACATCCAATCGTTACGTGATGCAATTCGATGCACAGGGCGCGGGTTACTCCATTGACCGCGTACCCGCGCTCTACCGCCAGATTGAAGATCGCTTCGCCTCTTTGCCCGGCGTAGCCAGCGTGGGCCTGGCGCTCTATAGCCCGCTCGAAGGCGAGAACTGGGGCGAGAGCGTCTTTCCGCAAGGGCAGCCGGAGTTGAAAGAAAACGGCTCGACCTGGGACCGCGTCAGCCCGCGCTTTCTCGACGCCATCAGCGTACCCGTACTGCTTGGCCGCGGCATTACCTCGCAAGATACGGCGAGCTCACAGCCGGTCGCCATCGTCAATCAGGCCTTTGTGAAGCGCTTCTTTCCCAACCAGGATCCGGTAGGCAAACACTTTGGCTTGAATTATCCAAAGTATTCGGGCAGTTTCGAGATCGTGGGCGTCTTCGCCGACTTCAGGATGAACAATCCGCGCGAACCTGCGCGCCCCGTATTTCTGCGCCCGCTCACACAGCAATTTGCCGGCTACAAGGAACCGCCGCTGATTTCCACCGAGACGCAATCCATGTTTATCAATTCCGTGATTCTGCACTTCAACGCGCCGCAGCAGAATGCCGACGCGCTGATTCGCCGCACCATGGCAGGCATCGATCCCAATCTCACGGTCATCGACCTTCGCACTTTCGACGCGCAAGTAGCAGGCAACTTCAATGGAGAGCGGCTGATCGCCCAACTCACCAGCCTTTTTGGAGTGTTGGCATTGGTGCTTGCCTCAGTGGGCCTCTACGGCGTGATGTCTTATTTCGTGGCCCGCCGCACCAGCGAGATCGGCATCCGCATGGCGCTGGGCGCAACGCGCGCGAGCGTGGTCTCGATGGTCATGCGCGGCGCGCTTTGGCAGATTCTCATCGGACTCGCGCTGGGCATTCCCGCTGCGCTCCTTGCCGGTCATCTCATGACCAGTATGCTCTATGGTGTAAGCGGATTCGACCCACTCGCTTTGGCCGGCTCGGTCTTTGTACTTGGACTGTGCGCCACCGTGGCAGGATTCATTCCCGCGCGCCGCGCCGCTTCCATCGAACCCATGCAGGCCCTACGCACGGAATAAGAAAGGAGACTCACGATGCGATCGATTCTTCAGGACCTCCGCTACGCGCTGCGCCAATTGCGCAAGTCGCCTGGTTTCACGTTTACGGCCGTGGCCGTGCTGGCGCTTGGCCTGGGCGCCAACATCGCCATCTTCGCGGTGCTCAACGGAATTTTGTTGCGCCCGCTGCCCTATGCGCACTCCGATCGCATCGTCGAAATCAAAGGCGCTGGTTCCGACGCTTATTACATGATGAGCTACGCAAACATGCTCCAGTTGCGTGACGCGGTGGGCGCGAGGATGCGGATCGGCGTGGTCATGAATAGCTCCATGGCCAGCATCGTCGCTCCCGGAGGCCGCTTTCAGGCACAGAAGGTTGAGGTCACCGCCGGCCTGCCTGCAATGCTTGGCGTGCAGCCCATCCTCGGCCGTTCTTTCCGCGACGATGAAAACGATCCCGGCCAAAATCGCGTCGTGCTGATCGGTGAGGAGGTGTGGCGCAAGTTTTACGCTTCCGATCCTCAAATCGCAGGCAAGACTCTCACCATCAAAGGTCGGCCCTTTACCATACTCGGTGTCATGCCCAAAGGCTTTTCGTTCCCCTTTGGCGATGTCAACGAGATATGGTCGCCCGCGGCAATCGATCCCGCCAGCCGCTCTTCAATGAGCGGCAAGCAAGTGGCGTGGGGAGATCTCTACGCGCGTCTGCCCGATGGCATGACCGTCGCGCAGCTCACCGATCAGCTCACCCGTACGCAGGCAATTGTCTCCAAAGAGTCCACCGACGGCCCACCCATTCCTCCACGCATCGCGGTCACGGAGTACCAGCAGTCGCTGAACCAGCAGGTTCGCAAGCCGCTCGCGCTGCTCTATGCCGTCGTCCTCGGCATCTGGGCGCTGGCCTGTCTCAACGTTACCAGCCTCATGCTGGCGCGCGCAGTTTCACGGACTCGCGAGCAGGCCGTCCGGGCCGCGTTGGGAGCCAGCCGCGCTCGTTTGCTGCAGCAAACTATCGTCGAAAGTCTGTTGTTAAGCGGCACCGGCGCGGTCTTCGGATTGCTGTTGGGGCAAACTGCCATCAAGCTGCTGTGGCGGCAAATCCAACGCAATCTACCGCTGACCAACGCCATTCATCTGGATTGGCGCGTGGTTGCCTGCCTGTCGGCGCTCACGCTTCTCACTGCGATCGTTGTCAGCGTCTTCCCCGCGCTGCGCGCCATGCGCCGCGATGTGCAGGGTGCTCTGCACGGCGTGACGGCGACCGCATCCGCCAGCCAGAATCGCACCCGCGAAGTATTGGTGGTTGCGCAGCTCGCCCTCACGCTGGTCTTCCTTGTGGGCGCCGGGTTGTTCCTCCGCACCATTCACGCCCTGCGCCAGGTGCCGCTTGGCTTTTCGCAGCAGAACGTACTCACTGGCGGCATCATTCTCAACGGCGGTTCGCAGCTCGACGATGGGGAGTCCTCAGCCGGTCAGCCCAGCGTGGTGCGCAACTCCTACTTGCCGCTGCTCGATCGCCTGCGCGCCATTCCCGGCGTCCAGGTGGCCGCGCTCAGTTCTGTGCTGCCCTTGCGGCGCGAAATGAGAGTCTCCATCATCACCAACCTCGACCACAAGGACGTTCCGTACGGAAAGGAGCCGCGGGCCGACGGTCGGCTAGCATCGCCCGGGCTTGTCGATGCATTAGGCATTCCTATGCTGCGCGGCCGCTTCTTTACCGACGGCGACACACCTTCGTCCCCACCCGTCGTCGTCATTAACCAGGCCTTCGCCAACATGTACCTGCCCAACCAGGACCCGGTCGGCCACTCCGTCTCTATGGGCAATAAAGGCCGCTTCAGCGATATGCGTATCGTCGGCGTGGTCGCGGACATGAAGCAGTGGAATGTCACCGATTCCACCAAGCCTGAGATCTATTTCTGCCTCGCGCAAAGCGAGCCTGGCACACCGCTGTACGGCATCGCAACGGCCTTCATCCAGGTGGCCATTCGCGGCGCAGTTCCTGCTGACTCACTGCGCGCGCAGTTCGACAAGGCGTTGCATGAGGTCGCTCCCGACGCCACCACTACCAATGTGAAGACCATCCATGAAGCCGTGGAAGACTCCTTCGGCAGCCAGACGCTGATCGCGCATCTGCTGGAAACGTTCGCGGCTCTCGCGCTATTGATCGCTTCCGTCGGCCTCTACGGCCTGCTCTCCTTTGCCGTCGCGCAGCGCACGCGCGAGATCGGGCTGCGCATTGCTCTGGGCGCTCCTCAAGCCAACATCCTCTCGCTCATTCTGCGCCGCGCGCTTTTGCTGGTCGCCTTCGGGTTGACCATCGGCGGCGCGCTGGCCTGGTTTGCTGTCAAGTTCGCGAGCATCTACATCTATGGCGTCCAGGCGCACGACGCTCTCACTTTTACCACGGTGGTTCTGGTTCTTGCCGCGGCCTCATTCCTGGCCGCATGGCTGCCTGCCCGCCGCGCCGCATCCGTCGACCCTATTCTTGCTTTGAGATCGGAGTAACACAATGATCGAACTGAAAAACGTAGAACGCAGTTACAAGACCGGACCCACCGAAACCTGGGTGCTGCGCCGCATCGGGCTCACCATCAAAGAAGGCGAGTTCGTCACTGTGATGGGCCCGTCGGGCGCCGGGAAGTCATCGCTCCTTAACGTGCTGGCTCTGCTCGACGATGGCTGGCTAGGCGAGTACTGGTTCGGCGAAACGCCGGCGCACAAGCTGAATCGCAAGCAGCGCGCCGATCTGGCCCGTGAACGCATCGGCATGGTCTTCCAAAGCTATCATCTGCTGGACGATCTGACCGTGGCCGAGAATATCGATCTGCCGCTCTCCTACAAGAACCTTCCCGCCAAGGAGCGCCAGGGGATGGTGGCCGACATTCTCGACCGCTTCCAGATTGTCGCCAAGAAGGACCTGTATCCCTCGCAGCTCTCCGGCGGGCAGCAGCAACTGGTGGGCATTGCGCGCGCCGTGGTCCACGCTCCCGCGCTGCTGCTGGCCGACGAGCCAACCGGCAACCTGCACTCCACCCAGGCGCGCGAAATCATGAATCTCTTTTGCGAACTCAACCGCGCCGGCACAACCATCGTGCAAGTAACGCATTCGGACGAGAACGCCCACTACGGGAAGCGCATCATCGAGCTGCGCGACGGCTGGCTGACGCGCGATCAAGCGCTTCAACCAACGACTGTGGAGGTCAACGTCCAGTGAAACTCCTGAAGACATATTCGACCGATCGAGCCTGGACTTTCATTCGGATGCGGGTGCAGGTTTTGACCGCCATTCTTCTGTTGCAGGCGAATCTTGCGCTTGCAGCAGAGCAGCCGGTCACCGTGCAAACGCCCGCGCCGGCAGCCGCCTCTTCTGAGAAGCCTGCCGCACAGATCCCTTTCAATCAACTGCTCCGGCCTTCGCGCAATCCCTTTGACGCCTACCGCGGCCAGACCGTTCCGCCGCCCAGTCTGGCCAACTCGCCGCGCCTTGATACGCTGGTGCGCGACGGCAAGCTTTATCTTTCGCTGCGCAACGCGATCGATCTTGCGCTTGAAAACAACCTCGACCTGGTCATCGCCCGCTACAACATTCCCATTGCGCAGATGGACGTATTGCGCACCTCGGCCGGCGGCTCGGTACGCGGCGTAAACACCGGCGTTGTGTCGGGCACGCCCGGCGGCACCGGTGTGGGCGGCTTTGGCGGCAGTTCGGGTGCTGGAGCCGGCGGCACATCGGGCGGCGCGGGCGGCGCAGGCGCGGGCGCCTCGGGCCTGGTCACTTCTACACTCGGCACCGGAACCAGCGTTTCCGGCTACGATCCATACATCAACGCCAACACATACGTCGATCACCTGACGCAACTGCTCCCCAACCAGACCCTTTACGGCATTCCCGTCATCCACGAGAACACCATCCTGGGCAACGTCAACTACCAGCAGGCGTTTCCAACGGGCGGCGGAGTCCAAGTGGCTTGGAATAACGAGCGCCAGACCTTCAACAGCCCCAATCAGTCCATCAACCCGCAGCTCACTTCCTATTTCCAGGTCTACGTGCAGCAGCAGCTCCTGGCCGGATTCGGCGTGGGCACCAACCTGCGCTACCTGCGCATCGCCAAGACTAATCAGAAGGTCTCCGACATCGCTTTCAAAGCGCAGGTCATCGCCACTGTCACGCAGATCTGCGATCTGTACTGGGACCTGGTCAGCGCCTATGATGACGAGCAGGTGCAAGAGCGTTCCGTAGGATTTGCCACCGAAACGCTGAACACCACCCGCAAGCAGCTTAAGCTGCAGGCGATTCCCGAGATGGATGTGCTGAAAGCCGAGGGAGAATTGGCCAACCGCCAGCAGGACCTTACCGTGGCTCGCACCAATCTGGAGTTGCAGGAACTTTATATGAAGAACGCCATCACGCGCTCGCTTGACGATCCCGCCCTGCAGGATATGCCGGTGATTCCCACCGACGCCATCGGTAGCCAGGCCGCGCCCAGCTCTCAATCCGTGCAGGATATGATTACGGATGCACTCAAGAACCGTGTCGAGCTGCAGGAGTCGACCCTGGTGTTGCAGAACAGCGAACTGAGCCGCAAGACCGCCCGCAACGCAATGCTGCCGCAGCTTTCCGCCTATGGCTTCTATGCCGGCACGGGATATGGCGGCACCACCAGCACCTCTCTAAAAACTGGGAGCACTGTGCCCACAGGTTTTGGCGGCGCGGCCGAAAACGCGTTGAACTACTCTTCGCCGGAGTACCAGGTGGGACTGCAACTGAGCATCCCTCTGCGCAATCGCGTCGCCAAGGCCGACCAGTACCGCACCGAACTCGAGTACCGCCAGTCGCAGGTCTATCTTGAGGAGCGGAAGAAGCAGATCCGCATCGAGGTGCAGAACGCCCGCTACGCCATGGAGCAGGGAGTGAGCCGCGTGGAGGCGGCCCGCAAGGCCCGCGACCTGGCAGCGCGGACTTTGGATATCATGCAGAAAGAGCAGAAACTAGGCGCGGGATCAAATCAACAAACGCTGGCGGCCGAGCACGACCTGTCGCTGGCCGAGTCGGCTTTGGTGACGGCCGAGACCGCATACGAAAAGGCGCGCATTGAGGTGCACCGCGCGACGGGATCGGTCCTCGAGGAGTACGGCATCTCGATCGATTCCGCAAAATCGGGCACCGTGGAGGAAGACCATCTCCAGTAAGCAAGAACCAATCCGCGTCCTGGTTGCCGACGATCAACCGCACATCCTTGAGGCTGTCGAGCTGCTGCTGATGCCGAAGGGGATCGCCGTGGACTGTGTGCGTTCGCCCGAGCTTTTGCTGGAAGCGCTGGGCGAACGGGATTACGATGTGTTGCTCATCGACCTGAACTACACACGCGACACGACCTCCGGCCAGGAGGGCCTTGATCTGCTGGCGCGCATCCAGGAGTTCGATGCGCGGCTGCCGGTGATTGTGATGACCGCGTGGGGCAACATCGATCTGGCCGTTGAAAGCATCAAGCGCGGCGCCCGCGACTTTGTACAAAAGCCGTGGGAGAATGAACGGCTTATGTCCCTCATCCGCGTTCACGCCGAGCTGCATCAGGTTCTGCGTCGTGCCCGCCAACTGGAACTCGAGAACCGCCTGCTGCGCGCCGAGGGCATGCCGGAGTTTGTAGCCAGCTCGCCCTCCATGCAACCTGTGCTGGAGCTGATCGCGCAGGTCGGCCCCTCTGACGCCAACGTGCTCATCACCGGCGAACATGGCACTGGCAAGGAAATTGTCGCCAAACTGCTCCACGCCGCCTCGCCCCGCTCGCGCATGGCCCTGGTCGCGGTCAATGCCGGTGGACTGCCGGAGGGAACCTTCGAGAGCGAGATCTTCGGCCATATCAAAGGCGCATTTACCGATGCCCGCACTGATCGGGTCGGCCGCTTTGAGCTGGCCCACGGCGGCACGCTTTTTCTGGATGAGATTGCCAACGTCCCCCTTCGTCAGCAGGCTAAACTGTTGCGTGTTTTGGAGACGGGCGAACTGGAACGCGTCGGCTCCTCGCAGACCCGCCGCGTTGATGTGCGCCTTCTTTCCGCCACCAACGCTGATTTGCAGGAAGAAGCCAAAGCGGGCAACTTCCGCGAGGACCTGCTCTTCCGCATCAACACGGTCGAGATTCACCTACCCGCGTTGCGCGACCGCTGCGAAGACATTCCGCTGCTGGCTCAGCACTTCCTGGCCCGCAACCGCGCTCGCTATCGCAAGCAGGTGACTGGCTTCTCGCCGCCCGCCATGCAGCAGATGATGCAGTACGCGTGGCCGGGCAACGTGCGCGAGCTGGAGCACACCGTCGAACGCGCCATCCTTCTCTGCCGCGGCGAGGAGATTGAGCCGGTCAATCTTGCCATCGCCTCTGCCCGCTCTTCCACCCAGTCCTTTGAAAATATGAGCATCGACGAGGTCGACGCTCTGCTCATCCGCAAGGTGCTGCGCCGCTGCGACGGCAATATCTCGCAGGCCGCCGAGGCCCTGGGGTTGAGCCGCGCCGCGCTCTATCGCCGCATCGAAAAATATGCGATATGAGAAAGGTGTGCGTTGGCGTCGCCGCTCGGCGGTCCGCCGGACGTGGCGTTACTGTCTGTTGTTGGCGCTGCCCGCGCTGATCTTTGCAGGCATCTTTCTCTACCAGCGGCAACTCGCACTTGCCCCCGCGCTGCTTCTCGCGGGCAGCCTACTTCTCTACATGCTGCTGGTGGCTGCCGCGCTCATTGAAGGCACGATCCGCCCCTTGCAAACGCTCTCGAACGTGGTCGCATCATTGCGCGAGGGCGACTACTCCTTCCGCGCTCGAGGAGCCGGCTCGCAAGACGCGCTCGGCGAACTGGCCGCCGAGGTCAACGCGCTCGCCGATCTTCTGCAAAAGCAGCGCGTCCGTTCGCTCGAGGCCACGGCTCTGCTGGCCCGCATCCTTGAAGTGATGCACGCGCCCCTCTTCGCCTTCGACCGCAACGACCTGCTTCAACTGGTCAATGACGCCGGTGTGAAGTTGCTCGGCCGGCCCCATGTCCGTTGCTTCGGCCACACTGCCCGCGAACTCGGCCTGGAAGAGCTGCTTGCCGCGCCCGACCAGACCATTCACTCCTTCGGCGCCAAATCAACGCGCTGGCTGCTGCGCAAAGCTGCCTTCCGCCAGGACGGCGCGCCCCACACCTTGCTCCTTTTGGCCGACGTAAGCCTCCCGCTCCAGGAAGAGGAACAGATGGCCTGGAAGCGGCTGATCCGCGTCCTGGGGCACGAACTTTCCAACTCCTTGGCGCCCATAAAGTCCATCGCCGGCAGCCTGCTGTCGCGGGTGGACCAGATGAGCGGGGAGGAGGCGGTTCTGCATGACTTTCGTCGCGGCCTGGGCGTGGTCGAGAGCCGCGTCGACGCGCTGCACCGCTTTGTGCAGTCTTACCGGCTGTTGGCCCAGTTGCCCTCGCCGCAACTCAAGCCTGTTCCGCTGGGGCCGCTGCTGGAGCGGGTTGTGCATCTGGAACAGCGTTTGGCCGTCCAGCTTGAACCGGGACCGCCTCTGGTGCTCAACGCCGATCCCGATCAGTTGGAGCAGATGTTCATCAACCTGCTGGCCAACGCCGTGGATGCCTCGCTGGCCAATGGCGCCCAGCCGGTGCGTGTAAGTTGGCAGCTGGCCGGCGCGGCCGTTCTGGTTTCCATTGAAGACCTCGGCCTGGGCATCGCCAACGCCGACAACCTCTTCGTTCCCTTCTACACCACCAAGCCCGCCGGCAGCGGCGTTGGCCTGGCCCTGGCTCAGCAAATTGCCCGCGCCCACGGGGGTGAAATCCGCCTCTGTAACCGCGAAGACGGCCCTGGAGCCCGCGCCACCATCCGGCTGCCCGTGACGCCGCGATAGCGCGTTCCCCCCGCGCGTCTGTTAACCGAAGGGTTGTAAGTTGGAGTCCCACCTGAGGAGCAAATAAAACCAATTAAGCAATTGCTAGTTGGGCGTGCCGGTAGTTTCAGCCGCGGCGAAGGTGCATTCGCGGCATTGGCAGACACGGCGCAGGTAATCCCAGGAGTAGATGCCGCCGGAGTGGCCGTCTTGCCAGTTGAATTGGATGGCGTAGCGGCCGACGGCGCGGGCGCTCGCGGGCTTGGCCGGCGGGGTATACATGGGCAGGACGGAGGCGGGCCTGGGTTTGGGCTGGCCGGGTTTGCGGCCTTCCAGCTTGCGCTCTTCGACGCAGGTGGCGCAGGGGCAGGCTTCGCGCAGCCAGGCAAAGCTCCAGGCGCTCTTATGGCCGTCAGCCCAATCGATCTCCAGGCCCTTGCCCTCGGTGAGCAGAACGCGGACCTTCTGTGGAGTGACGGCGATGCGGGGCAGGGGACGGCCGGCTTCGGTCTCGCTCACGGCATGGTCCCTGTCGGCAAAGCGGATGCCTTCGTGGCTCATGGCTCTATTTTAGTGGTCAGTAGTCAGCTCAAATGCCCGGGCGCAGTCCACTTGTTGAGATTTGTGGCTAATTTGCTGAGATGATGCGTGGACCCGGTTTCTAAACTGACCACTGACCATTGACAACTGACTACTGACGCCAGAAGAACCAGGCGGCCATGGAAAAGCCGATGAAGACGACCAGCCCGCGGAGCACCGGCTGCGGGACCATACGGGCGAAGCGGGCCGAGGAGTAGCCGCCGATGGCGCAGGTGGCCATGGCCAGCAGACAGTAGCGCCAGACGACCTGGCCATTGACGGTAAAGATGACGAAGGCGATGCCGTTGGCCAGGGTAGTGGAGACCACTTTGAGGGCGTTGATCTCGTGGATGTCCTGGAAGCCGAAGAGCGAGAGCAGGGTGATAAGCAGAAATCCGGCGCCAGCGCCAAAATAACCGATGTAAAAGCAGGCCACGATGGTCAGCAGAAAGACCGGCAAGCGGCGTGGCGGATGGACGGCGCTGCCGGCCGCGCTTTTACGGCGCTCGAGCCAGCGGGAGACCGAACCGCTGAGGGCAAAGATGGTGGCGGCTACGAGGAACAACCAGGGCACCAGGTGCAGAAAGGTCATCTGCGGCGTGTTGAGCAGGACCACGGCTCCGGCGGCGCCGCCCAACAGACCAGCAACGCCCATGGGCAATGCGAGGCGGAGATTCTTGCGGATATCGTCGCGGTAGGCGGCGACGGAGGTGAGCTGGCCGGTCCACAGGGCCACGGTGTTGCTGGCGTTGGCCTGGACGGGCAGCATCTTCATGCCCAGCATGGCGGGAAACAGCAGAAAAGAGCCGCCGCCGGCCACGGCGTTGAGCACCCCGGCCAGAAAGGCAGCCGCCATGAGCCAAAGCCAATGCCAGTCCATGGAGGAGGGAAGGGCGGAGAGATGCGTCATCTAGCTCCATTGTAGAAGGCCGCTGAAGCGGGCCGTGGATTGCCCGGGAGCGGAAGCGGGAATCCCAGGGATTCCGTTGTTGGGGTAAACTTTCAAGATTGAGGATGCCCATGAAGAGATGCTTTGCAGGTTTGGCCGCAATGGCCCTGCTGACGGTCTGTGGCGTGACCGCGCAAGCCTCCGTGTCGACCCCTGCCAAGGCCGATCCGTGGGCCGCGCTTCGCTTTCTGCTCGGATCATGGGAGGCAAAGACCACCGGCGGAATGGCGCAGGCGCAGGCCGCGGCCGCTTACAGCTTCCGGCTGGAACTTCGCGACCACGTATTGGCACGGCACTCCCGAAGCGGCGCCTGCGCAGCCCCGGAGGATTTCGACTGCCAGCACAACGATCTGCTCTACATCTACCCCGCGGCCAGCGGACAAACCTTCCAGGCCATCTACTTCGACAACGAGGGCCACGTCATTCACTATGACCTCTCCACGCCTAAGACCGGAACCGTGGTTTTTCTCTCCGATCCCGCGCAACCTGGGCCGCAATACCGGCTGAGCTACGAATTCCTGGACGGGGTGATGAGCGGCAAATTTGAGCTGAAAATACCAGGCCAAACGGAGTTCACCAGCTACCTGGAGTGGAGTGGGAAGCGGCAATAGCGGGCAGAACTGGCGAAAAACGGGGGTCTATTTCGTCCTTGATCTCCTCTAAGTTATTGAAAACACTTGTACATAAGAATTTATCCAAAATATGAGTGTTAAACACGCATATTATATGAATCGTTTATGCTATAGTTGCGTCCGATAAATTGAGCGCTGGGACTCACCCTCCCGGCCCATCATTCCAGAATCCATCAGGAGGTACACATCATGGCAATCACTCGTTGGGACCCGTTCCGGGAAGTCGTAGCCTTGCAGAACCGCGTCAACTCTCTCTTTCGCGATCTGAACGAAGGGGAAAATCCGATGACCACGGCCAGCTTTGTGCCGGCGGTCGATATCTATGAAGACGAAAAGAAGGTGATGCTCAAGCTCGAAGTGCCGGGCATCGAGCAGAAAGACCTGGACGTGAGCGTGGAGAACAACACGCTGACCGTCAAGGGCGAGCGCAAGTTCGAGAATGAGGAGAAGGAAGAGAACTTCCATCGCATCGAGCGGCGCTACGGCAGCTTCTTCCGCGCCTTCACGCTGCCTTCCACGGTCGATACGGAGAACGTCGCGGCCAGCTACAATGCTGGTGTGCTCAAGCTGGAGCTCCAGAAGAAGCCCGAAGCCCAGCCCAAGCAGATCAAGATCAACGTGGCGGCGTAAAAGCAGTGGTCAGTGGTCAGAGATCAGGGATCAGGATTTCGTGACCGGAAGAGTGCATCGCTCATCCAAAGAGTTCAATGGGCTTTCCGGGCATGTTGAAGCAGGCTATGCCGCGATGCTTTTCCCTGATCTCTGATCTCTGACAACTGGAGTTTTCATGGCTATTCGTTGGGAAAAACTGACGGTCAAATCGCAGCAGGCGATGGAGCAGGCGCAGGCGCGGGCTGCGGAACTGGGCAATCCCGAAGTGCAGCCCGTGCACCTGTTGCTGGCGCTGGTGGAGGACCGGGAGGGCGTGATTCCCGCGGTGCTCGAGAAGATTGGCGTTCCCACCGAACGGCTGGAGCACGATCTGCATACCATCGAGGAAAAACTGCCTCGCGTGGCGGGAGCGGCCACACAGCCGGGTCTGAGCCAGGCGCTCAACAAGGCGCTGGAACAGGCCTTCCGCGAGGCCGTGAATTTCAAGGACGAGTACGTTTCCACGGAACACCTTTTGCTGGGCGCGGCGCATTTGAAAGGCGACGCGGCGCGGGATGCGCTGGTCGCTCTGGGCGCTACGCACGAGGCGATCCTGCAGGCGCTCACGGCGGTGCGCGGCTCGCAGCGCGTCACGGACCAGAATCCCGAGGGCAAATTCCAAGCCCTCGAAAAGTATGCCAAGGACCTGACCGAACTGGCCCGGCGCGGCAAGCTGGACCCGGTGATCGGGCGCGACGAGGAGATTCGCCGCGTGATCCAGGTGCTGAGCCGGCGCACAAAAAACAATCCTGTGCTGATCGGCGAACCGGGCGTGGGCAAGACGGCGATTGTGGAGGGACTGGCGCGGCGCATCGTCTCCGGCGACGTGCCGGAAAGCTTGAAGGACAAGCGGGTGATCGCTCTGGACCTGGGCGCGATGCTGGCCGGCGCCAAGTATCGCGGCGAGTTCGAGGACCGGCTCAAAGCGGTGCTCAAGGAAATTGAAGAAGCGAACGGCGAGATCGTGCTCTTCATCGACGAGCTGCACACTCTGGTCGGGGCGGGCGCGGCCGAGGGCGCCATCGACGCCAGCAACATGCTCAAGCCGGCGCT
>Ga0187852_1002776_pt1 | contig 13660 bp, 12 predicted proteins | sample June2016WEW_6_40_FD_134511 | JGI IMG/M metagenome (GOLD analysis project Ga0187852, IMG submission 134511) | Peatland microbial communities from SPRUCE experiment site at the Marcell Experimental Forest, Minnesota, USA - June2016WEW_6_40 | ecosystem: Environmental > Terrestrial > Soil > Wetlands...
GCACCGTCACATCCTGCACTCGCGAGACCAGGATGGTGCGTGTGGTCCTACTCAGAAGCCCCGTTTCGTACCGCAGCCGGTCATCGAGGATCGTCATCTTGGTCAGGCGGTTGCGGACATGGCGTTTCAGAGGCCAGAGCAGAAGAAACACAGGCAACCAAGGGATCCAAGGCTGCCATGCCGGCGGAATCGATGGCGGCCATTGCAATCGCATCATCGCAATAACCAAAGCCGCCACGATCAGAACCGTGACCGCGTAGCCCATATATATGAATTTCATAGTCGGACGAATGATCATTTCGGACATGTCCTTCTCCTTTGACCAGCAGGCGCTATTGTACTGTGCGGCGGAAAGTGGGACAAAAAAAAGAACCGTCGCAACTAGCACTCTGCCCCACCGGGCGATTTCGCCAACATCTGAGAACGTCAGAACCGTGGTGTTCGCAACAATTGTAGTGGCTCACGGGCTGGGCACGGGGAGAGAAGATTCCTGGCGTTTTTCAGTGAAATCCAACGCGAAAGAAGGATTGGAAGATGTGCCGCCAATTGCGAAGGGAACAACCGTAACGGACTTCTTTTTCAGGAACGGACCGACGGCCTTCAATACCAGTGCCTTGAATCCCGACGTGGTGTCGGATAACTTTCCGTTGGTGTACAAAATTCCATGGAGGTCAACTTTTCGGTCCAGCAAGCTGTAGGTGCCTTGAAGCTGCGCGCGGGTGCCGGGAGCGCTGAAGGAGACCTCGGAGAGAGTTGCGACGCCATTTTTCGCCACGACCTGCCCCCTAAACTTCGAGAGCACCGTTTCCGGGTCTTCCGCCTCCTGCTTCTTGTTCTCGCCGCCTGCACTTTGGGTTAACGCATTTACCGGCTCCTGGACGTGTGGGTTCGTGAAGCGTCCGCTGCCAATGCCGAAGCTGCCTGCAAGATCCAGCTTCCGCAAGAATCCTGGAGGCCCCGGCGGCACTTGTACTCTCGCACGCAGATTGATACTCCCCGTCATCGACGGGCGTTTTTCCTCCGTAATGAGCGACAACAAATCCTCGATACGGCCTCCATTTACGGACATCTCCAGCCGAACTGTTTTCCCCTGCTGGCCGGGGTGTCCGGCGACGCTACCCTTCGACGTCACAGTCGTTCGCTGAAAGTGCGAGTCCACGTTCTGAAGATACGTGTCTCCATTCGTTCCGTCCACAACCGCTTGGAATTTCGAAGTCAGTTGAACGGTGTGGCTGCCTCCGGAGACGCGGAAGTCGGGAACGTCGGCTTCGCCCTCCGCATCGATGTGGCCGATGGTGCCGCTAAACTTGCCTTGGGACGACAGGGTACCTGAGATACCCTCGAACACAGCCAGGTTCACGTGCTCATAAGTGTATGAACCAGTCACGGGAGTACTGCCGGGGTCATCCTCATTCCAGGGGCCGATCTTACCCTCCGAACGGATTTCCCCTGGCGGCTCGGTATTCAACAACGCGGCGTGGTAGGAGATGACCCCGTTTTCACCGACGTTGTCCAATGTCAGCCGATGAACGTACAGCTTGAAGGGTTCTCGGTCCGTCTGGCGGGGCATAAACTCGAGCAGAGCGCCATCCGTGGTGATCTCGCCGATCGTGACCGAAGCGCCTGTGGTGCTGGTGGTCAACGGCATCACATTAGGCGATTGGCCGCTCGGGTTCGGCGGCGGTATTAACACGCGCAGCCCCTTCACCTGCACCTCATCCACGCGCTTGTGAATCCGGAAAAGTCCGTTGTAGCTTCCTCGAAGGATCAGCGTCTGGACTGCGATCAACGCTGGCAGGTCCTTGCGTTTCCGGTGCAGGAAACTGACCCCTTCAGCCACGCATCCCGGTGGAAAGTAAGTCTTTCGGAAGCTGCGGATTTGGACCGTTCGGGCAAATCGGTCCTGCAGTGCTTTGGTGACAGCCTGTTGCGTGTATGGCCAGTTACAGGCCAACACGATCGCCACAATGATTGCGATGACGACGAGCGACACTCCTATGATCGGGCACCAGCGCCTAGGCGCCCACCACTGCCCCGCCGAGTGGACCTCCCCGTCGCCGCTGCGTGTAGAAATCGTGGAACTCTCCCCCGTCATTTATATGACGCTCCAACGTCTTTAGCGGGAATTCCCATTATAAACTTCCCGTCCGACCGTTGACAGACGCCTCGACGCCGCTTAACGCAACGCGCGCGCGTTCGCTGAAGGTGTCGCACAGTCGCGATTTCAAGACGACAGGTTAGCTGGGTCCCCGATTTGGATCGCCTACTTTTGCCCATCGCGCACTCCTCCTCCTCAGAATTGAGGCAATGACGGATCCAGAGCGGGCCTTGGCCCGGTTCTCTGGCGGTACTGTGCGGTAATGTGATGCGCCAGGCGTCTATCACGTTTGCACCACTCCACCGGCGAAACAAAAGTGACCCCAGTGGGTCATGGCGGTGCATCAAAGCTGTGCGGAAAAACTGCACCGTGCCAGGAACCGATCATAGATTTGGGGAGTCCCGTGCGCAGGCTTCGCCGACACGCGCGGAGTGAATAGTGCGAAACCCGACACCTCTGGAAAACTCCCGTCTATCAGACCTGGTTGCCGGCGTGGTGATCATCGCCATTCTGTATTTTGCGCGTGTCGTTTTCATACCGTTGGCGTTAGCCCTGCTTTTCTCACTCCTGTTGACGCCTCCAGTCACCTTTCTCGAAAGGATCAAATGCCCTCGCGTTTTGGCAATTTTCCTTGTTGTCCTGATTTTAGTTGGGTTGATGAGCTTGATCGGTTGGAAAGCCTCTCAGCAATTCGTAGCCTTGATGAACGATTTGCCGGAATACCAAGACACTGCGCAAAGTAAAATTCGAGCCCTCAAGGGAGATACTGGTCGGACCCTCAACAAGGCTTCAGACACCTTGAAAGAGTTGGGGAAAGAGATCGTCGCGAACGCTCCCGGGTCAGCAGCGGCAGAGGGAAAGAGAAAGAAACCCGAGGAAGCGGGATCGTCCCCCGCGCGACCACTTGCAGTGCAGGTAGTTCCACCCGCGAACCCCATCGAGTCTTTACGGAGCGTACTCGGCCCGATATGGACCGCCGGAATGGTCACCGTATTCACACTCTTTATCCTGGTCGGCCGGGAGGATCTTCGCAATCGCTTTATTCGTTTGGCGGGCGGCGGCCAACTAAATGTCATGACACAGGCACTCGACGAGACTACTCATAGGCTTAACCGTTATCTATTCCTGCAGCTTGTCGTCAACTCGGGCTATGGCGTTATTGTAGGCACGGGATTGTACCTCATAGGCATTCCCCATGCGTCGCTCTGGGGTGTTTGCGCCGCAGTTTTTCGCTTTTTGCCGTACGTCGGTGCGCCGGCGGCGGCCCTGCTGCCCATTATTTCAGCCTTAGCCGTTCTTCCCGGATGGCATAGCGCCCTCCTCACCGCAGGACTTTTTCTTGGCGTGGAACTGACTGTATCGAATGTAGTCGAGCCCTTCCTCTATGGCGCCCACGTCGGTCTTTCGGCGCTTGCCATATTGGTAGCAGCCATTTTTTGGACGCTGATTTGGGGATTTCCCGGCTTGGTCTTGTCTACTCCTTTGACGGTCTGCCTGGTTGTCTTGGGGCGTTACGTTCCACACCTGAGTTTCCTCAACGTCCTTTTCGGCGATGAACCTGTGCTTCCGGTCCACGCTCAATTCTATCAACGCCTGCTGGCGGCCGATCAAGACGAGGCCCGGCAAATCCTGGAGGCTTATCTCAAAGATAAGCCCACGGAAGAACTTTACGATTCAGTTGTTATCCCTGCACTGACTCTCGCTGAACACGATCGGCATCGTAATGGGCTCGATGAGGCCAGGCAGAATTTCATCTATCAAAGTACCCGCGAACTGATTGAGGAACTGGGCGAGAATTCCGATCAAAACCCCAAAGAGGGGAGGCCAGGGGACTTTACCAAGCTTTCGCTGAACGGGCGCGAGGAGAGCGGCGGTTTGGAGGTTCTTTGTATTCCAGTCAGAGACGAGGCCGATGAGATCGTGGGGGTATTAGTTGCGCGCGCGCTCGAGCGGCAAGGACATACGGCACTCAGTATTCCGATCTCTACGACCGCGGAGATGTTGTCGCAGGTAGCGGAGCTTAAGCCAGGAGTTGTGTGTCTTTCAGCTCTGCCACCGTTCGCTGTAGGGCACGCACGAGCGTTGTACCTAAAAATAAGGACTCAATTTCCAGGCTTAGACATTGTCGTTTGCCTGTGGCATTTCGAGGGGGACCTGCAGAAGGTAATGGCGCGCATTAAACTGTCTCGCGGGCACGGATTATTCACGACTCTTCCCGAGGTGTTACAGCATATTGCGTTCCGAGCGAAGACGCTGACCTCGCGAGAGATGACGCCAGAGCATTCGCTTGAGCGGCCGACTTGAAGCCGAGCAGACACTCATTCTCTAATCACATAATGTCATCGGCGCAGGCTGAACCAGCAAAGAGAATCAACCCGCGCAAGAAAAGGAGGTTGTGCGTTCGTTGAACTCATGGCTCTTTTTGGCGGCCGCACTGTGCTCGTCACCGTGACCAAGGTGGATGACAAAACAATTCGTGCCAGCGTCATTCCTCCTCTGGCAAAAACCGAAGAGAACCCCGCTCTAACCCCCCGGATCACCTTTACCGGCCCACCCAATGGGCTCGGCGCTGAACCGACCAGACATCTGGCCGGCTACCCCCCAAGCCCACAAGCAAACCGCCAGCACCTTTGCCGACGCCAAAGCCGTTATGGAGGCTGCGGTCCCCTCTCCCATCACGTTCTTTGCGATTTGTGCGGCCAACCCGCGTTTGCAATGGGATGCCGTGCAAGAGCGGCAACACCGGCCCTTGCCGCAGGCTGTTCGTCATTTACATCGAATTTGCAGTTGCTCGGCAGACGCGAACTGACGCGACTTTTCCGGAGACAACTTTTGGGCAAATCATAGTAGAATAGCCAGCCACGAAGAATGACCAACAAGCCAACTTTCCGCACCGCGACTGGATTCAAGCACGCCCTCGAAACTCGTGTTGATGAATACTTCCGGCGGGCTGGAATCTCTAAGACCGGCAACTTCTACATGCACCTGAAAGCGCTGTTGCTTCTCGCTTGGCTCGCCGGTTCATACTACCTATTGGTTTTCCATGTCTCCAGGTGGCCCGGTGGCGTCCTGATTGGCCTTTCTCTCGCCCTGGCCATGGCTGCGGTTGGGTTCAACATTCAGCATGACGGCAATCACGGAAGCTTTTCGAGCCGCCCCTGGATGAATCGGCTGGCAGGGCTAACGCTTGATCTTCTCGGGGCCAGCTCTTACCTGTGGATTTGGAAGCACAATTTCTGCCACCATACCTACACGAATATCCCCGATTCGGATGATGACATCGACTTGGCCCCGGTCGGGCGACTCTCATCGGAGATTCCGCTACGTCCTTACCATCGCTATCAGCATTATTACCTTTGGTTCTTCTATGCCTTGCTGGTGATCCAGTGGCACTTTTACAATGACTACAAGAAACTGTGGACAGGGAAGATTGGTCACAGGACTTTTGAGCGGCCCCGGGGTTGGGACTTGGCAGCACTGGTTGCCGGGAAAGTCATCTTCCTCAGCTTGGCGTTTGTTATCCCCATCATGCGCCACCGGTGGTGGGTTGTACTGGCATTCTATCTCGGCGTGACGATGATCACGGGCTTCGTGTTGAGCGCAGTGTTCCAGTTGGCCCACATCGTCGAAGAGACTGAGCACCCGGCATCGTTGGAAGATGTCCACGCCGAGTGGGTGATTCACCAGATTCGGACTACCGCCGATTTCGCACGCGAGAACCGCTTGCTCACTTGGTATCTCGGCGGATTGAACTTCCAGGTTATTCACCACCTCTTCCCGAGGATTTGCCATATTCACTATCCTCAGGTGGCTCAAGTCGTCGCGCAGGTTTGCAACGAGTATCAGATCAACTACCAAGCGCACCGTTCGATCTATGGCGCAATTCGCTCCCACTTTCGGTTCCTGCGGTCGATGGGGCGCGCACAGCAGTGCTGAGGACCCTTCCTATCCGAATCTCCACGCGATGCCGTGCGGAGGCAATAATGAACCGACCTGGTAAGCGCTTGCGAGCGTGAAGAGCGGCGGACTTAACACAGCGGAGGTCCGGCCCCACTCGCTCCATTGATTTGTTGTGCATGAGTCCTCGCTGGGAACCGGCCGGGCCAAACAGAAGGTCATATTCAACCCTAGGCGGTAGGGAATGGGTACACGAGGGGCATACTGACCCGGCAGATTTCGATGACCTTTATAAAGGTGCTCATATCCATTGGAATGTCCTGTCGAGATAGCTGTAGCGGCACTCCCCGAGCGCCGATGCGCATTGAGAGTCCAAGGCCGGCGGTCAGAGACCGACGCTACAAAAATAAACATCATGAGAAAGACCAGAGGCGTTCGACGGTCTTCGAAAGGATCCAGCTTTTATCCTCGTCGTTCAAGAATTTCATGTCGTCGCGGACCACGGTGAGCGTCCTATGATAAGTTGTTTTCGCTTCGTGAACGGGCCAATCAGTGCCCCACATCAGACGCTTGGGGCCATAAACTGCGTAAAGCCGTTTCACATACTCTTGGGCGTCCAACCAGGGATATTCCTGCTCGGAAATTGACCACGTATGAGAGATTTTTACGAACACGCGTGGATAGCGCGCCAAGGCCAGCAGCTTATCCAGTTCTTGCGGTTGGCGGATGGGGCAATCCGCCATGTGATCGATTACCACGTCCAGGTCGGGACAAGTTTCGATGAGCCGGCCGACCTCCGGGATGCGCGTAATCGCCGTCAGGATCAGCATCGGAACTTTCAAGGCTTCAGCACGCTTCCAGAGAGGCGGCATCGGCGGGCCGGTGATCCAATCACCGCCGGCATCAGCCACGGGACTCAGCCGCACGCCACGAAAGCCTTGCTCGGTCAGCCTGGAAAGGTGATCTGGAGCGGCAGGATCGACTGGGTTCACCCGGCAAACCGCCTTGAAATAAGGCGGGTATTTTCGGACCGAATCGGCAACGTAGCGGTTGTCCCATCGGTAAGAAATCGGCTGGACTATCACGGTCCTCTCAACTTGGTTGGCCTCCATCAGTTCGAGAAGCATCGCGGGCGTGGCGTCCTTCTGGGGTGGCTCCGTAGTCTCTTTTGGCCACGGATAGTGTGAGTCATTCACCCAGACGTGAACGTGCGGATCGATGATGCGGTACTTAGGGGCAGGATCAGGTATGGCCATGGCAAGGGTTCCCAAAAGGAATTCACGCCGCTCCAAGGGCGGGGCCATAAGGATACCTCCTGTTCATGAGTAGATTGGCTCAAGCGCCCTGACGATGTAAGTGCCGCACCGTTGGTAACTGATGAGGGGGCCCCTGCGTGCCGTGTCCAGATCAACACAAATCCACCCGCGGTATTTCACATCCTTCAAAATGCGGTGGCAACCGGGAAAATCCACCTCCCCGTCACCGAGATCATAGATGCTGGCGAAGAATCGTGCCTCGGGCGATTCTCTCGGCAGCGCCTTCCCGTTCCACTCCACCCAATCCTGCGCAGGGGTTGTCCACTTCGCGTCCTTGTAGTCCATAAATCGGATGCGGTTTTTGTATCTCTCGAACGTGCTTACTACGTTGCAACCGGCAAGGTGCAAATGGGCGGTGTCCGGCGACAAGCCAAAGAGCTTGGGATCCGTCATGGACATGAATTGGTCGACTTCCGCCTGCGTCTGAACCATTTCGCCCAGATGGTTGTGCAAGCCGGCGGTGAATCCCATTTCACCGGCCAATTCTCCAATCTGGTTGCAACGCGTGGCGATCTCGCGCATTACTCCTGGCGGGGTTGCCTGTAAGTTGCCGCGTCCCGGAGGAAAAACCACCAAGTGGTTAGCGCCGAAGTCGGCCAAAAACTTCATGGCATTCCGCGCGCTTTCCAAGACTTTCTCGCGCTGCGCAGGGTCGTGCAGGGGCCCGCCAAAGGAGATGGTAACGATGTGCAGGTCACGCCGTGATAGTTCCCGGTGCAGTCCGGCGAGGGTCAGCTTGTATTGTTGCAGAAAACCATCGATGCCGGTTATCCGCATACCGAGGAAACGCGTCTCCTTCATCACGTCCAGGATGTCCGTGAACGGACACGGCGGCAAATGCGACCAGAGGGCCAAGGAAACAGCCCACTTCACGTTGCGGTTCGCAGGCAACCGGCTGGCGGCATTTGCCACGGCGGCCGATAAGATCGAGAGCTGAGCGAGAAAAGCACGCCTGTTCATGGCCAAATCTTCCTTGGCTGAAGGAGACTATCAGCAACCACCGGGCGGTTGTCAAGAGCGTGAGATCGAATTTTTCCTCACGCTAGAGGAGCGGCGCCGGTACCGCAGGCGTTGGACCGGCACTTGTCGATGCCGGGCCTGCGCTACTGTCGGGCTTAATCGTTGACAAGCCGATTTTGTCGGAAGTCCAGGACCCTCGGCCTCTCTTCCGCAAGCCGACGGACGAAGGGAGAGCAGCCGCTCATGCCCGTCGGCGGACGGGCAGGCAGAAACCATGAAAACCCTGTCATTCTGAGCGAAGCGAAGAATCTCGCTCTGATCTTTTCGTTCTCGCTTAATCACGGAGCAGAGCGAGATTCTTCGCTTCGCTCAGAATGACAGCGCGTTTTCAAAGCACGGACAGAGGCATCGTTGCGCCGCGAGAAGCGAACGGCTACAATCGGGCTCCTTACAGAATCGCGATGCCCAAAGCCGAGATCAATCCGCGCACGGTTAATCGCAGGCAATTCCTGTCCGTAGCGGCGGGGGCAGCTCTCAGCGCCGCTAAATCGGGACAAGTAATCGTCGACACGCACTTGGAAGTCTGGACTTTCGATCCCAAATTCCCTTTCCATCACCCCGAACATCCGGAGCTAAAGCGCGTGGACATCGAAGCGCCCATTGAAAACGAAGTCGCAGAGATGCGGGAGTACGGATTGAAATTCGCCGTGCTCATCAATCCCCGCTACTACGGATGGGACAACTCCTACATCAGCTACTCACTCCGGAAGTTCCCTGGCTTATTTGTAGGCCACGGCTTGTTGAATCCACTGGGCGACGATCCGGCTGGCCGGTTGCGCTACTGGATGGAAGAGCATGGCTTCCAGGGCATGCGGTTCAGCCCTATCTACGATCCCCAATCGAGCTGGCTGAACGCCAAGGATCTTTATCCACTTTGGCGCGAGGCCGAGCGCCTGGAAGCCGTCTTCAACTTCTATATCCTTCCCCAGCAAATGCCCATGCTGGAAGATATGGCCGGGAGATTCCCAGGAGTCAAAATCGTCGTGGATCACCTCGGCAAGCCGGACCTGAGCGCTCCCGATCCTTGGACCGACTTTCGCAAGATGTTCCGGCTGAAACGCTTCCTCCAGGTTTGGGTCAGCGCTTCGGAGCCTTACGAAATCTCGTTGACGAAACAATTCCCGTATCGCGATACTTATCCGTTCTTCAAGGCGACCTATGAGGAATTCGGTCCCAAGCAAATCATCTGGGGAACAGGGTACCCGAAACCACGCTGGGAACTGCGGATGGACAAAGAACTGGAGTTCGTGAATAGCGCGCTCGACTTCTACAGTCCCGAGGACCGGGAACTCATCCTGGGAAAGAATGCACTGCGGATTTGGAAATTCCCCGTGAGCCTCACGGAATCAGACCATCGTACAGATAGCCCACCAGGGTGGTCCAAGAACTTGCAGCAGCCTGCGGACCACCTTGCCGCACCAGAACCATAGGGAAGCTTAAACCGAGGCTGGAATCGCGCTAATGCATGAAGTCAGGGGGCGAGGTGGCAGGGCAGTTCTTGGGTTCAAGAATTTCTCTCTGGGCCCGCCGGGAAACCGCCTATGCCGCTTCGCGTCGGTTCGGTCATCCGGCCTGTGCGGCTGGGGGAGCAAGGTGATGCTCTTGCACCTGCCGCTTAGCAAATTGTCGTCCTCCGGACCGAGTTCATCCCTATGGATATTGAGAATGAAGCCTATCCGAAAATTCACAAGTCAACGTCAAAATGGAAATGTGGATTAGAACGTATTGAGGCCATTCAAAATCACAGGCTTACTCGATTTCGGCCCGGTAGCGCTGCCTATGAACTGTGGAAGGCTGGCTCTACCGTCGAGGAATGCATGGAATTGACTGGCCACCGGACGGAGGCTATGTTCAAGCGGTACGCGGACCTTTTCTCGGGCGAGGAACGCCGGAGCATTCAGCGCCAAGCGCAGAAGCGACGGCATGAATGGCGCCAAGCGGAGCGGGATCGTGCCTCGCAAGCTCCCGACCCGTCTGGCGTTGGGGAAGGCGTGGCTCAGGAACGAAACTCGGGGCGTGTCCAATGAGGGAAAACGGACAGAAGACGGAGAGCTGCGCTAAAACCACCGCACACTGTCTCTAGCGCTTGTCGCCGTAACTCATTGCATCTACAGGTGGAAGGTTGGTCGGGGCGCCCAGATTTGAACTGGGGACCTCTTGGTCCCGAACCAAGCGCGCTACCAGGCTACGCTACGCCCCGAAAAAACGATATCAGGTTCCGGGTGTCAGTGGAAAACGATGCCGCCACCCCTGCAACCTCACATCCGACACATGAAACCTGTTTTTGGTCGGGACGGCCAGATTTGAACTGGCGACCCCTTGCACCCCAAGCAAGTGCGCTACCAGGCTGCGCTACGTCCCGATACAGCAGTGAGGAGTAACAAGTAACGCATCAATCCCATAACGGCTCGATACTTGTCACTCAGCACTCGTCACTGCCTTTGTATCACTTGCGAGAAAGCATTGTCAAGATGGACTGAAGCTCATGCCGAACAGCACGCAGGTGCGCAGCATCAGACGCGGGCGGGAAAAGGCGCGGTTGTTGTTCAGTCCGGCTTTGGGAGCTCGGGGTCAGGAGCTTACGAGCGCCGGAGATTGTGAAGCCCTTCGTGTAAAGCAATCGTTTGATCTCCAGCACCAATTCGACATCCTGACGGCGGTACAACCGGTGCCCTGATTTGCTCTTGGTCGGTTTGAGCATCGGAAACTCAGTCTCCCAGAATCGCAGGACATACGCTTTAGTATGGGTGAGCTTACTTACCTCGCCGATTCGGAAATAGAGCTTGTCTGGGATAAAGGTTTCCGGCGTCGCGGCGTTACTGGGGCGGCGAGCGCGCGGTGGACGGGTTCGAGGCATTCAGGACCTCAAGCAATGGTTGAAGATCAACTTCAGCCATCTTAGAGAACTGCGCACAAAGCGTCAAGGACTAGCGAAACCGGGTAGTGTCCCGATTACCGCGTAGCGCTGGCCTTAGGCCAGCATCTGCCGACCCTTCGCTCTGCTCAGGGCAGGCTCTAAAGATCGGCGCTACCAGTCGAATTAGGACACTACCCGAAGCCGGGAATCACACCATTCACTATTTCCCTTCAAAGCCCTTATGATGGAGTATACTGCCGAGTTTCGTGGGCGCGTGCCCAAAAAGCGAACGTGGGACCGGAAAACGAGAGGAATTCTCATACTGGAGAGGGTGCGTCATGGCGAAGCTGATCATAGGCATTGACGTTGGAGGAACTAAGGTGGCCGGAGGTTTGGTGACCCTGAAGGGGCAACTGGTGAAGTCCCAGGTAGTCCCCACCCATGCGGATAAAGGGTTCAAAACCAGCTATGGCCAGATCGAGTATTTGATTGAGCGGCTCGTTAAGCTCGCAGGCGGCAAGGACAACTTGGTCGGAATCGGCATCTGTGCACCCGGCCCGCTCAACCCCAAGGCGGGTATTGTCATAAATCCTCCGAACCTCCCGGGATGGCGCAATATCCAGCTCGCGAGTTTGCTTGAAAACCATTTCCATCTTCCCGCCAAAGTCGAGAACGACGCTAACGCAGCCGGGCTTGCCGAAGTCCTTTTTGGAGCGGCGGTGGGATACCGGGACGTATTCTACGTGACTGTCAGCACGGGTGTGGGAACCGGTGTCATCATCAACAAGAAAATCTACCATGGCAAGAATGGAGTGGGGGGCGAAGGCGGGCACGTTTCCATCGACTTCCACAGCCCCTATCGCTGCGGATGCGGCACGCTGGGCTGCATCGAAGCGCTGGCGGCCGGCCCCGCCATGGCCCGCCGGGCGCGCGTTGCCCTCGAGCAGGAACACAACAAGCCAAGCCTTCTGCGTGAACTCTCGGGCGGTGACCTGCGCAAGATCGACCCCGTCATGATTCAGCAGGCGGCCCGCAGGGGAGATGAGGTAGCGAAGTTCATCATTGACGAGACAGGATTTTTCCTTGGCGCGTGGCTGGGAGGAATGATGTCGTTATTCGATCCGGAGGCGATCATCATCGGTGGCGGAGTGGCGCAAATCGGCAAGCCCCTTTTCGATAAAATCCGTCAGACGATGCCCAGTTACACGATCAACCGCCGGTTTATTGCAGAACTTCCCATCCTGCCTGCCAAACTGCAAAAGAACGTCGGCGTTTTCGGCGCTGCGAGCGTCTTTCTCCCCTCAGGCGAAGAGGCGGGGGGCGCTCAGTAGCAGGCTGGAGATTAACCCGCCCCGTGTCATTCCGAGCGGAGCGAGGAATCTCGCTCTGATTTATTCTTATGGCACTGCGAGACTCCTCGCCGCCTGCAGCCCCTCGGAATGACAGGCGAAGCGGGGTTTCCCGCTGCCCGTTAGTCCTGCTCGAAGCGCGAGAACGAGCGGTCGATAGTCAAAGACAGACTCGCTTTGGCATTCTCGACGTAGCGAGCAAGTGCGTCGTGATAGAAAGTCAGGCTCCGCTCGCGAATCGAGGTTTCCGGCTCCTGGGCATGAACCATGTGGTTGATTTCGTGCAACAGGATGCTGAGGAACTGCAGACGGAGGCGGGTAGCGTGGAACTCTTCGAGGCGGCTCCCGGCCGCAAATTGAGCATCGAGCGCAATATCCGATAAAGGCAACGCGACCCAACTCTCCACGCGCTCGAAAGCGATGTCCAATTCTCCTGCCGGATCCCCCCCTAACGCATCGTGAGCTTCGGCAAAGGGCTGTTCTTTTACGATCACGTGCCGATGCCCAAGGCATCCGCAGATGTTGGTGCGGTGAAACTGGATAATGACTAAATTCGGAGAATTCTCGAGGATTTGTTCGTACGCATCCCGGCACTGCTGTGGAGCTTCGTTCCAGTCATGCTCGACAGCGCGCACCATCTTGAGGGCTTTGAGCGAATCGCGACGCGCATGCGCCACCACCACTAACGGCCGTACTCGATCGGGAAAGGAAGCCAGCGCATAGCGGCGACCGGCTAACCACTCACGCCAGCGAATCCAACGCGGGCGAGAATTGAGATAAGCCCTCACAGCGGTGGTCGAAACTGTTGGCTCCTGCACCATAAAAACCGCCGGCCGGTTGTCGACTCACGAACTCCCCTCCTCGGTAGAGGAGGGGTTGGGGGTGGTGGGTTGCCGAACCAGCGCTTCGGAGGTCGCGGAGAAGCCCTTCTCCACGAGTCATTCCGAGGCGCTGCAGGCCACGAGGAATCCTGCACTACCCTGGTAACAAACCAGAGCGGGATTCCTCGCGGAGTTTACCCTGAGCACCCCAGAGCGAGATTCCTTCACTTCGTTCAGGACAGGCTCTTCGCGGAGTTTACCCTGAGCGGCAGAGCGAGATTCTTCGCTCCGCTCAGAATGAC
>Ga0187852_1002781_pt1 | contig 13641 bp, 11 predicted proteins | sample June2016WEW_6_40_FD_134511 | JGI IMG/M metagenome (GOLD analysis project Ga0187852, IMG submission 134511) | Peatland microbial communities from SPRUCE experiment site at the Marcell Experimental Forest, Minnesota, USA - June2016WEW_6_40 | ecosystem: Environmental > Terrestrial > Soil > Wetlands...
ACCTTCCGCCAGATGCTGGTGATTCTGGAGAAGAACGTGCGCGACTCGCGCGCCATCTGGCAGGCATTGTGGCAGGGCTTCAGGATGCCGCCCTTTGCCGCCGACGATCTCATCCGCCAGGCAAGGCGCTACAAGAGCCGCCGCGACCTGACGCGGGCGCTGCGGCTGGTGGCCCGCGCCGACATGGAACTGCGCTCTTCCCCGCCGGACAAGCGGCTGGTGCTGGAACGGCTGGTCTACGAACTGGCTTCCGAGCCCAAGCCCGCTTCGCCGCTCTTCGCCTCGGCCCAGCTTTCCTTTGAAGTGTGAGGCGCTACAGGGCAGTAATGCCAGGACAACTCCCAGTGTTGGCTATCACTTACGGACAACTCGCGCCTCGGCCACAATCCTGGACGCAGGGATAATCCATTCGGTTCCGGTGGCGCCGGAGCCATGGCAAAGGGGAGCATGATGCCCGATCTATCCGTGGCGGAATCGCAATCGAAAACCTCCTTGAGCCTTCTTGGCCGCCTCTGGAAGCTCGCCAAGGGCATGTCGATGATGTTCCTTTGGGTCGCTGCGGTCTTTGCGGGCGCTGGACGGTTCGATTGGGCGCGCGGCTGGATATGCACCGCTATCTATCTGGTTACGATGACCGTTACAGGCGCGTTGATGCATCGGTTCAACCCTGGCCTGCTGAAAGCGCGCGGCAAATTCATGCGCAAGGATACGAAAGGGTTCGACAAGATATTTATGTCGATCTATTTCCCGCTTACGTTCATTCAGGTTGCGGTTGCGGGCCTGGATGCGGTCCGTTTCCGCTGGATGCCGATGCCGCAATGGACAATATTTCCGGGCATTGCCCTATTCCTGGCCGCCATGGCGCTGACTGCCTGGACCTTCCTGGTCAACCCCTTCGCTGAGACCACGGTTCGCATTCAGTCGGACCGCGGCCATCGAGTGGTCAGCACGGGCCCCTATCGCGTCGCGCGCCACCCCATGTACGTGGGGTCTATCCTGATGTACCCGGCAACGGCGCTCATGTTCGGTTCCGGGTGGGCAATGGCGGTCGCGGCGCTGATGGTGTTTCTGATCGTGTGGCGCACCGGGCACGAAGACCGTTTCCTCCGTCGCGAACTGGCGGGATACCAAGAATACGCGGCCCTCACGCGCTATCGTCTGTTTCCAGGAATCTGGTAAGCCAGAACTCGCTGCTGCGCTGCGGCGTCTCTACCGCACGCCCCGTTCATTCAGCCACAGGCCATAATGCCGGTCGAGGCTCTCGATGTGCTCGGCGAACCAGTTGCACAGGAAGTCGACCAGCGGCCGCATCTGCGCTCCTTCGCCGTATTGCACGCGATGGGCCGACTGCATCATCTGCGCCAGCATGCCGTGGTGCTCGGAGCGGTGCTCGGCCAGGCCGGGAAATGCGCTCTGCTCCATCAGCTGTTCCTCGCTCCAGAAGTGCATGCGCGTGAACTCGATCAGCCGGTCGATCACTTCGCGCAACTGTTCCCGGCCCGCACCGCGCACCAGCGCCTGGCGAAGCTCGGTTATGGTATCCATCAGGATGCCGTGCTGATCGTCCATGGCTCTAACGCCGATGGAACAGGTTTGGTTCAAGGTTAGAACGGTCACATGAGCCTCCGCTAATCACTCATGGAGATATCGACCGTGCCTGCCCGGGCGTTACCGGTAATCTGCACGGTTCTGGTGACCAAGGTTTGCCGCCCTGCGGTTGGCGCGGGAAGAACCTCGGCCGCGACAGGGCGATTTCGTTCTTCGCCGAAGGGTCGCGGCCCGCGAGGAATTTTCGGAAGGAAGGCGCACAATGGAGCTGAGCCTTATGATCACTCCGGCGAATTCGATCGCTGCCTTGCTCACGCTCATTCCGCTTCTGGCAGCGGCGTTCTTTCCGCGGGGCGCGGCCGGGTGGGCGCGCAGGTTTCCTGCGTGGGCGCAACTCGTCTGCCCCGCTGCCTTGAGCGTGCCCTATGTGCTGGTGACGTGCGCTGCCGGGATATTCCGCTGGGGTTGGTTTGCGTTGTATGCCGTGCTTCCCGTCGCGGTGGCAAGCCTGCTTTGGCAGGCCCGGCAGATTGACATCGGCCAGCGCGGCAACTGGCGGGATTTTCTGGTTCTGGCCACGCTGGGCCTGGCGGTCGACCTGCGCTGGTTTGAGGGCGCGTGGCCGGCCCGCCTGGCGATCTTTAACAAAATACTGCTGCTGGACGCGGCCATCTACGGCTTCATCGCGATCCGGCAACTGGAGGGAGTTGGATTCGACCTGCGCCTGCGCCTGCGTGATGCCGCGATTGGACTGCGGGAGCTGGCCTGGTACACGCCCATTGCACTGGCGCTGGGCCTGAGTGTGGGTTTTCTGCATCTGCACGCGGGCTGGCCCGGGCTGGCGCCGATGGCCGGGGCGTGGATCTTCACCTTCTTCTTCATCGCCGTTCCGGAAGAGCTCTTTTTTCGGGGTTGGTTGCAGAATCTTCTGGAGCGGCGCATGGGACGGATTCCCGCGCTGTTTCTGACGGCGGTCCTCTTTGGCCTGTCCCACTTCAACAAGCGGACGGCGCTCTTCAACTGGCGATACGTGTTGTTGGCCGCGGTGGCGGGAGTCTTCTATGGCCGGGCCTGGCGGCAGGAGCGCCGGGTGGGAGCAGCCGCCGTCACCCACGCCTCGGTCGACACGATTTGGTCTCTATGGCTGCGGTGACGGATATGCCGTTGACTGAATTCTGTGCCTGTAGGTCAGGTAGCCGAGGCCAACCCGCATGTTATGGTCCACGGGTCCGGGAACGGTGATGGCGATAGTGATGCCGAGGATGGCGTGCGCCATGGCCAGCGGATAAAGGTTGCGATAGCGGAGAAAGAGCAGGCAGGCGGCAAAGCCCCAGATCAAGGTGACCGAGGTGAGGATGGGATTGGGCAGATGCGCGATGGCGAAGAGGACCGCGGCCATGGCCGCCGCGGATTTAGCGCCCGGCGCGAGCCGCCTGAGCCGCAACAGAAAGAAACATTGCAACAGGAACTGCTGCGCAAAGGTCCAGAGCGCATAGGCCCAGTAGGTCTCGATGAACAGGACGGGTCCGCGCGGCACGCGCAGCGTATGCAGCTTGGCGGCCAAGGCGACGGCCACCGCGGCCACCGCGAGCGCTACACCCGCCACCCAGAGCGAAGGGAAGAAGTTTGCCCTACGCAGGCCCATCGTTTTCAGGCCGTCGAAGGAGATGCACAGAATGGCCACGACCGAGGCGGCCGCAACGCACCAGAGCAGTCGTTGCCAGGGGCGCGGCGTCCAGACGACGAGCAGAATCAGCAAATAGGCAACCGCCAGCTCGAGCAAGTCGCGCCGCTTGCCGCGCGCGGCGACGGAGCACTCCCTGCCGGAACCTGAAGCCCCGCGGTCTTCCATAGAAAGAATGTTAGAGCAGACGGCTGCGGCTATTCCAGGATGATGGCGGGTTCCGGCTCGTGGCCGCGCGTGGTCAGGGTGATGGCCGCGGTCAGAATCAGTGCGCCGCCCGCCCAGGCGTACGGGCCCAAGTGTTCGCCGAGCAACTGAACGCCCAGCCAGGAGCCCATCGCCGGCTCGATGTTCAGGAAGACGCCAGCGCGGGAGGCCGGCACGTGGTGGATACCCCAGTTCCAGAGCAGCGTGGTGGTGGCCGTGCAGAACAGGCCGCTGAAGGCCAGCGCAAACCAGGCGGTGGGGCTCACGTGAGCGAACGGCGGTGGCTGGAAATTGTGATGGGTGAAGGGGCGCAACAGCGGGTTCAGCAGCCAGGGGCCCAGGATCAGGACGGCCAGCATGACGGTTCCGGCGAGGATGGTGTAGGCGGTCACGACCGGCGGGCTGTGGGTCAGCATCAGCTTTTTGCTGAGCAGAATCCAGGCCAATGCGGCGACCAGCGAGGCGACCACCAGCAGATCGCCCGCGAGCGAAGGCTCTCCGCGCGCGGCCGGGCCCCGGCTGCCGCCCAGGGCGATGAGCGCCGCGCCCACCGTGGAACCGGCCAGCGCCAGCCATCCGAGCCAGTCAAGCCGCTCCTCATTGGACCCCTTGGGGGCAAAGAGCGCGGCGGCCGCGGCCAGCAACACCGGTATGGCGCCCACCATCAGCGAGGCGTGGCTTACGGTGGTCAGGGCCAGGCCGTGGAACTGGAGCAGAAACTGGACGGGCACGCCGAGGGTTGCGCAGATGAGCAGCAGGCGCAACTCGCCGCCGGTAAGGCGAAACCGGCTCCGATTGATCAGCGCCACCGGCAACATGCCCAGGGAGGCAAACAGAAAGCGGCAGAGCACCATGTGCTCCACGCTCATCTCGTTCAGCGCCAGCCTGCCCCAGTAGAAGCCCGTGCCCCACAGGCACCCGGCCAGCGCGCAGGCGCCGTAGCCCAGCAGCGTGATATACCGGCCAGTTTTCAAGTCGTTGGCCATCCCTCTTTTACTGTCGCACACGCATGAGCGAGTCGTATCACTGCCCAAAACCCGCCCTATCGGCGAAAATACTCTTCGATGGTGAAACGGCTGCAAACTCTCTGGTTGCGGGCGGGCTTGTGGCTGGCGCTCGCCGGGACGCTGCTGTGCGCTTTGCCGGCCGCACGCGCACAGGCCAGCGCCGTGTCACCGGCGGAGCAATCTCGCGCCGGCAAAGAGCGCCCGCTTCACGACCGGCTTCCCGACAAGCCCTCCCTTCCGCCCGCATTCACCATCCCCGCGGAGCCGCTGGGCTTCTCCGCGCCCGGCCCTATCTATCTGGGCCAGCGCGACAGCTTTGCCTCGCTGGACTTTCTGGACGAAAATCGCCTGCTGTTCACCTTTCGCGTGCCGGGACTCATTCGCCGCGAGGCCGGAGACAGCGCCAGCAGCGATGAACGCCAGATCCGCGCCGTGGTGCTGGCGCTGCCGGCGGGGACGGTCCAGGCCGAGGCCCTGTGGCCGGTGCACGGCCGGTCGCGTTACCTGTGGATGCTCAAGGACGGCCACTTCCTGCTGCGCAACGGGGACAGTCTCCTCGAGGGCGACGCCACGCTGGAGTTGAAGCCTTTTCTGCATTTTCCGGGGCCGCTGCTCGGGCTCGAGCTTGATCCCTCGCAGCAGTTCCTGGTGACCAACTCCCGCGAGCCCACTGCGGCCGCTGCCAAGCCGGGGGATGTGCCCAGCCCGGCCGCCGCTCAGGCCAACATGGCTGTGGACGGGCAAAAGCCGGGCGGGCAACCCGATCTGGTGGTGCGCATCCTGCGCCGGGATTCAGGCCAGGTGATGCTGGTGAGCCGCGTCCGCTCCACCGTTCATCTGCCCATCAACTCCGACGGATACGTGGAGAGCCTGCGCGCCAACGGCGAGAAGTGGGTGCTGAACCTGAACTATTTCAGCGGTGGGAGCAGGGTTTTGGGGCGCGTGGATTCGTCCTGCTCGCCAACCATCGACTTTGTCTCGCAGCAGGAGGTGCTGGTGACCGCATGCGTTCCCGCGGGCGCTGACAAGCTGGTGGCGATGTCCACCGGTGGCCGCCGCCTTTGGGAGTATCCGACTTCAGCAGCGGCGGTCTGGCCGCTGGTGGTGATGGCGCCGGACGGCTCCCGGCTGGCGCGGGAGACACTGGCCGTCACCCACCCGGTTAACGCCTACTCGCCCCTCGACAGAGAGGACGTGAAAGGTCAGTTGGTGAGAGTTTTCGATGCGGCGAACGGGGAGGTTGTGCTTGCGGCCCCAGCCAGTCCGGCGCTCGATGCCGGCGGCAACGTGGCCATCTCGCCCTCCGGCCGGCGCGTCGCGGTGCTCAATGCCGGCGCCATCCAGGTTTTCGAACTGCCCGCGCCGCCTCCGCTGCCGGCAGCCGCCGGGGACCAGCCCGGGCGCTGATGCGATACCGTTCTGCTACTGCTCTTCTGGCGGTGGTTTTGTGATCTCAAGTTTGCGGCGGTGATCCTGGGCGATCCACTTGCGTTCAACATGAGATTCAAAACGCGGAGCGCCAGTGTTCAACGTGCACTTTTCTTGAGGCTGCGCTTCACAAACAGGGCAAGCAAAATCCAGGGAGAAATCAGTCATTGCAATCTTTTACCGCAGCTTAACAAATAAAGATGACCAATTTTGAACATTCCGCCCCCATTTCCGGCAACGCACAAATAGGACACTACCTTATTCTCTTCACCAGCTCCGGCCTTCGCAAACCCGTGTAAACTGGGCAGCGGGGGAGTTTTTCTTGGCCACGGCTGCCGTCCACTACACGGCTGCGGCGGTTACCGACCGCGGCCGCAAGCGCCCTTCCAACGAAGATGCATTCGGTTTCTCCATCGAGCACGGGGTCTATCTGGTCTGTGACGGCATGGGCGGCGCCGCGGCCGGGGAGGTTGCCAGTTCCCTCGCCGTGGGCGAGGTATTGCGGCTGCTCAATCGCCGCGCCGGGAGCGGCGCAATGCCTCTGCCGCTGCTGGCCGAGGAAGCTATCTGCGCCGCCAACGAGGCGATCTTCTCCCGCGCTCAGCGCAGCCACAAACTCAGCGGCATGGGCACCACGCTGGTGGGCCTGGCGGTGGAGGAGCGCCGCGCCTGGGTGCTCAACGTCGGCGACAGCCGCTGTTACCGGCTGCGCAACCGCCGCCTGCAGCAGATCACCCTGGACCACTCGCTGGTTGAGGAGCAGGTCCGGCTGGGCCGCATGACCCGCCCCGAGGCCCTGCGCTCGCCGCTCCGCAACGTCATCACCAGGGCGCTGGGCACCCACAGCAGCGTGACTCCGGATGTTTTCGAGCTGGAAGCCGAGCCCGGCGACCTTTTTCTGCTCTGCTCCGACGGCCTGACCCGCGAACTCTCCGACTCCCTGATTGAATCCCTGCTGGACGCCGATTTCCCCCTCGACGAACTCTGCGCCCGCCTCGTCGCCGCGGCCAACAAAGCCGGCGGCCATGACAACATCACCTGCCTGCTGGTGCGCGCGGAGTAGCGGAGCGCAACCTCATTCGCCAATGATGTCCGGAGAGCGCGACAGCTTGCGCACGCGTTTGAAAAGCAGTACCAGAGGGATACACAGGAAGCAGAGAAAGGCCAGCAGGCGGAAGTTATCGGCATAAGCGAGGACGGCTGCCTGCTGCTGGACGCTGCGGTAGATCGCTCCCAGGGCCTTCAGATGCGCGGTGACCGGGTCCGCGCCCTGCGCGAAGAGCCTGGCCTGGAGGCCGCGCACCATCGCGCCGGCCAGGGGAGATCCGGCCGCGTCCGCCGACAAAAACGTCTGATGAACCTGCGCGCCGCGCACCAGGGCCGTGATGACGCCGGCGATGCCGAAGCTGCCGCCGATGTTGCGCATCAGGTTGAAGATGCCGCTGGCATTGCCGATCTCCTGCTTGCACAGCAGGCTCAGGGTCATGGTGGTCAGCGGAATGAAGACGAAGCCCATGGCGCAGCCGTTGATCACATTGGGCACGATCACCGAAGCCATGCCGATCTCCAGATTGATGCGGCCCAGCATCCAGGTCGAGTAGCCGAGCAGGGCAAAGCCGAAGGCCATCAGCAGGCGGCCATCGATGCGGCGGACCAGCACCCCCACGACCATCATGGAGGCCATGGCGCCAATGCCGCGCGGGCTCACGGTGAGGCCGCTCTGCAGCGCCGAGTACCCCATCACGGTTTGCAGAAACAAGGGCAGCATGGCTGTGATGCCATAGAGAATGCATCCATAGATAGCGGTAATCAGAATCCCCACGGCGAAGTTGCGGTCGGCCAGCACGCGCAACTGCACGATCGGTTCGCGGTCGGTTAGTTCGCGGACGATGAAGCCAATCAGCGCCAGCGTAGAGACCGCAACCGTCCAGCGAACCCATGTGGCGGCGAACCAGTCCGCCTCCTGGCCCTTGTCCAGAACCAACTGCAAGGTTCCCAGCCAGAGGGCCATCAGGCTGAAGCCGAGATAGTCGATCGCGCCCTTGAACTTGTGGCGCAGGTACGGAGGATCTTCGACGTAGAGGTTGACCATGAAGAGCGCCAGGATGCCGATGGGAAGATTGATGTAAAAGATCCAGCGCCAGGAGTAGCTGTCGGTGATCCATCCGCCCAGGGTGGGGCCGATGATGGGAGCCACCACCACGCCGACGCCGAAGACGGCCATCGCCGTGCCGTGCTTCTCGGGCGGAAAGCTCTCCAGCAGGATGGACTGCGCCAGCGGTTGCATGCCGCCTCCGCCCATGCCTTGTAGCACCCGCGCCAGAATCAGCATGGGCATGTTGATGGCCACGCCGCAGAACAACGAGGCCGCCGTGAAGAGGAGAATGGAGAGGATCAACAGGCGCTTGCGGCCGATGCGACGCGAGATCAATCCGGCGGCCGGCAGCATGATGGCGTTCGAGACCAGGTAGCTGGTCAGAACCCAGGTGGACTCATCGGTCGAGGCCGAGAGGCTTCCGGCCATGTGCGGCAAAGCGACGTTGGCCACCGAGGAGTCGAGCACCACCATGAACGTCGCTAGCATCACCGACGCGGCGATCAGCCACGGGTTCGCCTCGGGCTTCCAATCGTGATGTTCGGCCTGCTCGCCGTGCGCCGCTGCGCTCTGGGCGCTCATCCGCTCTTTCTGCTCCTGGATGCGGCTAATTTGCCATGGGCCATGCTGCCATTCTAATATGCTGATGGTTTGGCGGATTCCGCGGGCGCGGCGTCAATCGAGGCTCAGGACAACGGCGATGCCGTGAAAGGAAAGACACTCCAATGGCAATGAACAGGCGTGAGTTACTCCAATGGATGGGCGGTGCATCTTCCGCCCTGGTTCTTTCTCGTTTTATGAAGGGGCAGGCGCAGGGCAACAACTTCCTTGCTACCCGTTCTTCCCTGCAAGGCTACCGGATTCCTGACTGGTACCGCGACGCAAAGTTCGGCATCTGGTCGCACTGGGGGCCGCAGTCGGCCATCGAGTATGGAGATTGGTATGCGCGGACCATGTACCAGCAGGGGTCGAGGCAATACCTGTACCATGTGGAAACATACGGCCATCCCTCCAAGGTCGGCTACAAGGACCTGGTCAATAACTGGCACGCCGCCAAGTGGGATCCGGATCATCTGATGGGCCTGTACAAGAAGGCCGGAGCAAAGTACTTCGTCAGCATGGGCGTGCACCATGATAACTTCGACCTTTGGGACTCGAAGTACACCCGCTGGAATGCAGCCAACATGGGACCGAAGCGGGACATAGTCGGAACCTGGCAGAAAGCGGCGCGGAACCAAGGTTTGCGCTTCGGCGTCAGCGAGCATCTTTGGATCAGTTACAAATGGTTTGCCGTAAGCCATGGCGCCGACAAGACCGGGCCGCTGGCCGGCGTTCCCTATGACGGCGCCGACCCGCAGTACGCGGACCTCTATCATGACGCCGATTGCGCCCGGCTCATGGACAAACTCGATTGGAACGATGACGGCATTCCCGAATCGTGGAAGCGCCACTACCTCGACCGCATGACCGACCTGATCGACAAGTATCAGCCTGACTTGCTTTATACCGACGGCCACCTGCCCTTCGAAGATTACGGGCTGAAGATGGTGGCGCACCTGTACAACGTGAGCGCGCAGTTGCACGGCGGCCGGAACGAGGCGGTCTACACCAGCAAGGAAGACACCGATTGCGCCATCGGCACCTGCCTGCTGGACCACGAGCGCGGCGTCTCCGAGGGCATCGCGGCCAACCCCTGGCAGACCGACACCTGCATCGGCCAATGGCACTACAACCGCGGCGAACGATATAAGACGGCCAAGAAAGTCATCGATCTGCTGGTCGACATCGTCAGCAAGAATGGCAATCTCCTGCTCAACTTCCCACTGCCCAACTCCGGCGAACTGGACTTCGAGGAGATGACGGTGCTGGAGGGCATCACCGCGTGGATGGCGGTCAACAGCGAAGGCATCTATGCCTCGCGCCCGTGGAAGATCTACGGGGAAGGCCCCTCCACCAAGGTCAAGATCGAAGCCGGCAACTTCAACGAGGACAAACAGAAGGACCTGAGCGCGGAGGATGTCCGCTTTACCATTAAAGGCGGCACGCTATACGCCTTCGTGATGGGCTGGCCGGAGAATGCCGTGGTGGTCAGCGCTCTGGGCCTCGCCAGCCCGCAGAATCCGGGGAAGATCCGCAATGTTCAACTGCTTGGACACGGAGGCGATCTCAAGTGGAAACAGGACGAAGCCGGATTGAAGGTGGAGATGCCCGAAGAGAAAATCTCCGATGTCGGCATTACGCTCAAGGTGGAGCTGGCTTAGCAAAGGAATGAGCCGGGCCGGCCTAGGTGCGGGTCTGTGCCGGCGGCGAGTGACGCCGCGCCCGCAGATTGTCCACCGCATAGTCGATAAACCGTGGCTCGAAATGCGCCGCCTGCCCCATGAACCGGCAGGTTGCGACGACCTGATCGACGATGAACCTGGGCTGATAAGCGGCGAGTTCGAGCCCCTTCTCCTTTGTGATCCTGTGCACGATGGAGTCGAATAACTTGTAGGGAAGCGTCAATCCTTGCTGTTCGCACTCCTGCTCAAATATGCGTTTGTAAAGTTCGATGCTGGGTGCTCCTACCTCGATCTTATAGGGAAGGCGGCGCAGAAAAGCAGCATCCATCAGGTCTTCTGGCTCCAGGTTGGTGGAGAAGATCACTAACTCCTCGAAGGGGACGGTGAAGCTCTTGCCCGTATGCAGCTTCAGGTAGTCGAAGCGGTTCTCCAGCGGCGTGATCCAACGGTTGAGCAGATTCTTGGGAGACACCAACTGGCGGCCGAAGTCGTCGATGACAAAACAGCCGCCCAGCGCCTTCACATGGAGAGGAGCCTCGTAGTCATTTGACGTGGCGTCATATTTCAGATCGAGCATCTCCAGCGTCAACTCGCCGCCGGTGAGGACAAAGGGCCGCCGGCAGGGGACCCAGCGCGCGTCATATTCCTCGTGCCGGACGAAGGAGAGCGCGCCTTCGTCGCTGGGGGGGACGGAACTCGGCAGGGTATGAAGGCTGGGGTCGTAGACGCGCATGATCTGCCCCTCGACGATGACCGCATAAGGCAGGTAGATCACGTCAGTGAATACGCTGGCAAAGCTGAGCGCGACTGAGGTTTTGCCGTTGCCGGGCGGACCATAGAGGAGGATGGCCCGGCCCGAATTCAACGCCGGTCCGACATGTTCGACGACGCTGTCTTCGAAGATCAGGTCGCCAAGGCCGTTCCGTATCCGATCGAATGTGACGCGTTCGTTGGTAATCTTTTGCCGGTTGACCTGGTCGGAGAATTCTTCGATGGTGACGGGCGCGGGCCCCGTATATCGCAATTGTTTGAGGGCGTCGAGCATCCAACGCCGGCCCTCGTCGGTGAACGTGTAGTTCATGTCAAGCGGGCTGTCGGACGTGCGCGTTCCGAGGGTCTGCAACAGCTTACGGTCGATGGCCATCCGGACCAGGTCGAGCACGATGCTATAGGGGAGCTTGATGGCATCGACGAACTGGCGGATGGATTCCAGGTGTGCTACGTAGATCAGCTTCATCAACAAGCTGAGGAGATCAACCGGGTCGATCTTGGTGGCCGCGATATCCGAGGGCTCTGAGGGCATGCGATGGATAAAGTCGTGCAGCGCCTCCGGGGCGATGGCGCCGGCGGCCACCAGGCGGTCGCCCAGGCGGCCGCCCAGATCGGCCTGAACTTCGACTGCCTTGGCCACATCTTCGGCAGTGACCAGCTTCGCCTGGATCAGCAGATCGCCCAATCGCATTCGTTCTTTGATGGCGCCCTCCTGGTGGGACTGAGTTGTGGGTCCTCGCTGTCTCCCTCTGTCTCGCCGTCGCCATTTTCAAGCCGTGAGATGACCTTATCGTATCAAGCTCCTCCAGGTTGTGGCTCAGCCTCGAAGAGAGCGCGAAGGAAGGGCTGACCAAAAGTGGAACAGCGAGCAGGAATGGGTCGATTTTTCGTATATGAGCAATTCGATTGGCCGGGGCGGAGGGATTTGAACTTCCGGCCATCTGCTCCCCAAACAGATCAGGCCGCCTGAACCGCTGCTGCTAACCTCGCGCCTTGGAATCGCGTAGAATGATCGCTAGCGGAGTGTGTTGCTGTGCCTCCGAGCACGATGATCCTTATCGATCCAGATTTGGACCCGAACCCCGCGCCCGACGCAACTTCGGCAAAGGGGACGGGTGTGTCGGCAAAAGCGGCAAAATCTCGCCAACTTCGCCTGCCCTCCGCCCGCACCCTGGCCCGGTTCCTCGCCCAGGCGCGGGCCGCAGTCCATCTCCAAGGCGGGGTCACCGTCATGCTCACCACCGACGCGGCGATGCGCAAACTCAACCACCAGTTTCGCGGCCAGAACAAGCCCACCGACGTGCTCTCCTTTCCCGCCCAAGGTCCTGCGTCTGAGGGAATCGCCGGCGACCTGGCCGTCAGCGTGACCACCTCGCTCCGCCAGGCTGTCGAACAGGGCCATTCGCTCTCCACTGAGATCAAAGTGCTTATTCTGCATGGTCTGTTGCACCTGGCCGGCTACGACCACGAAGCCGACAACGGCCGAATGGTCCGCCGCGAACGCCAACTCCGCGCCCGCCTCGGCCTGCCGCAAGGTCTCATCGAGCGCGCGGCAAAGGGTCCGCGGCCATGACCCTCCCCGTCATTCTCCTCATCGTCTTTCTCGTCGCGGTGGAAACGCTGGCCTCCTACATCAGCCGCATCTACGCCGAGTTCGGCAAGATTCTCGCGCGCGAAGAGCAGGAAAACCTGGACGCCTGGGAGGAGCTGATCGAGCCGCAGCTTGGCCTGAGCCGCGAGCACGCCGCCATCTCCGCGGCCGTTTTGCAGCAACTGGCGCTGGGCATCATTGTGCTGGAGTTTGGCGCCGTCCTCTTCGATCGCGCCCCGCACCTGGCCCGGCCCACCTACGCCGAGATCGCGCAAGCCGTCCTCGCCGTGGTGCTGGTGGTGGTCTTCTGCAACCAGCTTCTGCCCGCGCTGCTCTTCAACCGCACCCGTGGCCGCTGGGTCAGGCGGCTGGTCTGGCCCATCCGCCTGCTGCTCTGGCTCATGACCCCCATCACCGTCTTCGTCCGCTTCTTTTTTTCCGTGGCCTCGCTGGCCGAGGAGCCGGCCACTCCCGAGGAAGAAACCGCCGTCGATGTGGAGGCGCTGCTCGAAGCCGGCGAAGAGGAGGGCATCCTCGAAGAGAACGACATCGACCTGGTCCGCTCCGCCGTCGAGTTCGGCGACAAGCTGGTGCGCGAGGTGATGACTCCGCGTCCGGAGGTCTTTGCCGTCCCTGCGGCCACCATTCTCGAAAAGTTCCTCGAACTGCTGCGCGAGCACAACTTCTCCCGCGTTCCGGTCTATGCCGGGTCTCTGGACAACATCACCGGCATCGCCTTCGCCCACGACCTGTTGCAGATCACCGACGAAGAAGCCCGAAGCCGCACCGTGGGCTCGATCCAGCACCCTGCGGTCTTTGTTCCCGAGACCAAGCGCGGTTACGAGCTGCTGCGCGAGATGCAGCGCGAAAAGCAGCACATGCGCATCGTGATCGACGAATACGGCGGCGTCGCGGGCCTGGTCACCATCGAGGACCTGCTCGAACAGATCGTGGGCAACATCAAGGACGAGCACGAGGAAGACGCGGCGCTGGAGGAGCCGCAGCGCGAGCCGCACGGCGTCTGGCTC